>Ga0247837_1000213_pt1 | contig 117643 bp, 111 predicted proteins | sample LaCtaG_2_FD_187115 | JGI IMG/M metagenome (GOLD analysis project Ga0247837, IMG submission 187115) | Freshwater microbial communities from meromictic Lake La Cruz, Castile-La Mancha, Spain - LaCruzMarch2015_14.5m | ecosystem: Environmental > Aquatic > Freshwater > Lake | place: Spain... | reverse complement strand
ATGTATGCATCTGAAGTTTCTGGAAACGGCGAGGCGAAGCCTAATATTATAAATGAAAATCTTTCTTTTGCTATAGCTATTGTATGAACTCCAAGCAGTTCTCAAGGTGTTCGAGTATGTGCTAAGGATGTGGGTGTTAGGCTGATTCATGCACTTAGGATAGGCCTGCAGTGTGCTATTGCTTGTTATGGAGGAAATATGCCCAGTGCTATGCTTCCAAATGGCTATTTCTTTCGGGAATAGTACTAAGTCTTAGCCTTCCTGCAAGGGAATTATCTGCTTAAGTAGTAAATTTGCAGCAATTCCCGGTCGCTGCTTTCTAGTCTCCGAGCTAAAATCAGGTCTGAAAGGAAGGCCTTCTTGACCATGTCGAAAACTACAGACAAGAAAAGAGCCCTTGTCCTTATTTCGCGAAATACCACCACGCTGTGCAAGAATGTGACTGGTTCCCCTATGTCTCTACCACAAAATGGACACTTATATACTTGCCACGCTCTAAGTGAGCAGATATAGTCGCAGCTATCAAAGGCAGCATCTTAAACATCATTAGGATAATAAGTTCATGCTGATGGTGTAAAGTTGTTGGGGAAGGGCGAATTCGGTGCTCCATCGATGAAATATTGGTATTGATATTTTGCCGCTGACATCGAAAAAGATGCTATTGAGGCCAGGCGTTTTATTATTGCCAGTAATTATCAACAGCAAAGGGTGTTTCGTGATAGTTGTGCAACTCACTTTCTGATTCTATTCGAGGATTCGATATAATTCGGTCTCAATTCTCTCTTTAGTGTAGGCACATCTCCTTAAGCTATCAATGAAAGCCAGTCCAAACTGCAATCGACAATCCGGACAAAGATTCACACTGATACGCCATCAAGGACTGCGAGATAGAGGGAATTAGATATATAAACCGTCATAATCTGCGAATGCACAGCTACAGTATTTTCATCCATTCCCCGTAACAGCTAACTTAAATCCAAAAGTTTGCTCCCTAAGTATTTCATCAATCAATTGTCTTTGGTGGAATAATACTTCAGCCAATGCCCCTTCTTCGTAATAGGTCTGAATTTCACCCATTTGCAAACAGGATAGAAAGATATCCATTTTTCATGACTCAGTATAACTTGGCCTTTGTCAAGGTTCTATAGAGCCTTGGCATAAGTACGCTTTGCACTACCTTTTCTGCATCTTGCTGGATTGCTGTACTAGAGTCTTTCACGACAAGTTCCACAAACTACTTGATTAGAAGGCGTCTTTCGCGTAATTTCTGCTTCAGTACCCCGCAACACTTCGTCAATTGAAGGTATAATTCCCTACAGACCTGCCCACTCAGCTCCATATCGCACCTACCAATGCAGTGGTATCACTTAGTCCGCTCCCCACTGGTTCCCTTTCTGCAGGTGCATAGTGCAGTCATCCTCAGACTCAATAAACTGCCACGCAGCTATTTCAAAGGCCGGGATGTTCCTTTCAGCCATTGAAGTTGCATATTACAATTCCTCTTCATCTTTTAGCCTGCAGCATTTTATGCCTACAGCCTCTTTTGGACCCATTGGCCGGAAAGGGCCTGTCTTGGCGAAATAGGCGTGCATTTGCTTTTAATTATACCAGAAAACTATCCTTCGAGAGAACAACACCCGTAAAAGTCACTTTCGTATATAGCAATAAATATTGCGACTCATTCAGAAATCTATATAAGCACATAAACCGTAACTGACTTTCCCTCTAAGCTTTCACAACTACAGCAAAACTTCCCTATTTAGTGTTACAAAACCTATAATATGCCCTGGGTACAGGTCTAGTAGACTTTTGGCATTAAATAAGTCCCATTCCGAACTCGTATTCTGCCTAGCGACCGACTTCGAACCTCAGTTTCCAGCGCAGGCAGTGCATCACTTCCCAGAGTCAATATAAACGTCTCACTTCCGCTGAATTGCGAGGCTTCGATGCCTCCGAAAATTACAATTGAGTTGTGCAAGGCCGCTGCACTATGCGCCCACCTGGCTCTAGGCGCATTTCCGCCTGTGCATAGCACCTGACTCCACCTCATAGTCCGCAGCTCCAAAATGTGTAGGTCTCTAAAGATTTCAGGAGAAAGCTCGCTAGTCTCCTTACCACCAAATACAACCAAGAGACTGAGAGACGGGTGGTAGACTAGAGAGTGGAGACAGCGGGGAGAGGGCGGGTTTCCAGTAGTCAGTGGCTCTGTACAGAGGAGATCTCCTAGTCCACTTACCCTCACAAACCGCAGTCTATTGGAGCAATTGCCCCTGCCATCTACTCCCCCAAACAGGTATATGCCGGGTTGGGAGTGCTGAGATGACTCCGACTGCTCCAGCAAGTCCTCCAACCCCTCCACTTCCCTCTCACTTCCCAGTACTACAGCTGCAGAGTGGCATGCAATGGCTAGCGGCCCATCCGCAAAGGCCGCCAGTCTCCACAGTCCCGTCTTCAGGTCCAGCACCGCGCAGTCATCCAGCACCTTATTCTTCTGATTCATCCCTCCAACCACCAACAAATGTCTGCCCACCACTGAGCCGGAGTGGTACCTCCTCATTTCCACGATATGGCCGCGGGCAGGGAGTTGGGACCACGTAGCTTGGCTTTTCTCAGTGGGCTCGAGGAGTCGCACAGTATTGAAGCACTCTCGGATCTGAGTCTTGGGATTGGCGCTGAGCGCCCCTCCAAACACCACTAGTTGGGAGTGGCTTTCGGACATACTGTGGCCGTACCGGGCTTCTGGCTCTAGTCCGGAAATATGCACGAGCTCCCACGCAGTGAAGTCCGCCCGCAGCACGTACAAGTCACTTAGCACAGTTTTGCTCAGTCCTCCATATAGGTACAGCGCTCCACAGCACGCAGTCATGCAGGCGCCTTCTCTCACCTCCGGCCTACCTGCTTGATAGGGTAGTCGAGTCCAATAGGCCTTGAAGTTCCTGGGCAGCGGCGCTTTCTTCATATGTGCAGGAGTCGGCACTCTCGGTATGTCCATCAGTCTGTAAGTGCGGATTCTGGCTCTGCGGAAGCTAGAAGGCGGAGTAGGGGTGTAGCACTGCAAAGGCCTGGGTGACACTGAGCGCAGCCGGCTTTCCTGCCCGTCCTGCAGGTCTCTAGGCCTCCTGAGTCGATAGGTCATCTAATAAAATGAGTTCGGTAGCAAAGAATGTGGGCTATGCGGAGCCTGTGCAGTTGGGTCTGGGCATTCTGCTGCTACTGCTCTTTGTGCTGCTGGTCGCTTGCAGCTGCGGAGTGCTGCGGACACTGGGGCAGGCAGGCGACGAAAGAGGCTCCAGAGTGCCTGCGAGACTCAAAGAAGCCCAGTCCCCTGTCAGCATTTAGCCTAAAATCGCCTATTTCCAGCAGTTTCTTGTGCTAAACCCGCCCTCAGAACTGCTTTTTGAATTAACGACTGCTCGACACAGTAAGAGACCTTTGGGTCTGTATGGGGAGAGCCATATCTATGGCCTGTAAATATGCTTCTAGAAGCTTTGCTCCTGGTGTCTGCATTCAGCCAAACCCTGCTCACCGGCCCCAAGCCCAGTCTGCAAGAGGCAATGCGCTTCATGGCTTCCATCAAAGACGATGTGTCAATTGACCTCACAGATGAGACTTTCGAGCACGAGACGCAGGCAGCGACGGGCGCCACCACTGGAGACTGGTTCGTGTTCTTCTACAACCCGGGCTGCCAGAAGTGCGCCTTTTATGCGCCGGAGTGGAAGTTCCTGGCTGAGAGAGTGCGGGACCAGCAGATTCAGGTCAATATCGCCAAAATCAATGTTATTGAGAACCCCAAAATCGCGAGACGGCTCCGAATTTCCTCCACTCCCACCTACCTCTACTTCAAATCCGGCCTCTACTATAACATCACAGTCTACCCATCGTCCATTTCCCTCGACGGAGTGGTCAAAAACCAGGACTTCCTGCAGTACCCAAAGACCAAGGTTCCTGAGGAAATATCCTACTGGATGGATTGGTTTTTGTTCTTGCGCTGGTGGGTGATTGAACTGAAGGTGGAAATCATCGGAATCGTGGGGTTGGCGCTGTTTGGAGCCTATGTGTATAGGAAGACGAGGGATATACCGGAAGAGGAGAGGGGGAAGGAGCAAGGCAGGCCGAAAACAGACTAAATAGGAAAGTTAGGGAGGCTAAAGAGGGGAAATCAATTAAAAGTCGCCCAAAAACATGCGAAATGATGGGAAATCCCCACTTATCGACCCTAACTCCCACAGCTACTTTGGAAATAGGCCTAGTGACGTAACTAAGTGGGCGGCTCGCATCGTTTCCCCGCATCCCTGCACTTACTGCAGCCTTCCGACTTCTCCACGGCCGCCAACTGCGCCTGAGCCTCAGGCCCAGCCCACGCATCCGTGCTCTTACAGTCCCGCCTATGCCACAAATCCCCATGCGCACGAATAGGTCCATAAGGCGCCTTGCAGGTATGGCAAAATACAGCCTTGCAGACTACACAGTGGAAGTCAACAGGGCTGTTCTTCTTCTTTAGGTGGGGCGCTAGGCACTGCGGGCACTCAATTACTTCCGGGAGACAGTCTTTGTACCCTATTTTTTTCAGCAAATTGATGGCTTTGGAGCGACTGGCCTTCAGACAGGCATCAACCGGGTGGTCCGCTTTCCGCTCTTCGTGGCATTTCAGGCAGAAAACTGTATTTTCCAGGTCACATTTGTACGAATTCTGATCGATTTTGGTAGTTTTCGACACACATTTCGCAGTCGGGCACTTTCGGTCTGCAGGGAAAATGGCCACATCCAGCGGCTGCAACTGCCCTACGTCTATCTCCCTCCTACACACTGGGCAGGCCGCAGGCTCTCCTTTGAGCATGAAATCCAGCAGTTTGTGGGTCAGACAGTAGCAGTGGAGGATGTGTTCACAGGGCAGTTCGACCTTGTCGGCTCTGTCTTTGACGTCACAGAGGCTGCAGGCGGCTTCCTTGATGAGTCTGGAGTGGTGGATTGGCTGCAATTCCGGGACCTTTAGGTCGCTTAGGGCGGCTCTGAAGAGGCGGAAGTGACTGTCTAGGGTGGATTCGGGGTAGCGGGCACTGCACAGGAAGCAGGTTGAAATGGTTCTTTTGGTCCTGATCTGTTCCTGGAAGCAGTCTACGCAGATCCGACAGCCACAGACTCCTCCCTTGAACAGCGATTTCCGGTTTTTCATCATATTGCAGGCCTGGCACTTAAAGAAACATCGAGAAATCGCAGTGTGTTCCTCCGGATTAAGCTCTCGACTGCAGCAAGGACAGACTTCCCATGAGTCAAAGCAGTCGAAACAGGGAGTGTGGTCCTGACACCTGAACTTAGGGAAGCCGGAAATAGGCTTTTCCTGGTTACAGTTAGAACAGCGCAAAGGAGTGTTTGTGACTATGACTTGGTGGGAGTCGTCGGGCAGCACACCGCACAGTGGACACAGAGGAGAGTTCGTTTGAATCGCAGTCACGACACAAATCAAGCACGCAGAGTGATGGCAAGAAAGCTCAGTCGACTGATTCTGATCCGTAGGTCTGCCGCAAACGATGCAAATCACATACCCCCAGTCCCGAAGCGCCGTCAACTTCGCATTAAAAGCCGCATCCGTGATAAGCGAGCGTATTTCCACCAGACTCAAAGGCAAACTGCAGCAAGGACTGAAGTTCTGCTCTCCAGGCGTCCACTCCAACCCTGGAAAGACGCACTTGCTGCAGCAGCGGTGGCCGCAGGTGAGCTGGGAGCCCATGTGTGCAGCGCATATGTGGCAGACGAGAGCGCTTTTGAGCTGGTTGGCGCGCTGCCAAAGGTCTGCAGCTGCTGAGTCGAGCTGCTGAGTCAGTAAACACTGGTTTGCAGCTTCAATTCTGTCCACTAAAGACTTTAACACTTGGAACTGGGCTTCTGATAGCTTTCCGAGGCTTAGCAAGGACTGCGCCCTTTCGGCTTCTTGCAGTAAGGGAAGTAGGTGTATCTCTGGCATGTTCAGTCCTGCGAAGGTCAAACTCCACCCTCCGTACGCAGCGACCGGGACCACTTGGTAATTTGTAGCGTTTTGAGCGTACAGTGGCAATGTATACGTTTGCTTTTCTTCATTGATGAGCAAAAAGGCGACTCCGAAGGCGGAAGCGATGGCAGTGTAGGTGAGACTTTCGGGAGTGCCTTTGAGGGGGTAGGCCCGGCTGGACTGCCAAATCTGCGTCAGAGAGTCCAACTCCTGGGTCACATTTGCACTGTAGGTAGGAAAGATCTGCGGCAGAACTTGCCCGGCTGTCCCCTGCTGCAAGCACTGGAAGCAGTAAGCCAAAAGCTGCAAGTTCTGCTGGCGATACGCCTGCTCCGCAGCCCAAAGTGTCTGATTCCCTTCCTTCGCTAGTCGCAAACACACCGCCACAAAGCCCGCCAGCGGCCCCAGCGGTATTTCCAAACAAGCCCACTCCCCACTCAATTTCGCCACAGCCGTAACCGCCTGAGAAGGAAACTGCTGATCTTTCATAGTGGGGTGGAAGCCATAGCTTGCTGCAGCCATCTTTATCTATAGTTTAAGTGCGGCTTTGAGTCGCTGGTAGGTGGCTTGGTCCAGTGCGTCCACACTGATTCGCATGTGATCTGGAGACTTGGCAACCACTGCGGAGGGACAGTGCTGCAGCACAAGGCGCACTACCTCTTGCAAGGTGCTGGCACTGGCCCGCTTCACCCGGTCCGCCAGTTCCAGCTGCTCCTCGAAAGCCACAGGCGTGGGGTCTGCAGCTGCAGCGGAGTCTGGAAGTCCGTGAGAGGTGAGGAACTGCTGCACTTCCCTTTCCATCCTTTCCGCCTGGCGGTAAATCGGCGAATCCTTGATGTTGTACGCTTTGCAGTTGTCCCACACCAACTGCACCTCCGTCAAGCACTGCTCCAAACCACTGTATTCCCTGCGCTTCAGCCGCTTTCTAATAGTGCCCAAGTCCATAGGTCGCGTCACCACCAGTGGGTAGTCCCGCAGGCCCAGGTTGATGTAGTCCACAGGCTCGAGGAAGTCCACCACTCCGGGCTGCTTGCGGAGGTGACTGAGGAGGCGACTGGCTAGGGCGAGGTCTGCGGTTGGGTCCTTTGGAGGAGGGGGGAAGGTCGCTTTATCCATTGTAACGCGCTATTTGAGGGGGAAAGAGGGCGGAAGGGCTGGCAAGAGGGAAATTTGAGAGATCTGATATGGGAATAGGGAAAAAGGACTGAGAAATTCTGGAAATACGGTAAAAACAGCTTAAAAAGTCGACTTGATAATTGAAATACGGATTTTTTAGAGGAAATTGTGCGTATAATTGATGTCTTCCAGTGTTAAACATGCAAATATGCTGGCCATTGCAATAGTGCATCAAATATCCAGATTTCGCCGTATAAATCCATCCAAATCATCATAATAAATATTAAATCGACGAATTCCCTTCTGATTTCACTATCTTGTCAATAGCAACAGTGCAATACCCCACAAATTCCCCTCTAGTTCTCCTACAGTTTGCTCTCAGGCTGATAGAGGTAGGAATTCTCGCTAAAGTCCTATAAGCACGAAGAAAAGGCAGTTTGAATCGGACTTTGTGGCGATTTCATTAGAATTTGCTGTTTTTTTGCGGACTGAGGAATTCCGAGTCGGCTTTTCACCCCTTTTCCTGCCCAGTAAGACGTGTGGACTAAACTAGTTCCTACTACTTGCCCTTGATTTCCTTCTTAACGCGCAGGTTGCTGCTATGGCCGCACTTCCGCTTGCGGCAGTTGTGTGCGCGAGGAGGGAGTCGAGCGTAACACTTCCGGCATATCTTCTTATCAGCCTTGTAGGAGTTCGCCAGTGCACGTAGGGACGGCTCTATCACTCCTCCCCGCAGGCGCAGTACCAAATGCAGTGTGGACTCCTTCTGAATGTTGTAATCAGCAAGTGTGCGGCCGTCCTCCAGCTGCTTGCCAGCGAAGATGAGTCTTTGCTGGTCAGGCGGAATGCCCTCTTTGTCCTGGATCTTGGCCTTCACAGCTTCTATGGTGTCTGAGGACTCTACGTCCAGTGTGATGGTCTTGCCTGTCAAAGTCTTCACGAAGATTTGCATGTTATAAATGGCTCTTAGCCATTCCCTTGGCAGCGTTATGTCCAGGGAGAGGCAGTTTAGAGGAAGCGAAAGCCGGTAGCGATTCGATATATTTGCCACTTGGGCTGTATATACAACGTTTACAGGGATTCAATTTTACGTATTTGGCATGCTGCGTATAAGAAGCTTTCTAGGTTGTGGATAAGTCCAATTTTCAGCGATTTTCTCTCGTTTTCACTAAAAACTCTAAGGTGCATTGCGATTTCAAAGCAAAAAGGAGGCAAATAGACAAATTCGCTTGTTTTTATCTATTTATCCATGCTAAACAATCCAGAAAAATCGTCTTTTTACTAACTCCTCAGAAACTAATGAAAACACCAGTCCGAACAGTCCCTTTTCTAAGCGACCTATTGAAGGTGCTTAATCTTATCTATGATCTTCCCTGCGCTGATACCGCACAGATCCAAAAGTTCATCCGGAGTACCAGAGTGAGGAGGAGTAGACACGCCCAAGCCGAATACCTTGATACCGTACTTGGCGACTGCGCTTGCGACCGCCTCGAAAATCCCTCCTTCCAGCAAATGGTCCTCCACAGTGACAAGTGTCCCTCTCGTTTCCCTCGCATTAGCCAGCAGGCCCGCCTCGTCGATTGGCTTTACTGAGAAAAGGTCCACAACTCTGATATTCTGGCCTGTGGCTTTCAGCGTCTCATAAGCCTTTAGGGCTTCTCCAATGGTCACGCCCGCAGCCACCACTGTGACTATGTCGTTATCAGAACGGTGCAGGACCTTCAGTTTGCCTAATTGGAAGGTCTCTGTGGGCGGGTAGAGCAGGGCCGCAGCTGGACGGCCAGTGCGGATATAGACAATGCCCTGGTGATTGGCTGCGAGTTCGAGCGCTCGGTAGGTGGAATACGCATCAGAAGGGTACAAAACCACACTGTTCATAACTGCGCGGAACATCGCTAAGTCCTCTAGCGCCATTTGACTCGCTCCATCCTCCCCAATAGACACTCCTGCGTGCGACCCCACGAACTTTACGTTTCCCAGCGAAAGTGACGCCATTCGCACGTGGTCGAAAGTCCTGGTGAAGAAGGCTCCGAAGGCTGATACGAAGGGGATGTAGCCCCGCTTGGAAAGGCCGAGTGCCACTCCCACCATGTTCTGCTCAGCTATGTAGCACTCGACGAAGCGGGTGGGGTAGGCTTTTTGGAAGGTTTGGGCCATTGTGCTGTTCTTAGTGTCGCCGTCTAGGGAGACTATGCGGTCATCCTGAGCACCTGCGGCTGCCAAAGCCTCTCCGTAGGCGTTCCGAGTCGCGACTTTCCCTGAGAAATTGACCAGAGGCAGGACAATCGGCTGGACTGCAGGAGCAGACAGGGTCTGAATTGGGGCTGTTGGTGAGGGCAGTCCCGGCTCTCCAGTGAGTAGCGATTTCAGGTGGGCAATGATCGCCTCGGTTTTGTCGCCTAAGGGCTTCCCATGCCAGTTCATTTGGTCCTCAATATCCGGGAAGTCTCTGCCCTTGAAGGTGCGAGCGACTATGACCGTAGGGGCATTATGCGTGTTTTTGGCCTCATCCAGCCCGGCAATTATCTGCGAAACATCGTGGCCGTCCACCACAATCGCGTGGCAGCCGAAGCTTTCCGCCCGAGACTTGTACACGTCCACATCATGTTCCCAGGCCGTGGGGTCGCTTTGCCCAAGTCTATTGACATCGATAATCGCCACTAGGTTATCCAGCTTGTACACCGCTGCGAAGTTGAAAGCCTCCCACACTGACCCTTCCGCACACTCCCCATCTCCCAGCACACAGTAAACCCTCGCAGAGCTTTGCTCGAAGTACTTGATGGAGTAGGCCATTCCGCAGGCAGCACTGATGCCTTGTCCTAAGGACCCACTCGCCACGTCCACAAAGGGTAGCACGGGGGTCGGGTGTCCCTCCAAGTCACTACTGAGCTTCCTCAGTGTCACCAGTTTTTCCTCTGGAATGAAGCCTGCGAGTGACCAGGCTGCATAGAGCGCAGGAGCTGCATGGCCTTTGCTCAGCACGAACTTATCATTATTGTAATCCTTAGGATTCTGAGGGTGGTAATGCATGCCTGAAGGGTCGAAGAAGAGCACTGCGAGTATTTCCGCAATCGAAGAACAGGACGTGGGATGGCCAGATCCAGCGGCGGAAGTGGCGGAAACACTCAGAATCCTAACCCGAGTGGCCGCGTTTTTCAGCGCTTCCAAGGCGTGGGCGGACTCTATGGCTCTGCGCTTGGCGGCGGTCAGCGGTTTGACCTTGGCTGGAGCCTTGCGACGAGTCGCCATAGCCATTGTTTACAGGGGACGTCTGTGGGGCCTGCGAAATGGCGGGAGACGGAGTTGTGGACTTTTTGAGAAGGGAAGTCAGGGGCTCTGAGCTGCCTATGAAGGAACGATTGACAGTGAAGTCTTTTATCGCCTACTAGGCCTCAGATCGCCACATCCTGTCCACTACCAATTCATCCAATCTAGAAGCAACTACGCTGTGAACAGTTTGAGTCTGCTTCACCTCTGAGAAGTAATTCCCTTGGCTGAGTGTAGCACTACCCTCACAGCAAAGAGAAAGCTGGATCTCTGCACGACTTCAAAGGCAAGTGGAAATACTAAGGAAATGACTCCTGAGTCTGATTAAGAGCGTAGTTGATAAGGGCTTGGGAGTTCCGGGCGCCTGTGTAGCGGACGGAGTGGGACATGTAAAAAAAGTCGATAGTGGGGTAGCCTCGAATTTGCTGGCTCAGAGAAGTTTGGATGTTGCTGGAGCCGTCTATCTCAGCCATGACCACCATCGACCCCAGTTCCTCTAGCCTTTCCGCCGCTTCCTTCCACTCCGGTTCCAGTCTCTTACAGTGGGGACACCAAGGTGCATATATCTTCACAAACAAGTACTCGTGCTCTACAACCGCGTCTTTGAAGGTAGTGTCTGTTAGCACTAACACGCTGCCGTTGTAGCGCTCTGCGAGTGCGGGAAGTAGGACGAGAAGCGTTAGAAACGCTGTGGACATATGGTGGATTATATGGAAAGAGAGGGTGGCTTGTAGCGTGAAGGGACTGGTTTGGAGACTGGAACAGAGATCAAGGGACTGCTTTTGTTCAGAAAAGAGTGGTTTTCAAGGCGAAGGAATTGAACTAAAGAATTTCGCCTAGCAGTATATAAGCAGCTCCTGTGTCTTTTCCACTAAACCCGCATCAATTAACCACTTTTACTTTAAACTCCTACATCCTTCCCTTAGTGCAAGTCTCCTCGATACCCCAAGTCCGCCTGAGGAACCGCCTCTTGGAGTCTCTTCCGGAACTCCTCCGCCGCCTTATCTCCCTGCATTATTCTCCCCAACTCCCCCACAAACGCCATATTCACATCCACCATCGTCCGAATATAGCTCCTCATCACACTGTTCTGGTACCCAAGTCTCGGGTCCACCCTCGCCACCGGACCCTGCAAAGGCGCCAACAGGGAAAAGGACTCTCCAGCCTGCGCCTTACTAGACCTGCGTTTGAGCTTCAGGAAGTACTTCTGGGCGTGGGAGCGGACCTGGGTGATGCTGCGAGTGCCCACTTTCTCCGTCACTTTCCGCCAGTTTTTGCCATGGGTTTCATACGCATGGAGGAAGGACTGGTGTTCTTCTGCCTTCCACAGGCTGCCTTTGGTCTCTGCGCTTGAGATTCCGCATCCAGTGCAGTTCATTTTTTCTAGAAGAAATCCCACCTTAGTGCAAATCTGGCTTATTACTGTGTCCAGTAATCGACCAAAGTACGCTTTCTCAGGACGCCACTGGGACTATTGACCTAAATCTAGTAAGCTAGGCTTGATTTGGAGGCTTGTCCTTGTCTTCAGAGCTGGCCTTAGGCTTCCGCGTAAATTTCGCTATAAGCTTTTTGGGCACCCAGTCGAATACCCAGTTTCGCAGCCTTTTTAGCTTGACGTCGAGAGGCACACGCTGCCCTGTGGCCTTCATCCTGTCCCCAAAGTTCCAGTAAATCCTCACAATGCGATACGCGTCCATGTAGAAAGCCCCATAGAAGCTAGCCAGGAAGAAAAGAATAAAGAAGAAAAAGAGGATGATAAAGCCTACGGTCCAGCCTGGCTCGTATTTCATCAATTCCTCGGTATCGAAGGCGCCGAGGACCAGGAATAAGAGCGAAACTAGGCCTTGCTCGAAGGTGTGGTAGTTCTTTAAGAAGGGACCCCATATGTTCATGCTCAGCAGTATGAACCCAATCAAAATCGGTCCCAGCAGCACAAAGAAAAAGAGAATATTCGCCGAAGCCTACCTAACTCTTACCGCCTCCAATATAGTCAAAGCGAAGTCAATAGGCTGATACACCCTCATAAACCTCAGAATCTGAAAGAACACCAAAATGACCGCAAAGCTGTTAAATCCAATTGCCATTTTGTACATCGACACCGCCTTGGAAAAGTCAGTGAAGACGGCGTCGTTGAAGGCAGAGTCCGGGTCGATATGCACACTCAAGTCCACTGCAGCTCCTATTAACATCGATAGAAAAGTAAGAATATCCATTAACCCGTAGAAAGACAGCACATAGCCGTAATTCCGCCTTTCGTCCACTTTTATGAGAATCCGGAGGATGAAGAGGATAAGGAAGAAAAAGCTGAGTAGAATGCGGACTATGGCGATACGTCGACTGAGAGCGTCGGAAACTGCGCTTTTGTCCATGGTCATGAAGTCTGCACTCACTGCTTGGGCGAGGTAAGAGCCGGAGACGGAGATTTCCACTGCGACGAAGATGTCGAGCCAGGAGTCGGAACTTGGTAAATAGGTCGAATAGGACAAAAAGATAGCCCTAGTGGCCGGACTCATCCACCCCTTGGCGAGAATATCCGAATACAAGTCAATGAAGTCATACATATCCATAGTATACGGTACATCCAGCACAAACCCACTCCCATCATAGTCACTGAACTCCCCTTTAAACACATACTCCACCCCTGTGTCTGAAGCAGACTGATACACCGCCCAGGCCTCACTCAGACCTCCAATAGGACTGGTTTCCTTGGTGCTGTCAGTGTATTCTCGGTGGTAGCAGGGGATGTTTTGAAGGTTGTAAGAGCTTGCATGGGAGCATTCTGTGGACTGAGTGCGGACTTGTCGAATGCGGATAGTGTTGATGTTGTCGTAGTATAGCGATTGGTCGGCACTGGGAGCGAAGATGTAGTCGGGCAAGGCGATCAGGAAAAACTCGTTGAGGTTATTTTCCGAGCTAATTGAGAAGAAAGTTTCCCTGCATGAAAACTACTGAAATCCATACGTAGTCAGCACACTATAGTGGGCCCCCGCCTGCACCGAAAACGCCTCTTCCGGGTTCCTCCTGTTTTCCAACGCCACCACATTAAGCACCACAATTATCACCAGCCACAGCATACTGCAGCAAGTAGAGTCGTACTTTGTCCGCACTTTGCGCTTTTCGTAGGCTTCTTCGGCGGTTTCGTAGGTCTAGGTGGAGGCTACGTTCAGGCCGATGTACATGCGCTTGAGAATTTTGAAGTTTTCAGAGTGCTGGGCGTCGGTGAGGCCGAGGTTGGCTTTGCGCTGCTTGGGCTGCTGGGTGGTGCTCTCCTTCACAAACTTCAGCCTCGTATTCTGGTCGAAAAAGTAGTTCTCCATCGGCGGCAGCAGTACACTGGCCTTGGTGAACTTCTCAAAGAGCCACATTTCCTGCGCCATGCCGTTGTCAGCCAGCAAATCCACTACCTTTTCACTCGGACTCACGTCCAAAATGGCCATATTCTCTGCCCGCAGTTCGTACTTGCTGATTTCATGCAAATCCTGCCTATTCCTCACCCAAAAGTCGCACACAGTTTCCTTCAGTGTCTTGTAAGTGCTTTTATTGGTGAGTTTGAACTCCGCTTCCAAAGGCTCAATTCTGTCATACTTGTCCACTTCCCCGTCCTTCACCCCCGGCAAGTACTTAATCCTCACCACCTTAATCCTTGCCTCGCCCATTTCCATGTCACTTTCACTGTATTTGCCTTTCATCAGCGAGTTGAGTTCGTTCTGCACGAGGTCTTGCAGTTCCTTGGCCTTGCGCGGGTCTCTGCGGTCTGTGAGGGCGGGGTCGACGTCTCGGAGCTTCTTGCGGGGGTCTTTGGGACGGCTTTTTTCGGCTTTTTCCTTGGAGACTGCTTCCAATTGGGCTTCACAGCGCTTTAACTCTTCCTGCTGCAGGTACTTTTCGTCTGAAAGCTGCTGCAGCTTGGCTCTTAGCTTAGATACGCTTTCCTTGTTCTCTTCGATTTGCTTTTTCAGCCGGGCGTAGGCGCTTTCTTCCATTGTTTGGGATAAAAAGGCGAATTTGAGGGAGAAATTTGCTTTTTTTAGAGGGGAAAAGTAGCGATTTTGGGGACTAAAGGGAGAAATTAAGCCTGTGACTTGGCCTTTTTAGCGTAAGAAACACTGCAAATGCCCATATTCCCTCCCAGATTGGGTAATGCCCTTTTCCCCTCTGCTGACTGTCTATAATGAGACTGCACAGCGGCACTTTCACTCCAGTTGGCTTGAACCGTTCCCTCTCCCGCAGGTCAATTCGCTCACGCAGCAGTTCCATGTCCCTGAGTCCTCGGTCCCGCTCCACTCTCCCTATGCTGCAATCGCAGAGTGCGGAGAGCCACTTGGGCTTCCTAGAGACTAGGAGCGAAGCTGCAAGGCTCAAACTGCGCCTCTACAGACTCAAAGCGCACAAAGCCGCCTTACTCTCCCAGCACTCCACCGCCGTTTCCCTCATGCTCAAGAACGAAGAAGCCCTCATCACTGCTAAATCCGCAGTCAAAAAGCCGCTCCCCAACAGAGCCAAGGACTGGGAAGAGGCTTGGAGCCTCCTTTCTTTGCGACTCGAGGCTGTGCAGGAAGCCCGCTCCAAGCACTTGCGAGAAATCGACCTGTACAAGCAGTCTGTGGCGGAGCGAATCGGCACTCTGGAGACCAGTAATACAGTGCTGGACCTGATGAGGCAGCAAATGGCCATATATGAAACACAAATCACCAATTTGACGAGTGAAGAGAAGGAGATGGAGGAGAGGTATAGAGAGGAACTGGCGGCGGAGGGCAGTGCGAAGGCTGCCTTTGCGAAGGAGTTGCACTCTATTCGGTCCACTGAAGTCGCAAAGTTGCAGTCTGAGGCAAGGCTCAAAAGGCGTTTGCAGCTGCTCGAGAGCATCACCCCTCTCCCCAAGTCCAAGAAACTCGAAGCCGAAGCCGAGTCCCAGCACCGCAGTTCCCGAGAACTCCTCGTCCGCCTGAAAATGAAGCTGCGCGGATCGTCCGGGCGCATGCTGCGGTAAGGAGCACTTAGACACGTAGTGAAGTTGTCAAACGCACTGAAGTAGCTTTCCCTATTTAGCGTTTCCTCTGATAATGTCCACTGTGCAGGCTCACTCCCCTCTCGTTCTGCATAGCCGGGTGTCCCCCTTCCTGCGCCACTATTACCAACAGCGAGAAGCCCGGAACTCGGCGAAAAGCTCGAAACCGGCCTTTTTCAACATAGACCGAGAACTGAGACTGACAAAAGAGAGGGATCAAGCCTTTAGGAGGGACATGGAAAAGGCGGTGGAGAGACTGGGCGATATGACTGTGTTCGAGAAGTATAGGGGGAGGAGGAGGGAGGAAAGGATAGGGATTGGGGAGGGGGTTCGAGGGAGGAAGGAGGAGAAAAAGGGAAGGAGCAGGGCGCTGAGCTTGGAATTGAGGGGGAAAGTGGTGTGGGGTGGGAAGGAACTGGCGGAGTTTCCGATTTCTACTAAGACGTACTACGACTGTTCGACCAGAGAGAAGTCCACTCCTATGCACCAAGACCCCCACTTCCACTTCCACATCAACCGCTCTCACAAGCCCAGTCCCTCCCTCACCCAAACCCTCACTCTAGAGCTGGACCAGGTCCTGTCCCGCTGCACTGGCCTGGAGTCCAACTGCGCAGCTGCCAAGCACGCAGCAGTCTCCACCGCCCAAACTGCCCTACAAAGTGCACTTTCTCGCTTTGAAAGAGTCACCGACATGGTCGAAAGTCTGCAAACCGCCGACCTATCGTCCTCCTTTTACGCGAATTTGCAAAGGATTAAGGCTGAAAAGGGCATAAACAGGCGACTGTTGGAAAGCGCTGGAGAGGTCCGGAAAAGCTATTTAGACTCTAGTGAGTTCGTATCCAAGTGTAAGCAGAAGGAAATATGGAGAGTGCCGACTTTGGCCTTGACTCGGCATACAGACCGCCTACTGAACTCGCTTCCCACTAGTCTTTCGCCCAAATAGCATGTCTTAGCCCTAATTAGGGGATTGGAACATGGAAAAGCCGGGGTAGAGGTGAATTGGACTGTTTTGTCCGCTTAGGGACTGGCGGAAGCGGACTCGTTTCTGCTTTGCCTGAGCGGAAACAGGGGAGCAGGGACTAGAAGCAGTGGGTAGTCGCGTGGCTGCGTCACTGGCAGAGCGCAGCAACATTGCGTGTTTGGAGAGGGAGTTGGACTGCATCATTTTCCCAATACGTTGGATGACGTATTTGTTGATATCTGCTCTCTTGCTCGGGCTGGAAGCCGCCTTCATCGAGACTTGCTGCAAGGAAAGCGGGCGACTCGAGTGTCTGGCCGAGACACATACATTAGTCTCCCCAAAGCCTCTCCTGAAGTTGCGAAACACAGCTCTGGTCTCCTTGCCACTGAGCACTTCCCTGCTCAAATAGGCCTCACTGCCCCTCTCCAGGCCCATTAGGGTCCTGAACTGGCTCTGCCGCACTGCCTGCATGTCCTTGCCCTCCTGGCCGCACTTGACCGCCAGGACCTTGCGGCCGTTCTGGTACTTCGCAGAGTCAGTGAAGCGAGGAGACTTGAAGGCTTGAAGGTGGCGAAGGGAGGCGAAGCGGATTTTGGTGCGAGAGTTGGCTTTCAGGACTGATTTCCAGGTCTGGTCGACGTCCCAGATCAGTCCTGACAGTGCATTTTCTATATGCTCCGCCGAGTTGGACCAACTCCCAGTTCTCCTATGCTCCACCATTCTATTCTTTACCCTTCCAAGCTCTCCCAGTCCCAGCACTAGCTGTTACCCAGCAGCCTCATTATATATGGAAGACAGGCAGGAAGACAGGGCTGAAGCAGCCCAAGCAGAGCAGCCCAGAGAGGACGCGCCGCTGCTAGGAGAGCCTGTAAGTGCTTAGAAAGGCTCGAGACCTAGTGGCCGCCAACATGCGCAGCAACCTAATCAACTCGTCTCGGTCTGAACGAGTGATGACCCTGGGCGCTATCTGGGGTTTTCTAGTGATTGCGGCCTCTGTGACTGTGATGGTCGTTATTGGCACTGGCTGTGATAAGCCTTTGGTGGTGTGGCTGAGTGTGTACTGCGGGACGCTGCTGGGCAACTTGGCAATTGACTGGCTGATTGCTAAGAACTTGGAAGGGTGGCATAGACGGAGGGCGTGTTGGAGGTGTGTGCTCAACTCACTCTCTTTCCTGGCGATCATGTTCGAATTCGCTTGGATGATTGTAGGGAATGTCTGGGTGTATAAGTCTGACGACTGCAGTAACGGTATCTGGGGTTTAAGTCTCGCACTGGTGATTGTCTGGTACATAAAGTTGGCTTTGCCAGTGCTGGTGTGTCTCTTGTTCTGCATATCCATCCCCTTCGTACTCTACCTCATGCGCTATGCAAGACCTTCAGGCGCCACTCCCGCCACTGACGTAACTCCCACTCAGGACCAACTCGCCCATCTCCCAGAAATCATCCAGACCGAGCCGAACCAGGAGTGTCCCATCTGTCTCTCAGAGCTAGAACTGGCCAGTCCAGTCACTCACATGCCCTGCAGTGTCAAGCACGTCTTCCACCCTCGCTGTATTAAGGACTGGCTAAGGGTCGATGGGAAGTGCCCGATCTGCCGGAAGACACTAGCGGAGGCTGCTGCTGAAGAAGTAGATAGGCCTTAATTGCTGATGGCATGTTAGAAGCCGGTCCTGACCTTGTGCAAGGGCTAGCAGTGCATTTCTCGTGAAAACGAGGAAATAATTTGCCTGCCAGAAATGGCGCCCGGCCCTCTGCGTCCCTTGTTGTTGACCTGGTAGGCCAGAGTGCGTATGGGAGGCTTGGACTGAACGAGGTAAATACGGGGAGGGCCTCGACAAGGAAAAGGGACAGTTCTATCTAAAGCAGGACTTCTTTCGTGTTGTCCAGTCAGCCTGGGAGAGCAATTGCAGGAAGTCCGGCAAGGAAATATGTAGGGGTGCAAAAGCACCTCGAATAGAAGTTCATAGAGTCACTCTCTATGAACACCGTTCGAAATCGACCATCTCGTAGTAGTTCTTTGCTCCACCATATATTTCCAAGCCAGACTTCACCGCTTTTCCTAGTGCAGTTCGCCTCGAAACGTTTATAAATGGAAGAAAGCCAGGAAAATCGGCCTGCCGAAGAGGTGAAGAGCCGTATGGAGAACCAGCCGCTTTTAGAAGGGTCTGTAAGCAGCTAAAAAGGCGAGAAGCCAAGTGCTAGCCAACTTACGCAGCTACTCGGCCCACTTGTCTCGTTCCAAACGACTGCAGGCAATAAGCGCAACGTGGGTTTTTCTTGTGATTGCTGCTTTTGTGACTGTGATGGCAGTCCGAGGAATCAGCTGTGACAAACCCTTAGTAGTGTGGCTGAGTCTGTACTGCGCTGACTTGGTGTTCGGCTTGTTCGTCAACTTTATGCTAAGTCGCACTATTGACTTCGAATCTGGGTACATTACGGCCTGGGGCTATTTCTTCTATGGGCTCTCTATATTGGAAGGAATGTTCGGATTAGCGTGGCTAATTGTGGGGAGTGTGTGGGTATTTAAGGCTGATGACTGCAGCAATGGGATATGGGGATTGACTTTAACGCTGATCATTATATCGTATGTAGCGATAGTGCTGGGGATCCTCATAGCGTTGCTGCTGTTACTCCCTGCTACCACTTTACTACGGATCATGCGCTATGCAGGTCCTCCAGGCGCCACTCCCGCCACTGACGTAACTCCCACTCAGGCCCAACTCGCCCATCTCCCAGAAATCATCCAGACCGAGCCGAACCAGGAGTGTCCCATCTGTCTCTCAGAGCTAGAACCAGCCAGTCCAGTCACTCACATGCCCTGCAGTGTCAAGCACGTCTTCCACCCTCGCTGCATTAGGGACTGGCTGCTGGTCGATAGCAAGTGCCCTATTTGTCGTAAGGCACTAGCGAAAGCAGAGGAAGAAGCAAATAGGCCGTAATTAGGTCTCCTTATAGCCTAGAGATGACAAAGAAGGGAGAGAAACCTCGCCTTGCCGACGAACACTAATCTCAGGCAGCTGCAAAGGCTCCATCTCCGTCCAAAAAGGCCATCGATAGGCCCCAGATACAGTCTGTTTCCCCCTTCCCCGACCTCCCTGTGTCTCGTTTCTCTCCTTCCCCAGCCTATGTCTCTTCAAATGCGCCTTCAAAGCGTGATTATATGCGAAATCGCGGGTGCAGACTGTGCATTGAAAGCGATAGAGACGGAGGTGGATGGTGTGCACGTGTCTTTTGAGTGTGTAGGCGCTGCAGTAGCGAAGGCCGCAGCCAGACTCGGAGCACTGATAGCGCCGCATTGGATTATATAGAGGAATAGGGAGTTAGGGTTAAGATACTGGGAGTGTATCTGCGGGCTGAGAAGTCTCGGTAGGGGCATCGTGTAGGGAAGTTTGGGTATTTGCAGCGCTGTGGACTGCTTTTCTGCTTCGAATGGGTGCTAAATGCCCACTTTTCTGTGTAGTTTTCTTGGCAAAACAGAGACTGGAGACACTTTTGTTGAGGGGATTAGTACGCTTTTTGCCTATTTTAGCCTTCGCCAGTTGCTCCTCTAGTACCCTTAATCGCTCTTTCCATACTCCCCCTAGGTCCACCCTGACCTCATTCCCCTCAAACAAGTAATTCTGCGCGAAATTGGCAGCAAGTTTATACACTTCCAAAGCCTCCGAGTCCTATCTACCCCTCACCCTCTGCCTAAACTCCAACTCCGCCGCATAGTTGTGATACGCAAAGGCCAGCACTTCGATTTTGTCCTCACTGTAGCACAGGCCTAGGAGTCGGTTGCGGATGAAGTCGTTTTGCAGCATGACTACAGCCTCCATGGCGTGCATCAGAGCCTCAGTGTGTTGGCCGAGTTCGGAGAGAATCAGGCAGTAGTTCAGGTGGGTGGTGGCGAGACTAGTCACTGGGAGGCTTTCGCTTGCGATGCGGTTCATTTTCTCAAGATACATTAGCGCGAGTCTGGGCTTGCCCACCCTCCTATAGTAGCAGGCCAAGTTATCAAGCACAGTCGCCTTCATCCCCGACCCCCTGTCCGCCAGACTCTCCGCCCACTTCAACAGCACCAACCCCAGCTTCTCCTGCCCCTTGCTCAAGAACGTCCCCCCCATAGAGTTGCACACCCAGCACAGGGTTCGACTCCAGGCCTGCCAGTGCTCACTGCGAGGCTGGCTTATTCTAGCCTTGTTGAGTAGGAGGAAAGCATCTTCGAGCCGGTTGAGGCGGATTAGGGACTTGGCTTGCTGTGTGACTGGGTCGGATTTCATCTATGTTTCCCTATTTATGGCCCTGAGGCGAAGTCTGGTTAGGCTGATTTGCTACTGATTTTGGGTCAAGTCGGCCTGAATGCCCTTGAGGATTAGCGCCAGTTTTCGCGTTTGCTCGACTTGTGAGAGTCTGTCGAAGTGCGGGAGATGTATGAAAAGCACGTGCACGCCACTCTGCAAGCCGGAGAGAAGGGACAGGTAGTAGGTAAAGTTGCATACGAAGTTCCCTGCGTCTTCAGAGTCACGAAGTTTCGGGTCGACTCCTCTCGGCACTTTCAACGTAGTGAACACCTTATGATCTTCTTCGAACTCTTTCACAATCCTCCCCTCCACTTCTCCCTTAATCATCGCCAAATTCCTAGCCGCCCTTTCCACCACCATGTGTAAGGAAGCCGAATGCAGTCCCAAGTGCACCAATACTTGCGCCTTCTCAGGGTACTCCTGCCTGCGCAGAGACAGTGCAGAGTGGAGGTGAGTGATGGCTCTGTAGGCTGCTTGGGCTGTGACGGGGAGGACTTTGGTGTAGAGCACAGGCAGGTTTTCAGGGGGGAGGGAGGCGCGCAGGGACTGCACGAGGACTTGGGAGGGGTTGGATGGCTCTTTGCCCCAGGGAAGGAAGCCGGTGAAGGAGAACTCTACGGACATTTATCAATAGCAATGGACAGACTTCCGGCTTCAAGTCCTTTTTCTTCTCCTATGCGCTCCGCTACCGCCCGCCACACCCTCATCATTTCCCCTGCCCTGCCTCAGTCCTCCGCTGCCTTCCTCCAGTCTATCAAGTCCTTCGAAGCTGGCGAATTCACTATTGCGCACAGTCTGTCCTTCCTCGACTCTGACTACTGCAGCTCCTCTGAGACCAGTGATGAAGCGAAGCTAGTGACCTTCGTGACCAGGACTGGGGAAGGAGAGTCCAGTCCAGAGTTCCTTCGAAAGACGAAAAGGCTGGAAGCAGGCGAATATCGAAGAGTGAGAGGGGCTGAGGAAACTGCTACAGGCGGAGATACGCCGAAAAAGCCTTTTGTTGCGAGGATGGATGAGATATGGAAGCTGAGAAGGACAGCGAACAAGGCCAGACTCAGACATAGGTCGAATGGCCGGTGACTTTCAGCTAGCCTGACTAAGTCTCGAGCTTCATATTGGACTTTTCCCAGGAAGGAAAAGTCGACGGTAATCTTACCGAATTGACTACAAAATAACCCTGCGGATCCCCTTCTTTAGTCCTTGCCAGTGACACCAATACACAGGGATTTCCCTCTGCACGCTCATATCCACTCCCTCTTTTCAGTCCGCACGCCTACTTCTCCATCAGTAGATTCCTCGCTTTGATCCACTGATTCTATGCTTCAGGATCACAGGCTTCTGAAGTTCGGAATGTGAAGTTGGGAAGCCTCGTTTTGAACAGTTTCTTGAGAGCCAAGGGTGAGAGTTTACTATAAGGAGTGGATTGGGCTCTGAATTGTCTGACTTAGAGCAATATTGTAAGGAGCGGAAAGATCGGTTTTAGGGATAGTTCCAGCTGTCTTATTCCTCTCTGCGATGTGCATATCCCTGCGGTACAGACTGAGACGTTGGCATAACTCCAGTTTGTCGCTTCTCTCACATGTCTTTCGCTTTAGATGGAAAGCTCGCAGTACTCAGAACAGTCCTTAGAAGCTGTGTACGCACTGGCTGGAAATGCACAAGCACTGGCAGAGCCTTGACATGCCGGGTTATAGGCCGGTCATAGTGTGAGTTGGGCTATTATGGTAGGCTTTTAGTCGCATATATGGCGTCCTGCCTCTTTACACTGCTACTGCTCGCCTCTCTCCACCTCTTCCGCAGTGCCTCCTCCCCAGAGGACTACACCACACTTGCAATGGCCTGCGCCCTCCTCACAAGCCAGGCTCTGCAGGACAACCCCGCTGTTGCTTCCCTCCTCACTGCCTCAGTCCACGACTCTGACATCACTCTCGCCAAGCTCACAGCTGAAATCTGCCTCAACTGCATTACCCACATCCCTCTCGAACTCGCAAATCGCATAGTTGAGGAAGGCTTGGACCCTGAAAGCGACCAAGAGATGCAGCGACTATTAGCCTACAACCAGACCAAGTACTTAGCCAAAGGAGCAGATCTGACCCTAACACCCGAGGAAGAGGAGTTGATGGACCTGCTGCTAGCGCTGCTGGCTGAGGACGATGACGACTACGACAGCTACTACGGAGACTCGGAAGACTACGAAGAGGACTGGGGACTATTATAAGTCTAGGTAAATGTATATCGCGCAGGTCTCGGTCACGGCCTACCGCTTCAGACTCAGACCTCGATGTGTCCAGTATGCGGTTACTGTCCGCGGACTCACTCCTTATCTGCACCCGATGTGTCTCTATGACTTGGATTCTTGCCTTTCGAGGGATGTGGCTGTTTTCACTCACTGGAAACGCTTCAGCACAGTCATTCAGCTCCACAAAGCCCTGCAAGCCGAACTGCCCAATACTCAGCTGCCCGCTCTGCCCAGCCACTGGCTGCCTGTGCACTCTCCAAGTGGTCTCCAAGTCCGACAGCAGCAACTCAGTGTCTACTTTTCCTCCCTCCTCGAAATCCCCAAGGCGAAACACTCGATAGCCCTGTGCTCCTTCTTCCAGCCCTCTATGCACCTTAACCTCAGAGTTGCGGGAGTTCCTGGTATTGGGAAGATGCGTCTGCTGGAGGCGTTTTTCAGCGTGAGGCATCGGAAGGAAAGGGACGAACTGCCGGAACTGAGGAATAGACAGCTCAGAGACTCGGGAGTGTACCCTGATAGAGCGGATTTGCCGGTGGACTTGGTAGTGGACCAAACACTTGTGAGGATCACGATGATTGAAGTCGTCACGCTTAGTGAAGATTCTGACCTGAACTTCTCGAATACAGATGGAATTATCTTCGCCTTTTCAGAAGAAGTCCCTACGAGTCTCTCACCTATTCGTAAAAAACGCATGGAAACCGATATAGACAGTGCAGTGGTGGCTTTGGACGAAGGACCCAACTTCGGCCAAGGCCAATTCTCTGCCACTTCCTTGTCAGACGTATACATAGTGTTCGAGTACTTAGTGCGCAGACACCTCCGTCGCAAGCAGAAATGAGTCTCTACCAATAGAGTGTTAACTAAGTCGACGGTAAAGCGAAGGGTTGCGAGGGTCTCGTTCCCAGCGCGAGTCTCCTACATAGGGAGAGTCGCTGTAAAGCATAAAGAACTCCCCGACCTTCCAGAACTGTCCCTTCTTGCCTGAATACAGCGTGAGTGTGGATTCCTTGTAGTAATGCGCATAGCAAGCCGCCAAGTAGACAATATCCCCCGGCTGCAGCTGGCTGCCTCCCTGGCCAAAGAAGTTGCAGCGAATGCTGCCTGAGGAGTCCGCTACTAGGAACTGAGTCATGCGTTCTCCGCTTTTGATGTCAATGGAGTCGAGACGCTCGAGTAGCAGGACGCGCAGTTCGAGGCTTTTGTCGTTGGGAGTTACCTGGGAAATTGTGTGTTTTGTGGCCTTCGTCAGGTACTTCTCGTTGCTTTCCATATGAAATTATGAGATTACAATACGAAGTCGCCTGGCTCTCCCTTCAAATTGTAATTCCTCACCTTCGGCCGTCCTCCTTTCTTCGCTAGTTGCTCCCTCTGCTGTTTCTGGGACTGCGTCTCCCTCTCACTATTCCCCTTAGGCAGCAGACTCTGCACAGCCTCTTCCTCCCTCACCTCCTCAAACGCCTCATACTTCGGCACCGCCGGCTTCGGCCTGTACAGCTTCTTCGTGAGCACCTGCAGTGCAGGGAGCGGGTTCACAGGCTGCACTTCCGTGCGCTTCGCTATGGCATCCAAGGCTCCTTGCAGTGCCACCACCCCTGCAGAGCTCTGCACCTGCACTTCCTCTCCCAGACTTAACTCCGCTCGCAGGGAAGTGCTGATTTCGATCAACTGGTCTCGCTCAATTGTCAGCTGCATGATTTCTCGCTTGGCTTGGAAGTAGTCGCTTTGGAGGCGGTTTGCATCGGAAGTCAGGCGTTCGCAGTCTTCGCGAAGTTGGTTTCGAGCGGTTTCCAACTCTTCGATGCGCAGGGCTGCCTGGGTCTGTTTCTCAGCCAGTGCGAGCCTTTCCGAGCCAATTCTGTTCTGAATGGACTCCATTTCCGTCCTCATTTCCGCGATTATTTCCTTCAACTGCACATTTTCCTGCTCCAACCCCCTCACTTCCGCTGACTGCCCTACCGGCGTCTTGCTTTCCCACAGTCTTCTCAGTGACCCTTTCAGGTCTGGGGAGTCCAGGGAAAGGCTGGAGCGCTTGTTTAGTTCGGCTGCGTCTTTCATTTCGGCTTGCAGTCGAGCGTTTTCCACTTCCAAAATGCGCAGGCGGGAGGTTGCGTAGTCGAGTTCGATGCGCAGTTCGTCCTTTTCAGTGTTTAAGCGGACTTCTAGGGCCTGTTTAGTCCTGAAAGCCTGCACTTGTTGGTCTTTGACCTGCACCGCTAGCCTCAAATCCGCCACTTCCGCCTGCAAACTGCTAACTTGACTGCGATACTGCTGTATTTCAGTGGTATTAGATAGAGGGACAGGCAGCACTGCAGCTTCCCCCTGCCTTTTGCCCAACCTCTCGTTATCCTTGATCAACTCCCCTATCCTCGAATTCAGCCTTTCCCCCTGTTCCCTGTAATTTCTCTCCATGTTCTCAAACTGCTTCGCTGAAATTTCCCGAAAATGCTCCATTTCCAGCTCATACTTCTCCCTTAAATAGGCAATTTCACGCTTATTTGCTGCGCTTTCAGTGCTTCTCAGTGTCTGTTCATGTGTGAATTGCTGCTTGCAGGCCTGGATGTCGAACTGCAGACTGCGAATCAGCTTGTCTCTGGCTTCAATGGCCTCGGATTTGTCGTTTATAGTGGAGAGATAGAGCATTTCGGCTGATTTGAGCCGGTCTTCGACTAAGCGAGTGAGAGTGGCTTCTTGCAGAGAGGAGTCAATGGGGCGGGAAGAGGCTTCTAAGGCACGTTTTGTGGCTAAAAGCTCTGATTTGAGGGTTTGGCGCTCTAATTGAAGGTGCGAAAACTGCGTTTTTACGTCTTCCGCCCGCTGAATATCCACTTTGAGTCGCCCAATTTCCTCGTTTTGGAGTGCGAGCTGGGCGTCTTTGTCTGCGATTAGCTGGAAAAACTGACTTTCTCGTCGCTGGATATCTTCATTTTGCAGTTTTTCGCTGTTTTCAGCGCGGACGCAGGCTGAGCGCTGGTCGTCTCTCGCGATTTTCAGGTCTTTTTGGGCCTGCTCAAGGGATGCTCTCAGGGACTGCCCTTGTTCGGAGGCGACAGACAGCTTGGCTTTCAAATCGCTGATATCAGCCAGTCGCTGTACTTCCCCGGCCTTGAGCCTAGCAACCACCAGCTGACAGGCAGCCAAGTCTTTGTCCCTGACCTTCACTTCGTCCTGTGCAAGGGCGACTTCGTGCTGTAAATCTGTGATTTGGCAACGGAGGGACTGCAGGAGGTCTTCACGCTGCTTAGAGGCTTTGTCCTGCTTGCGGGCCATAGCTTGGCGCAGTTGATTCACTTCCGCCTCTATAGTTCGAATGTTAGCCGCACTTCTATCCTCATCCCCCATATTCCCTTTAAAACTTGCTACACGGCCTCTGCCTTACCCCAGCTCCTCTGGGTGCTTGAGTCGTTGCTCAGTGAAAGTGATTTTCACTTTAATGCCGTTGAATTTGAGGCGGCCTGCTCGCTCTAGGTAGACAGGCAGGTAGTCCACACCCACCACTACTTCTTCCACCATACTGGGGGGCTGGGCAGTGGCTTGCTGGCGGCCAAGCAAAGTCTGCACCTGTGTTCTGAGTTGCGTCAAATACTGCTCTTCCACAGCCCTGCTGCCCTCCACTGCCTGCGGAGTGGGTTCAGACACAGCACTGGTTTCCTTGCAGTCCTCAGCCCTCGGAGTGTGGTGGGTCAGGCGACCACAGCACCACCAGCACGCTAGCAGCTTCAACTTCATTATTCTAATTGAACAGAGGCCTCTATTTTACCTCCCATCATCTTATTGTCCCTTACTACTATCAGCCTTTTCTCTGACCTTGCGTTTAGCCCCACTAGAGTGGTCTGTAGCGGGAGGCACGGTAGCCAGGGGAGTTGTGGTCTAGTCCTGACCTAGCAACGAGTAGGGAGTAACGAAGGGGGGAGAAGTGAATTGGACTGCGGGTGACTTTGGGACTGATGGATCTGAGGGGTCTGTGCTTACTGCGTCGCACTAGAGACGGACAAATCGGTATGCCTGATAATCGTCTGCCGATAGCCGGCTTCGTAGCGATTTCACAGCCTTGGCTCCGGCCTATAGAGTGGTTCAGTCCCTTCCTCTCTATCAACCTCGGCAACAAGCCAGGAAAGCGCCTCAATTGACACCTGGGCAGTGGCGAAGTCTCCAGTCTCTCCCTATTTCCCCCTCCACAGACCACAGGAGTAGTGATCTGGATTCTGAGTCTGAGTCTGCCAGGGGACACTGTCGCACTAAACATATCACTGTCTACAATCAGCCATGCAGCTTTAGACTGGGAGAGGCATTGTAATGGCTGGGAGACTCAGAGCGGCCTTTATACGGGGAGGAACTAGCAAGGCGTTGATATTTCATAGGGCGGATTTGCCCAGGGATCGCAAGGAGTGGGACAGGCTGTTTTTGGCGCTGATGGGCTCTCCGGACTTATATGGACGGCAATTGGATGGAATGGGCGGTGGAGTGTCCTCTCTCTCCAAGGTCTGCATCGTGGGTCCTACCACGCACCCAGAGGCAGACGTGGACTACACCTTCGTGCAAGTGGGAGTGAAGAAGGCAACTGTGGACTACAAGGGCAACTGTGGCAATATGAGTGCGGCGATTGGTCCTTTCGCAGTGGACGAAGGACTCATACGGCCTGCAGGGCCGGAAGCCTTGGTGCGGATTCATAACACCAATACAGGGAAAATCATACATGCAAGATTCCCACTCAGATCAGATGGACACACAGAAGAAACCGGCTCTCTAGCCATTCCAGGAGTCGCAGGGACTGGCGCTCCTGTCAAACTGCAATTCATCAACCCTGGAGGCGCAGTCACAGGCCGCCTCTTGCCCACTGGAAGACCTCTAGACCTGCTGGACGTAGTGGGAGTGGGCAAGGTCAGGGCTTCCTTAGTGGATGCTGCTAACGCATGCTGCTTCGTGCTCGCCCAGGACCTAGGCTTGAAAGGCACCGAACTGCCTGCGGAAGTCGAAGGCAATGCGGATGTACTGCGGAGGTTGGAGGCTGTACGCCAGGCAGCCTCAGTTGCAATGGGGATCACTAAGGACCTTACAGAGGCTGCTCGCAGCCTGTCCCTGCCCTTTATTGGGTTCGTGTCTCCTCCGCAGTCCGCTCAGACTGTCTCCGGCTCGCTGATCGACTCAGCTCGAGTGAATTTGACAGGCAGGATAATGTCCAGTGGCCAGCTACACCGCGCTCTCCCTCTATCAGGCTCCCTCTGCATGGCCGTGGCTTCCGCTATCGAAGGGACGACGGTTCACATGGTCGCCCGCCAGCCCGGCAAAGACCAGCCGTTAGTGATTGCTATGCCCTCTGGAGAACTACAGGTCGCAGCTGAAGTGCAGCGCAGTCCTGAGTGGACAGCGGTTCAGGGCACTTTCTACCGCACCCAGCGGCGACTTTTCGACGGCTACGTTTACCCTAGACTCTAGCGGTTTCGCTTGTCTTCGTCCACCCACACGAAGAAGTTGCAGTGCTTCCCTCCCTTCCGTGCACAGGAGTAGAACAGGCGCCCCTTGTTTCTGCCTTCCTTTTTGACGGGCGCGAGTTTGGCGGGCTTGTCGCAGTCGCACTGCTTCGCACTAGCGTTGGTGTCCGCCCACTGGAAGAAGTCGCAACGAGCCTCCGGGTCTTTGTCGTCCCCAGGTATACGTCTACACATGTAAAAGGGCCTGCCTTGGTTGCGTCCCGGTTTCTTCACCACTGTGATTTTCGCAGGTTCGCCGTGATGACATATGAATCCTCCTGGGTTGGTAGTGCCTTCGTCTGTTTCTACAGGGCTGGCAGCTGGGGCGCCGGGAGCCGGACTGTTGTCAGCCTGTCGTTTCTGCTTGCAGTAAAACGGAGACTTCTCCGCTGTGTTGGCCTGCGGGAAATAGTTGCACAGACTGCGAACGGTGTTGTCCATTTCGAATTCTTCTCGTGAGGCAGCGCATACATCCGGAGGCTCGTTGGGAACAGTGGATTGGACTATGTGGGTGAGTAGGCGGATTGGACAGTGGTCTGACCCTAGGACATTGGGTTCGATGTCACAACTCACCAGGAACTTCTCTGCTAAAGTCTTGGTTGCGATTGCATAGTCCACTCTTGCGCCTTCATTCTGCGCACGTCTTTCGCTGTCTCGCCAGTAGGTGTAACCCCCTGTGGCTGTAGGGTGGTACTTCCTGTACACATCACAGCATAGGTCCAACTGGGAACTGAGCAGGAACTGCAGCCAGGTGCGTCCTCTATGCTTGCTAAAGACCTTCATTCCAGTCTCCACATTGCTGCTTTCAGGACTGTAGTGGTCTTTTTCATTCATGGCAAAGCCCAGGTCGCCCACTAGCACGAGTCCTCTTTCCTCCTCCGCACTGAAGTACTCCATAGTCAGCTGGATCATGTTCATGAACCAAACTTTGTACATCAGCTGAGCAGACCCAGCGCCTGTAGGGAAGTAGGCATTCATCACAAGGAACTCAGAGTGGTCAGTCACAATCACTCTCCCGTCCTGGTCCGCATTCTCGTAGCCTTTCAGAATAAAGCCGAGGGAAGCCGCGACAGGCGTAGCCGTGACTTTGCGACAAAAGGTGGAAACGCCTGAAGCGCCCAATCGAGCACTGGACGTGTTGTGGAACGCCCAATACTTCTGCAGCTGGATAAGGTCGGGGTCGAGTCGTCCTCTGAGCAGCTTAGTTTCCTGTAGACAAATGATGTCTCCATTGAGTGAGTCCAGCAGGGTCTCCAAGGACTGCCCAGTGCTGTCCAGGAGTCGGCGCAGTCCGTTGACGTTCCAAGACACGATGTTCATTATAGCTCTAGCAACACACCCTAGCGGCCTTGCAGGCCGTTACCACTAGGAAGTCGCTTGGAGGGGGAGCGGGGTCAACGCGCCGTGGAGACTTGCTGCGGTCTTTGCTACGGGGAGTGGAGTAGCGGACGTAGCCGCAGCGGAGACGTGGACTGTCCCTCACAATAGAAGGACAGAAATGCATGGCTTTCGGAGGAGTATCAGCCTCTTTGCACAGCGACAGCGAAGGTTTGGACGGCGGCGGAGTCTTCGTTCTTCTTGAGGAAAACGAGAGTCTCTGAGGCCGCTTTTTGACTGGCGTCGCCTTGCGAATGGGCAAATCAGAGGGTCGCAGGTCCATACCAAAGAGCTTGAGTGCGACTGCTGGCAGTCTGCGTAGGTCTTCTAGGTGTGGAACTTCCGTTTCTACGTCCACCTTCGCTGTAGGCAAGTGCTCAGCACTCCTCTCCACTTCGTCAGATAGGACTGTTGGGGAAATAATCGAGATCTTGAGTCGGTGACGGTAGGGGGAGAACGCTGTGTGCACTGGCCTGCTGTGCAGGTGAGAATGACGTCGGCCGAACTGCACAAACAGTGGAGAGGAATGAATCCTACTTGCGAAGTTTGCCATTACTACTTCAGAAGCACTACTATGACTGATATGTCGTCGATGGCTTCTCCCTTACCCGCCCACTTGGATAATGCATTCTCCAGCACTTGAGTGCAGCAGTCTCGCACCACACCCAAATGAGTAAAGCGCCTGACAATATCCGCCACTTCCTGCTCATCCAGTACGCTCCAAAGCCCGTCACTGCCCAGTACGATCATCCTGTCCTCAGGAAGAATCGGGGCGCACTTCACCTCTGGGTCCACTGAAACACCCACTGTATGGCAGATAAAGTCGCCAAAGGACCGAGTCACTGTGAGTCCTGGCACTGCAGGGTCTTCCGCCCAAACCAGTGGTATCCCAATCGGCTCATTTAGATGGTTCCGCATGGGCTCCACCTTCCCTCCTTTCTTCACTATCCTTTCCACCTCGAACAGCCTGGCGGGAGTGTGGTCCTGTGACAAAGGCAGACCGATCCACACGTTTGGATACCTGCGAGCCACCATCGCTCTACAGTCGCCCACATTAGCACACCAAATTGAGTTCTTGTAAATCAGCACTAACACACAGCGACATCCAGAGGAGTCCGACGCCAGGGAAAACCGCGCTCTCACAGACTCTTGCACTTCCCGGAACAGACTGCGAAACAAGCCTTCAGAGGGAGAGGTGGAGGACAGCAGCTTGCGCAGGCGTTTGGACAGCTTCCCTGCGACGTATTTCGCTATTTCCGACCCAATTAGACCATGGCCGTCGCACACTCCGAAGATGTGGATCGAGTCCTCGCAGTCCACGATAGTCACGTCTTTCCGTGGCTTTGGGTTTCCTCGCACTGTGCCGGGGATGGACTTCACGTGGTACTCAATTGTAACTGTTTCCCTGGCTACCGGCTGCTCTATAGGTCTCACAGGCGTGCGGTTAATTAGCTGGGAATTGGGGGAAAACGAGGCAAATGTGAGTCCGGATTGAGACACTAGGACTGTTTTGGAGTTTGTGCTGAGAATTGACTTCGCTGTGCTGCGGAATTCGGAGGCTCTGTGAGGGTTGATCACTGATAAGTCCCATAAGGGCGCTTCATTGCCTTTTCGAGGAGCGAAGATTGAGGCCAGTTTCTGCTGTGAAGGAGATCGAATGCCGAGGAATAGCCCTGGTGAAGACTGATACATATTGGAAATGAGAGAAGTCTGAGGAGCCTATAGGGAAAGCTAGATATTTGTTCGCAGAGAGTTTTGTCATTAGAGTTACAAAGGACTCTTTTACAGGGTTACTTTGTATGGAACCGAGGAAATGCCTAATAGTAAACTACACATCAATGGGATACTGGGTGCAGCTAGGAAGTAGGGTTTAGTCAATTGGACTTAGAGTAATGGAAAAAGAAGCGTTGACTCAATGGGTGGCGCAAGAGGAAGCAGTACTACAAGCACTGTACGTGCAGCTCCACAGTGAAGTCGCCAAGCTACAGGTAGAAGAGGCCTTCTTACAGCGCAAAGCCCAGGCTTTGATCGAGTCAATGGTCCCTATCCGCGGGAGAGACGCAGTAGAAGCACTAGTGCAGCAGTTGGAAGAAGCCCACGACCCCGACTTCCAAACTCAAAGTCCCGCCACCAAGCTAGAGGAGCACTTCGGCTCACAGGACACCGAGTCCTTCGCCTTCCATATGTAGGCAATGGCTCTTTTCCTTAAACTCCTTGCAAAGTGGTGCTGCAGGCCTCCAGACTCTGAGACTTTCAGCAGCAAAGACAGCACTGCGATCTCCGAGCAGCCGGAGAAGCAGCTTGAAGAGCTACGGTCAGAGATAAAAAGCATGCTGCGGGCTCAGCAAATACTGCGCAGGCCTGCAGGACTGGAAGACGTGGTGGTTGAGGTGGACTATTTGCCTGTTTATGAGGAGAAGGGAGGCAAGCTGCAGTTTGCAGGCTCGGAGACGCAAGTGCTCTTTTCGGAAGTTCGCCTTCGAGAAGCAGTGTAACAGGTCTTATAATGGACAGACACTTTCCTCAAAAGGGCACAGAGGTGGGGATTACATTGTTACCTTTTGATGCAGCAAGTGACGACTTTCAGTCGCTCTCGGCTAATTTGCCTGCCCTGTAGGGAATTTGAAATTCAGCGAATGCAGTTAAGATAAGAAGTAATAGCAAAGTGCGGGTTCAATAGTGTATTCAGCATACTTATAAAAGGAATAATATAGTCTACCAGGCAAAGATAGGACGCCTGCTTCTATTAGTATATAAGCACAATGAGTGCCTTAGTATATGTCGCAGGATTTCAGCCATTTAGTCAAATTCCATTATACAACAGCCTATTTTACAAACTCTGGAACTGCATAGTAACCAGGTCTACCGTGCTATCTAGGCCAACAGACTGCTTGGGCGAGGCCGAATAGCGATAAAAGACCTTGATATGCCCATTCTAGCAATCTTCAGTGGCGCAAGTGCAGGTGTGTAGAGTCGCTCAGCTAGTGCAGGCACACAGACAGAGGCTTTGGGCAGGCGATAGGCCGGGTTTATCCTACGTTTCATACGGTTTACGCAGACACTGGAGTCGCAGGCGACTTTGGTGTTGGTGTTTATGAAGCCTCCTCCGCCTAGAAACATGCACTTGCATCGATATTTCGACGGCTTTGCGAACAATTTGAAAGGACGCATGTTAGGGAGCGCTGCTCCTCCCTGTATAGATAAGGGCACTTCAGATCGCCGTCGTTGAGGGCGGAACGCAGGTCGCTGTGGCTTGCGAGAGACTACTTGCAGACGAAAGCAGCTGTGAGTGACCCGGGGACTTGACAGGAAGTCCGCCGGAGTGTCAGTTCGCTGCTCACTGACTTCAGTGAGGACTTGGATGGAGAGGTCTTCCAGACTTCGATCTACCATACTTGTCTAAACATTGGCTGCAGGGCGGCTTGTCTTAGGAAGGATTCATATGGCTTTAGCTCGCTATTTTAGGGCTTGTTTTAGTATGCTGAAGTGATGCAACTGGATTAGGGAATATGTCGGCAGGGTTTTTGGACAGTTGGTGAATCAGTACTTCCGATCATACTATATTTCCCTCCAATCAGTAAGTGACAGGCCAACATATCATCTCACGGCCAGCCGCATGCGCTAATTCTTGCCTCCTGCCAATATATACAAATTAGTCATCTATGCGAATAATAGTTCGCCAGATCCTTGAAGCGGATAGTGACCTGCCCACATTCAGTGTGGAAGTCACAGCGACCAGTTCAGTGAGAGAACTGCAACAACACATCCAGCAGTTGATTTCCCTCGACCCCGGCTCTCAACGGCTTATGTGCTTTTACCACGGAGTCAAAGTGCTACTAGTCTCCGACTGGCCACTGCGACATTACCAGCTGGAAGACGGGTCAAATGTCTTCCTGTCGGATGTGAACGCGATCGAGGAAGTGAATGGAAGGAATGTGGAAGAGCGAACAGAGGAGAGAGAAGTGGAATACCTGTGCAAGGTTATAAAGGAGTGCAAGCGAGGGTCGACTTCGGGTCTAAAGCGTTGGCTGACTGACTACTGTCTGCACACTGCACTTCGAGAAGAAGACGAACAGTTCATTGACAAACTGGGTCCGAGCGGCTGGGGCTGCATCCACTACTCGGCCTATGCTGGCAGTATGGAGTTGCTTGCCTACCTCTTAGACCTGGGCGTTGACGTGAATAAGGAAAGCCTTGACGGCTGGACGCCCCTGCAACTGGCAGTCTCTCGTGGACATGTGGATTGTACTCTCTAAACAGGCGTGGCTGCCCTGCTCTCCTCCCCCACTCTCGAAGTCAACCGCATGACGGCATTCCGAGGGTCCGCTCTGCACATCGCCAGTCTCAAAGGCTACTACGAGATAGCAGAGTTGCTGCTGAAGGCCAACGCCTCTATGACTCAGATGGACTACAAGGGCCGAATACCACTGCAACTCACCAGTAGTCAGGAAATCATTGAAATGATACCGAAGTTTATGGGTGCGCAGACACTAAGGAAGTACTCGAAGACGGAAATTGAGATTCCGGAGGAGATACCAGAGGTACCGCCGCCTTTTTGCGGGGAGTTAAGTCTATTCAGTCCCTGTTTGTCTACTGACAGGAGCGTTTATGTCGTACTGGACGTGTTGGAAGCCAGTTTAGAGCTCTATGTATCGAGAGACGCCTTCATGGACCATAAAAGTCCTCTCAAAGCGATGGCTATTTGTGATATTCTGCGAGTGCAAAGCCTCAAAGTCAGCGAGCAGAAGAGCTTTGTGGCGCTTTGGCATTCCCAGGGCAGGGAAAAGCTCTATTCCCGCTATATCGAAGTCGCAGCTGAGTGGGAGCGGCAGATTGTCTACGCCGTTCAACTGCACAAGACCCAGCAAGACAGCATTTTCCGCCTGAGAGACAGTATCCGCCTTGGAAGTTCCTTCAAAGACCCGGAAGCTCCTCCTTCGCCCCGACTGTCCGGACCCTCAGCACCCCAGTTCCCTGCAGTTCCCAAGGAAGCCAACAGTATCTGTCTCAGTTCCTTCGAAGTCCTGCAGGAAATTGGAGCAGGCAGTTTCGGCTGTGTGTATAAGGCCAGGCGCAAAGAGACAGGGGAAATAGTGGCACTGAAGGCACTCAATAAGAAGGTGCTGGTGCGCAACCGACAGCTGAAGTATGCAGTGGGCGAGTGCAGGATCCTCAGACAGCTCCGATCTCCGTTCGTTGTGAGGATGTTTGACGCTTTCCAGACACCCAATAGTCTCTATATGGTGCTGGAGTACTGCTCTGGGAAGGACTTGGCAGTGCTACTGGAGCAGAAAAGGCAGTTCAGTGCAGACGAAACTCGCTTCTACATGGGCGAAATCATCCTTGCACTCGAGTATTTGCACGAAAGAGACATAATGTACCGCGACCTCAAGCCCGAAAACGTGCTTTTAGACTCCTTCGGCCACGTGAAATTGGCAGACTTCGGCCTAGCGAAGGAAAACGTGACTACCAGCAGGCAAGCGACGTCTTTCTGCGGGTCGCCGGCCTACCTGTCCCCGGAAACTCTGGAAAAGCACGGCGCCGGCAAGCCTGCTGATGTGTACGGACTGGGAGCCATGCTCTTTGAAATGCTCACTGGCATGCCGCCTTTTTATGACGACGACTTGAAGGTGTTATATGAGAATATTCGCCGGGGAGTGCTGGATTTCCCTCGCACAGTTAATAACACAGCAAGGGAACTGATTAAAGCGCTGCTCAGTAGGTCGCCTGCCCAGCGGCCGAAGCTGGCGGATGTCAAGGCGCACCCTTTCTTTCGAAAAGTCAATTGGGAACAACTCGCTCAGAGAGTGGTTTCCCCGCCTGTGCGGCCCAGAGAGGCCAGCACTCCGGCTAAATCTCCGAAAGTGCGTCTGCAGGATCGGGACTACTCTGCTGAGATGTCCCTAGAGGAGTGTTTGCTGGACTTCGACCACTAGTAGCTAATATGGCTTTGCCGCCACCACAGGTCCAGCCCCAACACAACGTTTCCGAGGTGAGCGACCTACTGAACGGCCAAGAAGGCCGAGAGCTGCAGGCCTACGCCGCCCAGTACGTCGCCCTGAGGGACCAGTTCCTGCGAGAGTGCAACTCCGACGTCCACATTTACTCCAAAATCAAGGAACTCAACGAGGAAAAGCCGTTCTTCGGCAAGCGACGAGAGAAGAAGAAAACGCGCATTCAGATGATATTTGACGACAGCAGTTATGGACAAAGGCCGGATAGGAGCATTGATGACCCTATAGTGGTGCGTGAGATCAAGCAGGCGTGGAACATGAACCCTGGCAGACTCTTCATCCCTAAGCATGTGGCGGAAAGGATGAGGGAGATGGAGTGGCAGAAGAAGATGGGCGCGCTGGAGGAGGAGTGGAGGAGGGGGAAGTAGATATGTCTGCTGCACTAGCGCTATGTGACTACGTCTTAGCGGTAGTACACTAGGACTGGGTCGAGGGTCCAAGGCGCTTGCGTTGCGCAGACATTGGGGAAGTTGCTCGTGAACGCGTAGTAGAGACTTGCAGCGCAGTGCGACAGCGTAACCGCCACCAGCTCCGTATGCAGTCCACTCCCGCCTCCACAGGACGGCTTTTCCCAGCTGTGAGCAGCTTGCCAGGCCGGCGCTTGGTCCACCTGACTCGATCCTGCATGCAGTGTGACCACCTGTCCACTCCACTCTGGGGAGATGAACCGCACATTGGTTCTGAGCATCACCTTGCGGTGTGGCGGTAACTTGGCCAGATGCACTTCCCCGGCCTCGAATATCCCGTGCAAAGTCCAGTCCTGCTCCGGGGTTTCCAGGAAACTGTGGTACACACCTAGACCCACTTTGTTCAGTTGCTCTTCCAGCTCCTTCAGATGCCGGTTGTCATGCGTGAGGAAGGACGACAGCTCTTGCTTCTCAGCCTTCTGAGTCTGCAGGAAAGTAGTCGCAGGGGCTTGCACTTCCTCCTGCACGTCTCCAGTGATCTGTACTAACCCTGCAAGTAACAGACTTTGGTCTCTCGCTATCAGTAGGTCCGTCCTCAGGTCCTGTGCTGTCACTTGTCCTTCCGCTGTTACTGACCCAGCAGTAATGCTTTGCGTTTGCACTGTTTGGCAGGTAATTAGTGAGGCAGGGGGTAGAGTGAGAGAGGCAGAGGTGAGTCTGTTGGCCAGGGTGAAGTTCCCAGGGAAAGCCACAGGCAGTGCTGAGGCCAAAAGGAGTGCACAGACCTGCAGAGTTAGCCACGAAACGACCATTTCTGAGAATGGAGTTAGCCTATAGGCGAGTGAATGGGAGGGAAGAAGCGCACTAGGAGGCCGAAAAAGAAGCACAGGACGCATAAAAACGCTAGTCCTGTCGTCATTCTCCAATGCCTTTTTTCCTCTTCTGCTATTTTGACTCGAGCTTTGGTGCAAAAGGCTCGATTTTGTTCGAAATACTCCCAAGTGTCGATTTCTTGCAGTAACACTGTGTCTAAATTCCTTCGCTTGTTAGTGAGTTCAGTGCTCCAACGAGTTTGTAAGGCTTGGCGGTCTGTTAACGCTGCTTTTTTTCGAAACTCAGTCTCCCTCCAGGCCAAGTCAGCACTGGATAGGCGTTGCTCCATCAAGATCAAGTCCCTTTTCAGAATCTGCAAAGTCTGTTTCCGCTGCACTAAGTCCTTTTCCAGTTCGTGCTTTTTGAGACGTTCCTTCCGCAGGTCAGTTTCAAGTGCTGACAGGGTCTGTTTGTGGTCTGCGTGTCCACTTGCATACTGGTTTAACACAGCTTTGAGCCTATCAATGCGAGCGTTTGCCCGGGTAATGCAGGATTCCGCCGTAGTGACTTCCGATCTGACTTTGGCGACTTCCCGACTAAGTCGAGTGTTGCTGTCAGTCTCTGCTAGGACTGTGGCTTGGGCCTGTGTCCGTACAGTCCTGAGTTCCTGGTTCCTGGCTTCTTCCCGCTCTATTACCCCTCTCGCTTCCTCCTCTTTCTCTATCGCTGTCCGGAGCTGTGTCTGCAGAACTGTCACTTCCCGGGCAGCCGCTAGAGCTGCTTCCTTCTTCGCCTGCGTGCTTCTGAGCAGGCCTTGCAGCTTCTGCACCTGCAGAGAGTTATAGGAGAAAGCGGCTTGATACGTTTTGGTGATTTTGGAAACCGGGGTAATGCTGAGGTCCGGGAGAGGCTCGACATTTTCAGAGTCGTAGGGGAAAGAGCCGGAGTCAGCTTTGGAAAAGTACTCGAGGAGGGCTTTTTTGGGGTTGGGCGTTTGGTCGGGAGTAGGGAGGAAGGGAGGTTTGCCTGTGGAGCGGGTAGGAGGGTCTGCAAGGTTGCGGGGACGTAGTGGCTCCGTGCCTCTGGCTGAAAACATTGCTATTCAAATGCTAGCGCGGGAGGGACAGGTTACGCTTGTTACGCCATATTCCCAAAGTCGAGCACAGTTGCACTCGCCCAGACTTCTGTTCGACTGGTCTTCTCTATAAAAAGATGGTCTTAACCCGGTTCATGAAGCGGGCTGAGGAGTGTGGAGTGTGCAGAGGGCCGATAGCAGTGCGGGGTGAACTGAACTCCTGCCTACATCCTTTCTGTCTCGACTGCATCCTCAAGTGGGCGGAAATTGAAAACTCCTGCCCTATCTGCAAGCGGCGCTTTCGTGTGGTGACTACGAAGTGGGCTCGCAAGTGCCTGCGAGAGGGACGGCTCAAGACAGCTCGCAAGCACTATGAAATCGAGGAGAAAGACCAGGCCAGACCCACTGCGATGGTTTATGAGACGGGACAGTACACCATTAGAGTCATGTTCCCTCCTGGGGGGGAGTCGCAGTTCGCAGGGCTTTTGCAGTACCTCGAGACTCTCATTAGAAACTCGCAGGAGCACCTTGGACAGCCAGATAGCTCCTAATACTATCCAGAATAGCCACTCCTTCCCTAAGCGGCTTTCAATCCTCCCCAGCAGTAAAGTTAGAAGTGTCCATACCTCTGTCGGTGTGCCTATCTCAGCATTTGGAAATCTACGCACTGCAAATGACTTTCACTGGTGTTCTCTATGGGAGTTCGAGGCAGCTGATTGCGAGAAGAAAGACCCTTCGGCTATTAAACGATAGAGCATCCCCCGCAGCAGCAGTTTCCGGCCTTTTTAACCGCTTCATCCTCGTCGTTGGTATTTTTCAGTAGGGGCTCTTTTCCAGACACTTCCTGCTTCTGCTCTTCCTTACGAGCCGACGGAGCCCCCTTTAGCGCAGGTCTATTTGCTGGCAAAGCTGACTGGGGAAATGTAGGTGGGACTACTGGGCTCGGCTTACCGTTAGCAGCGGAAATATCCGGCAGAACTCTTATCGGCCGATCCACTTGGACAGGGGGAGGGGGATGTTGGGGCATAGAAGGCTCCATAACAGCCAGTACAGCCCTAGGCACTAGGTTGCGAGACACTTGTAGGAAGTTAACTCTGTGGCAGAAGTCACAAGTCTGCCCCTTATTGCCCTTCTTCCCGCAACAACAGTTCCAAGGCTGAATCTGGCTTTCCCCTACTCTGCTCACTTGCTGTTTACTTAAATCCAAGAGCTCCACCTTTGCTCTGATAGCAGAGTAGTCTCCCAGGTCGACTGGGGCTTTAGCTTTAACCCGTTCGGGAATACGGTCAAAGATTGGTTCTGGATCTTCTTCCTCGGGCGGGGAAAGTGTTGGAGGAGCTTGAGGGACTGTGGATACATCAAACAGCGCCAGTATGTCCTCAGACAGAGGGTCACAAGGAACTGTTTGGAAGTTCACTCTGCTGCATTTCGTGCATCTCTGAGCCAAATTGCCTCTCAACCCACAGTAACTGCAGTCCCAAGGCCCACTCTTGACTTCACCAAATATCCGCAGCTCTTGCTGGGACAAGTCCTGCACTGGCTCAAACAGCGTCAGTATGTCCTCAGACAGAGGGTCACAGGCAGTTGCTTGGAAGTTCACTCGACTGCAGGAACTGCACCGATTTCCCTCATTTCCGCCCGTTCCACAGTACCCGCATTTCCACACTTCCTGAAGTCCCAGGCCGACCGGCCTGACAGGTAGTTGGCTCAAGTCTGCTAGGCTGCTCTGCTGAGGTCTAGAGTCCATGGTGCCAGTTTGCACTGAAAGTGCAGGGATTAAAGGGACTTTTTGCTGTCTCCAGTCGGTAAACCACTGAACCTGCTGCTGCAAATAAGCATCTGTGTGCTCGTTTGCGCCCCAGGACTGGATCAACTGGATGTTCGCTTGCCATTGGGCTAAATTGGGGTCTGGAGGCAAATAGCCCCAAGTTTGCTGGCAAGAGTTGCATTGAATGGTCCAGTTCGCCTGCTTTTGGCAGCTTTGGCACACGATTTCATGCTTGCATAGCATGATTCCCGGCTGCAACGCTTCGAATAGCGGAGTTCCGCATAGAAAACAGCACTCGAGTTGCCTCAAATCTTCCATTACCACTTCTATATTACAGCCTGTGTCTCTACTATGACCAGTCCGGAAGAAAACCCCTCCGAAGGCCTGTTTCCGCCTCAAAACCGCACAGAAAGCGACTCCGACCACAGTTCCGAAGTACAACTGCTAGCCAAGTCCAAGGTAATTCGAGTGCCTGAGCAGCCACCAGTGACCGCCCGCAGTGTCCACCCAGTCCTCACCTCCCATAAAGCCCTGGACGCAGGTGTATTTGTGGACGTCTCTACAGGCCCTATACGGCCGACTTGTTGGACGGCGGAGGCCACTTTAGCGACCTGTCCGAAGTGCAAAGCGACAGACAGGACGGTGACTCGGGCGTGCATGTCCCGGGCGTCTCTGTTCTTTGGAGGAGCGCTGTGCATGACTTGTGGCTTGTGTGTGTGGGCGCTGCTGTGTCCTTGTTGCAAGGATACGAGGCATTACTGTGGCAAGTGTGGTGCAGGACTGGGCAGGAGAAGTGCTGTGTAGGCGGAAGTGTTAGTTTTATAGACTAAAGTTACAGAAGTTCACAGGTTAAGCAAATAAAGTTCAATTAAACGGCCTTCACATCTTAAAAGCACTAATAAAAGCTAAATTTAGCCAGTTTGTCAGTGCTTGGATTTCGTTGATACAAAGATGCAAGTCCCACTTCTCTATATCAGTTCGGAAAGAAGACTTCCAAGCCTATTTCCAACCCAATATCTGCTAATTGTAGCCCGCAATGAAATAAGCGTTAAAAGCGACTTCCTGCCTAGTATTGACAGTGTAGCAGTATCCACTGCTCCATTACAGTTAGTGAATATGCGCTCCCCTCCCCCTGAGCCTCCCACAGTCTCAGACATCCACAGCACTGCCCACCTCTCAGCCTTCCTTGCCCAAGACCTAGTCTTCCCCGAAGTCGCAGAGGCCTGCCAGCGGCTCCACGTCCCTCTCAAAGAGCTGTACCCCCGCGACCTGGCCCACTTCGCTGCTAGTGACGCCCCACTAGAGGTGCAGGAACTCCGTCTGCAGCACTATGAGAAGAAGCGGCAGCACCGACTGAAGCGTGTGTTTGAGGAATTGACGGGACAGGGACTACGCTTGGGACTGAGGAATAGGACACAAGATGGAGTGGGGTTGAGGAGATTACGGGAGAATTCGACTCCTTTCAGACCTTCTGGCACTCTATCTGTATCTCCAGCACTACCAAGCGATACGCCGAAAGACCTTTCGGACCTGTCCAGCACTGAGGTATCAGTGCATGAGCGACGCAAAGATGCCTATGAGCGGCGAAAACTAGCCCAGGAAAGAGCCCTGCAGAACCGTCTCTCCGATATAGCCCAGACAATCGCCAAGTTAGAGGCCAAAGAAGTCAAATTCGAGCAAGTCAGGGAGGAACTCAAACTCGCAGAAACCGCGAAACTGCGCAAGTTGCAGCAGCGTAGTCAGCGCATCCAGGACAATTTGCTCAAAAAGCGACACGACCAGGAGTCCTTCGAAATCAGGGAAGCACGCAAAGGCCTGCGGGAGTCACTGCAGCTGCACTCTGGAAGAGTCAAAGAAATCATCAGTCCCGCTGTGTCTAGGGCTGGCTTGAGGGACGGAAATGGGGAGGAAGAGACGGAAAGACTGATGGGGATCATACAGCAAAAGCTGGATGAAGGAGCGGAAAGGGTTAGTGAACGCAGAAACCTTAAAGCGTTGTCGTTGGCGGCGAAATACGACCAATACCGCAAGGCACGGGAAAGGGTCGAAAGCGACACTGTGCTGCGCGAACAAGCAAGAATTAACTTGGCTTTGAAGCTGAAGGAACAGCAAGAGCACTCCTCTGCCCTGCGCCAGGAACACCTCAAATCAGTCCTGCAGCACCGCCCTACCCACAAGCTCGTTCAGTCCTCCAGACCCTCTGTGACTCCGGACCCGCCCCAGCACTCGCCCACTCGTCCAGCGCTGCTTGACCCTTTGAAACTGGAGAAGGACAAGTTGAAGCTGGAAGACTTGGCTGAAAATAAAAACATCATGAGAGTGGGAGTCAGTGAAATGCGACAATCGATACTATGGAAACATCAGAATTTGGCGACTTCGTTGGAACGCAGGTCGCAAGAGCAGTCCACACGCAGCCAAAATCTGCTGAAAGAGGAGTTCCAGCGACAATTGCAGCGAGAACAGCTGCGCAGGTCCATGGAGAGCAAGATCCAAGACCTGCACCGTCGCTTCCTCTCTAATGTCTAGTCCTATAGCAATGGAGCTATGGAAGGACCAGCAACGGGACGCCTGGCATATGCTGGACGCCCACAAAGGACAGCATTTCCGATGCGACCGATACGGACAGCCGCTAAAGCGCTTCCACGTAGACGCTACAGGCCTCTTGAACCCCAGAGATGCAGCTGTTCGGACGAGCACTTCCTACGAACCGCCCAAATCCCCCCTGGACGGACGCTACGCCCCTCAGCCCAGTAACTCCCACATAGAGAAGTTCGACGGCTACACGCAGTTTCCCAGGCCCAGGTCTGAAGTGTACTTCAACGACAAGCACTCAGTGATGAGGTTGAAGCCAGTACCCAGAGGCCAAATGCCTTCCAACCGTCTCCCTGACGATATCCACCTGATCCCCAAGCCTGCCTCTTTCCTCACCTTCTCAGCGGTGGATGACCCTGCAGTGGCTCGGCCTGTGTTTAGACCTGCTGTGAGCAAGTCCATGAAGGAAATTAGGCCCAGTGCACTCACTGTGGAGGGCCTGCGGACTACGCTTGTGTCCACTCCTGTGGCAGTCACGAAGACGGTCAAGGACTTTGATACCAAGTTGGAGCAGGAAAAGCGGCAAATGAGTGGCTACCAACCCCCTGCAAAGAAGCCGGAAAGACGCAAGTTAAATGGGTTTTTCCAGCTGCTTTACCCCACCACAGGGGAGCGATTCCGCAAGGACATGGACCTGTGGCACGCCACCAACCCTGTCGCCTTCGAACGGCAACTGCACTACGAAACCCTCGACCGCAAGAATTTAGAAAGAAGGAAGGAGCAACGAATGCTGAAAAACCGCCTAATAATGTAGGAGGGTGACTGAGGAATAGCTATTATGTAGGGTGACTGAGTTCTTGTTGGTGCAAAAATGACTTCATGGTGGGATTTGGAAAGAATATGAAGACCACGTGCACTGTTCCGGGGTGTGGCAAGGTGCTGAGCTGCAAGTATCGCCTCAAAACACACATTGAGCGGTTTCACCTCAATATCCGTAAGTATGAGTGTTCAGAGTGCTTCAAGATGTTCAAAAGCCGAGATAATCTCCACGATCACATGACCAAACATCCACGACCAGCTGAGCTGAATCAAGCAGAATTGGCCCAATACCGCGCAAATACCCCAGAACTGAGCCAACCCGTGCCTATCCCTAGACTTACGGACTTAGTATTGGCGAGTTGCGACCTAGTTCTCAGACCGTTCACTGTGGTCATGCGGATTTATCCTTATCCTATAGAAGAGGACAAGGTGGTGATTCCGAAGATAGAAAGCGCAACTCTGGACTCCTGCTAGACCCTATAGCGTAAAATAGAGTCCCCATTGAGAAGGAATAGCGAGGTAGGAAGTGGGGCTAAATCTCTGGCTGATATATGGCAGACATCGAAGTCACGCGTAACCTCAAAAATAGCGGTAGAGAGGGAAATTATGAACTGACGAGATCTACGCTCAGCAAAGCCTAATTACTCAATTTCCGCCTATGCTTGAGGCAGCCTTCACAGGTGTAATCCCTGGTAGTTCATTTGCTAATCCCATGTGAAAACGAGAAGGACCTGGTGCAATGCTATCTTCTAGCGGCTTCACACAGTGACCTAACAGCAGGTCCTTGCTTCAGTAAGGAAGCCGAGGCTCTTCGAAGTCCATTTTAAACCTGTAGCGATGGCCGAGAAGCCAGACGACATCCAGCGCGCCTGCCGCATAGGCGACCTTTCAGTGCTAAAGAAAGCCCTAGAGGCTTGTCCGGAAGGCATCAACTCCCTGGACCAGAAGCTCGGATGGTCGCCTCTGTACAGGGCGGTCATCTGTGGACATGTGGATTTAGTTAGGTTGCTGCTGCAGAGTGGGGCGGATCCGAATGTGAGGAATAAGCTGGGAGAGACGCCGATGCACCAAGCCGCAGACGCTGGGAACTACAAAATCACCCAGGCGCTGCTAGAGAAACGGGCCGATCCCAACCTGCAACAGGCAGGTAAGAACTAGTCAGACGGCCATACAGCCCTCCACCGCACTGTAGCCAAAGGCCATTACAAGGTCGCCTGGCTGCTACTCAAGCACAAAGCCAACCCAAACCTGCCCACTGAAGCCGTAAACTCTAATCAGCTCGGCAAAACTCCCCTCCACATCGCTGTAGAAACCAATAACAAGAAACTCGTCCAACTCCTCCTCCGCTACGACGCCAGTCCCAGTATTAGGGACAAAAGCGGCCAGCTGCCTGTAGACCTCTGCAGGTCCCAAGACATCGAACGGCAATTCGTGGATGGCTGTTCAGAGGTAGCGACTCCTTGTGATCTATCGATGGAGTCGATAGATCCAGTACTGGAACTACCGCAGGACTCGGTCAGTGAGGCCAGGGAACTGCTGGATGTCATTGTGACTGTGAGGAATTCGGGCAAGGACGACTCAGACGACCTGATTTTCACCCCTGAACAAGTGGTGTCTCCGCAAGGATTCAAAGTCTTTAACTTCGAAGCTGGCCCGCAGCAGCTTTCTCGGAAGTGTTCCTCAATCATGGAGCCTGAGTGCGAAAACACTGTCAGAAACAGCCTCAAAATTCCTCCTGTGCGGTCCTTTTCCTTCGGCCACGAGCCGAAGAAATCCCTCCTCTTCAACTGGCTCAAGAAACTGCGGCTCGACTTGATTTTCGAGCAGTTGATAGAGGCAGGATATGACGACTTGGACTTGTTACTAGGACAAATGAGGTCGGAAATGCCACTAACGCTTTCTCATCTCAAGGAAATCGGTATCGAAAAGGCGGGCCACCGAGTCCGCCTGCTAGCCGGACTGGAAGAAGCAGTGGCTGGACCAGGCGCAGAGGAGAAACGGAAGGAACAGGACCAAGGCTTTTCCCTGTCTTTCTGCACTGTTTCCCAGGCAGTCAGCGGCCTAGCGCTATTGCCTTCTTTGCAGCAGTGGCTGGACGGACTGAAGCTCAAGCATCTCTATCAAAACTTCGTGGAAGCGGGTTTCGACGACTTGGAGCATTTGCTAGCGCTGATGCACTCGAATTACCCACTCACTGACGAAGTGTTGAAGTCGGAAGTGAACATTTATAAGTTGGGACATCGACATCGGCTGCTGTTTAAACTGAAGCAGGACTGCGGCAAGGCCAGGCGGATGGTGGGAGGCGGAGAAGGGGCCCCGGGCGTGAGTATGGAGAGGGAAGAGAAGGGCGCTGCTTGCGAATTGTGCCAACTGATGTGACTCTCTAGTAAAATATACCCGTGATGAGGAAGTTTTCCCTTTTCAAATGGAAGGACGACCGTTTGGCATCTTTGACCAATAGCCGTGGAATAGTGTTTTCGGTACACAGTTTGTCCTAAGCCAGCGATCACTTGAATTGTAAGATGGAGCTGAACAGCTTCCTGTTCCCTGCGCCTGCGCCTTCCTACGACAGCAACTCCTTCAAGTCAGACATGATCTGGGTGCCGAATGACGTTCGCAGGAACCGAGCTCCGATTCCCTGTCTCTATCTCCGCTGTCTGCGAGGGTCAAGCAAGGTGCTGCTCTACTTCCACGGCAACGCAGAGGACGTGGGCCTAGCGTACGACCTGATGGACCACTTGCGGAACACCCTGATGGTACTGTGCACCTAGGTTCACGTGGTGGCTATGGAGTACCCGGGGTATGGGATTTACCCAGGAGAACCCAGTGCTGACCGCATACTACAAGACGCGGATGTGGTCTTTTCCTACCTAACCAACGCTATTGGTATCAACCCTCGCAACATCGTGCTCTTCGGTAGGTCTATCGGGTCTGGACCTGCTACCTGGCTGGGCAGTGAAAAGAACCCAGGCGCTCTGTTGCTCATGTCCGCATACACGTCTATTCGCTCAGTAGTCAAGAACATCGCGGGGTCTGTCATTCAATACTTAGTGGCTGACCGCTTCAAAAACATCGATATGATGCCTAGAGTCACCTGTCCGACCTTCCTTGTGCATGGTCAGCGGGACACTCTCATTCCCTTTCAAAGCTCGCAGGAACTGCACGAAGTCTGCGGAGGGCCCTGCTCTCTGGTGCTCCCCAAGGAAATGGACCATAACGAGTTCGATTTCTTCGATGATTTGTCAATACCGTTTTCCAGCTTTCTGATGCAGTGTGGCATTTCAGTGTATCCGAAGAGAGGAGAGCCGGACTTCCCTTCCTTTCCGCCGGAGATATTCGAAGCCCCGGACCACCCAGCTGAAGCGCTGCCCAAAGGAACGTGGAACCGACTATATCGCATGTTTTCGTGAGAAGCAGAATCTAAGCCTCTTTAGCAGCTTAATAGGTCGCAATGGGTATCTATGGAAGTAATAGATATCTACTGCAGTCCGCAGACTGCTAGAAGGGGATTAAGTCCTGCTCTACATGCTTGGAAGCCTTCGCTAGCAGTTCCAACGGCAGACCAGTGCCTTCGTTTATCCCAGCTGTCTCCGGCCACAGCTTCTGCAGCACTGGCAGGTGTAGGATGCCTAGGTAGGCCAAAGGGTCCAGAAACACGTCACAGTCCAGTTCTCGAGCTATAGGCTTGTACACAGGCGCTAGGAAAAGCCAGTCAGAGGTCAGGATGAGCGTAACTCCGCAGTCTATGTAGGTCACTTACTGTAGTCTTTGTGGAGGATGTTGAGCTGCTGCACACAGGTCGTGTACATTCTGGGCAGGTCTTCGGGGGCGGTTTCAGCTGTCAAACGGTGAAAAACGTGGTCGAACCCGAGTTCGTCTAATGAGAAAATAGGCTCGGGTTTGTCTGCGATCTCCACAAGACGGAGTAGAGGAATAGGCCCGGAAACGCCTTCAAACGGAGGCATGAGTAGGCTCATTACTCCAGCAGTGAGAGGGTGATAGCTGTATAGGACTTACTTCTTAGCACCATACGGCAGCCACTGGAAGAAGCCAATGGCTTTAGTCTGCCTCAGCAAGGGAAACCACACTCCCCAGTCCTGCTCCGTCAGTATATGGCTGATAGTCACTTTCACAGAGTTGAGTTTTAGGGAGGAGTTGTGAGTACCCAGTTGGCCCATGTCTAGGCCTGTGGCTGTATAGCCTCTCCCTGCCAGTAAGTTCCCTGAGTGGCCTTTGACCATCAGTATCTCCACACCTGGCATTGTGTCTGTCAAAAAGCCGTCCTGGTACACTGGCTTTTGAGGCGGGATGCTGACTACCTTTATCCAATTGCTGGTCATGGATATGTCGCGCACCAGCCAGCGGCCTTCCTGGTCTGTATGCTCTCCTGGAAACACGAACAATTGGCCAGGGATCAGAGGGAAAGGATGCGCAGCGAGCACAAAATTGTCACTAATGGACTCCACTACGAAGGAGTCTGGAATACACACAGTTTTAATAGTCTTTGGAGCCGGGACTACCTGCTGGCTCTTCACCGGCTCTTTCTTCTTCAAAAGTCCCTGAAAGCGAGCCATAAAGTCCTTCAAGTTGAAGTCTGTGAGTTGGTAAAGCAGCAAAGAGTTCTGCTCCTCCACCTCCCCGGCCTCTGAGTGGACCTGCTCAGGCTCTTCCGCCTCTTCCCCCTCGACATTCTCTTTCACTACTTCCTGCGAAATGTCGGGACTTTCCTCTTCGGTTTTGGACTCTTCCTCTGCACTGACGGACTCTTTGGACTGGTCTTTGGACTCTTTGGACATGGAAGTGTGGCGGAAGTCTTCTTTGAGGACCTCTAGGTCGGGGTCGATTCCCTCGGACGGGTCTTGGTCGAGGGTGAGTTCAGGGATGCGGATGAAGGGCAGTTCCTTGCCGAAGAGGGCGGAGAGGTCTTCGTTGGTAGGGGACAGGAGCTGACTCCGCTTCACGTAGAACTGACTAGTGCTCACCTCTAGGCCGCTCTGAACCACATGCTCGAAGTCTCCGTCGATTATCTGGATTTGCCCTTCTTCCCGTATCTCTTGCAGCCGCTTGTGGATTCGGTCCAGCAGCGAGGGTCCATCCGCCACTCGCTTCATGCCTTCTTCGCACGTTTCCAAGTCGAGCTGTGCTCTTCTCAGTCTGTCCGGCTTTCTCAAGTCTGATTCAACTCGGTAGAGTCGTCTGAGCTGGGTGGAGAGTACGTGGTCCTTGAAGTGCTCGAGGCCGCCTATGTACTTGCCGTCACTGGTGAAGACGAGGGGAGTGACTGGCTTGTAGAAGCCGAAGGAGTGGCAGACCTACCGTTACCTTACCTTCTTCAGATAGTCGTCCCACTCGTCTGGGTGCTTCATAACGACAGTAACAGCGGCCTTGCTGGACAGCTCCAACTGCTTCCCCAAGTACTCGCACTCACAGAAGGACTCGTCCCCTGCCGGCCCAGCAATGATGTAAGCTGCCATTTACCTCAGAGTGCCTTCCTTTGGTACTTCTGCGCGTGCTTGAAAATGAACTGGTTGAGCGGACTCACAGTCCCGGGGTCGGAGTAGACGGCAGTGAGTCGCTGGTAGAGACTCAGTCGCTTGATGGCTTGCAAGGGCAGAGAGGAGTGGAAGAGCTGCTGCTTCTGCAGGGGGGTGTGAGAGAAGGAACTGAAAATTGGACTTTTCTTCTTTCTCCTGTGAAGGGAGCGAGGAGGGTCTGGAAGGCGGATTTCAGTGGGGTACTGCGACTCTCCGAACCTGCGTTGGTTGAGATTGAGCAGTTTCTTCATACTCACACTCCCCAAGTCCTGCAGCCGCACAGCTCCTCTGCCCCCAGGCAGTCCCAGCACCTGCCTCAGGACGTTCAGTTCCTTCCCACTCTCTTCCCTGCCTAGACCTCGCAGTGTCACCTTGATATCGTCCCTGCGGGAGCTGTAGTTCTCCTGCTTCCTCCAGGAGCCTGAGGCCTTGGGACTCACTCGGTGTTGGGTCCGTAGCCATTTCAGTTCTCTGTTGGCACTGGACTGCAACTGCTCCATAGACACTTCCACTCCCTCTATCAAGTCTCCGCAGGTCAGGAGGAACGAGTTCAGGTCTGGAGGCAGGGAAGAGCTGGCGGCGTGTTCCAGTAAGGAGGACGCACGAATGGGACTAAAGGGGATGTGCAGACTTGGAAGCGATTTGGCCATAATTCTGGGTGTGTTTCAAGGACAAACATAATGGAAAGCATAGCTGAGTTGCCAGGCTGTCTGCACTTCTTCAAGCTACTGCACTTGCTCTCTCAGCGTAACCAGGTGCCTCGCATATAGGTTTCTCTCAAAGTGCCCAGCACACTGATTGCAGGGTTTGGCTTCCTCAAGCCGCACCTAATGAGGGTGGAACAGGGCAAAGTGGCCTTTGAACTGGTTCGAGAAGAGCAGTTCTCGCAAGTGTTGGCAAATATGTGCGGCTATGAGGACGCTGAGCAGCGTGCTCTGCCACTCTACGTGCTCAAAACGGGGGAAACCAAACTGCCACTGATGTCTGTGGCAGCTGCTGTGGAGCACTCCAAACGTCTACTAGTGCGTAACGGTGCCCTCTAAACAGAGCACTTCGTACTGCAGCCGTATCTCATCAGCCCAGATCAACGTGCGCAGCGAGTCAAAGTCGTCTGGACGCACCTTTCAGCCCTATTAGTGGAGCTCTATACCAATGAAAAAGGCTATTTCAAGCCTCGAACTGACTCCAAAGAGCCACATCAGGTCCACTTCGAGCCTTCTCCAGGCGAATTAGACCTAAAGGCAGTGTTTGTGACTCCTTTCGCGAATGTTGTGCAGTGCAGGCTAAGTCAGGCGACAGCGGAGTTGAGCGATACAGTGGATTATGTGAGGAACTTGCTGGAAAAGTCGGTGCTTGCAGGCAGTGGACGGAAACTGGGTAGTTTGGCAGTGAATATGATGCGGGATATCAAGGGGAAGTGGTACTTTATAGGCATTGAGGAGTACCGGGTGGAGGCCAGGCGACAGACTCCTCGCCCTCAAGCAGCCTCTGAGCGCCTTCTACTGCGAGGCAGCTGCCCCACCTCTCGCCACAACAGTCCCACTCCCGAGCCATCCAGGTCTCCTCAGTCCCACCAGCCCGCCTCCACATACCCCTTCAAGTGTAGCACTCCCCTACCCTTCCATATCCCCACTGCCCTCAGACAGTTCTCGGAAGCAGGAGTTGACTATGGATTTAGTAGAGATCGGCCGATTACTGACAGACGACACTACCAGCAAATGCTGACCTTGGAAGCCAATATAGCTGATTTGATTGACTTGAAGGCCAACCCTCCGCTGAGCTTTCTGACCTATCGGGCCTGGAAACAGAGACAAACCGACTCCCCCACTTTGAGCTCAATTGACCATCTTTACGCCCGCAAACTAGCAGAAAAGGCCAAACTGGTCTGCAAGCAGAACGCTAGTTCGCAGCTGCAACTCAGCCAACTCCGTCAGAAACTGCTGACTTCCATGGCAGTGGCCTCCGTCGGGTCTACTCAAGTGGCTCAAACTGCTGGGAAAGTGCTGCTTTCCAGGGTGCAAATCAAGAAGGCTGTCCACATCGCAGACAAACTCATCCCCAACAAAAGCAAAATCCTGGAAAAGTACAAAAAGTCGCAAAACGCGAGAGTAGGCGAGCGAAACGCTCAGTCCCTTGTGAACTACGCAGCCTCGAAGATGGACTCCTTGCGGCGTCCTAACTGCTAAATAGCTGTCTACACTGGTCTTCATCAAGGAGCTGCGCTTCCTCTAGCCTCGCGTGCTCCGTTCCACCTTGGAACCGGATAAGTGTAGGTACACACTTGACCATTGCACTGGGGTGGGTGCGGTAAGGGTTCTCAGGCTTGTTCTTCCAGTCCTCCCTAGCGCCTATGTAGCAGTAGAGCAGATTCACAGGCGCTTCGCTGCTGCTCGCTAGTTTCTGGATCACTGGAGTCACTGCTCTGCAGTCCGGACACCAGCTTTCGCCGGTGCTGGGGTCGAGGCTGGCGAAGAAGAGAGCGAGCAGCACGGCTTCTGTACTCCTTTGGGCGAACTCTCGCTCGAAGTCTGCAAAAGTGGGCACCTCGATAACATGCATTCTGTGGCTATTACGAAGTTAATTTTCACAACTGGGACTGTCAGGCTGGGAGTGCAGAGTGGCTCGCTTCCTTTCCAGGCCTTTGCGCAGCTCTGCGATTTCCTTGCGTTTGGTCTCTGCTTCCCGCATGGCAGTGTCGAGAATGCGTTCCTTCTGGTCGAGAGTGAGGCGGATCTGCTTTATTTCACTGAGTTGGTCTGCAGAGTTGAGGTCCAGACTGGGCAGTGTGTCATGGGAGACGGAAGTGCGTCTGGGTTTACTGGGCTTGCGGTCCTCCTGGAACTGAGCCCGCTGAGGAGCAATTTCCTCCCTTAGCTTGGCGACCTCAGCCTGGAACCTTTCAAGACTCGCCCTGTCAGCCTCCAGGCGCTTTTGCTCAGAAGCCAGCAGGTCTTCTCGCAGGGCAATACTGCGCTGGCGTCTCCCGGGCTCGTCCAGCGTCCTGGGAGAGACGAGTGCATGCAGAGAGGTGTCCTCCTTGCCTCGCACTTCGATAGCCTGCGCCTTGGCTCGGTACTTCCGCTCCTCCTGACTCAGCTTCTCAGCCTTTCGCTTGTATTTGAGCTTCAGGAATTCCAACTCTTCGCGCTCTAGTTCGACTTCGTTGGCCTTCGTAGTCACCATTTCACGCAGCACTGCGCACTCTGTGTCCAGCGAGCGGCCCTGCGCCTCGAAGCCGAAGCTCAGGCGGATAGAACCCACAGGAAGGCCAGCAGCACTGAGCAGGTCCCACCAACCACTGCGCTGTCGCTTGGAGGCTAGAGGGAGGGGCACAGTGCAGGCCCCAATGAGAGTGCTTCCCAGCAGTAGAGCACAGTGAAGGACTTGCACTTGAACTTGAGCTTCACTCGCCAGTTCAAATACTTGCGCTTCATGCCATTGCGGCTGTTGGCCGTCTGCCGCCCTCGTCCTGAACACCTGTTTGCCGTGCTTCACCTCCGCCACTACCTGCATTCGTCCGAACTTGGCCACGTTCACTGCCAGACGTGCTTCCAGTACCTTCACATTGAAGAAACTCTGCCCAGTCCGCATAGTATCCCTACCATGGCGTCTAGCTCAGTTGCGACTATATAAGAAACCTACGATCGGCAGACTTGGTCTGTTGCCCAAAGTCTAGCTGCTTAAGCCGTGCAGTGGGTCCTCCATAGGAAGATATAGCTAACTGTGAAGGTAGTCTCTGGAACTCTGGAATAGCGAGGACACTTCGAAGGAAGACTAGGGTTTTACCCGAAAGAGCCGGTACTGGAGTTCTGTGAGCCGCTCCAAGGCCTTCCTTGTGCCTGGGTCCAGTCCCTTGCAGCCCTCCCTCAACACCACGTTTTCCTCCTTCACCCGGCCCAACTCCCTCTCCAACTTCTCCACTTCCCCTCTGTAAACTCGCTCCAAACCTGCCTTTTCCTCCGCCAAGTGTCCTCTTTCCCACCCCTCTCTGTCCACCAGTTCCTTGTACTTCACTTCCAAGTCCACCTTTTCCCGCTTCAACTTGCTGATTTGGCCCTGGAACTCTCGGATGTACTGGAAGTTCCCACTGCTGATGCTCTGCGCTTCGCTCCACTCTCTCTGCTGCTGCGTCATTTCCGCTGCCAGAGTGTCTCGCTCAGTGGTTAGTTGCTTGAAGTCGGCTTCCAGCTGAGTGACTTTGGAGATATATGCTAGAATTGCGGTTTGAAGTTGAGAAGTGTGGGTGGTTTCTTGCAGAAAGAGGGTCTTTTCACGAGCCAAACTGTTCTCCAAGTCCTCAACTTTGGCTTCGGCTTCCTTCACAGCCTCAGTGAGTCGCACCACTTCCGCCTGTGCGGTGCGCAAGTCATGCAAGGTCTCGTGGTACATGACAGTCCTCGTAAGTGCATCTTCTCTAGTCATTTCCAGCATTTCCAGTAGGCGATGGCGCTGGTATTGGTCTGAAAGGCGCTGTATTTCCTCTAAAGCTCGGGTGTGTTCCCTACTCAACTGGTCGAACTCGCGCAACAGCCGCTCATGTGCATCTTGCAAATCGTTAAATTGCAGCTTTAATTCTGAGACTTGCAGGCGGTATTGGACGACTATTGGCTGGTCTTCGAGTTCGAAAAGCGCCTGAGAACAGGTCAATTCCGCCTTCAGATTCTCAATGTCTGCCTTCAGTCTGCTCACTTCGTCTCTCCAGTTCTTCTTGGTGTCTGCTAGTTCCTGCTCCCTGGCGCGCCACTGGGCATAGATAGTTTCCCGCTCTGAGATGAACTTGTCGATTTCCTCTCTGTGCGATTTCGCCTGTTCTTGGAGAAGAGTGTGCAGAGAGAGGGCGGAAGCAGAGCCAACTTCGTACTTCTCACGCAGGCGAGCAGTTTCGAATTGCAGTTTTTCGTGGGCGTCTTTTGCACTTTGGACTTCCCGCTGAAGCGTGATTTGTGCGTGTTGCAGTCTTTTGATGGTTTCCTGTGCAGCTGCTAGTTCCGCGACTAATTGGCCGACTCTACTCTGGGCTTGCACCGACGCTCCATGGGTGTTCCTCAGCTCTTCTCTCAGCGACAGCACTTCTTTCTGAGCAGCTTCCAGGCTAGTCTGCAGTCGCTCCCCCGTCCCCCTAGCAAATGCTAAATCCGCCTGGTAGTTGGCCGCCTGCAGCTTGAGCTGGTTTTCCCTTTCCCTCTGCAGAGTCATGAGTTGGCTGACCTTGGAAGTAGGCACGTAGCCCTGCTGCAGCAAGTCCTCAGACACTTGTAGTTGCTGGGTCAACTGGTCGATAGTGGCTCTCTGCGCTATGAGTTCCAATCTGGCTTTCTCGAGTAAGTCTTCGTTGCGGCCCTGCAGGCTGCTTTCCACTCTGCGTATGTCTCCGTGTAGACGTTGGTTTTCCTTCTGCAGTTCTTCGATAGACCGGAAGGAGTTTGGGGAGAGCAGTGGGTCCTCTCCTCCGTATCTGAGTCTATGCACCTCAATCAGCAAAGTCCTCACCTGTATCGAAAGGGTCGCCACTTCCTCTCTCAAGTAGTCATTATCCAGCATCTCCGTCTTCAGTCTTTCTCGCAAAGTCACCACATCCCTGGAGTCCGCAGACTCCTCCGCCATCTCCACCGAGGCTTTGAGAGCAGAATAGGCCTCACACAGTTCTTCATAGTTCGCCCTTTGCTGGGCCATCAGTGGAGCCTTCACCTCGACTTCCTCGAGTAGTAGTCGGAGTTGCTTCTCGAAAGTCTCGGCCTTGGTAGTGGCTCGGGCGTACTTAACGTGCAAGTCGGTCAGTTTGGTAGTGAGGAAGTGGACCTGTTCCTTGCTTTCTGTGGGGAAATTCAGTAGAGGCAGGATGCCGCTGCGCTCCTTTAGTTCGCTTATTTCCGTGTCTTTCAGGTCTAAAGCCTCTGTTAGTTTGTCAGTGTTGTCGGCGTTTTCTTGGGTTGAGAGAGCCAGCTGGGCCACTAAATCGTCGCAACGGACCGTTAGGTCTGTGATTAGCCCGCTGTTGTGGTCGTTTTCCGCAGTCTTTGCCGCCAACTCCTGTCGAATCCTTTCGATTTCCCCTCGCAGCTGTCTCTCGCTTTCCCTGCAGTCCGCCTGCACTCTCTGCAACTGAGCCGCCTCCTGCTCTCTCCTGTATTCCCCCTCCTTCACACACCTGTCACTCCTTTCCCTCACACTTTGTGTCTCCGCAGCTAGCTGCTGCTCCTTCAGTCCTGCGTCCACCAGCAGTCCTCGCGCCTTCAGCAGGTCTTCCTTAGTCCTGGTCAGCTCCCCTTCCAGGGCAGCGCGGCTGTCCACAGCACTGTGCAGTTCCTGCTGGTAGCTCGCCACTTCGTTTTGAGCGGTCCGAAGTCTGCTTTCGAGCAGGACGTTGAGTGCACTGAGGCTTTGTTCACTGGCTTGAGTAGCTACCAGGGACTTGCGAAGCGCGCTTTGGCTTTCTAGAGCGGCTTCCAGCTGATTCCGCAGGTCACACGCAGACCTGGTCAAAGCGAGTTTGTCAGTCTCGAGCAGGCGGACTCGGTCCTGCAACAGTGTCCTGTCCTCCCGCTCAGACCTGCTGAGCGCCTCTAGATCCATATTGGAGTGAAGAGCCTAACTAGGCCGCTGCCTGCGCTGCAGATAGGCGGTAGGCCACCACTCCGTGTCCTGGGATCTCAGGCAGCTTCATGCTCTCTGAAGTCGGCGAGGTCTGCCCAGTCCAAAGGTTAGTGGCGAGCAGCCAGTCGCCAAACACTCCAATCGACTCTAAGCTGAGGACATGTCCTGCAGGCTTGGGGAAGAAGTCCCAGTTGATGACGAATACGCCTGTGTCTCCGTTGGCTAGAGGCACAGACCATACCTGAGGAGTCAGTCCGATGAGACTGTTGGAGACTTCGCAGTTGAGTTTGCAAGTCGCTTGGATACCCAGAGGGTCTTGATTGATGGCAATTAGGTCTGCATTTCCGAGGATCGAGAGAGTTTCTGCGGAGGCAGTGGCTAGGTCGCAGCCAATGATAAGGGGCGCTTTGAGGAAGCTCCAGAGGGTGAAGTGGGACTGGTACTCAGTCTGAGTCAGTCCTCCGTTGCCCACTTCCAGCATGTCAGGGTCGTTCCACCCTCCTGGGCCGGCGATTTCAGGGTGTTGGGAAGCGATGAAGTAGTTCATTTTGAGACTTATCCAGAAGTCCTTGATATCGACGGAAGTGCGCCAGCTGTTGCCTAGTTCCGGACCCCAAGTGGTCGTCCCCTCCATGCCCCAGTTGCAGATGCTATAGAATATGGGTCTGCCTGTTGCATTGAGCGCGTCTCTCATCCGCTCATATCTCACATTCGCCGGCACTCCCTCATCATGACAAGTATCATACTTGAGGTAATCCACGCCCCAACTCGCGAATGTCTGCGCATCAAGGCCTTCGAACCCCAGAGACCCAGGCTGGCCGCCACAGGTGTGCGTCCCTGCGTCCGTGTAGATTCCTAACTTCAGTCCCAGACTGTGCACATAGTTCGCCAGGCCGTCGATACCGTTGGGGAACTTCACAGGGTCGGGCACTAGTCTTCCATCTGGTCCTCTACTGTCATGCACCGCCCAGCAGTCATCAATATTGACGTACTCGTAGCCTAGAAGGTTGAGTCCAGTGGAGACGAGTGCATCTGCAGCACTTCTGATGATGGTTTCGTTGATGTTGCAGGCGAAGTGGTTCCAGGAGTTCCACCCCATCTGTGGCGTCCGTCCCAAGCCGTTATTGAGTCCCAAGGCAAGTGGCGAGGCTAGGAGAAGCAGGAGGAATAAAGCCATTAGAGTCTCTGATGAGCTTCTTTAAGGTACTGCTTATAGGAGACTCGGCAACTGGGAAAACGTCGCTGGCTCATCGGTTGGTGCAGAACTCCTTTGCTGAGACTTACAGAGCTACGCTGGGGTGTGAATTCAGCCTCAAAATAGTTGAGGTGGCGGGAGTACCTCTGCGAGTTCAGCTTTGGGACATTGCAGGACAAGACCGAGTGGCAGCCCTGAATCGCATATACTGCCGTGACGCCGCAGGCGCCCTAGTGGTCTGCGACTTGACTCGGCCTGGATCTCTGGAGCGGGTCAGCGACTGGCGCAGGAGTGTGGAGGAGCAAAGTCCAGGCCTGCCCATGATCCTCTGCTGCAATAAACTGGACCTCATGCGAGGCGCCTGGACCGACCTGAGAACCCGCTGTGAAACTCTCAGTGAGCAGCTGGGCTTCAAGCACTGCTGCTTTGTGTCTGCGAAGACTGGAGATGGTGCTGGAGAAGCACTGTCCTGTCTGGTGGCTGAGATTTGGAGCGGAAAGGAGCGCAAATCCCCTCCTGATGAGACGCAGAGTGTGAAGTTGAGTGCAGACGGCCAAGTCCCACGCAGATGTCGTTGCTAAGTCTCATCATCACAATCTGTTATCAGCACTTTGCTTATGAAGCAGAGCCATGCAGGGGTTGTTCACTCAGCAAGTTGGGAATGTCGCCTTGCAGCTCCTCCGACTTGCCTGGCTTCCCCACATACACTTCTGCAGGCTCTGGGTCCGTCTCAGGGATGGGAGGCTTGTGAGGCTTGGGAGGCTCGGGCTTGTGCAAGGCAAAGCTCTGAGCCTTTGACAAGGCCTGCTGAGTGTCTTCAGTGTTCTGTCGCTCCACTACTCGGACTGGAGACCATTTGCGGGAAGTCTGAAGGTTGCTGGAGAGAGCGCCGTTGCGCAAGACCTTGTCCAGTCCCGCAATCACCTCCTGCGGCAGCGTATTGGATGCGAACTTCTGAACGTGCGCCTCTCCATTAACAGCCTTCACAGTGCTGCGAGACCCACGACACCCCATTGCTTTAGAACCTTAGAAGCGGGCTTGCAGCAACGCTTCGAACTCTTTAACATCGATTTCACCATCTCCGTTCTCGTCCACTTCGTTGAGGATGTTCGCCCAGATGGACTCGTCGACCACGGAGCCGGAGACTAACACCTTGCGTATCTCTGCAGTTGATATGGTCCCGCTGCCGTCTCGGTCGAACAGGGAAAACGCTCGCTCCAGGTTCTTCTGCGAAAGCAGCTTCTTCTGGTCAATACTCGCCTTCAGAAACTCCGTATAGTCCATGAACCCACTTCCATCCGAGTCCACTTCCCTCATCACCATATCCACCAACTCCCTCGCCTCGCCCTCACTCATCTGCACCATGTACTGAGCCAGCAGCTCCTCCTTACTGATTTTCCCGTCTCCATTCACATCAATTCGCTTGAACACTTCGCGCAGGTCTCTAGTGTCCAGCGCCGTCAGTCGCTGTGTGGCTATGAAGGTGAGCACTGCGTCTTTGAACTTGGTGTGGTAGTGGAAGGCTTTTATGTTGGCGAGGGAGTCGGCTAGGGCGTTCTCACGCAGGGAGCCAGTCTGTCCGAACTTCTGAATCCAAGGGTGTTGCAGTACGTCTTTGGCTGTGAGTCGCTGCTCTGCGGAGCAGAAAATGGCACTCAGCAGCTCTACTGCCTCCCGAGATATGGAATTCCACACGCCTCCTGATGCAATGAACCGCATTCCTCTGATCTTCTCCAACACGTCCGCATCCGTCGTCCCTTCAAACGGCAGTTTCCCACACAGCAACACAAACATAATAACCCCTGCACTCCACACGTCTATTTTTTCACTGTAATATTCACCGTACACCTCCGGAGCCGAGTAGCCAATAGTGCCCACAGCCCCTTTCAGAGGGGCTTTCCGGTTGAAATAGGTAGCAGCCCCAAAATCAATGACTTTGATACTCTGCTCTCCTCCATCACTTTCCTCCAAAACGATGTTTTCCGGCTTCATATCCCTGTGCACAATCCCCTTGTCATGCAGATAACTCAGTACTTCAAACACTTGCTTGACTATCAACGCTGCTGCGTGCTCAGTGAATTGGTACTTGGAGTCGACACGGTGCTGCAACTCCCCGCCTTTGCAGTACTCCATCACGAGGAAGACTCGTTTTGCGTCTTCGAAGTACTCGTAGACGCGTACTATGTTGGGGTGGTCCACAATGCGCAGGATTTCCACCTCGCGGGACCGGGTGGTTCCGTGGATGGTCACCTCGGAAAGTGTGTTTCTGCGGAAGATCTTCACTGCTCGCTCCTCCTTAGAGTCTCTATGCACGCACTTCCGTACATCCCCAGTAGCGCCAGCTCCCAGCCCAGCGCCCAGCTTGTACACATGCACAAAGCGGTTTTCGTTGGCTTTGACGAAAGTAGAAGGCAGAATTTTGAGGTCGTCATCGATATGACTGGCTTCCAGTGCAGCTCGAAAAGCTGTAGAAATCTGAGTCGCTCGGCTAGGTCCCCCGCAGCCCATTGCTTATACAGTATATCAGGAAAGCGATAAATCGACGCTAATTGCAGCTCTTACCTCTAATTTTCCCTATCTACCAAGTGCACAGACTGCTTCTTACCATTCATTTTCCAACAAACCGCCTGCCCTTATCCCTTCCGCGCCATTAAGTAAAATTTGATGCATCTCAGTCCAGAAGCGGAGCAGCAGATCTCTGCACTCCTGCAGGCCAAGACGCCCAAGCAGTACCAGGACAACCACGGCTTCCTGTGTGGACTGGTGGCTGCCAGCTTCCGCTCACATGCTTCGGCTGAGGAAGTGGAGCGGCAACTCCTGACTGACCTCAGCACCTACTTCGAAGCCGGCACTCAAGAGGTCGTTTCCGCCTTGCTCCAAGAAGCCCAGCGTCCGCGAGCCAAAAGGCCAGCGGAGGACAGCACTCCGCCCCCCGAAAAGCGCCCCAAAGCCGACAACAGCCGCATCGACGTCTCCAAAACCAACCTCTACCTGAAGAAAGTGCCCAAGGAACTGAACTCCATCGAGCAAATCAACTCCTACTTCAAGCAATTCGGCGAAATCCTGAATGTGCAGGTGTACCCGCATAAGAACTCTGCGCAGGTCTGCTTCGCCTCTGAGGAGGCAGCGGCTGCAGCCCTGGCGAGTCGGGAGCCAGTGCTGGGACAGAAAGGCATCCTATTGGTAGCTTTCAGAAGCAAGATGAAGCAGGTAAGGACTGGGGAAAGTCCTGGAGTCAAGGTGAAACAGGTGGCGAGGGAACTGACCATTAGGAAAAAACAGCTGTCGAAGGAAAAGACGGACTTGATCCAGAGCCTGCTGAAGGTGCTGAATGAGAGGAGACAGGAGCTGTCCTCGGAGGAGCAGAAGGCGTTGTTGGAGCAAATTAGGTCGCTGGGGATGGCGGAGTAGCTAATTTTTCTATATCGCTACTGGAGGTACGTCCAGGACCCCATTAAGAAGCGGGTGACCTTATCTTCCAGTCCCCAAGTAGCATTTTGGCACTTCATGACTTCCGCTTGCACTCCGTAGCGCAGTCCACAAGCCTCGTTGTAACGGCAAGCAGGGCCGCAGCTCGTAGAGGCGGGGAGCACGCCAGTCTGGCGGTTGTTGATATAGCGCAGCATTAGCGCTTCCGAGTCTGCCATCGAAGTGACGAACTGGTCCATAGTGGTCGCATTGGCGTTGGGTAGACTGTATTCGGATAGGAACTCATATGCAAATACCCACTCAGGAGCGAGAGTCGGGTGTAGGTTGGCAGTGGGGAGGTCTAGACGGTACTGGTAATATGTCAGCACTTCCTTCGTGTCAGCATCTGCCTCCACTACTCTGTAGGATGGATTGATGTCCGTATAGGTCGTCAAAGACGGAGCAACCCACTGCACGCCAATAGACTCTCCCGAAACTACTCCACGACTTAACTGGAACTGGTCAGAGTGGGAGTGACCGAAGAACTGCCCTCTAATCGTGTGTTCATACCTATCCACGAGGCCAGCATAGTGATACGCCCATTCGTCTAAGCAAGTGCCCATCCCAGGAGCGATGTGGCCAATGATATAGACCAGTTCTCCGTTGGATTCCGCCTTCTGCAGCTCTCCCTGCAGCCAAAGGATCAGCCCGCCCGGGTCCGTCACGTTCTGAAACAGCCACCAATTTTGGTTGTTGCATGCATTGGTGTTGAGGGAAATGACCCTCAAGTTGGTGCCAGGGTGTAAGACGCTGTAAGAGCCGGTGGCAAATAAGGAAGCCACGGCCTCTGAATCCATTCTGCACCCCCACAGGTCTGATATGTACTTGGTCACCCACTGCTCGTCGCCCATGTTGAACATATTCACGGGGAAACATTCATGGTTGCCGAGAGTGGGGTAAAGCGCCACTTGGGAGGAATTGAAGTGCTGCCAGATTGCTTCGGTTGCACCACCGATGTAGCGCAGCTGGGCTGCATGCGATTGGTTCCAGATATCGTGCGGAGCAAAGTCACCAGTCATAAGAATGAAGTCCACAGGGTGTTGGCTCAACTGAGAGATGCCAGCATCCAACGTCCGATACGGAATGTCGCAGTTATAGTCGCCCCAATAGCCTGCAGTGCCGTTGCCAGGGTACCCAGCTCTGCAGCAGAGCGGGAGAGAGCAGGCTGTGGGCGCTCCCACTAGGTACTCGTAGTCGAAGTGCAGGTCAGAGATGTGAGCGAAGCGGTAGACTTGGTCTCCAGTGGGGTGGGGAGAAGGGAGGTCGGGCTTGTCCGCCATCACATTTTCCAGCCAGGCAGTCAAATTCTCCTTCACAAATTTGGGCGTTTCGCACCAACCTACCTTGAAACAGACCAATTCCGGGCTCAAATAGTGCCCTGCCAGACTATCAATCACAATAGTCCCCATTTCCCTGATCGCCCCAGCACACACTGTCTTGTTCATTGACCGGCCGCAGACCTCTATGATAACGTCCTCCACCAGGTCTATCATCAGCTTGTTGGCAGTCACTGCCTTCTGCAAGAGACCCACAGTGTCCTTGCACAAGTCACAAGGGAGGTTGGGGAATGCACTTGCAGCCACAATTAGCAGCAGCCACGCTTTCATTGCTAGACATAATGTGGTGAAGTGGAGATTTAGCCACATGTAGGAAGGATGATTAGCTATAGCCACTTAGGTCGACTCCCATAGAGATTTCATCAAAAGCGGCTTTAGTCTTGGAGTCAGAGTCGAAAGCTGGGATTTTTGGCTTGCTGAGGCCCAGAAATTGCTTAAAAACCAGACTTTGGCGGACTTCCCTAAGTCTCACCACCTGTCGAAAATAACTCTGCAGGTACACTTGCCGTCTCCGCACGAACTCAGGGTCCAGGTTGCCGAAGGCTTTCTTGGGTGGGAAGGCAGGCAGTGGGACTCCCAGAACTACCAGCTTCTTGTGCAGGGAAAGCAGTTCGGAGTAGCGCTGGACTACTTGTCGCTTGCTGCCTGCGCGCACTACTACGATAGTGTACTCGGTGTGGCCGCTCCGAGTGACTGCACTGCTAAAGCTGATTTCCATTGGCATTTTTACCACTTGTTCTTCCAAAGTTGCTAACATAATGCGGCTCAGAACCTGATTCAAGGGCTAGAAACTGCCTCTCCACTGCAACTCTGAGCAGATACTATTGGACTAAAGTCTCTATCAGCTATTTAGGGCTAGTCCGCAAGACAGTAACTATAGCCAAATAGGCTGCAGGGCAGAATTACGGACTACTCTATATGTGCAGTTAGTCGGGTTTCAGGAGTGAGTGCCTTTATCCTCCGCACGGCTGGACTGCGAGCAGACTTCTTGGCTGCAATTCGCTTCTGATCCAGCGTTTTCAGCGAGGGTAGATAGGCAGTTTGGAGAGAAGTGTCGAAGGGACTGATGGGTTTGACTTTGGACTTTTTGGCCTGAGGTCGTTGGGAGGACTTGTTGTGGGGAGTGAGTACTTTGCGAGGGACACTGGGGCGCTCGTAGTGAGGCGAGGACAGGCCTCGGAACCGCTCTTCGTTGCCATCCGACGCCTTTTTGAGGCGTCCATACCTCTGCAGCAGCTCAGTTCTGAAGTGGCCACTCCCTTTCCTCTCTTCCTCAGGGAAGTCAGGCGCGTGAATGACTGACGACCCTAGCACCATTGCCGCCTGCTGCTTGGCTACCAACACTCTGTGCGGCTTCGGGTCCTCCGTCCTCCTGCCGAAGTCAGAACTGCACAGCACTGTCTGGTCTTCCGGAGAGTGCACGGGAAAGACACTGTGTGCAACACTGAGCACTTGACTGCTGTTCAGGGAAGTGCCAGTGTAGAAGGTGTTAGGGAGACAGGGAAGTGTGGGCGACTTAGTGGACTGCACTTCGAAAACCGCCTCAGAGTCGTAAGCGAAGGACGGGTCTCGGATGTGGGTAGGCCGGGAGGTCTCAGAAGGAGGGGAAGTGGCTTTGATATCCAGCAGTGACGTACTCATTAGACTGATTTCTAGCTAGACTTAGGGTCTTCGAGGGGACAGATCAGCACATGTGGGTCGAAGAGACTACCCATGGCTATGAACATGCCCTTGCGAGCGCAGGAACTGATAGCAGACTGGCGCTTCTGCATGACAATAGGGCGAATAAAGCCAGTGTTAGGGTTGAGTTCGGTGCAGCCGCTGGCAATAGCATCGGAATCAGTGGCTTTCCCAGTCCTGACTTGGTCAATATACGTGAGAAAGTCATATGCACGTGAGAGGGCAGAGATGTAAATAAGGTCGTTTTCAGGGTCGTATTCGATGTTTATGGGCACGTAGTCGAGTGAATACGAAGCCACCAGTTCCACACTATCGGGTGTCACCCTATATCTGCCTATCGATTTCCCCAGGCTGTCGGCTATGAACAGCTCATCCTTTCTCTTCGTAATGCCGTTGAAAAGCGCTCCTTTGGTCGCGACTGAACAAGTGACTTTGCCGGATGTGGCAGTACAGCGGTAGGCGGAAGTCTGCTTCAGTCCCAGGAATGCCTTCAAATAAGCCACTACTTGGGAGTCCTCCTTTGCAGACAGCTGTTCTTGGAAAGCAGTAATAATAAAGTCAGTAGGGGAGAGAAAGACCAAGTCACTGACAATTCCCTGTAAATAGCCAGGCAACAGCATTGATCGCTTGTAGGTTAGTGTGACTAGACTGTCCGTCCCTTCAATTCTGAATACTTCAATGCGCCCTCCGTCCTTCTTAAAAGCGTGATTCACCACATATAGTTCCTCCCCCTGTATATACAGTCCATGCGGGTGAAAAGCTACTGTCTCAGGAAAGTCCTTGAGTGTCACTGGGTAAATAGTGGGGAAAGAGGCCATGTCCAAAGGCAGTCTCACAGCTGTAATTAGGCCGTTTGAGGGCTTTGCCAGGCCTTTGGCTGGCGAAAGCCACAAATCCTGCAAGTCGTCGCCCGACATTAGAGCGACTCTGGAGTTGGGGATGAAGCTGACGTCTTCAGGCGCTCTGGACGCAGGCATCTTCACACACTTGACAGGCCCAAAGAACTCAGTGGCCCTGAACACGTCTGTGAGTGCGTGGAGTCGATAGACCCCAATGCTCAGACCAGCCAGCAACACCCCTGCCCACAGCCAGCACTTCATAGATATTAGGAACTAGGCTATTCCTTAGTTACCGCTTTCATGGTCTCTAGCGTCACCAGGCCGAATCGAGTCCACACGACCTTCGCAGCCCGCACGAACTCCTCGATCAGCTGAGGTGTGTGCAGCGGACCAGGGGAAAGTCTCAGTAGTTCTTTGCCTTTAGGGACTGTGGGGTAGTTTATAGGCTGCACGTAAATGCCGAACTCCTCTAGCAGAGAGTCGCTCACTTGTTTGCATCTCTCAGGATTGCCGATGAATAGGGGAATGATGTGGCTGTCGCTGGGCAGCAGGGGTAGGTTCTCTTCCACTAGCCGGCGCTTCATATAGCGGACATGCTCGCGCTGCTGCTTGCGCTCATCAGAACTGCTCTTTAAGTGCTGAATTGAAGCCACAGCGCCTGCAGCCACTACGTGCGGAATCGATGTGGAAAATGAAGTCAGAGGCGTAACTGCGGATGCAGTCGATCACAGGGGCTGAAGCGGAGATATAGCCGCCGTGCACTCCGAAGGCTTTCCCCAAGGTCCCTGATATGATGTCCATTTCCACCCCCAGTTCCTGCGTTAAGCCGCCGCCTCTATGGCCATACAGCCCCACGCCATGCACTTCGTCAATAAAAGTCAGACAGTGGTGCTTCTGAGCCAGGGCTTTTAGCGCTGCCAACGGCGCTACTGTCCCACTCATACTGTAGACGCTCTCGAAGACTATCACTCTGGCTTTGAGTGGGTCTGTTTCCCTGGCTGTCTGTAAGAGTTGCTCCAACTGTTTCAAGTCGTTATGTCTGAACACCCTGATGTCGCTCTTTGGAATGCGACTATGCCGCATGCCCTCTATCATGGACGCGTGGTTCTCAGCATCTGAGAAGTAGACGAGTCCCTGAGGAAATACCTTGGGAAGAGTACTGAGTGCGGCTTCATTGGCGACGTAGCCAGAAGTGCAGACCAGCGCTGCCTGCTTCTCATGTAGACTTGCCAGTTCCTCTTCCAGCCGCACATGGTAATCCGTAGTGCCACCAATGTTCCTGGTGCCGCCTGAGCCAGCGCCGTGCTTCAGAAGAGCCTCAGACATGGCCTTGATGACACTAGGGTGTTGCCCCATCCCCAAGTAGTCATTACTGCACCACACCACTACGTCTCTTGTTCCATTGGGGAGGACCTGCTGCGCTCTGGGGAAGTTTCCGCATTGTCTTAATATATTGGTGAAAACTCGATATCTACTTTCGTCCTTTAGCTTTTGAATTGCTGCTGTAAAGTGGCTCTCGTAGTCCAACTTGTGCTTGGGTTGGTGGAGGCGGTCCAGGTCAATGAAGTTCAAAGGGTCATTGAGTCGCTTGGAAATGGCTTCCAGTGAACTGGACTGACAAGGCTCAACGAGGTGGGCGGCCTTCATGAAGGGACACTGACTGGCAGACTTGGCGACCAACTCCTCAGTTACGTGAGTTTGCTGCCGCAGGAATGGACAAAGGTGACGTAGGCTTTGGATGCTCGCCAGAGTTTTGCCCTTCATTATTATGCAAGGGCTGATATTGATGTAAAGTCGGGGCCGACACGAGCTCAGAGACATCTCCTTAGTCCATAACTAAGGGAAATTTAGTACAGAAGCTTCTCGAGTGGGTCAGGTATGTATGCTTGAATAGGTCGGTAGCAAAACTAGCATATGCACTTTCAATATCGATGCAAAGTTAGAACTTCTCCACATTTCCATCAGACTCACTCGATGCTGAGTATGTGCAAAGTCACAATTCAGCAGTCTTGACTCCTGATTACACTAAACACCCAGCACAAACACTCAGACGAAAGGAGCCAGTTACCCTTAGTTCTAGTACGGACCGAAGTCCACAGGAACTTTGGCCTTGCAGGTGATGCACTCCAACTCATCCTTCACTAGAAAGCCTTTGTCCTTGCGGCCTTTCCCCAGCGCTCTTCTTCGATTGGGTGTCTTCGGGTCTGTGCAGCGGTAGAACTTATAGGTCGTGGCGTCGTCCAAGTAGGCGTAGGAGTACGGATGCACCACTCCCGCCAGCTGCTTGCCCCCACACAGCAGTGAAAAGACACACAGCAGCACTGCCACCGCCACCAAGCAAAGACTAAGGAAAAGCACGAGCATGTCTGTCACAGACACTTCCACTTCCCACAGGTAGTGCTTCATTTCCAACACTTCTTCTCGCATTATTATGAGGCCGCAGAGAGTCTCGCTCAAGCTTTCCCCACGCAGTTTGCCGGTTTCGGTGGATAACTCCGACTCTGTGGGACTCACTGCGACGCGCTGGCGGCCGCAGTCCTTCCGAAAGCAACAGACTCGCATTCTGATCAACTGCAATACCTTGCCCGGGTCTATTCAGGCAGCTGTGCCTGAGGAGGGGACGTATGGAGCAGACTTAGATGCAGATGACTCGGTTATTCAAGAACTGGCTGAGCTGCTGAGAGTATCGGAGAGCCACGGCACCCTTACTCAAGCAGAACCCCGACTTGCCCACAAGTCGCACCCTCCTTCCAGGTCCATCATACCCAACTCCCCCACAGGAACTGTGCACAGACGTCTGAGAAAAGTGATTTCCAACCAAGTTTCCCCCGCTCTATCCCCTGGCAGCAGTCGCAGCACCACTCGCTTTCTTTATCTGCGCTCTGCTCACCCTGGAGAACTGCCCCCCACTTCCCACCCGCTGGAATCCGCCTATCGACCCTGGTACAAGCGATAAGGATGTAACAGTGGTTCTTAGCTAAATGTATGACCAGGAGGAAGGCTAGTTTATCTAGATAACATAGAGAGACATGTTGCGAATAATTGGTTAATGTCGGCTCCTGCAGACAATCTAGACTTTTGGCAGTTGCCACCGCCAGCACTGCGTCTGCAGGACCTGAGGGCAGACTCAGTGGTGACGGAGGGAAACTTGTGGCTGCAGCCTTGTCTGGCTCCCACATCTCTAAGACACTTTTACCTCACCAAGTCCCAGTTGGCCTATAGTGCTGTAACCTCTACCCAGTCCACAGCGGATCGAAGGATCAGGCGAGTGGCAAGCGTGGTCAATGCCAAAGTGACCGCCTTCGAGCAGACCAAGGCAGTCTACGTCCTGCGCATAGCCCCCAGCGAAGCAACTGCAACAGAGCTGTTTTGTGACAGAGCGGAAGAGCTGGACCGCTGGCTAGCAGCGTTGGCAGGCCTGTGCGTCTTCACAGAAATCGAAAGTGACTATAAGTTCCTGCACAAGCTGGGGGCGGGTACATATGCAGAGGTGTATGCAGCTGTGGAGCTGGGGACTGGGAGGCATGTGGCTGTAAAGCGAATTAAGCCGAGTCACAATGAAACTTCGCCTGGGGAAATGACGTCGGAAATCAGTGTTTTGAGGGAAACGCAGCATCCGGGGGTGGTTCAGCTTCTGAAGGTGTATGAAACTTGGAAAGACACCTGTTTGGTACTCAGTCTCCTACCGGGACTCAGTCTCCAGCGCTATATGAGTGCATACGGACCTTTGGGAGAGGAAAAGACCAAGGAACTGCTGAGAGACTTGCTTGAGATTGTGGTCTATTTGCACGGGTGCGGAGTTATTCATAGGGATATCAAGCCTGGGAACGTCATGGTGGACACAAGGAGCGGCCGTTTGGCCTGCAAACTAATCGATTTCGGCCTGGCCATCAAAGCGGCAGATATCCAGGAAGTCAATATCTGCGGCACTCCGGGCTATATAGCCCCAGAGATACTGAGCCACCAGGCAATAGGTCCCAAGGCGGATATTTTCAGTATGGGGATGGTGGCCTATACAGCCCTTCGAGGCAAAAACCCCTTTATTCACTTCGACCGCAAGACCACACTTAGTCTGAATCAACACGCGCAAGTCTCCTTTTCCTCCCCTCGCTGGACCAAGTTCTCCTCATCTCTCCTCAACCTCCTCACTCGAATGATCGCTTTCGACCCTTCAGAACGCCTGACTGCCTTGGAGTGTCTGAGACATCCCTGCTTTGCGGAAAGAAATGCGGACTCAGTCTGTGTGAAAGGCAGGTGCAGTCTGTTTTCCATGCAAGTCTCAGACAGTGAAATTTCCACCAACGGCGATGACCGGTCTCCAGCCATAGACATCTCCCCTGTACCTTAGCTGCTTTCTTATCTATGCTAGAGTATGAAGCGGTAGTAGACGCCAAACCCCAAGACCAGCAGAATCGCGAGACACAGTCCCCACTTCCTCAGCCACATGGAGAAGTTGAGACTTCTCGCTTTGTCTTCGAACAACTTGGAGTCTTCGTTCAAACGGCCTGACATGTTTTCGATTTCGCCCAGTGTTTTGTCCCGCTCGAGAAGTACGTCGATGTTCTGCTTCAGGATGGACTTCACTTCTTCCAGTTCTTGGTGCAGTTCGAGCATTTCGCGGCTGGGGTTGAGGTACTGCGCCCGGCGCTTCTTGATGAAGCGGTCGAATTTGAGGAAGAAGTAGGGACGCTCGATGGTTTCGACCTTGGAGCGGTAGTTGACGGACTCTCCGGACCCGAAGGTCTTCTTGAGTTCTTCTTGGAAGCCGGCGATGACCTCGTCCAGGAAGGCAAACGCTAGTTTCTTCGAATAGCTGCTTTCTGCGCATGTGAGAAACACCACTCCGTCCACGGTCTTGTAGTAGAAAGTGTGGCCGAGTTTGGTCTCCAGCGCTCCAATGTCCCTCTCACGCTGCAGCTTCTTTAGCACCTGCTTGGCCAGCTGCTTCAGGTCCAGAGTGTCACGGTCCTCATAGGTCTCACACAGCATCAAGCCGTCACACTCCCGGCCTATGAAAGTTAACTTCGGCATTACAGTATGTCTGGGGCCTTTGGTAGAGGCAGGCAGAGGTTGCAGGGGAATAAACATGGTGAGTGACGGACTATTCGTGGCTTTTGGACTGGGAGTGGGACTGGCTGGGTGTGTTTCACCCGTGATATCTCTTGTCTTTACAGTCGGAGTTGCAGTCTACATCTACTGGCTGAGGGCTAGAAATGCCAAGGCTACACTACACTGTTCTGATCTAGGCAAGGCAATGAGCCTCCAAACCCAAGAGAAAAAGGAACTGGACGAGGTACTGGAGTCGGTGTTTTCCCTCACCTCTGAGGTATTCTGTGTTTACCGTGACAGTGAAGTCCTCTACGCCTCACAGACTTTGGTCCAGTGCGGCACCCCGCTCCTAACCTTTTGGCAGGACCACCTGTCCTACGACTACCTGAAAGACTTCCTAGCAGGCGCCAAGCGTGCTTTAGCTGGAGAAACTGTCCATGTAAATATCAAATTCAACACCTTTGCACAGCCTCAACGGTCCACAATCCTCCCCCTCTCCCCCATCCTGGATGCCATCCTCGAGCGAAACACGGAAGAAATGTGGGAACTAGTAATGAAGCGACTGCACTGGACAGGCCAGCCTGCAGTGCTCATCTATCTCAACCCCCACAGAGCCCAAATCCCGCTCCACAACTTCATCCAGACCTTCAACCACGAGTTCCGCACTCCTTTGAACATCATCATCGGCCTGTCTGACTTGATCCTCAGCGACAGGGAAATGCCGCTGCACTCTTTGATACAGAGACAGAAGCTGCTGAGACAGTGTGCGTGCACTCTACTGGCTACGATTACCAGCATTATCCACCAATGTGAATTGGAGTGGAGAATGCCCACTGGCTTGCAGCACCAGGCCTTTACACCGAAGCTGGAAGTGCAAGCTGCTCTGCAGAGCATCACTGGGAAGCTGGAAAAACGGGGGAACAGCTTACGCCTGGACTTGGATGCGTCTATTTCAGAGGTGCTATGGGGCAATGTGAGGCAGTTTAGACATGCAGTCGCCTTCATTGTGCAAGTTTGCTCGGAAATCACTCAGCAGGATACCATTTACTTAGCCGTCACCTCCAATACTAAAGGGGAAAAGTGCACTCTTCAGGGCGAGTTATCAATCTCCAAAGCTTCGATTGTGACTACTTCCCACTTCGATTCCGTCCTGCAGCTCTTCAGTGCGCCTTTAGAGTCGGATGCAACTCAAGACTCGCCTTTACTGCACGATTTGCTGAAGAAAGCAGACAACCAAACAATGCTGAAGCTCTCAGTCGCCAGAGAAATGTGCAGACTGTTCTTAGGCGACCTGGCAGTGATGGACACTGACAATTTCGCTGTGCGGTTTACTATGGCTTTTTCTGTGCGTAGGGATTTAGCACTGAAAAGGAAGGGAAATATCTTCATGGACAAAGAGGAATTCGTGCCTGTGAAGTCTCCGTCCTATGCCCTGCCTTTCTCTCAGGATGTCTCGGATGACGAAGGGTCGGAGTCGCTCCTAATCACTCACGCGAAGAGTCAAAACGACATCCTAGCAGAGCCTTCAACCGCCCTGATCGAGCGAATGAGGCGAAGGAAGACCCACCCCGCAGTCCAATGCAGTGCTAACCAGCCGCCCCATTCCCTAGGCGACTGCGACCCTTTCCTCTCTGTTGGTGCTACTGGACAAGAGTCGTTCGCATTGATTGCTGATGATGTTCCTTCGAATGCCTATGTGCTGAGTACGATGCAGAAGCGACTGGGAGTGAAATCGACAGTGGTGTCTGATGGAACGGAAGTACTGTCGTTTTTAGAGAAGTATATGCCGGATGTGATCTTTATGGACTGTGAAATGCCGTTAATGGACGGAGTCGAAGCCACTAGACGGATCCGGGACATGAGTCTGACTGTGCCCATAGTGGCTGTAACAGCCAGCGGCCCTGAGAAAGAAAAGGAGTGCATCGATGCAGGCATGGACCTCTTCATCTCCAAGCCAGTGCGCTTCGAGCGTCTGACTACCCTACTCCACCAGCTCCACTTGAAGTAATACCTCCTAACTAGGCCCAAAGTCTACATTATCGTAACTTTATTGCTGCGGTAGTAGCCTTCATGCTGGTACGTCTTCACAGCGTGGTACGACTCATCCATGTACCTGTCAGAAGGAGGGTTGGGCTCTGCCTCCTCCCGCACTCGCTGGTTCAGTCTGGAGTCCACTTTGCGACTGTTGAGGAAGTCGAAGTAGGAGCTGATGGGGTTGTGGATGTTGGGCAGTTGGCGAGTGGACTGGTGGTTTGACTCTATGTCGGCCTCGGGGATGGGTCTGGGGACGGGCTTGAGCATGTGGTTGCGGCTGGAAACTTGGGATTTGAAGGAGGACTCGTAGGCGGAGTCGTATACGTGCAGGTTGGGCTTTTTCTTCTTGACTTCGGACGCTTTCGGCTTCACTGGCTTGTGGTCTTCCTCCTCGGATATGTTGAACATCGGGTTTTCCTCTCCGATGCTTTTCTTCCCCTTGCCCTTGGAAACTGTGAGTTTAAAGCTCTGGTTAGCAGGTACATGTTCAGTAGCGGTCGTGTGGTACTCATTGACCGGGTACTGCGGCTTCAGCATAGTTTCCTTGGACCGCTGTCGGGGGAAGTCGAATTCGTGGGGGTCGGAAACGAAGGGAGAAGCGCGGGTTTTGGCGCGTTGTTCCTCGCGAAAGCCAGAGGACTTTTCTTGACCGGAAAGGTTCTGGTAGCCGTAGGAAGTGGGAGGAGGCTGGGAGTGCTCTTTGCCGTGGGCCTGGGGAGGCGGGGATTGGGAGGGCTGGAGTCCGATGCGGTTGCTGCTTTTCTTTGTTTCACCTGGTGGATTCAAGGCCATTTGAGACTTCATTTTCCCTGTCGGCGCAGGCTTAGCTGGGACAGCTGCCAGCGTCCTCCCTCTGCTTTTCGCAGAGTCGAGGCGCTGAAACATAGAAGCAGTAGTCTGCGGCCGAGCTTCATCCGCTTCATTTCTCAGCGGTTCAAAGTAAGGGTGCTGCAGTGCCTCATTGGCAGTCATCCTCTGTCCAGGGTCCATTTTGAGCAGCGCCTTCATGAAGCTGAGCGACACTCTGCCCAGTTTCCCTGTGTAGCGCCGTTCCAAAGTTTCTGGTTTCGGCACTTCCGGGAACTTGAGTCCTATGAAGTGAGGGTTCTTCTGGAAGGCTTCTTGCTGCTCAGGGGTCAAAGGCCCGAGCACTTTTTGTATCAAATACAGCTGGTCGATTTCGCTTTCGCCCGGAAACAGCGGCTGTCCATCTGTCAACTCCCCCATGATGCAGCCAATCGCCCACATGTCCACTTCCTTCCCATACATACAGCCCAGCAGCAGTTCGGGTGACCGGTACCACCGCGTCGCCACATAGTCCGTCAGCGCCCCTCCCTTCTGAGGCAGAGTCCGTGCAAACCCGAAATCGCACAGCTTCAACATCTGCTCCGCAGACACCAGCAGGTTCTCTGGCTTTATATCCCTGTGGATGACGTCCTGTGCATGGCAGTACTCAATGGCCTTGCAGAGCTGGTACACATACCCTCGCACCAACTCCTCTGCAATCCCATGACTGCTTTCCTCCAACACTTCCAGCAGGTTCTTTTCCACGTACTCGAACACAAGGTACAGTTTGCCCTTCCGTCTGAAGGCTTCTTTCAGCTGCACGACGTTGTCTTGTCGGAGCAGCTTCAGCATCTTGACTTCACGGATTGTGGTTTTGCGCACAAGTTCGTCATCTTCGGATTCTTTGAATTTCTTGATCGCGACGATTTCGCTGGTTTCCTTGTGACGGCATTTCAGGACAACTCCGTAGGCGCCTTCGCCGACAACACCCAAAACTTCGTACTTATTCATTTCTTTCCTATTAGGACTGCGCAGAGACAGTTGACGAGAGACTCTACACTTTAGCTGAGTCAGGCAATTCGTGCCACAACGGAAGGGGAGAAAAGCTGAGAAACCGCTCTATCCAGAATTCGAAGGAAGGGCATATTGGCTCTGTGTAAAGCGGATACTAGGACTAAGCTGGAACCGTGGAAAAGCTATTAAAGCCCATTTCACTAGCTTGCCTGCATGAAAGCCTCAGTATATCGCGACTGGGAAAAGTACCTTTGCCCTGCGCTTTTTCTATTTTCCATTAAAGCCAACTGTGGGGAAGTTTTGCATTTGTGAGATAGCCTACAGCTTTCCTCTCCATTTCTCTATGCTCTTGTTTCCTTACAGAGCCTCTTCCCTTCACTGCGACTTGTCTTTAATCCCTCAATGTCTAGACCCACAATTCCGCTATTCCGATTTTGGTGCTGTTGAGTAGCGCTTCCCTACTCAAGGCTTGAGGCTATCTTCCGTGGAAATGCAGCAAATATCGGGCATTTCGGTAAAAATTAATGGGCTGCGGCGTCCATTCTAAAGGCAACACCGTCGATTCGCATCGTCCCCACCCCCCCAGTCTACTTCCCTTCATCCTGAAGAACTACATTGGTCCTGAAATCGAGACCGTGCCTGGTCCCGATCCTTCTGAAAGTCCAGGACCAGTGCACAAGCCGCAGACTTTCACTCACACCGGGACTCTGACTACGGCTTCTATGGGAGCGGGAGTACAGCCTGTGCCTAGGGCGGTCAAGGAGAAGGCAGACATTGAGGACTTAGAGGCTATGTAAGTCAGTTGGAGAGAGAGGGCGGGTGGCCAGTCCAGATGCGTGCTTGGAACTTCAGCTCCACTACGCAGTGGACGAATAGGAAGCAGAGAAGAGGGGGACAGCTGAGTGCTATCACCAAGGGCGTGCAGAGCACGCCTAGGGTGAAGACCAGCGGCAGCAGAATGCAGTACTTGAAGCAGCTGCAGAAAGCACTGCCCATATAGCACCACTCGTCCAGCAGCTCCATGGTCTTGTATGTGAAAATCACTGGCACTCCGAAGAGCAGTACCAACGGAAAGAGGAATAGCACGAAGAGTCGCAGTAGCCAGCGCTTGTACCAGGGCCACCTCGCCAGTGTGTGTTCTGCACTTTGCAGTCCTGGACAGCCGAAGGGGTTGAGCGGCGAGTAGTGCATGTCTGTGTAGCGGCCCCTACACAGCCAACACCACTGATAGGCACAGCCCGGACACTGCATATGATTGCACCCGTCCTCCTTCTCTATCCTCCGTCTGCACATCGGACAATGCTGGATATCCTTCCCCAAAGCCCAAGTCGCATACGAAGAGTCCGCAGCCTGTCCACATGTCTGGTCCCCGTGCCAGGGCTCTCCACAGTTGAAACAGACATCAGCTCCACATAGGTCACAGTGCAGTTGGGGCGCCTGCACTGAGCCGCCCCTCAGCACTGTCTCGCAGTCAGGACTCGGACACCACCGGATGTTCGGCTCCTGGTTCAGCAGCTGGTTGCGGTGGAACTTGCGGAACTTTTCCAGTAATTCAGGGGATAGGAGAGACTCGAGGCCGCTCAATTCCGCCCCGCACTCCGCCTGCGGACAGACAATTGATAGGACCTGACCACTCATCACTTTAGCCTCTGCATACCCTCGGAGACATTCCTCACAGAACCTGTGTCCACAGAGCGAAGACTTGAGTGCGTCTCTCGGCTCCAAGCAGATTCGACACACTTCTCTACGGCCGAACAAGGGACAGGGCTCCTGACTTAATGCCTGCAAAGCTTCGTCTATATCCCGGACATGGTGGGTCGTAAAGACATGCTCAATTGTGCGAGGGTCGAAGCCAAGGAAGGTCAGGTCGTCGCGCAGACCCTGGGGAGGCAGGGAGGCTGGGGACAGGGAAATGAAGGGTTCGGACAGGGACTGTGCGCGGGGCTCCATTTACTATAGGCGCAGTTACTTCTAGTGTACTTTGGACTAGCCACTAGGAGTGTAGGGAGCAGGAAGGACTGGGAATGAGTTTCTAATGGGAAATATTCACTTTGGTACTTTCTTGGAGTTGGTATTTCACCCTTTGCCACTCTATCAGTTCATCTGATTAGGATACATCTATAGGACGCAGGAGAAACTGTAGAGAGAAAGCCACTTAGTCGAGAGTTCTTTAAAGTCTGAGGAAAGAGGCAATTGCCTTCCAGAACGATTTAAAATTCGTCCTTTCAGCGGGAATTTCAGCCTAGTTCTCAGTCCATTTCTCGTCCCAGCCATCCCTCTCCATAATGAATTCCTGGGTGGGTCTCCTTCTCCTCTTCGCTCTTCGAGCCGCCGCTCAGAGCCTCAGTTTCGGAGCAATCCCCGGAATCACCGCAGGCAGTGCCTTCTCCCTGATCGTCAACAAGGCCCCGGCCAGCGCCGACAGCGTCTACCTGGCCTTAATGGCCTCTAACGGGGCTGTGTTGCAAGGCACGCTACTGCAGACTAATGGGGGTGCTACAGCCTTTACCTTCGCGGGGTTGAAGGTGAGTAAGGCTGGGACGTATACCTTCCTGGCTGTGTGCTCGGGGTATACGAGTGCCGTTTCTGTGTCTGCGACAGTGGCGAATGCTGGAGCAGCGGTCAGTCTCAAGTTCTCGTCTCCGCCTCCAGCCTCAGGCACTACAAGTACCATATGTCCTGTGACGGTTTCAGCTTACGACTCGACAGGGCTGAACGTGTTTACAGGCTTTACAGGCTCAGTGCAGCTGACGTTGATGGTTGAAGCCACAGCAGGCACTATGAGTTCTGTAAGTGTCTCAGCCGTGGCGGGCGTAGCGACCTTTAGCTCATGTGCAATTAGTGGCTCGGGCAACTTCCGTCTAAGAGCTTCGTCTGGAGCTTTGACTGATGCAGTGAGCAATGCATTCGCAGTAACCGCGTCCTCAACTATCGCTTCCATCAAGTTCGATCAGTCGACTTATACAGGGACTGTAGGCTCCTCAGTGGCTATCAGCGTAAGTGGGTACGACTCCAGTCCAGCCCTCATCACTTCCTTCACATCTGTGCTGGGACTTTCAGTCACTTCAGGTGCAGGGGCGGCTACAGGGACGATATCTGCAAATGCGGTGTCTGGGATTGCTGCACTTTCTCCGAGTTTCACCCAGTCTGGGAGTTACAGCATTACTGCGGTATGTGGAAGTTGCAGTGGAGTCACTTTCGGCACAGCGACAGTCACTATTTCGGCTTCAACCTCCGCGGCTGTGAAAGTGTCTTTCCCCAACCCTTTGCAGCAAGGCTTCCCTGGCCAGTACTACCAAATCTATCTGGCTTCGGCGCCTACAGATTCAGTTACAGTCCAAATCAGTTCCGTGGATACTTCTCTGGTAGCTGTCCAGACCACCTCCCTGACATTCACTACGGGCAATTACGCAACTTCGCAAAATGTCAATGTTGGACTTTTGGACGGACCGTGCGTTAGTGGCTTTTTCACTGCGCAAATTATGCATACAGCAGTGTCTACCGACTCGAAATATAACGGCACAGGGGTGATTTCTGGCTGCGGAGTGACGAATGGAGTCGCGTCTTTCAAAGTAGCCTGCAAGAATGACTACATTGTGAGTATCGACCCTTCTGTGAGTATACAGGAAGGCGAAAGCGCTAGCTACTCCATTGTGCTGCAAAAAGCCCCAACCAATAATGTGATAATCAGCCTTTCCTACCCCAGTTCCTCGTACTACTCTGTCTCTCCCATCACCCTGACCTTCACTTCTGTCAATTGGAACAGTTCTCAGAGTATCACTATTACCTCCTATATCAACCCAACAGCGTCGGCTACAGGGACGATAGTCGCTATCACGCACAGTGTCTCTGGCGACCTGAATTACTCGAATGCTGCGGTGGTTCAAATTATCCCAAGTTCAGCCAAGACTCACGTCCACATCGCCCCCATGACAACGAACACCATGATAGTGAGCAGTCAAGTTCTAATACAGGACAGAGGAAGTGAGTGGTATACACTGAGACTAGGCTCTGCGCCTACGGGAAGTACAACAATTACGTTGACTTCCTCTGATGCGACTGTTACTTTTTCACCTGCAACTCTGACTTTCTCGGATACGAACTTCGCAGTGCCGCAGACGGTCACCATTCATGCGGATACAACGGGAAAGCCGGCCAGTACATATAGTTATGACGTGACCATAACTCATACGGCAGCAGGAGGCGGAGCAGCATATACTGGCCGAGTCGTTACCAACATTGTGACAGTGCTTAATGTCTGCACTCCTTATTCTTATTATTGGCCGAGCGGAACTGAGTGTCGGAAGTGTATGGTGGGGTATGACTGTACTGGCACTTTTCCAGTGGCTTGCCCTTCTGGGTACTATAACAACGTGAGTACCAATGTTGCGTGCATCATATGCCCGGCTGGATCTGAGTGTCCAGACCCGAAAATCGCTCCTACAGCCTGCTCAAGCGGGTACTACTCTCGACCAGGAGCTATCAAGTGCACAATTTGCCCCACTGGAAAATATTGTCCTGCAGCAGTAAAGGACGGAACAGGTATTCAGGTCTGTGATGAAGGCTATTACGCAAGTGGAGGACAAGCCTCCTGTACTCAGTGCACAGCTGGGAACTACTGCCCTAGTATACGAGAAGCGTTGGTGTTTACCTGTCCAAGCGGCTGGACTTCGGATGCTGGCAAGGCAGTATGTATTCCCTGTCCTGAAGGCTTCGAATGTGCGACTTCGACCTCTGCACCTACTGCCTGTGCAGCGGGGAAGTTCAGCATTCGAGGCCAAAGCGCTTGCACTACCTGTCCAGCCCACATGGAATGTCTCTCAGACAGTGGTCCCTCAATGATATGTCCTGAAGGGTCCTACGCAGCTCTGGGTTCGACTACTGCATGTACGACTTGCACAGCTGGGAACTATTGTAGTGCGCAGAACTTGGGTGTGTCCACTCCTTGTGCGGCTGGAACTTATAGTCGTGATGGAGCTTCTATATGCTTGCCCTGCCCTCCTGGAGCTTCCTGTGCGACGCCTGGATCCGCTCCTGTGAACTGCTTAGCTGGTTTTTTCTCCCCTGGAGGAATCGGCGTGACAGCCTGCTCTCCCTGTCCAATTGGGTTTTACAGTACGGTAGCAGGGTCTAGTAGCTGCATTGAGTGTCCAGCGGGGTATAAGTGTGCAACTGCTAGTGTAGTACCAGTACTGTGCGACATAAACACCTACTCGTATGCCGGGGCTATCACTTGCGATTTTTGTTGGGCGGGCTACGCCTGTCCCAAAGGCTCTGTGCGGCCAGACCCTCCCGGCTTTGAATGTCCTCCTGGGTCCTACTGCGATGGCCTAGGAACTCCTACTAGTGTCAATAAGTGTCCAGCCAACAAGTACAATCCTTATATTCGGGGCTCGAGTGTATCTGACTGCTATGCTTGTCCGAAGGGCAAAGACTGTACGACTGCTGGGACTGCCATTCCGCTTGATTGCACTGCAGGGGCATATTGCCCTGGAGGAGGTAGCAATCCTGTGGGTTGCCTACCTGGAACCTATAACCCAAACAGAGGGGGAAGAGAGAAAGGTGACTGTTTGAGTTGTCCAGAAGGCTTTTCTTGTGGAGTAGGAGCTTCGAAACCAACAGTGTGCACTGCTGGACATATCTGTCCTCTGGGGAGTGGCTCCGTGAAAGTCTGCCCTGACGGCACTTACAACCCCTTCTCCAACAAATACTACATAGAGGACTGCCTACCTTGTCCTGCAGGAGCCTACTGTCCCAGTCCTTCCTCGCAGCCAGTCTACTGTCCGCAAGGCCTCTACAACCCGCATATCGGAGCCAGCACCCTCCAGAATTGTATGAAGTGTGAGCCCGGCAAGGTCTGCAACGCTCGTGGCCTGCCCAGACCTCTCCAGAACTGTCTCCGTGGGTACTTCTGTCCCTTGGGCTCCATTCACGCTGATGCAAATCCCTGCCCTCCCGGTACGTTCACAGACGAGGTGAACTTGAGAAGTAAGGAGGAGTGCACTCCTTGCCCGATAGGGAAAGTATGCTACCAAGGAACTACTTCGTCTACCTTTGCAAGCTGCGCTGCAGGGTATTACTGTCCTCTCGGTACTGGTGATCCCTATGCGAATCCCTGTCCCGCAGGGACCTATACAGCAAGCACCCAGGCCACCACTCTGTCAGACTGTCTGCCTTGTCCCCCTGGCCAAGCCTGTGCTCGAGGCACTAGCGTTCCAATCGCATGCACTGCGGGGTACTATTGTCCCCGGGGCACCTCTGAACCTGACCAACATCCTTGTCCTGCTGGGACCTTTTCATTAGCCACCAATCTAGTGAGAGCGGAGCAGTGCACCTTGTGTACGACTGGGAACTACTGTCCCGAGGCAAGCACAGTAGTTGTGGCTTGTCCCACTAACACCTACAACGATGCCACTGGAGCTTCGTCCAAAGGACCTGCACCCACCAACGCCTGCAAGCAGTGTCCTGGAGGAGCCACTTGCTCTGGCACAGGCTTGACTGCTTACACAGCCTGTGGCTCTGGGATGTACTCACAGGTCGGAGCAACTGCCTGTTCAAACTGCTGGGCTGGGTACTACTGCGACCAAAGCACTACTTCCTTCAGCCAAATGGTCCTTAAGCCTTGTCCTGCCGGGTACTTGTGTCCACTCAACACTGCGGTGAACCCGTACAGTGACCCTACATTGTTGTGTTCTGCTGGGAAGTACTGCCCTGAGGCTGCTTCTGTTGCGATTTCCTGTCCTGTAGGGACGTATCGCAATATAGCAGGAGGGGCTAGTGTGAGCGATTGCAAACCGGTACCGGCCGGCTTCTTCTCAAACACTGTAGGAACCGTCGACTACACTCCCAACAAGTGCCAAGCTGGGTACTACTGCTTATCCGGCTCCACCTCAGCTACTCAGAACGCCTGTCCTCCAGGCACTTTCCGCAGTATCGTGGGAGCTGCTTCCGCTACAGACTGCGTGCCATGCACCGCTGGACTCTACTGCTCTTCCCCAGCCACAGTTACAGGGACGGACTGTCCTGTAGGGAAGTACTGTCCAACTGGGTCAGTGAACCCGACTATGTGTCCTCGTGGCACTTACTCCAACACTATAAAATTGGAGAGTTCGGAGCAGTGCACTCCCTGTGACGCTGGGAAGTACTGTGCAGCGGCAGGACAAACTGCTATAACTAACCCTTGCAAGGCTGGGTATTACTGCAAAGGAGGAGCTTATACGGATACTCCGGTGGATGGAACTACTGGGTCACTGTGTCCTGCTGGAGGGTACTGTCCAGCGGGAACGTCTGCTCCCCAGCCTTGTCCGAATGGACAGTATAACAACTTCTCAGGAGCGATTGATGCGAGTGGATGTTCACCGTGTCGGCCGGGGTACTATTGCAGTGGAACTCTCACTGCTACTCCTTCGGGACCATGTCAGGCAGGCTATTACTGCAGCGGAGGGTCCTCCTCTCCTACTCAGAACCAGGCACAGGCTGGCTACTACGCCCCTACTGGCAGCATCTCGCAGATCCCATGTGCACCCGGCACATACAACCCCAGTACTCTCGCATCAGCCTGCCTTCCTTGTCCAATAGGCAACTACTGTCCGACCAAGCAAATGACAGCTGCCACTCCCTGTCCTATAGGCTTCTACTGTCCTATCGGCACAGTGACTCCGCTGCCCTGTCCTTCCGGCACCTTCAGAAGTACTCAGGGAGCCAAAGTCGTGGGAGAGTGCACGACTTGCACCGCAGGAAACTACTGCAACCCGCCTGGAGCTTCCGCTGTAACGAACCCCTGCAAGGCTGGGTTCTTCTGCACGTCAGGAGCCAAGGTAGACGCCCCTGTAGTTCTGAGTGCTGGCAATTACGGCCCCTGTCCAGTTGGCTATTACTGCATAGCGGGTACTTCCACTCCAACTGCTTGTCCGGTGGGGACCTACAACCCAAGCCAGCAAGCTCAATCTCTAGCGGATTGTCTGGACTGCTGGCCGGGGTATGCCTGCACGACGCTTGCGAAGACTTCTGTAGACCTGGTGGATAAGTGCAACGCTGGGTATTACTGTGGAAGTGCAAGCACTTCTCTTTCTCCCCCTGCGAACTTGTGCCAGTTAGGATATATGTGTCCTGTTGGCTCGCCTGCTCCAGTGAAATGTGCCCCTGGGACGTACCAAGACCAATTCGGCCAATCTTCCTGCATCCAGTGTCCGGCAGGGTACTACTGCTCAGCTGGGACCGGAGCCTACACGACCTACGGCTGTCCCAAAGGCTACTACTGTCCAGCTGGTACTCAATACAGCACTCAGTATCCCTGTCCCCCAGGCAAGTACAACGACCAACTCCTAGGCCAGGACAACTCAGTATGCAAGACTTGCACAGCGGGAAGTTACTGCTCTTCTGAGGGCGCTCCGAGCCAGACAGGCAGCTGCGACCCTGGATTCTACTGTACAGCTGGGGCTTTGGTGGCTAGGCCTATCTCGGCCGCGGAAAAAGGAGGAAGGTGTGGACCTGGGTATTACTGTCCTTTGGGGTCTATAGCGCAAGTGGAGTGCATGGGTGGGTTCTATTGTGCAGGGGACCAATTGGCTGCGCCTTCAGGGAACTGCAAAGCGGGGTATTACTGCGCTACGAAGGCCACTGTTCCGACTCCCACAGACGGCATCACAGGGGACATTTGCTCCAAAGGGTCCTACTGTCTCTCCGGCAGCTCCTCCCCGACTTCCTGCAACACAGGCACTTACTTGCCCTACAAGGGCGCTACAGCCAGTACAGAGTGCATGCCCTGCACACCTGGTTTCTACTGTGACGCTTTGGCTCTAATTGTGCCTGTGAAGCAGTGTCCAGCGGGGTTTTACTGTCCCAGTGGCTCTATTGCGCCTGTACTGCAGTGTGATAAAGGCTACTATTGCCCTGTAGGGAGTGCTTCGCAGATCAAATGTCTTGCGGGGCAGTATCAGGACCAGAACGGACAGAGTAGCTGCAATGCTTGTCCTGCGGGGTATTACTGTCTGCAAGGCACTCAAACGCCTGTGAAGTGTCCCAAGGGCTTCTACTGCCCAGCCGGGACTCTATACACGTACCAGAACCCCTGTCCTGTAGGCACATACAACCCTTATCTCGGTAAAAGCGCTTTAGTAGACTGCTTAGACTGCGATGCTTCGATGTACTGCGAAAGTGTGGGTTTGGACGCCCCTACTGGTACTTGCGCAGGCGGGTATTACTGCCCTTTGAAATCCGTTATCAGCACCGCTACGAAATGTCCAGTGGGGAACTACTGTCCTGTGGGCAGCGCTGCACCCACACCTTGTCCTGGGGGCGTGTACTGCAATCAGGAGGGACAGGCAGGGGTCACAGGGTCTTGTTTGCCTGGCTACTACTGTGTTAGTCAAGCCATTAGTCCGAATCCTACAGATAACACGACTGGTAATCTTTGTCAAGCGGGGAAATACTGTCCAGCCGCAGCCGCTAGTCAGTACGCCTGCCCCGCAGGGAGTTATTCCACTGCCCGAGGACTAAATGCGAGTACTCAGTGTCTGGCCTGTCCCTATGGATACTACTGCGCTGTATCAGGACTGACCACTCCCACAGCTATGTGTGATGCTGGGTTCTACTGCTCTCCCGGCTCTGCTTCGAGTCAGCCTTCTGACTCAATTTGCCCGGCAGGATATCAATGTCCGGCTGGGGCGTATGAGCCGCAGCCCTGTCCTATGGGCACTTACACGACTCTGACTGCCAAAGCTGCTTGTGACTCTTGCACTGCTGGCCAATACTGTCTAGGAGGCACTAGTCAGCCGACTGACTGTCCGAAGGGGTATAGTTGCCCTGCAGGGACTCGCTTCTCCACTGAGTTCCAATGTGCAGATGGCAGTTATACAGACTCCATCGGACAAGCCACTTGCACCCAGTGTCCCGCAGGAAAGCAATGCAACAATGCAGCCACCACTTCCACCTCTCCCTGCGCAACCTATCTCTACTGCCCAGCAGGCACTGGCTACGGCTTGATCTGCCCTGCAGGGTCCTACAACCCTAGCAGCACTAACCTGAGCGCCACGAGTCAGTGTCAGAGCTGTCCTTCTGGCTTCTTTTGTGTGGATGGACGGATATCTGGACAGTGTGAGCCGGGCTACTACTGCCTGGCTGGGAACTCCTCTCCTACTCCCAATGGAGCCAATGGCTACCCCTGTCCTGCAGGGTTTTACTGTGAGCGGGCGACCTCGGCTCCCACACAGTGTCCGAAGGGCAAGTTCAGGAGCCAGCCTGGAGCCCGCCAAATCACTGACTGCACTGACTGTCCTCCGGGCTACTACTGTCCTCCCTCCGCCTCTACTGCCACAGTCCCTGTTCTCTGTCCCAGAGGCAACTACTGTCCCCAAAGCTCACAAGCGCCTCTTCCCTGTCCCATCCGTCGCTACAACCCCAACACAGGTTCCAGCACCAGCGAAGACTGTATCGCCTGCCCTAGTGGCTATCTGTGTACAGACACAGGCATAGGGGACCCCGCCCAGAGCAAGTACTTGTGTCGTCCTGCCTATTTCTGTGTGGAAGGCGCTCCCTACGAAGTGCCCTGTCCTCCAGGCACCTTTAGAGCTTTAGGAGGAGCGCGTAGCGTGGAGGACTGCACTCCCTGCACTGGAGGAAACCAATGTCCAGGGAAAACTGCAGTTTCGTACGGGTGTCCTGAAGGCACTTATTGCCCTGTAGGGTCCCCGGCGCCTAGACTATGCACTCCCGGCTTCTATTGTCCTGTGAACACCACTAGTCCGGAACTGTGTCCAAGTGGCTCCTACTGTCCCAAAGTCACTCAAGACCAGGTGGACTTAGTACTGGCCCTGACCAATAACAACTGCACTGCAGTCCAAGCCAACCTCACAGTGATCCTGCCACCCCATGAATGTCCCCAGGGCACAGTCTGTCCCATGGGCTCCTTCGACCCTCAACTCTGCAAGCCGGGCTGGTTCGTCTCCAACAACACTTGCAAACCCTGTTCTGCGGGCACGTATTCAAAGGCTACAGGGAGTCTGTGTCAGAAGTGTAGAGCTGGGTACTTGTGTGTCTATGCAGCTACTCGGCCCAACCCTACCAGTCTAGCACTGCATGGAGGGACTTTGTGTCCTGCAGGCGGCTTTTGCGAAGAAGGCGCGACGAAGAAGGATTTGTGTGAAATCGGCACATATAACCCGAACCCAGGAGGCACGAATTCCACCTCCTGTCTGATAAGTCCTGCCAACTACTACGCAGACCAGGTGGGAATGGCAGCTGTACCACCATGCGGTTCTAGTGCTTGGTCTGACCCGGGCAGTCAGGCTTGCAAGTGCACAGGCGCTTTCCGCAGTTTCCTCAAGACTGATAGCAGCTGCCGCTGTCTCCCAGGCTACGAGTACACCGAAGAAGGCATCACTCTAAGCGAAAAGGACTCCACAACCGACTGCTGGCCGAAAGTCGTGGAAGTCTGCAGCGGCATTCGCGCCCCCAACGGCAAATGCAACCCTGACTGTTCCCTAGAATGCGCCTCAGGAGCAGGCGAGCGGCAGGCTAACTCCGGCCTGTGTGTCTGCAGTGACGTGCAGACTTTGGACCTAGTCTGTGATGCGGACTGCAGGGCGCAGGCAGCCAATTTGACGCTTAGAAGTGACGGATTTTACAACCATTTGACGGCCAATGGAGTTTCCACCCTGCTAAAGATACAGGATTTGCCGGGATATTATGGGAGTACGTCTGGAGCTGGACAGGTGTTCAGTGTTAACATGACGACTACAGGGCCGAGCGCTACCTACGGCACAGGAGCGACTGTAAGGAAGATAATTAAGCCTGTGGTCCCAGTGACTACCAACACTACAGGCTCCGGCAGACGCCTCGCCTCCCCAGAAGACTCAGTCATCACCGACCCAGTGGCTTGCCTGCACGTAAACGACACCTTCCTCTTCTCCATTTCAGACAAACAGCACTACCCCATCTACCTCAAAGACTCCCTCCTCAACACCAACCTCCACTTCGACTACGTCCCGTTCCTCGAACTACAGCGACTTGTGAAGTCGGAACTTTCCTACATCTCTACATTCGCATTCACCTTCACTCAGGAAGGACTGTACGACTTCGCAGACGCGGAAAGTGAGGATAGACACATCTTGGTGGCTGTGGTCAGTATGACGCAGGGCTGTCCAGAGTCTGCAGCGCTGCTCACTCGGACTGCAGACACTATGACGCAACTCGGCTTCCAGGTGGGAGACACCATCCAAACCACGAATTGGCTGAACATTGGACTGGTGATGATAGGTCTGGTGCTGATGGTTGTGGTAATCACTGGAGGACTGTACACGTATAAGTGGTGGAAGTGGACGCCCGTAGCGGTTCGGCGGGCTTTCCTCGGGAAAGTCAAGCGAATTGCTGTATGCGGGTGCTGCAGAAGGCGCAGGGCAGACCAAGCCTCGGAGGAGGACGAAGCAGCGGAGGGCGAAAACCTAGAAGCCACCATGTTCCAAACCATGTACGACAAGCTGAAGAACCACGAATCCCAACTAAAGAAGGGCTTTTCCCTGCAAAGCGAAGAGACCTCCAAGCACCTGCAGGACGTCCTAGGCCAGGCAGAGCGACTTAGAGACCTGTTGGAAGCCAAGCTATCTGCTTTAGACCCGTCTCTCCTTAGGACAGTTGAGGACCGGCCGGAGGAAGAGGAAGAATCCATCATTGCCCCGTCGACTATTCAAAAGTTCACATCGCAGCTGTTTTCAGGACTACTCCAGAGGCATATCCCCGGCAGTGACATGGGCGCTTTCAAGCATCAGGTCAGTGGAGATGTGGACCTAAGTGAAGAGGACAAGAAAGAACTGCTGAACGACCTCAACGCCAACCTGCAGCGCATAGAAAACGCCACTGAAGCAGAAAGGAAGCGAGCCCAGGAGGCCTTGGAACAGAGACTCAGGGACAAAAAGGCTCGCAGGAGACAGGCGAAAAACAAGGTGTTGGACTTGGAGTGGCAGCGACAAGAGATGCTTAAGCGGCAGGAGGCTGAGAAGAACCTGCTGAAGCAGCAGTTCCAGGACGAGGTGTCGCAGCTGGAGAAGGAAACTGGCAGTGAAAAGCTGAAAATCAAGCGAGAGGAGAGGCAGGACTTGGAGAAGCGGTTGGATGAATTGCGATCTCAGCTCCAATCTGATTTAGCCCGTTCCCAAGGCAAAGAAGAAACCGAAGACCTGCTGAAATCATACGAACTAGAAGCCAAGCGAGTGGAGCAGCAGCTAATGGCAGCCTCCCAGAAGCACGAACAGGACCTGCTCAGACGCCTAGAAGAGCGTAGAAAGGCCCGGCAGAAGACGAAGCAGGCTGATTTAGACGCCAAACTGAAGGAAATCGAAGACCGACATTCTCAGGAACTCAGCGATTTGACGACTGCAAAGGCGAGAATCGGGCTGATTGATGAAAGTGCGGAAGTGCCTCCTTTGAACCAGGAGGCAATTGCAGCTGTAGAGGAGAAACATACTGAGGAAAAGGAAGACTTGGAAGTGAAGCACCAGCAGGAGCAAGCAGCTCTCCAAGTGGAGCTGGAAAGAGGCGACCTGACTGCCAAGAAAGCCAGACTGCAGCAGGAACTGGCAGCCGCTGGGTCTCAGGACGAGAAAGAAGCCCTGCTGGAGGAGTTGGAAGCCGCGGCTGTGGCTTTGAAGCAGGAAGAAGCCGCCCAAGGCGAGCGCTTCCGGGAACAACTCCGCCAACGCAAGGCGCAACGAGCTGCAAAGCTACTGGCTTTGAAGCAGAAACAGCGGGAAGAAGCGGACTCCATGGAGCTCGACCAAGAGCTGGAGAACGAACGTGCCCAGCACCAAGCCGAAATGAGACGTATCAACGACCTGCTAGCGGCCCAGGAAGGCGCTTCTCCTGACCAACTTGCAGCTTTGCTCCGCAGACTATTGGATGAGAAGCATGAAAAGGAACTCAGTGACCTCACTAATAGCAAGCAGAAAAGACTCAAAAATAGACAGGCGCATTTGTTGTCAGATCAGTTGGAAATTAAGGCGAATCGCATGGCGGATATTCGAAGTCGATTTGCGGACTTGAGGGCGGAGTTGGAGAGAAGGAAGGGGAAAATGACGCAGGCGGAGTATGAAAATGAACTGAACCGTCTAGCCAAAGAAGAGCACGACGCCCTGCAGCAAATGGACTTCGACTTCATGGCCGACATGAACTACGGCCAAAGCTCCAACCTTGAGCAAGTGGAAGAAGAGTTCCGACAGCGGTACTTAGGTATGGTCCAGAGACAAATGCAGGAAATCAACGACGTACTAAACCGCATAAAACTCCTGGATTGGAACCTGCTGCAGGCGCATATGGCAGACGCTAAGCAGGACGTAGTGGAGCGCCAGGCCCTAATTGACAAGCTTTACTCGGAAAAGATGGACGACTTGGAAATGACGAAGCGGAGAATGGCGGAGCTGCAGAGGGAGAAAGTCCGCGAAAATGAGGAGTTGGAGGGGAATATCCGCGAAGTGGAGGACAAGCAGAGGAAACTGGCGGAGACGGAACTACAGCGACAGAAAAAGCTGCAGGAGCAGGAAGAGCGTCTGAACAAGTTGAGAGCCGCAGGCCTTTCCGACAAGGAACTCGGGGAGTTGGTGAGTCGCTACCAGGCTGAAATGCAGGAGTGGGAAAAGGCTGTGGACAGTGAGCGGGAAAAGCAGCAGGGCGCACTGCAAAAGCGACTGGAGGTAAAGAAGCAGCAGCACCAGAAGCGTTTGCAAGAGAAGTTGGAAGCGTACAAGAGTGAGAACTTGAAACTGCTGCAGAAGGAGCCTGAGAAGCCTCGGCTGCAGTATCGTTTGGAGCGGCCTTTGAGACTGCACGAGCCACTGGCAGACGTGGAATCAGGCCTGAGGTTGGCGGGGAAGGATGGAAGTCGAGGGGAGGACTTGGTGGACTTACTGCTTCGCAAGGTTAGACGGGTGGAAGACCTGGTGGCCGAAGCAGACACGAAGCACTTCGAGCAAGCCATGAAGAGTCTGAACCAGCTGAACGACCTGATCGGCAAGGTCCGAGCTAGGAAGTAATGAAATCTCTGGGCTCAGACCTCTGCATGTACTGTTGGGCCTTCTTAGACCTGCAGGCCATTGCTAGGCTGGAAGCTGTCTGCAGGACCTTCCACGCTTTGCTCAATTCACAGAGTGGCGGCAGTCTGTTCGAGACGATTGACCTGAGCTGCATATCCGACCCCAGTCCACTTTGGTTACTGCGGAAAGCGCTGGTATTTCGGCCGAAAGGACTGATACTGCAGGGCTGCGAACTAGAGAAAGCTGTGCTGCTGACCTTGCTTAAGGAAGTCGGGCCTGGCTTAGCTGTATTGGACCTGTCCTTCACCACACTCAATGACCAGGACGTAGCAGTTGCAACGGCCTTTTGCAGTCAGCTGGAGGAGCTGAGAGTGGATAAGCGGTGTGAGGAAGACAGGACTCTGCAGCGAATTATCACATCTCTGCCCCTTCTCAAGCGTCTCAGCCTCCGCTACAACTCCTTCCTGAAAGGCCGCCCTCTGCTCTCCTCCGCTCTCACCCTAGAAAGTCTCTCCATCGAGGAATGCCAACACTTCGACTACGCAGCAGTCTACGCCCTCGCCAGCCGCAGTACCCAGTGTATGACTTCTATCAGCATCGACGGAGAGGCTTATAGTACTCAGGAGGTGTGTGCACTAGTGGCGCTCTTACCCCGCCTTACTGCCTTTTCAGTCTGCTTTGCTGGAGAACTCAGTGACCCGCTCTTAGCTGCATTGAAGGGACACCAACTGCGCAAACTGCACATAAAAAAGGGAGCGCTACTGACCAGTGCCGCCTTCCAAGACCTGTTTTCCGTGGCCTATCCAGCCCTAGAAGTGCTGGATTTGATAGAATGTGCCTACTTGGACGACCTCTCCTTGCTTCAAATCGCACCCAACTGCCCCTCCCTCCACTCCCTCAACCTCAGTTGGTGCACAGAAGTCACCGACGAAGGAGTGGTCGAAGTAGTGCGGCACTGCTCCCGTCTCCGCTATATGGAACTGGTAGGGTTAAAGTGTGTGACGGACCAGGCTTTTCCCCTAGATGAGGATTTGCCGATATATGATTCTTTGCTGTCTGTGAATTTCACGAAGTCGGACTATGTGAGTGATGATCACTTGCAGAGGATCAGTAGTGCGTATCCGCAAATACAGCTGAAGAACTACTATGGAGAGGGCAAGGGCAATTGGCGCTGTAGTCGCTAGTGGAGCGGCACTTGGTTAACTATGCTAAATACTCAAATTTGCCCTGATTTTGTCTGAATGCGGCCTCAGTTTTTTGTAAATTCCTTAATTTACTGCGAATAGTCAGCCTTTAGCATGCAGAAATAAGGGAAAACCCCTCTGGACTCCACTATAACCTTTCTGCCCAGGTCTCTACAGGCCCCATTGGCTATACGCTGAATCCCCCCTCCGCTATGGCGCTTTCGGGTACTCCCAAACCTGCTGAGTCTGTATAAAAGTATGGCTGTGCGGAGTCGAGTAGACCGGTACGAGATAGTCCGCAAGCTAGGCGCCGGGGCCAATGCCAAGGTGAAGCTCGCCCTGGACACAGTGACAGGCAACCAAGTGGCGCTCAAGATAATGAAAGGAGACCCTGGCAGCATCCCCAGGCGCTACTTGGCGCAGTGCCAGACGGAGATACAGGCGCTCAATGCGCTCAGTCACCCGAATGTGGTCCGGATTTATGGAGTTAGTGAAAATGCGCAGTATGAGTCGAAGAGCGGAAGGATCTTCCCTGTGGTCTACATAGCCATGGAGTTACTCAGCCACGGAGAGCTCTTCGACGTTCTGTACTACACCGGGAAGATGGAAGAGCCGCTGGCCAGGGTCTATTTCCGCCAAGTCATAGAAGCAGTGCAGGCGTGTCACGACCAAGGCATCACTCACCGCGACTTGAAGCCTGAAAACATCCTTTTCGACGAGAACTTCAACCTGAAATTGGCAGATTTCGGCTTCGCAGCACCTGCCGGAGGCCGCGATGGGTCTGGCTTACTGCGGACTTTCCTTGGGACTGAAGTCTATATGGCCCCGGAATTGCTTAAAAGCCAGGCTTATTCTGGTACTGCTGTGGACATATTTGCCTGCGGAGTGATTCTATTTATCCTCGTCAGCCAGCATCCCGCCTTCGGGAAAGCCACCACCATAGACCGCTACTACAGCCTATTCCAGCGAGACAACTCCGGGTTCTGGGCGCTGCACAGTAAATCCAAGCCTGCAGGCTTCTACTCCCCCGAGTTCCAAGACCTTATCAACAAGCTGCTCGCCGCAGAGTCTGAAGACCGGCCTACAGTCGCTCAAGTCCTAGAGCATCCTTGGCTGGGTGGGGAAAGCCTCTCCGTAGAGAGGGCTCAGGCAGAGGTTGCACTGAGGTGGAGAAAGGCGCAGGAGAAGAAGGCAGCCCAGGAGCGGAGGACTGTGCGTGGACAGGCTGGGTACAGGGACCAAGTGGAGGCGGGGGACAGGGAGTGGCAGTTGCCTGTCTATGCTAGCGGTACTGAGAAGTTCTCGAGACTCTTTCTAACCCTCAGTCCGAACGCGATTTTGCACCTTCTCAAGACTTTCCTGAATGATAAATCAGCTGAAGTCACGCAATCTGACACGAAGGCGAAGCTGAAAGCCCAACTAGCCAGCGAAGAAGAGGTCGTTAGCCTGTCTGTGAAGCTGTATGAAGCGGGCGAACTGGGCGTTTGTGTGGACGTAACCAAGCACTCCGGCCCTGCGTATGCCTTTATGAGGGTGTTTGAGGAGCTGAGCGATCACTTCGAACAGGCAGTGGAAGCAGAGGCCTAGTCGCTAGTAAGTCTTCGCGCTAAAATGGGCTGCAGGAACAGTGCCGAGCAAATCAAGCGGCAGCCCCAGGCGACTTACCGCGGGTCCAGCCAAACCCACTCCATCCAAACGACCCGCCCCTCCCTCTCCTCCCCCATCACCCTTCACTACTTTGATATCTACGGCAGAGCTGAGGCTATCCGCATGGTCCTTGCCTACCTGGACCTTTCATACATCGACCACAGGGTGGAGTTCTCAGAGTGGCCGAGTCTCAAGCAGTCGCCTATGTGTGAGTTCGAGCAGCTGCCAGTACTGGACATAGATGGCCACTTGCTGGTGCAGAGCCGAGCAGCTCTGCGCTACCTCTGCCAAATACATAGTCTCTACCCCACTTCTGCCAAAGATATCTACCTCCTGGAGTCGCTTTGTGACGAAATCGAGGACCTGAGGACTCCGCTCTTAGAACTGACCTTCAAGAAGGATCTGGAGGGCCTCAATAAGCGATATAACAATGACGTGGCAAAAATGCTCCCTAACCTACAAACTCGACTGGTCAGGAATGGCAGCAAAGCAGGGTTTTTCGTAGGAGGGAAAGCGACAATGGCGGACTTCGCAGTATTTGAGTTCCTGTGGGACTATTTCCTCATGGCAGGGAAGCGAGAAAGCAGGGGAGTGGCAGTGGAGCGATTTCCGAAGCTGTTAGCCTTCGCTGAGAAGATGCAGCGACTCAGTCCGTCTCTGGAGACATACCTGAGTGAAAGACCTATGAAGTGGCTCTAGGAGCTTAAGTAGAAGTAAAGCCAGGCGAGCATGAGGAAAAGGATCCACCCCTTGGCAGCCCGGGCAAACAGCCCCACCATGTACTGATTGTGGACGAACTTGGCTCTTCCAGACTCACTGCCTGCCGCCAGCACTCTCCCGTCCTGTGAGAAATCCAGCGCGGTTACAGGACTGCCCAGCAGCTCCTCCATGCTTTCAATTCCCAAAGTCCGCGAATTGACAGTAAGCAACGCACCCGACTCCGTGCCAACAGCCAGCGTAAAGCCCATGGGACTCATAGCAAACGCACTAGCCGGACTCTCATGCAATCGATGCGTAGACACCGGTGCATAGTCCTTCTTCACATCCCACTGCGTCAAGTACGCAGGACAGTGCGGTAGACTTAGGCAGGTGAACAGCAGGTCCCCGGAGCGAGCGAAGCAGCAGCCGAGGAACTTGAAGTTGGGCTGTCCTTCGTGTTCTGAGTAGTAGAGAGTGTGCAGGGCTTGTCCGGTGCTGCGGGAAAGGATGTAGCAGCAGGGGAGTTCCCCTGTGCAGGCCACTGCGATTTCCTCTTGACTCGTGGATAGACTGACGCCGGAGACTGGGTCGGAAATGGTCTTGTAGGTGGACTCTTGGAGGAGCTTGTCCTGCCCCAGGCTCCATACTTCGATTAGACCACTGGAAGCGCCAGTCACAGCCCTGCTTTCATCAATTGCCACTGCCAATTGCCTAGTAGGCGCCTCTGCCCTAATCACTCTATCCACCTCCTCCAGCTTCCCACTCTGCCACTTCCAAATACTCACCCCTGTCCTGTCCGTCATCAGCACGCAGTCTCGCTTCTCCAGCATCCGCATACACAGTGGAGCCTGTCTGAGAGTGAGGGTCTGCAGGGCAGGAGTGGGTTGGAAGGAGGTGGGGTAGATGGAGAGGTGTGGGCCGTGACTGACTAGTAGCTTGTCCTTGTAGCAGCAGACGGCCCAAACTCGCTCTCCTAGGTCGAGTGGTGCTGCAGCGAGGTTGGCCATTATGACAATTGGGAAGTGCACGGGGATTGGAAGGAGGGTTGGAAACCTATCTACGCAAGCTGTTTACCTAGACTGGCGGACTGAAGTCTGTGGGTGGCGGCTCATAGGCCTGTCTGGCCTCAAGACTCATTTGTTTCCACTGCTCTGAGATCTCCATGAGCAGGTCTTTGTAGGGCTTTTCCGGGTCTGCGGCCTGCAGAACCTCCTTGCGCTGCTGCAGAAAGCGCTTGAAGCCGAAGGACTCTTCCTCGGGCCGCCTGCCTTCCACTCGCTTGCGAATCTGATCAATGCGGTCTTGATTGGCAGCCTTGCGCTTCCCTTCCTCCACCGGCGCCTCCGCCACCTGCTGCTTCGGCGCAGTTTCCACCACGAAGTTGTTAATCAGCCTCACATGCGACTGCTTGTCCCCCACCGCCAGCATATCAATCACTGGGTCGTAGTCAATGAAGGTGACCTGCCGCTGGTCCATTCGCTTGGCCTCAATTCTCTGCTTTATGAGCTTCAAAGGACTCCAACTCAGGCGCAAATCCCCTAGCAAGGCCAGTTGACTCACTACAATTGTCCCGTCGCTCATACCGAAACTGAGGATTTGCTTGTTTTCCGGCTGGGATAAGGTGTGTAGGCTGGTGGCCAGGGCACTGCTTTCGCCGATTTGAGGGATACTGAACTGAAATATCAGCTTGAAAGTCTGCAGACTCCAGATGTAAACGGTTCTTTCGAGGGAACTGAGGGCGAAGGCCATGCTGTGAGCGTCTGAAACCTTCAAATCGAAGCAAGAGCCTGCGAATCCGCCCAATTCGCTGCTCTTTTCCTTCGTGTTCGCAGAGTCTTCCGCAGGGAAGTCGACGGAATAGAGGCGAATTTCGTAGGAGTCGAGCTTGAAGTAGCGACCTTGAGGGTTGGAGTAGCCATTGTCGTGACCAGAAAGGACCGATTTCAGCTTTTTCGAGTAGGCGAGTCGAGTGACTCCCGGCATTTCCCACTTCTGCGTACTATTAAAGGTGACTCGAGGCTCGGAAGCCCCGAAAGTCCAGACCTGGACCAAGCCGTTGAGGTGCCCCACTGCGATTTGGCCTGCTTCCAGAGCCACTAGGGCTGCTATTTCGTCCTTTTCGATCTTCATATGGGCTGCCTCGCGCTCAGCCTCGAAAGTCGCTTTGACTTGCAGAGTCGTTAAGTCGATGAATTTGAAGCGGCTGGAGGCTGTGCAGAGCAGTACGCCCTTCCCTAGTTCCCCCCCTGCATCCAACTGCACTGCAGCATTGATCCTCTGTCCTGTTTCCTCCGAATACGCTCGAATCCCTCTATTCCCAGTGACCAGACAGAACTCCTCAATGCCCTGCGCAGTGACGACCACCACTCTGTACAGACTGGAGTCGTCGATAGCCTGGGAAGTGGCAGGCTTGGGGGGATGCAGGAAGGTCAAAAGCACTGCAGTGCGCTGAGTCACAGGCAGGGCTTCGTTGCCGGTTACTGACTGCACAGGCTCGAGACGCAGTTTTAGGTTGATGTTGGGAGAGGTGGGGGCGAACACGTCCTTATTCGTCATCGACTTGAGGGCAGAGGCTTTGGAAGAACTGCTGGCGCCCATTTATACTAGGAAGAAAAGCCATCCATGGAGAGACATGGCTGAAGTCTGTCCTGCATCTCGTTTCAAGGGTCATTTGGCACCGCTGCGACTCTATATTTGGACGTGGGACCGCTATTTGGACCTTTGAGAGAGACTTTATGCTTTTGTATGTATATCTAATTGGCTGGGAGTGCGATTTCGATATAGAGAATCTCTCTGCATCGAGATCACTAGCAAAAAGCATCAAAGCCTTTCAGATGCCCTCTTCAACATCCATATGCTAAAATGTCAGAACAAAAACCCTGTCTTTTCCAGCGTTTCTATGGCCAAAAGGCCACCCAAGCCCTTCCCCACTCCCGACTCCCCATTTACTCACTATCTTTAGTTAGATAAGTCTATGCCTTCTGAGAACGAACTGCCTTCAGCAAAGAAGAGCTTGCACTTGGCGTTTGATGACGGCTGAGAAGGCCTCTGAGAGTACTGGGACTGCAGTGTGGCTAGAGTTTGGTAGAAGCGGTCCCTTGCAGCTGGGTCTGCTTGCCTGCGGCTGTAGCGTCTTCTGATCATTATTTTTACTATCGTAGGGAAGGTCTGGGTTTTCAACATGGCTGGGAGGTTGGGATGTCGGGGGGGTTTCAATATGCTGCCTTTATAGCAGAGAGCTTCTGGATATGCAATACTCTTCGCTGGCGAATATCACTTGCGGCCAGACCCAGTTCCACAAGCGCCAATACTCTCAGTAAGATGAGACACTGCTATATGTCGGACAAGCAAAGAAGTGGCAAAGCGGTATCTAGGTCCTTTTCCAGCTTCTCCAGGTCCACATTGGACAGTCCCAGACCTCGTTCCTGTCTTTCCCTTCTGTCCTACATGCAGACTTCCACTGGATTTCTGTACTTCCACCCGCGCTCAGGCCGCCCGCATCCTCTGCACTTCTCCCTCAGCAGAGACCTTACAGCTCTCACCATGCTCAGGGACGGGGCACTGCCCAAGTCCTTTCACCTACTTGAACTTCGTCTCCTACAGGACTTATCGATGGATATGACCCGGCTGCTTCGGCAGTGTGGTTTCGACCGGAGAGTCTATGGCTTCCGGCTAGCCACAAGGAAAAAGACGTATGAACTAGCAGCTGAAGACGCAGAAACTCGAGACGGCTGGACCAATATGCTAAAAACCGCTATTTCCGCCTATACAGACTTCCACCAGCGAGACGCTTTGCTGAGATATGTCAACACTCTGTGCAAATTGAAGGACACAGAGTTAAGGAACTATGTAAATCGAGTAAAAGCGAAGTCGTATTCAGTCGTAAAGGTGAATTTGGAGGGGAAATTGGCCCAGGCGAGCAGGGAAATTGCAGCGTTGGTATTGGAGCAGATCATTGTGAAGCTGGAATTGGAGGAAGAGAGGACCAAAGTAGCGACTTTGACGGTTAAAATAGACGATTTAGAGGCGAAAGAGAGGCAAAAGGTATGTGAAAAAGGCTTGAAACGGCTCCTCCAAGCAGAGTCCTGGAAGCTAGTGCTCCAGTCCCTCCCAATTGCCGCCCTCCTGACCCTGAGTCAAGTCTCCAAGCAGCTCCGTCGTCTCTGCGGCAATAGACTCAGCAGCCAGTCCTGCTGGTCCCAGGTGAGTTTCCAAGGCTTAGAGCCTCGCTCCCAGACTTGGCCTCTGTATTTCCACCGATTCCGCCCGAGTCCGCCCTCAATCCCTGCGTCTCCCGCCTCAAGCGACATGCTGGGAGACATTCAGCGAGATTTGAGCCGAAGTCAGTCCTCGCATCGTGCAGAAGTAGAGCGGATCTTGGTGGGACTGTGTGAGCGGTATGCGGAGGTGGGGTACTGCCAAGGCATGCACTTCACTACTGAGTTCCTCTACTGTGTGTTGAAGAGTGAACAAAGGACTTCGGACCTACTGCTCAGACTGATGGCGCCTCCGTACAGCCTGGCAGAGGTGTGGAAGCCGGGACTGCCCAGGGCCAAGTTAGTGGCTTTTCAGCTGGACCAGTTAGTGCAGTTGCGGCTGCCCAGACTGGCAGTGCACTGCCAGGCGCTGGAACTGCCGTTGGAAGTGATGGTGGCGCCCTGGGTGCTGACCCTCTTTACACAGCTTACTAACCTGCCGCCGCCCACACTGGCCTTGATTTGGGACTTGTTCTTGACCAGAGGCTGGGCTGCAGTGCTGGCTGTGAGCCTCGTGCTCCTCTACCTCAGTGAGGAGGAGGTGCTGGGGAGGTCGCTGGAGCACACGATGGCAGTCTTTGACAAAGACCTGGCCCTGGATTTCTCCCTTATTAGGCAGTTGTACTGTCGGTTTGAGCCGGATGCGGAGCTGATGATGGACTTGGAGCGAAGTTTCCGCCATCAACACCCGCCTCGTCCTACTAATGTGTCTCAATAAGGACAGCCATTGCAGGGACAGGTCCTTTCATGTAATGTCGCCTCTACACCTTACATGACAATCTAAGCCGTCATTCTTCCTTCTCTGCTTTCTTCGCCTGTAACCCCGTAGCACACACCTCCGGTGGCTTATTTCCCCTGGGCTCCACCGTCATAGAAGTCATCGAAACCCAGCTTTCCCTCCTATTTCCCCCAATCACCTTTCTCACTTCCAGCACAGTGCCGCAATAGCCTTCTTGCCTTCTGAAGCAGTGGGCTGGCAGTGCACAAAGTGGAAGGTTGGAGTGACTGTGAAAGCACTGCGCAGACACAGGAGACAGCTGAGCCACCGGGTAATACGCTGACCACTTTCTAGCAATTTCCTATTGAGGGAAAGGCTTGAAAGGAGGCCCTGCAGGATGCACTATAGGAACAGTAGAAGCAGGCGTTTGGGGATAAGAGTAAAGCAGCGGACTTTCGTTCTTCTCTAGAAATCGAAGGAGAAATAATGCAGATTTATAGCAATTTGACTATAGACTGACTATAATGGAAGCTTTTGAGTCCTGTGAAGGCTGCTTTGTCTGCCGAACCCCTCTCTCCACAGCCCTGCGTCCCTGTGTCCTCCCCTGCCGTCACTACATCATATGTGAGTCTTGCCTGGCCCTAGCAGGCGACTATATCACCTGCGGGTCCTGTCTAGGCTGCTACAGTGCTTTGCTGCCTGACTCAGACCTGTCCCAGTGGCAGGAGAACCTGGAAGTCATCCAGTCCGTGGGGTATTCGCACAAGGTAGGCGAGTACTTGCGGGAGCAGCTGCAGGCTTTGGAGGACTGGAGGTGGCGCAGAACTGCGATTTCGCGGTTTACTGAGGCGGAGTGGACTGCAACGCTCCCTTTGCCTCAGTTCTCTGTGCCAAAGCCGTCTTTTCAGCCTGCTATCAGCCCAACTTTACTGAGAGAAGAAGTCACTATTACGCCTAAAAGCCTGCAAGCAGCAGAAGCTTCCTTTCCACCTGCAGAAAACTACACCCAAGAAGCACTTTCCCGGCTCAACCGAGACCTCTTCGGCCACTCCCACTTCAAAGACAAGCAGCTGGAAGCCATCACCGCAGTCCTTGCAGGCTGGGACGTGTTCCTCTGTCTGCCCACTGGCGGCGGGAAAAGCCTGTGCTACCAGCTGCCGGCCTGCCTCGGTCCCGGCGTCACAGTGGTCATTATGCCTCTGTTGTCCCTTATTCGTGACCAGTTGGAAATCGTCACTCGCCTAAATATCCCCAATTGTTCCTTTTCATCGAGTATGTCGACTGCGGAAATCGCACATAGTCACAAGGAGTTGGAGTCGAATGGTAGTCTGCGCCTGGCCTTTTTGACGCCTGAAAGACTCGCCAGGTCAGACAGAACGCTGGAGGTCCTGCAGAAGCTAGACAGGACTGGGAGACTTGTGCGAGTGGTGGTGGACGAAGCTCACTGTGTGAGTCAGTGGGGACACAGCTTCCGAGAGGACTACTTGCGGCTAGATCAGCTCCGCACCCTGTTCCCCAGTGTCCCTATAACAGCCCTCACAGCCACTGCTACAGAGCGAGTGAGGGCGGATGTCTGCTCTATTCTAGGCCTTAGGAACCCGGTGTTGATACAAGCCAGCTACAACCGGCCGAATCTTGTCTACTCCGTCCGGCCCAAAACGCATACGGTGCTGCAAGACATCGCACTCTATATCCAGCAACACCCGGGACAGACTGGCCTCATCTACTGCAACTCTCAGAAAGAGACTAAAAACGTCTCCACCACTCTTTCTCAAGACCACCACATCAATATCTCCTACTACCACGCAGGCTTATCTAACAAGGAACGTGAGAAACGCGAAAACCAGTGGAAAAGAGGCGAGTTGCTAGTACTCGCATGCACTGTAGCCTTTGGAATGGGCATTGATAAGGCCAATGTGCGCTTCGTCATTCACCACACTTTGCCTATGTCGCTGGACTGCTATGCGCAGGAAACTGGCCGGGCTGGACGAGACGGCCTTCCCTCCGACTGCATTTTATACTACAACCCCAAGGACCGGTCGCACAAACTCTCCTTACTGAGGAAAACCATCCTCGACAGTCACAAAAAGAGCCTAGACGAACACTTCGGCAGACAAGTCACTGACCTGGAAACTGTGTGCGCTTACTGCGAAAACATCACTGACTGCAGACGAGTTTTGCAGCTTTTTTTCCTCGGAGAAGCCTTTGAAAGGCGGCTTTGCACTGAAAAATGCGATAATTGCGCGAGGGAACCAGTGAAAATGAGGGATTTCACCCCTCATGCGAGGGCTTTGGCTGCGATAGTTAAGGAAAATGGAGGAATTCGCTCTGTTGCGGAGTTTATTGAGACGAATCCGCTGCCTTTTCATGCTTTTCCGATGGAATTTCCATCTGTTGAGTTGCTGTTTGAGGTAAATTTGGTGGGATTGACAAGAGAAATGGTGGGAAAACGGATTTTGCAGTACACAGGAGGCATGAAAACATATGTGTTGGCCCTAGATTCTGGCTATAATTCGCTTTTAAATGGAGCTTTACGCCTGCGAATCGCTGAAAAACAGGTAGAACTCGATATTGTTACAGAAAATAAAGGTAAAAGCAGGGCTAAAGCCCGAAAGGGCAAAAGACTGCCACTAGAGCCTGCCTAAATAGTTTTAAAATTGCTTTCTGCTCCTTTTAACCATTAGCCGTATTTTGACAGTCTCGAAGCGCGTTTTCAATGTGAAATTGTCATTTTCCGCTTCATTTTCTCGTAAAAGAGCACTGATCTCGATACCAAACGCCCATTTCACAAATTAGTCAGTACTAAGGCTCTATCTCTAGCTTTACACCTGCTCTCTAAGCTGCATATAATCCAAATCCTACCCAAATGGCAGTCCTGTCCTCGACTTTACCCGCACTCCGCAGCCTTTTACGCGAAATCCTGCCAGTGTTCGGCCCACTGGGCAGAGATCTGGCAGTGCGGGGAGCCCGGGGCGAGGTAATGCTGACCAACAGAGGCGGAGCAGTGCTGAGAAGCAGGGGGCCGGGGGAGGGCCCGGGAGTGGCTTTGGTGGTCAAATTGGCAAGGGCGAAGGCGGATTTCTCTGTGAGTTTCGTGATTGCGGTGTGTGCACTGTGTGAAGTGGTGGTTCGGAGGTATGGGCACATGGAGGCTATTGCTGCTTTAAGGACTGTTGAAGTGCAGTTTGAAAGTCTATTCGATGGAAGGGAGTTATGCAATGAGGCGATTCCGGTAGAGGAAATGAGGGGGTATATCGCAGTGACAGGCCTGGCAGGGAAGCTGTCGCCCTCCCTTCGCACTGAAGTAATAGCGGCTGCTACAGACTTAATAGGGGCGAATTGCTCTATTTCCGCACTCAAAGCTGCTAGCACTGATTTCCCCATACACCGCCTAACTGCCAACTTACAAGTCGCCAAAAACACTATAGTACTCAAAGGAGCCTGCAAGCGACTAGTATACAGCAAGCTTTCCCCCGGCTCAGTGCTAATCCTTCCCTCCTCAAATATACCCCTCGAAGGCCCCAGGCCAGGGGGTGACTATGTAGAGCTGCAGAGGAGGCTGGAAGCCGTGCTGTTGGAGTATAAGGTCAACTTGGTGGTCTGTGAGGGCGAGTTAGAGCCGTGGGTGCGGGACCTGTTGGCCAGACTGGAAGGGACTACTGGCTTTGCAGTAAGAAGTACCTAGTACGCCAAAATCCCCCCTGCGCTATATGTACTGGGAGAAGAGGTTTCCAGTATGAGAGTGATAGCCCTGGCTTCTATCCAGCTAATCAGTGAAGGGCCAGACTCCTATGCCCTGCTGCAGGCCCCGACTATCCCTCATTCATCCCTGCTTATCCCTATAGGTCCGTTGGGGGATATATATGAGTCCTGTATCCAACTCGTCCTATATCGCTGGCTGCAGTGGGCGCAGGCCGGCTTCCTTGCAGTCCCCGGCAGCTGCGCCTTTGAAGTGCACATAGCGCTAAAGCAGGCTCACAGCCACTCTCTAGTCTCAGAGTGGATGTGGGAAGCTGCCAAACTCTCCTTCCAGGCTGTAGAGGACTGCTGGCCTGCAGGCAAGCAGAAGTGGCTGAACTACCGAGCCAGCCAAAAAACGCTACAAACCCACTATGAAGTAGGCAAAGGAGCACAAATAAGGACTGTGTCTAGCGCTGAGGCCAGTATATGGGAGCCGCTGGGACTCAAGTAAGTCTCACTTAGGACTGGTTTGTATAGAGAGGCGCTGGTGGCAGTGCAGCAGCTGCTCTGTCCGGTGGTCAGGTATCACAGTGGGGCTAGGTCTAATGTTAGTTAGGTTGGAGTGTTGGTATTGCTATTGGATAGGTTGGAAGGGTACAGTAAATCGGTCTCCAATGAGGAAAAGTGTGGAATTTGCGCTTCGTTTAGTGAAATATTGAAAAGAACAGAGACAATCTGCCAAGTAGCCCTAATTCCCATCTAATTCGCTTATATATCTATGCTCTGGGACGCTGGGTGAAGCGCTGGTAATAGCCCATCGCGTTTTCTCTATGCATAAAGGGAGTGCTTTCCGGCATATCCATCAAATAGACGGCCGGACAGCCTCCAAACACCGTAAACGGCGGCACCTCAGTGTCAGGACTGAGCACGCTGTTGTCCAGGATCCTGGCGTTGTCCTTGATCACACATCTATGCGAAATGACGCAGTTCTGGCCGATATGGACGTTGTTGCCGATCTTGCTGGCGCAGAGGATGGCGCCTTTGTCCACATACACATACTCGCCTATGTGCAGAGAGATGTACTTGAGCTGGCCTTTGGCACGCTTGTAGGAGGGACGCACGACCACGTCTTCCCTTATTATCGTGTATTTCCCAATTACTACCTTCGCCAGGTCTCCTCGAATAACAGCTCCGGGACTGATGATGCATTTGCCATTCAGCATGATATTGTTGCTGCCGCGGACTAGAGACTTGAGGCAGACTTTGTTGCCGGTGTGAGTTTCCAGGAACTCGTCCTTGGCATAGAAGACCTTCTCAGGCTCCATTGCTTATAACCAGCCAGGAAGTCACAGGACCAGGACTAAGCCAAGGCGAAGTGACGTCACTCCCCATTAGACTAGGCTGAGGCTATAATGCAAAGTCTGATTGCCTTTGGGAATAAGGTGGAAGGCCGTGACAAGGTGATGAAGTTCCTGCAGTACTCAGCCCGCTTCCTGCGCACTGCGGTGAAGGATAAGGACACTCTAGCCCGGCTCAATGGACTTTTCAGTGCTGCTGGGGACGCTCGCAAGATGTTCCGTCTTGCCAAGAGTCTCAATGAGTTCGAGACCATTTCCAAGCTGCTGAATAACCCGGGACTAGATACTGTGGCCACCATTCTGCAGCTGCTCGCCCGCTCCTCCTTCTTTATCTACTGGATCTTCGACAACCTGACCATTCTCTCCAAGATCAAAGTGCTGAAGTTCGACGCGAAAACTTGGTCTCGGCCGGGCATGACTTGCTGGTTCATCGGCATTCTCTTCAGTCTGTTGCTGCTAATTCGCAACCTGCTGGGCAGCTTTGCGCAGGAAAGTGCGCTGCGCTCCTACGCCAAGACTCCGGAAACCAATGAAAAGATCGATAAGTTGCTGGCGGCGCGCAAGGTGATGTGCCTGAATATTCTCAAGAACTTGGGAGACTTGATGCCTGCGGCCACAGGGTCTGAAATCCCGCAGAGACTAATCGGACGTGGCTTCCCCGAAAGATGGTGCGGATTCGGCGGCATGCTTTCCTCGGCCATCTCAGTTTACCAGACCTGGCAGTAGATCTAAGGCTAGGCATCAAATAGGGAGACTTGCGTGCTGATAGTGTTGGAGCGACTAAGCATCACCACCTTGAACTCCTCCAAGTCTATCACTCCATCGTGGTTGACATCCGCTTCACTGAGGACCGCATCCCACACTTCATCAGACAGTGCATCTTCACTGGCTAATATCGACTTCAGTTCCTCTCGTGATATCGACCCGTTTCTATCCTGCTTACCACTCACCGTATCAAAGGCTGCAAATGCACTTTCCAGGTAAGTGCTGTTCAGCCTATGCTGCCAGTCCATTGCAGCAGTTAAAAATTCAGTATAGTCGATGAATCCATTCTGGTCCGCATCTGCTAACTTCATGACCTGTGCGACATCCGGCAGTCTCAGCGAGCTTTTCTCATACCCCTCCTTCAACTCCTCCCCACTGACTCTCCCATCTCCGTCCTTATCCAACAATTTGAAACTTGTGCGCAAGTCTTCCGCCTCTTTAGTCAGAAGGTAGTGACTCGCAATGTACATGTAAGTCGCATGCTTGAACTTCTGCGTAAGGTTGAACCTTGTCAGTTGCACCAAATGTTCCCTGACCAAGGGAAAGGAGTCCTCAGGGCGGAACACGCCTTGGATCCAAGGGTCAGAAAGGACGTCCTGGGCAGAGGGTCGGGCAGTGGGGGAAACAGTCAGCATGCGAGAAATAAGCGATTTCGCCTGAGCGGTTATATGGGTCCAAATAGGGTTTCGAAAGGCGAAGTTGCCGCTGGCCACTCGCTGCAAGATAGCCCTGGAGTTCACACCGTTGAAGGGAGGCTCGCCGCTGAGGAAGACGTAGAGAATCACTCCGCAGCTCCATACGTCGCACTTCTCGTCGTAGTCGCCCTTCAGCACTTCGGGGGCGATGTAGTAGGGAGTGCCGTACTTCCTGCGAAGAGGCGAGGAACTGAGCATTTTCCTAGAAATCCCAAAGTCAATAACTCGCACATGCGCATTCTTCGCCTTCGTCTCAAACAGTATATTTTCCGGCTTCAAGTCCCTATGCACAATACCCCTCGCATGGCAATGAGTGACCGCAGACATCAATTCTCCCATAATAGTGGCTGCCAAAGTCTCAGAAAATGCCTTTTCCCTGACTATTCGGTCGAACAACTCCCCGCCTTCGTACAATTCTGTGACTATGCTCAGAGATTTCTCGTCTTCGATGACTTCGTAGATGCGCACGATGTAGGGGTGGTCGATTTCGGAGAGGATTTGCACCTCGCGAAGGACTCTGTCGTGGTCTTCTCTGCTGATATTGAGCTTATTTATCATCTTCACCGCCCTCAACAAGCGAGTCTGTTTGTGCACGGCCTTATACACCTTGCCAAAAGCGCCCTGTCCCATGACTTCCCTGACCTCATAGTCGTCCAGCACCCTGCCAACACGGTGTTTGATGAAGCTTTTGCGGCTGAATTTGAGTTTGTCCTGGGGAAGTTGGTCCTTGGGCTCCTGGTTCAGCTCGCTTTTGGACTCGTTTGCTAGCGGCTCTGAAGAGCAGCAGCCCATTTTTTCCAATCGGAGGGGAAACAGGCAATTTAATAGAGATTTGATATGAGAAGCAGGGGAATTGACTAGAAATAGGGGATATAAAGGGCTATTTTACAGGACGAAGGTCGACTTTTAGCATTTCTCTATCCCCGCCGACTACAAAAATCCAATTTCCACTGTGAATAAGGACTGAATTGCAAGGCATTCCCTCACTTTCCTTGAATGTCAGCCTGCTAAATACCATGGGCGCGTCCAAGTCGCCCAGAGGCCACCTGCCCAGCATGCCTGTGTGTGTAATCAGCACCAATTCCTCTGCTAATATGCAGGAAACGGATCCTATATGCCGACTTTCCACTGAAAAAGGCAGCAAAAAGAACTCTAGCCTTGCAATATCCAGCATTTCGAAGGGTTTCAAGACCTCACTGATCTCTGGCAGGTAGATTTTGCCCTCGTAGCCGCAGGGTGTGAAAGCAACCCTGGGGAAGAGCATTTCCCCTATCGTTTCCCACCTTTCCCCCTCCCTTCCCCACCTTTCAGCCGACTTCCCCCGGTCCAGCCCTCCAAAAACCCACAAAAAGCCGCGGTAATACACCGCCCCGTGGTGTCCCCGGCTCTCTAGCATGTGCAAAAGCGTGGTAATACTGCAAGGGTCTAGAGAGGCGCAGTAGGCCTGGGGACTGGGCGGCTGGGCGCCTGTAATTAGTACTGAAAAGGGACTTTCCAGGACACAGCGGGAGCCCAGGGAGCAGGTGAAGTCCAGTCCGACACTGAGGAAAGCGGCCTTGTGCACGTCGAACAGGTACATTTGGGTGGAGGAAAGCACAGGGTAGTAGCGGTAGGTGGGGAAGTAGGACAGGACTTCTCTGCAGAGGCTGTGGGAAAGGCGGGAACAGGGGGTTGGCAGGCTGTGGAGCCAGTGGAATTGCACTTTGGACTGGATGTAGAGCTCGAGGTTGGAGCGGGAGGGCTCGAATCGCACCATTTCAGTTGTATTTGCACATACAGTGGATCTAAACAGGCCTCGAAGCTGCTTGATAGTACGGATTTATGGGAAACACTGATCACCAAAGTCGATTTTCCCTTCGATTGGTCACTTTTCTTGGTGAATGGAGAAAGGACGTGATTTAGCTCAAATCTATGGGTTACAGCCTGCCCACACTCGCATTTCCTCCCTGAATTTCGTACTTCACCAGTCTTTTGGACCGGTAGCTGATCCAGTACACAGCTGTCTCCACCCGGATCGGCGGACAGACGCTGACTGCGAAGTCCTGGTCCTGCCACTTCAATTTGGCCGTCTCCAGCTCAGCAGCGCCCACTTTCCACCTATGCACCTTGCCTGCAAACTGCAGAATCACGATAGAGTCCTTGTCCACGAAGGAAATGACCCCGTAGCTGTAGGCTTTGAAGGAGACTCCGCAGGTGCGGTAGGTTTCCGCTGCTGGGGAGAAGGCCTCGATGGGGTAGTTGCGGGCGCAGGGCTCGATGAGGTAGATGAGGCCGAAGTACTCGGTGGGGGTGAAGCAGCATCTTTCGTGGATCATGCTGGGCACAGGCAGCCAACCCTTTCGACGGGTATCAAACTTCTCCACTGACCTGATGGACGGATTGATATTCCCCCCGAACACATACACATACAAACCGTAACTCACTACCCCCACCCACTGTCTCGCCTCCTGCAAGTCCCCTAATCTGTCCATTCTGTAGGACTTCACATTCAGGTCATAAGTCACCCCCGAAGGCTGCGCATCCCCCACACATAGTACAAACTCCGGCGTATACAGGCAGAAAGACGCCCCTTTCGAGTAAGAAATCGGCACTCCCGAGGTAATGACATGCCCGGATTCGAAGTCGTGCAGGCGAAACACTGAGTCTTGGATGCAGGGCAGCAGGTGGTGGCAGGTCAAGTAGAGACAGATCTCCCGCACTAGGTTCATGCACAGGGGGGAGTATACTGAGGGCTGCGTCTTCACGTGGAAGAGCCAGATCTTGGCTTGGGTGATGGAGAGGTAGGCGGACATTTGGGATTATAAGACTGGTGAGGACTGAAAAGACGAGATATAGGAGTAGGAAGGATGGGGGGTATAAGGGGTGAGGGAGGGAAGAAGAAAATGTATCAATGGGTGGGAGATAGTAACTGTATTCGTCGAGTTTCAGAAAACAGTTGCGGTTAGTTGAGTCTGGAGCTTCAGTGTCTAGGCTTCATAGCAATATATTGAGAAACTTTGACTTAAGTCGAACTCCGAGGCGACATTTGAGTATTTTCAATTCGGCGGGAATTGAAATTGTCCAATAACGCTATGAATTGATCAAGATAATTCCCATGGATTTCTATAGGATGTTTCTGTGTGCTATTTCAGTAAATGTGCTAGGATACCTGTCAGTGAGAAGGTCTATTTAGGACTAATGCGAAAAAGACTCAAAATCTCCTTAGGAAGGATCGAATATATATACAATTTACAAGGAAATGGGACTTTACTTTACTGAGATAACTAGGAATAGCGCTCGTTTGAAAAGCAAAGAAGCCAGCGAGACTGGACTAAAGCGCCTTCAGTAGGTGTTAATAGGCAAAAGCAAGCACTTATTGGAAAAGCGAAAGACATAGCCTAAAGCGGACTGTTAGTATCTACTAAATAGCCTTGATAAGAAGACCGTAAGGGCGAATGTCTTGACTGCACGTTGCCACATATATAGTGTTTCCAGTGACTCCAGGAGCTATCCGCGGATTCACTCTGTTCATTAAAATAACATGATGCGCTCTTTCTTGGTAGTTGAATATCTGGCAGTAGCCTAGTGCTACAGTGATTTGCTGCGCGGAGTAAATTCCATTCCCTCGTCTGACCAGGGCTCGATCATATCCCCTCGCTAGAATACCTTTTGCATTTGCTATGGAAGTGCCGTGGTAGGACACAGGCCACTCCCCGGGACTATTGGTCTTCCCCAGCCATGTATCATTCTCAAAGAGTCCCCTTACCTTCAGTCCATAGCGCTTCCAGCCATTGGGCGGGTAGTAGGCTTGGCCTCCTCTGGTACTTGTTGGATCTGTAGTGTAGTCTCGATTCCCCACACTGTCAAATCGGTCATAGGGAGGCCTAGAGTCTGCAGCATTCCGCCTACTTGCCACTCCGCTGGTTTCAATGAAACCGAGGGCATTGAAATCGGCGAAATCAGCTCGACCATAATTTCCGAAACCTCCTGCACCCCACTAACAGGATTTCCGAATTCGAAGCGACCTCCTGCTCTGCAAAGGTACTGTCTTCTTTAAATTGTTGATCTTGATACCGCACAGTACTCTCCGGCCCTACAAGTCCCGGATAACTCCTCCGCAAGTCAGCTACCCGCCAATTCGCAGGGATTGACAGCGGAATACGCATGCCGTTGCTTAGGACCAAAGCAAGTTTGAGAGCCGGTATGAATGTGATTGTGGTTTTTCTGCACAGCTCCTCAGTGCAGTCAGCGGCAGAGGGCTGGCCGTCCACTAGGATGTGGCCCACAAAGCCGTCCGGCATATGCTTCTGCGAGAAGTCAGCAATAGTGCTGTGAGGCTTCATTCTCACTATCTCGTGTTTTCCCTTCAAATCATGCAAATACACAGTGACTCCTTGCAAGCTCGTACAGCACCCCATTATTATTCCCATCCCTTGCCAGGTCCTCTCCTATCCGCTAGACCTCGCCAAACAGCAGCTAAGAGTAGCGATATCGAGGTAAAATTCACAGTTGTGAGGGATTGGCAATAGCACTTCTGAGCCTTTGCACTGATCAAAAGGACCTGTGCAGGAAAATTTGTAGAAAATAGAGGAAGTCTACTAATTCTTTCAGCATTTCTGTAGAAAAAAGAAGTTTCGGGACGCTTACTCTGTGAACTACTGGGAAACTGCTTATCACAAGGAGTTTGTCTGGCAATACGCGAAAGACTGTATTGCTATAAGTGGATTTACTCCTTTCTGAGGAACGATACCGCAGTTCAGTCCTTTCGAGCAAGTATAAGGTGGAATTGGCTTTATCAAGTGCAATGCACTGCTCTAATACTCTAGATCCATAAGGATTATTGAAGTTTAATAAAGTGGGATTGATGCTATTAGTCTATTAGTGCTGTAGCTCCTTGATAAGTAGTCCGTAGGGCAGAGTGTCTTTACTACTCTTCGCTGCGTATACATACTCCCCGGCGTTTCCAGAGACAACCACTCTCTGTGGATTCACTCTGTTCATCAGAATTGCTTTATACTGCCTTCCTTGGTAATAGAAAGGCAGGCAGAGACTTAGGGCAACACCCAGCCATTGCACTGAGTATATGCTTCCGCTTTTAGACTTGGATATATCATACCCAGATACTATAATGCTCCTTGCATTTTCAATGGAAGTGCCGTGGTAGGACACAGGCCACTCCCCTGGACCATTGGTCTTCCCCAGCCATGCTCCTGTCTGTACCTTCACACCATAGCGCTTCCAGCCATTGGGCGGGTAGTAGACTTGTCCTCCTCTGGTACTATTTGGAGCTGTAGTGTAGTCTCGATTCCCCACACTGTCAAATCGGTCATAGGCCAGGCCTAGAGTCTGCAGCATTCCACCTACTTGCCACTCCACATCTATACACGCGACATTGATTTCCGAATCCGCAGTAACCTCCTGCTCCCCAAACGTACAGTCCTCTTTCAACTGCTGATTTCGATAAAACAAAGTCTCCCTCGGCCCCACCAGTCCTGTAATTCTCTGCACGTCCGAAACTGGCTGACTCGCTAGAACCACAAATCGCTCCCTCGTCCCATCGAGAGCCACTATAGTGAGAGTCAAAGTGGGGATAAACACTGCAGTCCAGCCGTCTTGTAGTTCAGTTTCCTCGTTCAGGCCAGACGCCTGGCTATTGATTAGCCATATGCCTTCGGAGTTTTCGTCCTTGCATTTACGAGTCAAATCGGCGGTTGTGCTGCCTGGCCTCAGGCGAACTGGTTGAGTTTTGCCGTTGAAATCACTGACATTGATGGTGATTCTGGTGCAAATTAGGCAGTCGCCAAGTTTTACTTCGCTGCAGGAACAGCTTCCCATACTTTCCTACAAATTCGCAGGGCATTCAGATCTAATAGGTCTGTCTCAGTGTGGAAAGCGAAGCAGTCCTTTAGTGTGGGAATGCGTGCCTATAGTGGCGAAAGCGGATTGAAGTATATAAACTAGTGAAGATGTCACTTGCTAAGGCGCCCCAATGATGATTTTGGGACTGTAATAAAACCTTAGTCAATGGTATGAGGAAATAAGCATTTCTCAGTTGTTCATTCATCTGAACCTAACACCTAGCATATTGCTGAAAAGGGAAGAGGGAAAAGCGATAATTGGGAAACACAACAAACTTGGAAGCGCTTCTTTAGTCTGCTATTAAGATAAGGATTTCTAAACCTCCAACAAACAGGTCCCCTCGAAGTCGTGCTATTATCAAAGCTATCAGCAGGATAACTAGTAAATATCCCTAATAAGAAGCCCGTAAGGACGAATGTCTTTGTCAGACAAAGCCACGTAAATATAGTTCCCCGGAACTCCACTGCGATTCATTTTGCTAGGATGATAATGTACTCTATTCATTAAAACCGCAACCCATCTTTGTCCCTGGTAGTTGAATATCTGACAGTAGTCTAGTGCTACAGTGATTTGCTGTGCGGAGTAAATTCCGTACCCTCGGACCTTCTTGTCCATATCATATCCCCTCGCTAGAATACCTTTTGCATTTGCTATGGAAGTGCCGTGGTAGGACACAGGCCACTCCCATGGGCCGTTGGTCTTCTCCAGCCATATATCATTCTCGAAGAGTCCCCTTACCTTCAGTCCATAGCGCTTCCAGCCATTGGGCGGGTAGTAGGCTTGGCCTCCTCTCATGCTAGGGGAGATAGGGGAGAGTGAGAAGTCCTGGTCACCTACACTATCGAAGTGATCAGCAGGCAGACCAAAGTCTCTCGATAGTTCACTCACTTGCCAATTAAAACGCGTAGGCGCTCTAGCCTGTGGGACAGGGAACCCCTGCATTGTCACTGTCGGTACAGGAGCAGGTCTAAAGCCAGCCTGAAAGCTAGGCAAAGCTGGGGCTGTTTTTGGGCTGGGGTTATAGGGAGGTATGGGACTTTGGCCAAATTGGGTAGTTATTACTGCATTATTAGCCACATCTTGTACTCCGAACGACTTCGTCTCATCCAGCAACTGCCCTCTATAGTAAAAGCAATCCCCAGGCTGAGTTTTCCCAGGACACAGTCTCCTGATTTCCCGCACTTCCTGATTCGCAAGGACAGAAAACGGCATTGTACTGCTACTCGCAGAGTTAAGGGTAATAGAAAGTGTCCACACGAATAGGACAGTAGAGCCTTGGTGAAGTTTAGTAGGGTCATCAGTTGCATAGGTCCATCCGTCCACTACCAACACGCCTCTAAACCCCGGAGGAGCGAATTGCTGCGTGAATTCCGCCAAAGTGCAGTTTGCAGTCGCCCAAACCTCTTTAGAACAGCCCTGCAAGTCACTGAGCTGCACACTCATCCAGTCTCCATAGGTGAACACGCCGCAGGAGCAGCCCATTAAGTATTACAGCCCTTGGTCTAGTAGAGTTATTGACTCCACTGGGCGGTTTTAACGAGTGAGGGGAAAGCAGGTTTGAAGCTGCGATTAGGAAATTTGTAGAAAAAATAGTGCGAAGTCCTTATCCAAGGTAATTGCTAAGCAATTGATTAGCACGTGTATAAGTCGATTTTTGCGAAACATCATACAAATTGCGTCTTGTTTCCATATGCAAGAAGCGCTGCAGGGGTTATTGATGAAGTCGTGTCTTCCTCTGATATACCATCACCCTTGCTTTTCTATCTAACACTTTCAGGATAATATGTAAGACTAGTCAGAAAACATAGGCCAGATGTGTAAGGAGATAAGAAGAAATGACTGGAGTGCATACCTAGTTGACAGAAGCAATAGAAACAGAGGACAATATATTAACAAGCAAAAACGTTCCTATTACATACAACTATTAAGGAAATTTATCAGGCTCACAGTGCCCAATAGACTCCTCTACCTATAAATTAGCCTATGTCTATACTGCTTTGATCAGTAGTCCGTAGGGAATAGTGGCTTGATTGGTCCTACCAACGTATACGTAACTCCCAGGGCTGCCATTGAGTGTGGCTTCCTGCACATTTACTCTGTTCACGAGGATCACGAAGTAGCCTCTCTTTTCATGCACAAACTGCTTGCAGTAGCCCTGGGCCGTTGCAAGGACTTGAGCCGAGAACGTTCCCCCACATTTCGACATGGAAATCGCATATCCACCCGCTATAATGCTCCTTGCATTTTCAATGGAAGTGCCGTGGTAGGACACAGGCCACTCCCCTGGACCATTGGTCTTCCCCCGCCATGCTCCTGTCTGTACCTTCACACCATAGCGCTTCCAGCCATTGGGCGGGTAGTAGACTTGTCCTCCTCTGGTACTATTTGGAGCTGTAGTGTAGTCTCGATTCCCCACACTGTCAAATCGGTCATAGGCCAGGCCTAGAGTCTGCAGCATTCCACCTACTTGCCAGACCGCTGGCATAGGGAGGGGAATACGAGTATTTGTAGAACTCGAAGCTTCCTGTGTGCAAGGAATTTCCATTATTAGGCTAGGATTCGCTCGATCCAACTCACCGTTCCCCCGAACAGGTCTAACAGAGGGGTAATTAAAATACATTTAAGCGATTTTAGCCGATTCTAGAGACCTTTGCTGAAATTTGTCGATATTAGAAATGTTGCCGTTTTTGCTAAATTCCTCTAATTCACAATGAAAAGGTCTTTCCTCCTCATATCAATGATGCAAAAGCCACCTATTCATAAAAACCCCAAGTGCAATATCTTATAATATATACCGCTTCTATAGAATTCGACGGTTAAAATAGATTGAATTGTTCCTTTCTGCACCTAAAAGACCTAATTAGTCTATTTTTAGTTCAGAGGTATAAATTGAAGCCTTTTTCTGTCTCCATACAGCACTACAAGTTGCATTTCCATGTTTTTCCCCGTCCTCAACAGAAAGCCTAGTCCTTCCCACCTCACTGGGTAGTAATAGTCACTCCAATCTGCGTCTTTCCCGCTTTCCTGCCCTGTCCAGCCCTGACTTCGCAGCGTTTCCAATAGATTGCCTTTGCTTGCTCCCGCGGAGACCAAATTGCCTCCATTTCCGCCTATTCGCTCTGTATAGGCAGAGTCCCAAACCGCTTTATACCCAAACAGCACCAACTCCCCACTCACAGCCAAAAACCACCTCGGGTTGAGGATGTGTCTAGGGAAGGGAAAAAGCTGAAAGTGCGCTTTTGATATGCTGTATACTGCAATTGCGTAGGAACTAGGGGAGTACTTGTGGATATATAGGAAAATGCGTCCTTTGCAGGAGGTGATTAGCGAGAATTCCTGTTTAATTGCTAAGTCGATTACCGGACTCCACGAAGTTACCTGCAAATCCGCCTGTTCCGACCTGTCCCTACCATTATCAAACACCCATATTTCCCCCTCTTCACACACAGCGACAGGACTGCTGCTTTTCTGCCTCTGGAATGGAGCCAGTTCCCTCACTTTCCATGTGTCCAATTGCATTTCCTGCGGCATTTTCCCCCACACATCTATGTAAAAGAGCCTATTTGCGCCTATCAAACAGCAAGTCAGAGGCGGCCAAATGAGCGGTTTCTGCATAGATTTCCGCACTTTCCGTCCTGCTTCGGAGACTAGGTACAGGTCGTATCCGGTGTTGAAGGGGAAGGGAAGGAGGGGGGAAGTGCGCAGGAAAAGGCTGATTTCGCGGATTATGTTGATGCTGAGGGGGCTGGAAATAGGCGTAGTTCGCTTGAGGTAGATGAGCCAGAGCAGAGAGGTGGGGACTGAAAGAGGCTGGGAGGGGATTAGAGCGGCTTCCTGCATGTATGGAAGGAGTATTATTGGATATAGCTGGTGGAGGAGGGAAATAGAGCTGTTTTGCTGCTTAAAGGCCTAATAGAAGCGGAAAAGCAGAATCTCAGAAGTTCACTTTCCTAGTTGAGTGCACAAACCCTTAAAATGGCCTCACAGCCTCTTTCCTCCATCCGCTCCCGACTCCACCTCTACTTCCTCAAGCACAGCCACGGCCTCGGCGGCTTCCTTTCCCAGAACATAGTGCGGGAAGTGTGCTTGTACCTAGTAGCCGATGTGTATCTGCCCTTCCTAGACTACAAAAAGGACACTTTGGTGTTGGTGTGTGCGGCCGCTATGGGGAAAAGGCTAAAGACGGAGGTGGGGGTGATGGGCAGTTGCTACTGCTTGATGGACTACTGCAGGGTCTTTTACTTGCGGAAGCTGGGGGAAGGGGAGGAAAAGGGGGGGGAAACTGCGGTTTGGAGGACGGATTTGATGGAAAATGAGGAAATCGGCGAAATGAGCGCTTTACGCGCCTTTCCCACTGTCCTAAAGCACCAAAATTACGTCTACATCTTCGCAGGAAACACCAAAAAGTGCGAAAAACTCTCCATCTGGGACCACCAATTCACTCCTCTACCCCTCAAATCACCCATCCGCTTCAGCAAAGCCCAGGGCTGTTTATGTCTCAACAAGCTCTACATCGCAGTGCAAGGCCCCGCCCCCACCATACTGCAGTTCAACCCTGCCAACGACTGCTTTGAAGGGCAGTTCCTGTCTTCTATTACGAGCAATGCGCCGCTGTTGATATCGTTGGTGGGGGAAGTTGTGCATTTTGACAGCTTTTATGTGTGTCGCTGGGCGGTGACGTCTTCTGGGGCTCAGATGCAGCCTGCGATTCAGGGGAATCTGCTGCAAGTCTGCACGTCTGACCTAGGCTGGACGTACGAGCGCAGTGCAGACAGCCTTTCTCTCACCTGTCCTGTGAGAGACGGAAGCCGACTGTACTTCTTTTCGGGGTGGACGGAGGAACAGGGCGTCAAGTTGACGGTGTTTGAGGAGACGGGTAGGAGAGTGGAGAGCAAGGTGATAGAGTAGGAGGTAATTAGATGAGAAATTGGTGGGAAAAGCAGAATTCTGGACGGAAATTGGGAGATTTTCCCATGTTCGCAGAGAAATAACGAGTTTTGGGCGCTTTGCCTTTCCGCCGAACACATAGAGGCAAAATTGATAGGTAAAAAGGCGGTTTTCAGAGAGAAAAAAGCAGTGAGATGGGACTAACCCGGCTGAGTAGTGAGTAGATATAGTGAAACTAACAGGGGAAACGACCACTAAAAGGCTATTTGTACCGTATAGGAGGAGAAGCAGCGGGAAAGCGCCTAGGCATATTTCGCGAATAATGGAGAGGGTAAGGGAGGCGGAAAGGCAGAAATATCGCTTTATACAGCAAAGCCAAAGCCGGGCTTCGATGCTTTCCATATCTAATGCCCTCAACCGCAAATTTGAACTTTCCCCCGCTAAATTGGCTGATTCCCCCTACTAAACTGCCTATATGTGCCGAATCGACAGTGCTTTAGCAGGGAAAGCCGAGTTTCCCTGGTGTGTTTGCGTCCATATATAATGTCGAACCCAGTGACCTACACCGTGAACTCCGTCAGCGGGTTTTACTCGGACAGCAAGCGACTGCTGAACCGCTGCAGCAAGCCAGACCGCAAAGAGTACCTGCGCATAGTGTTGGCCTGCGCCATTGGCTTCGCGATTATGGGCTTTATCGGGTTCTTTGTCAAGCTGGTGTTCATCCCTATCAATAACATACTGCTTAGTGCGCCAGCGCCTGCTAGTTAGGAGATAAGTCGCTTTAGCTTAGGAGGGGCGGAAGGGCTTATAGTAGATAGAAGGGAAAAAGACCGCAGAGGGACTTGCCTGGCCTAGTGCTGCGGTTTCAAATGATCTAGACTGCTGCAATGCTCGTATCTGTAAAAATGAACACTCAACGGCCGTCAACCGCCCTGGGCAAACACACCTGTCCACAGTGCAGCCGGTCCTTCCTCTCAGCCCCGTACTTGACCCAGCACATCTCTCACACCCACAGCCAGTCCTCCGTCCCACTCCGCTCCACTCCGCTAGAGCAGGGCAAGAGCGGGGAAGAGCTCTTCGTCTGCGGAGTCTGCGAAACTAAGTGGAAGAGGGCTGATGGACTCTGGGACCATATCAGAATTGCTCACTTGCAGCTGCCTTCCAACCTGCGGCACTGTCCGATATGTGCGCAACTTGTTAGTCAGAAGGAGTTGAAGACGCACTTAGAGCAGCTGCACCCCGAGATTTACTGTCAGCTCTGCCACGCTGTATTCCAAGGCTTCACCACCTACAACGCCCACTTCAACTTCACCCACAACAAAGACGTGCACGTCTCCCCCGTCACCGCCAAGTGTGGAATCTGCCTGAAAGACTTCCCTACAGGCGCCTACCTCATGTACCACATCCTCGCCCGACACCAGGGACTCACAGGCAGAACTGTGTGTCAGTACTGTGGGGAAGTACTGAGATTTATTGAGGAAAGGGCGCATAGGAAGGCTTTGCACTATGTGGTGCCGTGCTTGCACTGTGGGAAGCTGTGCAAGGCGAAGAGACTTTCTCAGCATTTGAACTTTATGCATAGTTAGAGTAAGAAAAGGCAGTTTCGAAGGAAATTTAGGCGTAATGTCTTGCCCGAAAGTGGGAAACGTATGACAATTGCGTATCATTTCGGGACAGGCCGCTGGTAGGGCGTCCACTTGATGTAGGACTGGATGGAGAAGCCGAGGGCACTGCATAGAGATAGATATATAGGAAATTGGTTAAAAGGGAGCTGAAGGCTTTGAGAACAGGGCAGGCCAGGGAGAGTAGTCCCAGGACTCTATGAGAAAACACACTCCAATTCCCACTCTTTCCAATTTTCCTGGAAACTGCAGTCAAATAAGCATTGCAAAGTCGAATTCACACAAAGACAATTCCATCATCACTCACAGTAACCGTAAGCGCATATCGCAGACATGCGCCAGTCCAGCACTTCTGAGTCATATCCGCCACCAACAGTCGCTGTTCGTCCACTCCCTCACACTGCCACATGTTGACTACTAGGAGGGTTAGGACTGGAGGGTGTAGGCAAATCCACCCGGCTGCGAGAGTTCTTGGGGTAGGGTCGATTTGAGGTCGTGACTTTTGCAGAGGGGTAAGAAGGTGCAGGTTAATATGCAAGATAGAAGGAATAGGCCTGGGTATAGAGAGGCGGAAATAGTGCGCTTCTAGTACTGGCACCCTGCGAACAGCCACAGTAAGCCTCTACTCGCATAACTTCTAGATGCACTAAAGTGCGGAAACCCCACTGTGCATACAAAGCCCGATGAACATTATAAATGAGTATATTGCAGGAAGATACATATAGACCACTCTCCTCTCCAATAGGTAAAGTTGAGGGAGAAGCACTATCAGGCTGATTAGGAACTCGGCTTTCTGTGACAAGTATTGACGTAGTATAAGGAAAAGGCTTGCAGTGGAAAAGACCAAAAGAGTAATAAGTGATTTTGAGGGAAAATGCTGATTTTCTTAATATTGTAAAGAAAATAGTTCAGATTTAGCTGAATGTCCGAAAATATATCTTATTAACAGTAGCCTAACCCAATCTAAAGTCTGCATCTCCCTTACACTCTAAGCCGAGTGCTGCTTTCTCAGAGTCTACGGCTGCAGGTAGGTCCAGTAGTCCTAATTCGCCTGCTAAGTACCAAATCACCATAGCCACATCCATATAAAATGAGTACCCAAACGCTCTCAGCCAGGTATCCTTGCTCTCAATGCGGTCTGTCCTTCCACTCCATCAAAAACTGGAAGATCCACAACACTCAAAATCACCAGAGGGCCCTGACCCAGTCCATCCCGTCTGCCCGTAGAGACAGGGAACTCGCGAAGGGACGGCTTATATGCGGAGTGTGCGAAACAGCACTAGGCAGGCCGGACTCTCTATGGGACCACATCAAGACCCAGCACATGAAGGTGCCTGCAAGTCTGCAGTACTGTCCTATATGCGCCCTGCTGGTACCTGATAGTGGCATACAGACTCACATTTCCCGGCTGCATCCCTCAGTCGACTGCTACTTCTGTGGCCTTGTCTTCCCCACTTTCCGCATTTACTGCATGCATTTTAATGCTGCGCACCGCAAACCCGCCTGCTCACTTGTAGCGGCTGTTCGGGCGGTTTGTGGACTTTGTGAGCGCGATTTCCTCACTGGAGACGAACTGATGAAGCACATCTTCGCCGGCCATCTCGAACTGCCCTGTCAACATGTGGCTCTTATGCATAGCTAATTACCTAGTGACTTGCACATTGGTCTCTAAGGATGCCAGCCCTGATAGGTAGAAATGCTGGATATAGGCTGTTTCCGCTACGTATTTAACAGTATTGGGATAAATCGCTACGTAGTGTGGATGAAGGCTTATATAGTCTCATTGGGAAAGGCCCACTGAATGAGGAATTACAGCACGCAGCATTTATTCTCAAAAGAAGCACTCTTATAACATACTTACCAGCACAAGTAACTGTGGAAATAACGCCTGAGCCGAATTTCAACCTCTTTGAACGTTTTCCTTAATATTAAGTATTTAGGAAAGGGGATTTTGGGGGTTAGTAGCTACAATTTGTCCTATGAAAGTACCGGCGGAGTCGCAAGTCGAGTTAAAAAGCTCTAAATTCCAGACACATTAAAGGGAAAGTCTCACGGAATGCCGGGTAATAGAGTGGAAAACGAGAGGATATAGGTATATTAGCAGTACTGCGAGTGCAAGCTTATGGAAGTATTTGATAGAGTCCAGGTTTGGGTACAAATCCATATAAATGAGTACGCAAACGCCCTCAGTCAGGTATCCTTGTGCCCAGTGCAGTCGATCTTTCCGCTCAGCCAAGACCTGGAAGACCCACCACGTTCACGAAAAGACCCTGACCCAGTCTACCCCGTCTGCTCATAGAGCCAGGGAACCCGCTAAAGGTCGGCTTGTATGCGGAGTTTGCGAAACAGCACTAGGCAGGCCGGGCGTACTATGGGACCACATGGAGACCCAGCACATGCAGGTGCCCTCTAACTTGCGGTACTGTCCAATCTGTACCCTGCTGGTACCTGATAATGGCCTCCAGACTCATATCCCTTCAGTTGACTGCCACTTCTGTGACCTTTCTTCTTCGATTTTAGCGTCTACTGCACTCACTTCAATCTCCAGCACTGCAAATCACTCCCGCTGGTAGAGGCTGTTCGGGCGATTTGTGGCCTTTGTGAGCGAAA
>Ga0247837_1000212_pt1 | contig 118099 bp, 70 predicted proteins | sample LaCtaG_2_FD_187115 | JGI IMG/M metagenome (GOLD analysis project Ga0247837, IMG submission 187115) | Freshwater microbial communities from meromictic Lake La Cruz, Castile-La Mancha, Spain - LaCruzMarch2015_14.5m | ecosystem: Environmental > Aquatic > Freshwater > Lake | place: Spain... | reverse complement strand
TCATGACGCTGAGCGGGGAGGAACTGATTCGCCGCTTCCTGCTGCATGTACTGCCCAAGGGCTTCATGCGGGTGCGGCACTTCGGCTTCCTGGCCAACCGCTGCCGGGCGCGCTGTCTGGAACTGATGGGCGCGCACGACGGATAAACGCTTATTCGTTGAACTAATCCGCTCCGCGGGGCCTTTCCGCGGCCATCCCGCAGCGCCATTGAATAGCCAATGAGGCGCAGATAAACGCAGCCGCCCCGCGGTTTGCCCCAGCCCCGACCCGTTCCCCAAGGATGGGGTCAGGTCTTGAGTTCTCCCTGTGGCACAAGTCAAGACCTGATCCTGCCGTTTCCTGACCCTGCGGTTTCTGCACCGCCGTCACGGCGAGGCATAAGTCAAGACCTGACCCCCTTCGCTTTTTTGTGACTGGTTTCCCTGCACGAGCCGTGACTTTCGACTACACTTGATGGCGATCGGATTCCCCTGCACCAGTCCGCACCAGTTCAGACCGGTGGGCCCAAACCCGCATCGGCCGTCGTTACACGAGGGGTAAGAATCGTGCTTAACCGCCACCAATGCCGGCCCAAGCGCCGGTCGAACCTAAGCCGCTTGCTCTTGGCGGCCGTCCCGCTGCTTTGGCCGCACGGCGCAACACCGCTGCGAGCGGACGAGGTCCATGCCGGCTCCTATTTTACCGCCAACATCCTGACGCTCGATGACGGACGCCAGATCGAGGAGGCGATCATCAACGGCCCACCGAGGCCGCCGCCCGGGTTCGATATCGAGCGTCAGTCGGTAGCGCTGCCGGAGCCCGATGTCGCGGCCGGCATCAATAGGCTGACGGCGCCTGCTTACAATTGGGTATTCGGCTGCTCAGCGGTCTCCGGTGCCATGATTGCCGCGTACTACGACCGTTCCGGGTGGGCGAATATCTATACCGGACCGACCAACGGCGGGGTCATGCCGCTGAACAATGGCGGCTGGCCGACCTGGTCGGACGGTTACGAGACCTATCCCAACTGCCCGCTGATCGCATCCAAGAACGGCGTGGACGGCAGGACCTCCCGCGGATCGATTGACGATTATTGGATCCAGTACGGCAGCGAGGCGGCGGACCCCTATGTGACCAATGGCTGGACGCAGCACGCCTGGGGCGATGCGATCGGCGATTATATGAAGACCAGTCAGTCTGATTACGGCAATACCGACGGGTCTACCGCATTCTACAATTGGACCAGCTTGACTACCCCGCTTACCTGCGGCGATATGGAAGACTACAACATCAGCTACCGGGACGGAACCTACGGGCGCAAGCTGTTTTACGAGGCCCGGGGCTACCGGGTCGCGGAGTGTTACAACCAGAAGACCGACAACAACGGCGGCGGATTCACCTTTGCCATGTACCAGGCCGAGATCGATGCCGGCCGGCCGGTCCTGCTCAACCTACAGGGACATTCGATCGTGGGTGTGGGCTACGACTCGGCGAGTTCCACGGTCTATCTTCACGACACCTGGGATTATAACTCCCACACCATGACCTGGGGCACAAGCTATTCCGGCATGACACTGCTGTCGGTCAGTGTCGTGAACCTGGACCCGTGCGGTCCGGGTATCGCGTTCCCCAGTTCGGCCGTCGGACAGTGGCAACAACTGGCCCTGCCCTGCGCACCGAGCGGAACCGCGACCGTCGCCGGTGTATTCGGCAACGCGCCCACCGCCAATTTCGCTGCCGCGGGCTACGCCAGCCAGTGGCTGATGCAAAAGCGCGATCCCGCTGCGAGCAGCAATACCACGCTGATCGCGGCCAGCCCGCTCGCACCGAACGCCGGCTACTGGATCAAGTCCACGCAGACCCCGCTCAATGGAGTGCTCAAGGTCACCGGCACGCATTCGCCGCTCGTCCAGGGATTGACTGGCTGTCAGTCGAGTGCAGGTTGCGCGGTGGTGCCGGTCTATGCCAGTGGGCAGCCGCTCGGCGCCAGGCCGATCGGTAATCCTCTGCCGTACGATGTCGATTGGTCGAAGGTGCGGGTGCGCGTTAACGGGATCGACATCCATACCCCCAGCGAGGCCCGGACCGCGAATCTGCTCTCCAACCAGATCTGGACCGCGGCCGGCGGCAGCTATTCCACCGTCTCGGACACCCTGCCCGCTCAAGGCGTCCTGCCGTATTTCCGCTCCGTCATGGTCAAGGTGCTGCCTGGGGCGGCCGGCAAGACCCTGGAACTGCTGTTGCCCGCAAGTCCGTCCGCGCTCGTTGCGCCGACCCCGGGCACCGGCGAGTGGGTGGTGAGACTCTCCGTCGGCAACGTCGCCGGTGGATTGCAGGCGACGGCCGCGCTCGGCCATTGGGCAGGCCGCCAGCAAGGCTACGACAGCGGCGACCTGAGCGCGTTGACGCCGTTTGCCTCGCCCTATCTCACCATCGCTTTTCCGCATACGGACTGGGGCGACAACAAGGGCGATTATGCCGTCGATCTGCGTCCCGCCGACGGGTCAGCCGGACAATGGGCGATCGATCTGCGGGCCAACCCGATGGGGTCTCAGGTCGTGCTGACCTGGCAGGGGAGCGCGGCGGTCCTGGCCCGCTCGCGCCTGCTCGACGGCGCGACAGTCGTCAACCTCGCCGATTATCCCAGCGGCTATCCGCTCACCTTGAGCGGCAAGACGCGGCGGCTGGTCTGGGAGTATCTCGGAGACTGATGACCTGCTCGGGCCCGGCGCCGACGTCGGCGCGCGGGCTCGACCCTTTCATAAGCCATTATCGCGCGGAGATTGAACCGTGAACCGACTGCATGCGCCACGCGCACTGCTCGCACTCTTGTTGACCCTGCCATGGGCGGGCCCGGTGTTGGCCTCCCTGACCCTGTTCGACAATCTCGCCCAGGACGGCGATTACTATGTCTCGATCACCAACACTGACTGGAGCGCCCAAGGATTTTCGACCGCCGCGGGCGCCGTCATGCTCAACGAGGTCGAGGTCGCGCTGTACAACGACAGCGGGACCGGCGGCGATTTCGCGATCGAGTTATGGAACTCGACTGGAACCGGCGGTACCCCAGGCACCCGGCTCGCGCAGTTGTTTCAAGGGGGCGCAGGGCTGCTCGGCTCCGATAGCTCCGACAGCTTCGAAATCAACGGACTGTCGCTCGCACTGGCGGCGGCCACCGATTATTACCTGGTCGTTCGCGGTATCGACCTCGACGCGCTGAGCGAGATCAAGTGGACCTACGCGGACTCGGCGCTTGGCACCGGCCTACCCGCGGATTACACGCAAACCACCGACAGCGGGCCGAGCTGGGGTGTCCCGGTCCAGGACAACCCTCAAAAGATGCGCATCGAGGCAACCGCAACGGCACCGGTGCCCGGCACGCTCGCGCTGCTCGGCCTGGGAGTCGTCGCTCTGGTTCGACGCAGATTACCGCGCAGTTGGCCCCGCAGCGCCGTGGCGAGGGGGTGATGCGCAGGTCCGTCCGCGCCTAGGCGCCAAGGCGCATACCGGTGGGTGCGGACAGGCCGTGCGCGGCCGGCAGTCGCGCTCCCCTGTGCTGCGGAAAATGGTCTACACTTCACCCGCAAGAGTCGCCTAAGGCGCCCTGCGGCGCCCCGCGGAGGCCCGGTTTTTGCCGTAGCGACGGCCGTCCGGGTACGCGGACACGGCCCGACACCGGCCGGCGACCGGGGCGCGGGGATACTATCCCCTCTAAAGAAGACGGTGCCTTACGAGGTGTAAGCCATGGTCGCCACAAATCGAAGTATAGTCATTTCCCTTATTTCACTGCTCGCGGCAAATCCTGATTGTCTCGCCGATTCAACGGCTTGGGTAAGAGCAATAGAATCAGGACGACAAGTCAAAGTGGTCTTTGATAAGACTGCGGGTAAGTTTGATGACTCAACATATACCAGTGATTCAAATACTGATCCTATGGGTACCCTGCAAGGAGGGGAAACCTATACCCTGAAATATTCAAATGGTAATTTTGATTGCACAGGATACAACCAAGGCACAGGAAAAGTAGGCACTTGGGGTTATCCTGATACTCCTGCCAAACCCGCTGATAACAGAATGTCACTGTGGGGCAGAATTTACGCCTTCGACGGCCTAGGCAATGTTTATGATGAAAAATATGGTCTGGTAGGCAGCATGGCTTTGGTGCCAAGCCCGGAACAAAGCTCGTTCAAAATCAAAGCTAAATCATTTTATCCAACCACCACCGCCAACCCTTCCTGGGTAATCACTGAAGTCGCTGTCGACAGTCCGGCAGGAGCGGCAAAGATCAATTCGGTTTCCGCCAGTTCCTGTTGGGATGGCACAACGAGGGGGAGTAATAACGGGGTGTGTGTCAAGGGAGTGGATGGCAGTCCTGTCAATGTGTTCAACGGAAAACGGGGCAACACTATTACCACAGCAAGAGATTTCTGGAGTCCCTTTTATAAGAACAAAGACCTTGGCGAGTGGATTCAAATAGGGTTCCAAGCGCCACTGACCATCAGGTCCATTACCTTATACCAAGTCCGGGCGGGCACGCTGACCTCTTCCCTAGTCTCTCCGGTTAAATACACCGCTTATGTGAAGGATGTTGAACTGACTTTCTCGGATGGCTCGACCAAGGCGTTGGTATTCCCCAACGCAGATGTTGCTACGGTCACATTGGAATAGGCCAACGCAAAGCCCGGTTGGACAGGTATTCATGCCCACCTCATTGGCCGGGGAATGGTGGGCAGGAAATACATACCCACCCTATCGAGAAGAACCGGCCTAGCTGTGCGCTCCACGCCGACTCGCGCCCGCATGCTGTTTCGTATTTTCAAGTTTTGTGTCGGGCGCGGGCGGGTGAGCTTCCGCGGTACGGACTTCGATGATGCGTTCGATTCGTAGCGGGGATAGGCAACGGTCGCTCGGGCCGGGGGGCATCCGGCTGCCGAAACCCCTGCCCGACGGCCGTGCCGCGTGGTCCCTCACGCGCTTACATTTTGGCTGAAACATGCTCCGAAGGGCGGCAAAACGTGCTCGCCTGCGCTCGCCGACGATCCCCGTCGATTTCCTATCAGTCATATCCGCCGCAAGCTCGAAGAGGCCGGCATCGACGCCCTGGTGATCGCCGCCGCGGGCGGGCGCGGCTACAGCCTGTTCCTCTTAAGGGTGAGGAGGGCGATCTTGAGGGGGAGGGACAGGTCCCGGAGGGCGACCCGTGGGGTGAGGGCGGCGGTCCGGTCGGGCCGGGCCGGGCCGGTAATCGCAAGCAAACCCCCGGTGCTGGTACCGGCTGACCGGCGGTAGCGGCTGTTCGTCGGCCGGCTCCGGTCGGGATCGGCATCGCGTTGATGTCGTGCTAGAATCGTGAGAACTGTGACCAAGGTCTCACTTCTCGCAAAATCCAAGGGAGGAGTTGCGGTGTTTTTTCGCACCCTGGTAGTACTTTTTCTGTGCTGCGTCGCGGTTGTTCCGATGCCTGCTGCGGCGGCGTCCTACACGCTCGACATCATCGATGATGCCATCAAACGTCCGGGCGATGTCCTGAGCTTCGCCTACCGGATCGACAATGCCGCAGGGCTGGCGACCATCGACCTGCTGCTCCCCTACGATCCGCTCGTCCTGAAATACCGCTCAGCCAGCTCCGCGCTGTTTCCGGATGCACCTTGGGACAGCTTCACCGCGAATGATGAGCCGGGTACCGGGGTCCGCATGTCCGGAGTCTCGTTCGCCGGGCTCTCGGGCACCGACCAGACCCTGGTGACCATCGAGTTCATGGTGTGCATGGCGCCCGATTGTCCGGCGGATGCCCCGGTCGGGACCATCAATATGGGCTTTGGCACCGTCGAGCTTAGCGTGTACCAGGATGACGGCTCCGGCTTCCTCCTCCCCGTTCCGGTCGCGGCGGGGGACATCGACGCGCGCGGCAGCGCCACGCTCACCGTCCTACCCGCGGCCGCGACCCCAGGCCCAGCCCCCTGGCTGCTGCTGTTGCCTGGTCTGCTCGCCCTATCCGCGCGTCGCCGGCAGCAGACCGCCGCTTTAACTGTTCGCTGATGCGGCGCCGACGGGCGCCGCCTCCTGGGGCAGCGCCGGTCACGCCGCGCGCCCCCCGGGCAATCCGGGGTCGATCAAGGGTCCCCGCGGTGAGCACCCGGGCGTTTTCCTACAGCGTGCCGGGCGTTCGACGACAGGGACATTTACCGTTTTCAAGGTACAAGGCTGGGCACGATCCAGTGTTTTCGTAACCAACAAGCGCATCCTGAAGGCCCAGCCGGGTGCCGCGCATGCGTGCAACCCCGCGCTGGGCAGGGATCGGGGGTCACAATAATGGCGATTTCGATCAGCGGTTTGCGGCGTGCGGTACAATCCATCGGCCAGGGGCTGCGCGACCTCGGTACCCGCGCCGCGCCGTGCGCACCAGTGGTCGACCTGGGCGCCTGGCGCGCCCGCCGACAGGCCCGCCTGGCCCCGCCGCCCTTCCCGCGCCGCGCCCTCTTTGAAGCCATGGAGCCGCGCCTCCTGCTCTCGGCGGACCTGATTCCAATCGTCCAAGACCCGCTGCCGCGGGGCGACGCCGGTGCCCCGGCGAGCGTCATTGAACAGGCTACGGCGCCCGCCGTCCAAGTGACGCCGGTCTGCGACCTCACGAGCGGCGCGGACGTTGGCGCCGCGTGTGTCGTCCCCCGGTCCGCCCAGTCCCCGACGGTGGAGTTGGACTCGGCCGTCCTGGTACCGGCGCAACCCTCGGCGATCACCCCCGTTGCGGAGTCGCCCGCGGGCGCCACCGCCGCGCCGCTGGATGCCGCGGCCGTCCGCGACTCAGCCAGTATCCTCGCGGTGGTTGATGCCGTGCCCACGCCCGTTCTGGTCACGGTCGGAGAGTCGGATGTCGATGCGTCGTCCGGCACCCTAACGATGTCCGGGGGGGCGAGCGTCCTCATGGTCGAGGGGCCGGGCCTCATCACGTATTCCGTAACCCTGACGACGGTCAACGTCGATGCGGGGACACCCTTCACCATCAGCGTCGCTGAGCCGGACGGCGCCACCGCCGCGGTTGCGGCCGGGCCCCTGGCCGGCGCGGTGGGGTTCACCGCGGCCGCCCCCGCGGGGTCACTGATCTACTCCCAAGACCAAGCCGGGGCCTTCGCGGCCGAAGCCGAGGTCGTCACCGTCCCCATCGACCTGGACCAGGGGCAGACCCTGACCCTGACCTTCACGAGCGGCCTGGTCCGGGGCGAGATCAGCGTCCGTGATCCTGGCGGCGCCGTCATGGGCAGTGTCGCGGCATCCGCTACGGGTGAGTCCCTGGTGTTGCAGACCCTGCCGGTGGCGACCGGCGGCACCTATACCATTGAGGCCGCATCCCGCGCCGGCACCGGCGATTATCAACTCGGCCTGTGGCTCAACGCCTATGTGGAGCGGGAGACCTACGGCGGGGCGGCCAACGACGCCCCGGCGGACGCGGAGGCGATCACCGGCAGCGTGCTGGGCCTTCCCAACGACGGCTCGCGTCTCGCGGTCGTCGGTACCACGGACGCCAGCGGTGCGGACTGGTTCAGCTTCGAGAGCGAGGGCGATATCCTGACCCTGGCGCTGACCAATGCCGGCGGCGATGCGGACCTTGCACTGTCATTGTACGACGCAACCGGCGCCCTCTTGACGCTGGGTCAAACCGGCCAAGCCGACAACGTCGGGACCCTGATCCGCGGCCTGGTCGCGGACCCCGGCACCTATCGCGTCAGCGTCTCCGGCGCCGCGGACCAGGCCTATAGCCTCATCATCCTGCGGGATGCCGACCTCGACCTGGAGCCGAACGGGCGTCTCATTGATGCCGCGGCACTGGTCGACGGTGAATCCGTGCTCGGGCATCTCGGCGGGACCGGGGAGGGGAGCGGGCTGGGCGGTGGGACCATCCAGGTCGCCGTCCTGCGCGGCGATTCCAACTTCAGCAGTGCGGCCCTGGCCCAGCTCAATGATGATAGCTGGTTTGATTTCAATGCCGTCTCGGTCACGGTCGATCAGATCGACACCGTCGATGAATTGAACGCCTACGACGCGGTAGTGCTTGGCGACTACACCATGTACTCCGGGATTCAGCAGATCGCCTCGGCATTACGGACCTGGACCGAGGCCGGCGGTGGCGTGGTGACCACCGGCTATGGCATCTATGCGGCCTATGTTTACGCATCCGGCCAGGCCCGCACCGACTTCGATAGGGTGATCCCGCTCAACGTTGAGAGCGGCCGCGGATTTGTCGGCGCCGGGACCATCGACATCAACGCGGTCTCCCACCCGGTCACGGACGGGGTGTCGGACTTCTACCAGGAGTCGGGTGGTGACCTTGCCGCCGGCGGGGCCGACGCCGGGGCTGTGGTCCTCGGGACCCAGGGCGGGCAGTCCGTCGTGGTGGCCGCCGATGTCGCGGCTGGCCGTAGTGTGTTTCTCTCCCCGTTCTACGCCGGCTCTCCCGCGTCCTATTCCAGCCTGCGCACTGGTCCGGGCGACCAACTCTTCGAGCAGGCCTTGGCCTGGGTGGCGCGTGGTGGTACCGACACCGCTGACCAGTACCTGATCCACGCCGCGGCCGGCGATGCCGTGACCATCCAAACCGCCACCCCCGGCGGTGGGGCTGGTCAGCCCGCCAACGACTTGGACCCGATCCTGGAACTGTACAGCCCGGCCGGCACCCTGGTCGCGAGCAACAACGACGGCGCCGCCGACGGGCGCAACGCCCTGCTGACCTACAGCGTCACGGCCGCGGCCACCTATCGGCTGCGGGTTGCGCCGGTGGTGGGCAGCGGTGACTACACGCTCGACGTGCTGGGCGCCACCGGGGCAGCGACGCCGACCGAGTTCCGGGTGGTCGGCTCCTCGCTGGATGGCGTTGCCGTGCGCCGCGAATTCCCCGCGACGCTCGACATCAATTTCTCGACACCGCTCCTGTACACATCGCTGACGGCCGCGGATATCACCGTCAATGGCTCCGCTGCCGAGTCATTTGAGGCCATCGACGCGGACAGCATCCGGGTGACCCTGGGCGCGTCCAATAACGTCGGTGAGGGCGAGTACGCCATCGATATCGCCGCCGGTGCGCTGGCAGACCTCGTCGGCACCGCCGTTCAGGGTTGGGAACTGCGCTTCGTGCTGGATACCACGGCGCCCGCGGTCCTCGTCACCTTCCCGCCCGACCAGTCCTTCATCGGCCCCGGCACCCTGTACGCCAGGATCCAGTTCAGCGAGGCCCTGGACGAGTCCGTGCTCGACACCAGCGATGTCCGGCTGCACAACGTCACCTGGAATACGGATAGCAACCCTCAGGAAATCTGGTTCGAGGCCGGGACCAACGAACTGGTGGTGGGCTTCGACGCCCTCACGGAGGGCACTTATCAGCTCATTCTCAATAGCGGCGCCCCTGGCCAGTTACAGGACCTGGCCGGCAATGCGATAGCGGGCGGCAACGTCTCCACCACCTTCACCATAGACCGCGGCGAAGACGCCTTCCCGGTCCCGCTGCTCCCGATTGCCCCGGCCGGCTCCCTGGTCTACGAGGGCCTGGTGACCGGCGTGCTGCACGATGACGGTGACCTCGATGCCTTCACCCTGGAGGTCGACGGCTCCCAGATCATGAGTCTCTATCTGGCGCCCATGGGTGACACCCAGTCGCTGCGGCTCGCGGTGTGGGACCCGGACGGGTCCTATCTCGGCGAGGCGACCAGCGCCGGGCCTGGGCCGGTCCTGTTCGACCTGGACGCCGCGGACACGGCCGAGGCCGGGGTCTACCGGATCGAGGTCTCCAGTGCCGACGCCTTCTCCGGCTCCGTGTCTTACGACCTGACGGTCGACCTGGGCGCCCACCGGGAGCCTGAGTCGATCGACGGAAGCAGCAATAATACCCAAAGCGATGCCCAGGATTTGAGCCAAGCCTTTGCCCCGTTGCCGGACGGCACAGGGATGCGTGCTGCGGTCATCGGTCGGCTCAGCCTCGGAGGAACGGTGGGCTTGCTCAGCGAAGACTTCTTTGGCAGTGTCGGGGCCGTTCCTACCGGCTGGTCGTTCTGGACCTACAATCCGGGCGAGGTCTCCGCAGATACCGAGGTTGTAGATTGGGGCTATCAGGGCGGGCCATCACTGCAACAGTGGGGCGGTCGGGAGGACTTCGAGAACGGGGGATGGCTCCCGGTCGAGTCCGAGGTTGTCAACAACGCGGACTGGTCGGTGGACCTGAGCGGATACACCGCAGCGACCTTGAGCTTCCAGCACGCCTGGTATGCCGACGACGGATACGAAGAGTCAACGACGGATGGTATCTGGGTCAGCACGGACGGCAGCAACTTCCAGCAGCTCTGGTCTGCGCCCAGCGGTAATTCCAACTGGCAGTCATTCTCGATTGACTTAGGCGCTGCGGCCGCGGACTTAGGGATCGTGCTGGCAGACATCCGGGTGCTGAGCTTCGATCATCGCGTCGAGGTGGGTGAGTCCTACAGCGAGCGGCTGTGGGACGAGATCCGGCTCGATCCACAAGGCGTCGTGGCGAGCGAGGACTTTGAGGGCGACGCCGGGACGACACCGGACGGCTGGGAGTTTTCGAACTACAACCCGGACGGAGTGGTCGCCCAAACCCATGTCTTCGCCGAGGGTGGTCATGGTCAAGAGAGTCCCTCTTACCTGAACATGTTGGGCGGCAACCTTGACTATGAGACCCTAGAGCGGGGCCCGGTCCAGACCGAGGTCATCAACGGGGCCGACTGGACGGTGGACCTCGCCAACTACAGCGATGCGACCCTGAGCTTCTGGCACCAATGGGGCGCGTCCAATGGGAACGAGGAATCCACCACGGATGGGGTCTGGGTCAGCACGGACGGCCCCAGTTTCCAAAAGGTCTGGTCGGCACCGGGGGGAAGCTCGGATTGGCAGCAATTCTCGGTGGACTTGGGCGCCGCCGCCGCGGGGCTCGACATCGCCCTGGCCGACATCCAGACGATCCGGTTCGAGCAGCGCACCGAGCCGGGCCAGTTCTGGAGCCAGCGCGACTGGGACGACATCCGCATCGAGGCCCCAGTGGCGGCGAGTGACCCCCAGGACTGGTACCGCTTCGACCTCCAATCCGGCCAAGCCGCCACTCTCGCTCTGACCGGGAACGGGATCAGCGTCGGCACCTTCCTGGGGCTGGAACTCTACGACGACGCCGGCAACCGCCTGGCCTTGGGCCAGAACGGCGGCACGGACGTGAATCAGGTCATCGCCGGCTTCGTCCCCCAAGCCAACGGCCCCTATTTCGCCCGCGTCTCGGGCACGGCCACGGGCGATTACAACCTGGTCCTGACCAGGGACGCGGGTTTCGGGCTGGAGACCGCCGAGATCCAACCGGTCTCCCCGACCGGGCGCGTCCTCGGCGGCCTGCCGAGCGGGATGGAAGCCGCCGGCGTGTCCGGTGAAGCGATCGGCCCCATGGCCGGCGTCGCGGGTGACGCGGAGGACCGTTACAGCCTGTACGCCAAACCGGGCGACCTGCTGGTTCTTTCGACCCGACTGCCCAACGGCGACGGCGGTCAGCCCGTCAACGATCTGGACCCGCTCCTGACCCTCTATGCCCCGGACGGGACCCTGATCGCCATGGATGATAACGCCCTGGACGGGCGAAATGCCTACCTGGACTATCTGGTCCCCGAGGGCGGCGGCGGGCGCTACGAGGTCGCGGTACAGCGCAATGGCGATGGCGGCGACTACGAACTCCTGGTCTCAGGTGCCACCGGCAGCGCCCCGACGCCCTGGGTCGTGGCGACGATCCCCGGCGACGGCGCCCAACTCACCGGCTATCCGGCGACCCTCCAACTGGACTTCTCCGCCCCCCTGTTGTTGACCCATGTCGATGCCTCAGACCTGCTCATCAATGACACCGAGGCCGCCGGCGTCACCATCGTGGATGCGGACACCCTGCTGTTCGATATCTCCAACGCCGAGGCAGGCGAGGGCGTCTACAACTTTGAACTGCGCGACGGTGCCCTGACCGACCTGGCCGGTACCTGGTTCCTGGCCTATACCGGTAGCTTCAACTACGACCTCACACCGCCGACGGTGACCGATAGCACCCTGGGCGCCGGCGCGTCCATCGAGCCGACCGATTTCTCGGTCCAGGTCACCTTCAGCGAGCCTCTGCTCGCGGGTGTGCTCGACGCCGCCGACCTGACCCTGGTCGGCACCGATCAGGTCAACCATACCCCAACCGCCTTCTCTTATGACGCGGACAGCCGGATCCTGACCCTGGGCTATGCGGCCCTGCCCGAGGGCGACTACAGCCTGACCCTGAGCGCCGGCACCGACGCCTTCCGCGACCCCGCCGGCCTGTTGCTCGACGGCAATGCCGACGGGACGGGCGGCGACAATTGGACGGTCAACTTCACGGTGGAGGCGGGGAACACCCCCTTCCCGGTCCCGCTCACACCGGTAGCCCCGGACGGCTCGCTGATCTATGCGGGCAGCGCCACTGGCCTCGCGAATTACGAGGGCGACCGGGACGAGTACACCCTGGAATTGGAGGCGGGTCAGGTACTCACCCTGCTCCTGAGCACCGATGATGCGCGGCTGCTGGGGAGCATCGCCCTGAGCGGCCCGGACGGCGGTGATGCAGTGGGCGTGGCCACGGCCGATGCCCATGGTGGGGACGCCTTGGTGCAGACGGTCGCGATCACCGAGACCGGGGTCTATACGCTGAGCTTCACGGCCGAGCGCGGATCGGGTGCCTACCGCATCGAGGCGACGCTCAACGCCGCCCGGGAGGTCGAGGTACTCGGTCAGGGCGGCTGGGCCGAGGGCCCCACGGACATCGATGGCAGTTTCATCGATCTGGGCGGCGGCGCCAGCCGCGGCGCGGTGCTCGGTACACTGGCCGGCACCGGGAACCTGACGGTGGCGGTGGACGGTCAGGCCAACATCTTCAACGCCGGTCGCGCGGACAGCTTCGACGGGCGGATGCCGACCTCCATCGACTTCGCCGGCGGCGGCGGTACCGTCTTCACCTTCCCGAGCGTTACCGGTCTGGTCTCCTTTGGCGGCGAGACCCTGACCGTCCCCGCGGACGGCAGCGACGGCGGCAGCGGCACGACCGATATTCTCTCGTCGGCGGCCACCTACCCCGGCATCTCCGGCATCCTCTACGGCGAGGGCGATCCCGATTTCCCGGACACCGGGACCTATGGCGAACTCGGCTATGTGCCGGGCAAGACGATGTTCCTGACGGGCGTCTTCATCGGTGCGGACCTCCCCGCGACGACCCCTGACCGGCTGGACTTCACCGACGCCCCCTGGGGCCAGGGCACCGCCTTCAGCACCCTGACCCCGCAACTCGGTCAGACCTTCTTCATCGGCAACGGCCGCAACCCGAACGATGACTTACAGGAATTTGTTGCGCCGGAGGGCGCCGCGCGGCTGGTACTCGGCTTCGCCGACGCCGTGCAGTTCGGTCACCCGAGCAGCGAGGCCGGTGCTTACTGGGACAATTACGGTGCCTTGACCGCGCAAGTACAGCAGAACGGCGCCCAGGTTACCGATGAGGATTGGTACCAGGTCACGCTGGAGGCCGGTCAGTCCACCACCATCGCCTTGGCGCGCGATTCGGCCGCCGCGGGCGCGGTCCAACTCCAACTCTTTGACCAATCAGGGCATCTGCTCGCCAACGGCGCGACGGACTCCACCACCCTGGACGCCTTTATCCAGGACTTCGTACCGACCGCCACCGGGACCTTCTCGCTGCGCGTCGCCGGGGACGCGGGCGACTACAGCCTGGTGGTCACCCGCAACGCCGGGTTCGATCTGGAAACCCACGCGGATCAGGACCTCGCGACGGCGGGGGCGGTCCTCGGCGGGGTGTCGGGCAGCGGTTCGCAGGGCACGGGCAGTGGCCTGATCCGCGTCGCGATCCTGGACCCCGGTTCCTCTAACTCGGGCCTGCAAGCAACGCTCAGTCAGCTCAACGACGATACCTGGTTTGATTTCGCCGCCACCCTGGTCACGCGCGACGCCATCGATACCCTCGGCGAGTTGCAGCAGTATGACGCCGTGGTGATCGGCGGGACCCTGGGCACCTCGGCCTTTGCCGGTCTGGGTGCGGTCCTGCGTTCCTATGTGGACGCCGGCGGCGGTCTGGTCGCGACCGGTTGGAGCCTTCACGACATCGCCATGACGGGCCTGTCGGCCGGTGAAGCCGCTGATTACAATGCCGTGGTGCCGGTCAACGCCATCGGTTGGAATTGGAGCTATTTCTCCGGCAACACCGTCACCCCCACCGGTACCCATCCGATCGTCGATGGCGTCGAAAGCTTCTATGTCGGCTATGACGGCGTCAGTAACAATTATTTGGAGTACCCGGCGGCGTCCCCGCAGTTGGACCCCGGCGCGACCCTGCTTGCCACGGTAGGCGCGACGCCGGTCGCTGCCGCGGCGGAGATCGGCAGCGGTCGTTCGGTCTACCTGGGGCCGTCGTATGCCTATGATTTTTCAAACGGTGCCGGTCTGCGCACCGGCAACGCCGACCGCCTGTTGGAACAGGCGGTCGCCTGGGCCGCGACCGACCATGACGCCTACACCTTCGCCGCCAACAGCGGCGATGCGCTGACCATCGAGACCAGTACCCCCGGCGACGCGGCCGGCGAGCCGGTCAACGTCCTGGACCTGACCCTGGTCCTTTTTGGACCGGACGGTGAGGAGATTGTCGCCGCCGCTTACACCGAGACCTCGCCCGACGGGCGCAATGTTCGCATCGAGTACGAGGCGGGCGCGAGCGGTACCTATCGGGTAGAGTTGAGAGGGGCGGGCGGTACCCAAGGCGCCTATGTGCTGAGGGTCTCCGGCAGCACCGCCGCGGCCCCGGTCTTAACGGCCTTGGCGGTCAACCCGGCCGACGGCGCCCTGCTGGCGACCTATCCGGCGACCTATACGGTGGACCTTTCAGAGGCCCTGCTGTTCACCTCCATCGACGCCGCCGACCTGACCGTAGACGGCGTGGCCGCCACCGGCGTGACCATCGTCGACCAGGATACCCTGCGCTTTGACATCGCCGCGACCAACCATGGCGACGCGGTCTACACCGTGCAGATTGCCGACGGCGCCCTGACCAGCCTGTCCGGCAAGGCCTCGGCGGCCTTCAGTGCGAGCTTCGACTTCGACGGCTCGCCACCGACCGTCATCGCCAGCAGCCTGACGGACGGCGCGATCGTCGGCCCCGGCGGCGTGACCTACAGTGCGACCTTCAGCGAGGTCCTGGCCACCGCCGGGCTCGGGTTGGATGACGTGCTGCTGGTCAACACCGATACCGGTGCCGCGGTCACGATCGCGATGAGCTATTCCCCTGGGACCAGCATGCTGGCGGCCGACTTCGGCTCCCTGGCCGAGGGGAACTACCGCCTGACCCTGGCCTCGGACGCGGACGGCTTCCGCGACAACCGCGGCAACTTGCTCGACGGTAGCCCGAGTTTCCCGCTGCCGTCCGGTGACGGCGCTCAGGGCGGCGACTTTGTGCTCAACTTCACGGTGGACGCGACCTTGCTCGCGTTCCCGACCCCAATGGGGGCCCAGGCGCCCCAGGGTTCGCTAACCTACAGCGCGGCTCAGGCCGGACGCTTCCATGTGACTGGCGACACGGACCGCTACACGCTGAACCTGGATGCAGGCCAACGCCTGGCCCTGAGCCTGGCCACCCAAGATGCCGGTCTCCAGGGACAGATCCGTCTGCTCGGACCGGACGGGTCTACCGAGATCGCCAACGCGTCGGCCGCCGCGGGCGGTGCGACGGCTTTGATCCAGGGGCTGCCAATCGGCGAGGCTGGGACCTATACCATTGAGGTGACGAGCCTCGGTGGCACCGGGGGCTATGCCCTGCGGGCCTTCCTGAACGCCGACCTGGAGCGTGAGTCCGTCGGTGGCGATGGCAACGGGGACTTGGCGTCGGCCCAGTCGATCGACGGCTCCGCGGTCGCCTTGGCGGCCGGGGCTGACCGGCTCGCCGTGCTCGGGGCCAGCGAGGCCGGCAACGATCTTTACGCCTTCACCCTGGCGGCCGGGCAGGTCGCCTCGATCGCCCTGACTCGCACCGACGATCCCGGCGGCGGCGGGCTCGGCCTGACCCTGCTGGGTGCGGACGGGACACCCCTGGCCATCGGCATCGCGGGTGCGTACAACGTCGAGGCGGCGATCACTGACGTGGTGGCGCCGACGGCAGGGACCTATTACGTCCAGATCAGCGCGACCGCCGCCCACCCCTATAGCCTCGTGGTGACGCGCGGTGCGACCTTCGACCTGGAGGGGGAGACCGACAGCCAGTCGTTAGGCCTCACTGGTCTGGCCCTCGGCGGTCTGAGTCAGAACGGCCGCGGGACCCTGAGCAGCAGCGACGAGATCCGGGTCGCGGTCCTCAATGGCGGCTATGCCGGCTCCGCGATCAACCAGCTCAATGACGACACCTGGTTCGATTTCACCGCGACCAGTGTGGGCGCGGCCCAGATCGACACCCTGGCCGAACTCGATCAATTCGACGTGGTGCTGATCGGCGACCCGACCACCCGTGCCGCCATGACCAGCATCGCCCCGGTGCTGCGCCAATGGGTAGAGGCCGGCGGTGGCGTGGTCGGGGCCGGTTGGCTGATCTATGCGGCCGGTGCCGAGACTGGAGCGAACATCCCGGACATCAACGCCATCATCCCGGTCGATACCTCGACCTCCCGCAATTACTACTCCAACGGGACCATTGGGGTCGTCACCCAAGACCACCCGATCACCACCGGCATCAGTTCCTTCGCCGTGGGCAGCGCCTATGTCGAGGCCTCCCGCGGTGCCAGCGAGGGCGCGACGGTCCTCGCCACCACGAGCGGTGTCGAGACGGTTGTCGCTGCGTCGGTCGGTGCGGGGCGGGGTGTCTATCTCGGTCCCGTCTATATGGCGAGTAACTATTCTGGCGCCTTGCGTACCGGCAGCGGGGACCGCCTGCTTGAACAGGCCGTGGCCTGGGCTGCCACCGGCGACCACCAGGACAGCTACCTGATCCAGGCCGCGCAAGGCGCGACGCTCGAGATCACCACCACCACCCCCGGCGATGGCAGCGGCGAGCCGGCCAACGGGCTCGACCCCTACCTGGAGTTGTACAACCCGCTCGGCTTCCTGGTCGCCCAGAACGATAATGGCGGCGCCGACGGGCGCAACGCCCGCATCGCCTATACGGTCCCCAACGAGAGCGGCGGGGTCTATGAAGTCCGGGTCCGGGCCGCGTCCGGCACGGCGGCTACTGGCGACTACCTGCTGAGCGTCACCGGCGTCCTGAGCGACCTGGGTCTCGCGCCCACCGTCATCGACGCCGATCCAGACAACGGCGGCTCCGTCGCCAACGCCCCCACCGCTCTGGTACTGACCTTCTCCGAGGGCCTGCGCAGCGACAGCATCGCCGCGACCGATCTGAGCATCGATGGCGGCGTGACCGTGAACGGGGTCGAGCAGGTCGATGGGCAGACCGTCCGCTTCCTGCTGAGCGTCCCGAATATCGCCGGGACCTTCAGCTATTCGGTGGCGCAAGGGGCTGTGACCGACCTGCAGGGCGTTGGCAACAGCGCCTTCGCCGGTACCTTCGTCATCGACCACGCCGGCCCGCGGGTGGTCGATCAAACGCCCGAACGACAGGCCTCGGCCCCCTTCAACGATCTGACCTTCGTCTTCGACGAGGTGCTCGACGCGGCGACCGTCTCCACGGCCGACGTCGTTGCTTTTACCGGCCCCAACGGTATCAATCTGCTGTCGAGCGTCACCGGCGTGTCCGTCGCGGGCAATGCCCTCACGGTCACCTTCAGCGATCAGACCGCACGCGGCACCTACACCATGCGGATCGGGCCGAACATCGCCGACCGGGTCGGCAATGTCATGGACCAGAACGCTAATGGCACGGGCGGCGAGGCGGGCGATTTCTACATCGGCACCGTCGATCTGCAATCGCCGGACCTGCAACCGACCAGCGTTGCCGCCACCGGGGCGGCGGTCTTTGGCCGGACGCTCCAACTCGACTGGTCGGTCACCAACATCGGCACCGACACCGCGGTGGAGGGGTGGAGTGACCGCCTCTATCTCTCGACCAACACCACCTGGGACGCGGGCGATACCCTGCTGCTGACCCAGGCGGCCGGCGCCGCGCCACTGGCGGCGGGCCTGTCCTATGCGCGTACCGCGACCGTCACGCTGCCGCTGTCGACCGCGCTCAACCCCGGCCTGTATTACCTGATTGTCCGGGCCGATGCCCTGGGCACCCAGCCGGAGTCAGACAACGCCAACAACACGGCCTTCAGTGAGGCGATCCAGGTCAACCTGCCGCCGCTCGCGGATCTCGTCGTCAGTCACATCACCGCCCCGACCGAGGCCCTGTCCGGCCAGCCGATCCCGCTCTCCTGGACCCTGACCAACCAGGGCACGGGGACCGCCAGCGGGACCTGGACCGACTATGTCTATCTCTCCAGCGATGCGGTCGTCGGCAGTGATGCCTATGTCGGTGCCTTCAGCTTCACCGGCGAGATCGCCGCGGGTGCCTCGGTGACCCGCACCCAGACCATTACCCTGAGCGATACCCTGGAGGGTCAGCGCTGGGTCGTGGTGTACACAGACGTCGGCAATGCGATCTACGAGCATGCCAACGAGGGCAACAACTCACGGGTGGACGATACGCCCATCGACGTGACGCTCAAGGCCTTCCCGAACCTCCAGGTCACGGCGATCACCCCGCCGACCGATCCCTCCTCCAGTCAGGAGACGGTGATCGAGTGGCAGGTAACCAATACCGGGCTCGGGGCGACCAGTACACCCACCTGGTACGACTATGTCTACCTGTCCCTGGACCCCTTCCTCGACTCAAGCGATACCGGCCTGGGCTACGCCGCGAACCCCAGTTATCTGAACCCCGGCGACAGCTATGCCAACAGTCTGACCGTCGCCCTGCCGCAAGGCATTGAGGGCGACTATTACTTTATCGTCGTGACTGACATCTGGGGCTCGGTCACCGAGTATCGGCACGAGGACGACAACGTCGCCGTGACCCCCGCGGTGGCTATCACCCTGACCCCGCCGCCGGACCTTCAGGTGGCGAACGTCAATGCCCCGTCCGGGGCCTTCTCCGGCCAGGCGATGAACCTTTCTTGGACCGTTGCCAATGAGGGGTCGGGCCGCACGCTCCAGACGGCCTGGTACGACCGCCTCTATATGTCCGCGGATGAGACCCTCGACGAGTCGGATCGCGTGCTGGCCGATGTGTGGCATGGGGGGGCACTGGACCCGGACGAGACCTACACGGGATCGCGCGCGGTCGATCTGCCGATCGGGGTGGATGGCGATTTCTATTTCTTCGTCGTCACTGATCTCTATAACCACGTCTATGAACACGCCTGGGAGAACAACAACACCGGCCACGACGCCACGGCGACGCACATCACGCTGACCCCGCCGCCTGACCTGGAGGTCGTGGCCATCACGGCGCCGGCCACCGCCATGGCCGGGCACGCTCTGAATGTGACCTACGAGGTCGTGAACTACGGCGCCACCCGGACGCCCAACACCTATTGGACGGATCGGGTCTATCTGTCCGCGGACAGCACCTGGGATGCCGGCGACCTGCTGTTCGCGAGCCTCGGCCACTCCGGCGCCTTGGACCCCGATGCCGGTTACACCAACACCGCGACCGCAAACCTGCCCAACGGCCTCTCCGGCACCTTCCGGGTCTTGGTCCACAGCGATTACAGCGATCAGGTCTTCGAACTCGACAACGCCAACAACCTGCTGGCCGCCGGCGGCACCCTGACCGTGACCTCGCGGCCCGCGGACCTGGTGGTCAGCGCCTTCGAGGCCCCGGACCTCGGCGAGGCCGGGCGTCCGCTCGCCCTGACCTGGCGGGTGGATAACCAGGGCACCGGTGACACCATCGGCACCAGTTGGACCTGCACCGTCTACCTGTCCCCGGACAGTGTTTTCGGCAACGGTAACGACCGCTCCCTGGCGACCTTCACCCGGACCGGTCTGCTCACTGCCGGGGAAGGCTACACCGCTAATCAGTCATTGACCCTGCCCTTCGATGTCGTGGGCAACTACTACCTGTTCGTCGCCACCGATACCGGCGGCAGTATCTACGAGTCCAATGAGGCCAACAACGCGAGTCCCGGTCAGGCGATCACCATTTCCCGTGAGACGCCGGACCTGCAGGTGACCGCGGTTGGTGCGGTCCCGGCGGCGGCCACCGCGGGCGACACCATCGCCCTGACCTGGACGGTCGAGAACCTGGGCAGCAACCGCACCAACTCGACCTACTGGTACGACGACATCTATGTCTCCGCCGACCAGACGATCGGCAGTGGCGACCTGCTCATCAAGTCAGTGCGTCATACCAACGCCCTGGACCCGAACGGTTCCTACACCGGGAACGCCGACGTCGCCCTGCCGGTGAACCTGGCCGTCGGCAGTTACCGCCTGCTGGTACGCACCGACTCCGGCAATCTGGTGCTGGAGGACCCCTTCGAGTCGAATAACGATGCCGCCTCCACGGCCATCGCGGTTGCGGCCAACCCGAATCCGGGCGCCGCCGGCGACGCCTACGCCGTCCCGAACCTGGATCTGGTGAGCGTGAATGGCCCGGACAACGCCATCAGCGGCCAGCCGATCACGGTGGCCTGGACGGTCGAGAACACCGGCGACACCCTGGTGTCGCGCTACTGGTATGACTCGGTCTACCTGTCCCAGGACCAGATCTTTGACCGCGGCAGCGATGTCTATCTGGGCAGTCGTTACCAAACCGGCCTGGCCCATGGCGCCTCCTACACCGCGAGTCAGACCTTCACGGTCCCCAACGGGCTGGCGGGGAATTGGTACGTCTTCGTCGCCGCCGACTCCGGCAACTACCTGACCAACGAGACCAACGAGTTCGACAATTCCGGCTACGATGCAACCTCGACCCTGGTCTCGCTCGCGCCCCCGGCGGACCTGGTGGCGGGTGCCATCACCATTCCGGCCAATGCGGTGCCGGGACAGAACGCGACCATCACCTACAGCATCCAGAACCAGGGGACGAACGCGGCCCTGGGCGCCTGGTACGACAGCCTGTACCTCTCGGCCGACGATCAGTGGGACGTGAACGACGCCCTGTTCGCCCGCCATCTGCACGCCGGTCCCCTGGCCGGCGGCAGCAGCTACAGCGACCACGTGACGGCCGCCATGCCTGGTGTCACACCCGGCGACTACCACGTCATCGTGCGCAGCGATATCCTCAATTATATCCCTGAGTCTGACGAGGGGAATAACCTCAAGGCCACCCTGGACCAGGTGGACATCGACGCCGCCGCCCTGACCCTGGGTGTCGCGGCAACCGGCACCCTGGGCGACAATCAGGCCCACTACTTCAAGCTCGAGGTGACGGCCGGCGAGACCGTGCGCCTCACGCTCGACAGCGCCGCCACGGACATGGGCAACGAGGTCTATGTCCGCTTCGGCGCCATGCCGACCCGCGGTGTCTTCGACCAGTCGAGCACCGACCCCTATGTCGCCGACCAGGAACTCATCATCCCCAGCACCCGGGCCGGGACCTACTACGTCATGCTCTATGGCGACACCGTCAGCGGTGCGCCGAGCTACAGCCTGCTGGCCGAGACCATCCCGTTCTCGATCCGCGCCATCGGACCGGATACGGTGGGCAACGCCGGGGTCTCGTCCTTTAAGGTCGAAGGCGCCAAGTTCGACGCGCAGACGCGGTTCCAGATGCAGGGTCCGGCCGGAAATCTCCTGGAGGCGTCCGCTGTCACCCTGGGCGACACCAGCGTCGCCTATGTGAGTTTCGATTTGAGCGATGCCCCGCTGGGGGTCTATGACCTGATCGCGCAGGCCGGCAACGGCACCCTCGTCACCCAAGCCGACGCCGTAACCGTCACCCTGGGCGCGGGCGCCCGTACCACGCTGGACCTGAGCGGACCCATGCAGGTGCGTCCGTCGCGTACCTATACCTTCAATATCGCCTATGGCAACAGCGGCGACGCCGACCTGATGGCGCCGCTGCTGCTGTTGGAGAGCGCGAGCGGTGCGCCCCTGGGTTCGGCCTATGACGACGTGCGGGCGACCGATCTGCATATCCTGGGCGCCAGCCTGGATGGCCCGCAGCAGACCCTGAGACCTGGTCAGCAGCAAACCATGAGTGTCATCTTCGGCAGCCCCAGCAGTGAGCAGCCGATGGATGTGCGTGTCGTTGCCATGACCGCGGACGACCCGACGCCGATCGAGGACTGGTCGCTGATCGAGGATGCAGTGCGCCCGTTGGGTATCGGCGATGCGCAGTGGGACACCTTCTGGGCACGGGTGCAGCCGCGCATTGGTGCCACCTGGGGTAACTATGTCCAAACCCTCAATGCGATGAGCATTGACCTCTCTACGGACGGCACCCCCATCCGCGATGTGCGCGAGTTGTTTTCGCGCATGATTGAAACCAACCCGGATTGGCTGCCGGCCTTGGTCGCCACCGGGCGGTTGCTCGACTCCGGGGACGGATCGGTGATCGCCGGCCAGACGATCGGGCTGTTCCGCGTCGCCGGGCAGGATCTGATCCTCTCGGGGACGGCCGTCTCGGACGCGCAAGGCAATTTCCAGGTCGGTGGACTTGGCGTCGGCAACTATGTGGCCGTGCTGACCGACGGTGACTTTGATCGCGACCGCGATGGTCTCGTGGACCTGGAACTGCCGGTATTGACCTTGGCGGCCGATACGGACCTCGTAGCCGGCGATCTATACAGCTTGTCCTACCTGGAGCGCGCGCCAGTCTCGGATCAGGACCCCGACCTCTATGTGGACGGTAACGGTGTCGGTCATATGCTCTGGCTGCGTGATGGCGACCTCTACCACGCCACCAATGCCTCCGGCACCTGGGTCGACGCCCAACTCGTGACCGATGCGGATCAGGTCGGCAGCTATGTCCTGGCCGGCGGGGCGACCTTGATCGACGGCACCGATGCTGGGCTGATCGCGACCTGGGTCCAGGGCAGCGGCAATGAGGCCGAGATCTACTATGCGATTGCCCGTGCCGACGGCAGCGGGGGTGTCGTCTGGAGCGATCCCACCCGCCTCACCAATAACGCGGTGTCTGACCTCAGTCCGTCGGTCGGGGTATTCGCCGACGGGACCGTGGTCATCACCTACGCCGCCGAGAATCTATCCGTCAACGACGATCGGGACAACTATTTTTCGGTCCTGACCATCGGGTCAGGGGAGATTACCTGGCCCGCCACGGCCCAGGCGCTCTACGACTTGGCCGCGGCCGATGCCGGCGTCGAGTTGCAGCCCAGTACGGTGCAGCAGTCAACCTTCCAGGGTTCGTTCGACCTCGGGACCGAGTCGGTCGCCGGCTTTACGGTAAAGCTCAGCGCCGGCGGGAACTTCACCCTCAAGGCCGACGATGAAAAGTGCGAGCAGACCCTCATCGCGTCGGGAGTGGCAAAGGGTGAAACCTCGGTTCGCGGCGGCAAGCTGAGCGTCACCGGGCAGTTGGGTCTCGGTGGGATATGGACGGCAAATCCGGTCAACTGCGACTGGGATTTCAAGCAGGCGACGGTGAATGGCAGTGTCCGCGTGGAATACGACTGGGAGGGCGGCCTGCTGAAGGTGTTGCGGGCCATTCCCGAGCCGACCATCGCGACCGCGGCAACGGCGATCGACGGCTTCTTTACCTTCATCAACAGTACCGGCAAGGTCAAGGTGGGCGATGGTATCAAGTTCGGCGTTGATTTCACCGCCACGGACATGCGGTGGTTCGGGGTGCCCTTCCCGATCCCCTATATCCCGCCGACGAGCGTCGGCGCCTTCACCGTCGGTGGTGACCTGACCCCCTATTTCCGTGCGGTGCCGGTCGGGAGCGATGCATTCAAGGTCGATATTTGGGGCCGGGTGCGGATCGCACTGGACCTCTGGCCCAGCGTTCAGTGGAAGAACACAACCTTTGCCATGGGCATCACCTCGGAGATCAAATTCTGGGGCTTCAAGGCCGGGTTCACGGAGTCCTGGACCAGCGACGCCGAGCCGGCACTGGTTTCAGGCCAGTACACGGACCCCGATGCGCTGGTTGCCGCCGGCGTGCTGCCCGACGGCTGGACCTTCACCTATGACGACGCCGCGTTGCTGGGGACCCACCAGGTCTACCACCCCAATGCCGTCGACCCGAACGTTGGGGCCAATCTGCTGATGGACAGCGCCATGGCGACCCTGGCCTTGGACGACGGCACGCTGCTCGGGGTTTGGTCCACGAATCAGCTTGAAGACGTTGGCAGTCTGATCTCCTGGTCGATCTATGACGGTGAGAATTGGAGCGCCGCGCAGGCGTTGGCCGGCTCGCTGGGCTTCAACGACGATCTGACCCTGGCCGAGGACGGGGACGGCAACGCGGTCCTCCTGTGGAGTCATGCGGACACGGTCACACTGACGACCGACAGCACGGCGGACGCGGTCTTCGCCGCGATGGACGCGGCCGACGTCTATGCCGCATCGCTGAGCGGCGGTGTCTGGTCACCCATCGAGCGGCTCGCGGTGACTGACGGCAAGGATCTCGACCTTGCGGTGACGGCCACTTTGGATGGTCAACTCGCGGCCGCATGGGTCGTCCAAGGCGCGGACGATTCCGAGACCCTGGTCGTGTCCGTGCAGGGAACGGACTCTTGGCTGGCCGTCGAGACAATTGCCGCCGGCGTCATCGGTAACCTTGATCTCGCCACCTTCGGTGGTGCGACGACCCTTGTCTGGTCCCAGGAGGTTGACGCCGACGCTCGCTCCGGGCTCTTCCAGAGCCGCTATGCGCAAGTCGATTGGTCCGACGCGGCCGCGCTGCTGCCGGCCCTTGCGGAGTCTTCATTCCTGGTCGCGCTTGCGCCGACCGGGACGACGGGTTCTTCGCAGCCGATCGGGACCGAGTCGTTCTTCAACCTGCTTCCGATCGACAAGGACAAGTGCTGCAAGTGCGATAAGGTCAATCCGCCAAAAGTCGTCCAGGCCCCCGGCTGCCGGACCGGCGGCGGCCAGGACGTCACCTATGACGTGAAGACCTGCACCCAGACGACCACCGTCTACAAGCCCTGTGTCGTCGTCCCACGCGACCCCAATGACATCATCGGTCCAGTCGGCTTCGGCGATGAGGGCTGGATCCAGTCCGGCTTGACCATGCCCTACACCATCCGCTTCGAGAACGCGGCGGATGCGCAGGCGCCGGCTCAGCAGGTGGTCATCACCCAGCAGTTGGACGACGATCTGGATTGGCGGACCTTCCGGGTGGACGACTTCGGTTGGGGCGACTTGCGGTTTGAACTGGATGCCACCAAGCCGTTCGTCAGCCAGCGTTATGACCTGACCGAGGACTACGGCTTCCTGGTGGACGTGGCCGCGAGCATCGATACCGTGACCGGCGTCGCCACTTGGACCATCACCACGATCGACCCGGCGACCGGTGAGGTCCCGCTGGACGCGCAGGCCGGTTTCCTGCCGGTCAATAATGCGGACGGCGCCGGCGAGGGCTTCGTCAGCTACACGGTGAGGGCCGACCGCGGCAGCGATACCGCCACCGTCATCGACGCGCAGGCGCGCATCGTCTTCGATACCGAGGAGCCGATCGAGACCCCGCCGATCCTCAACACCCTGGATGCGGTGGCCCCCACGAGCCAAGTCGCCAATCTGCCCGAGTCCACCGAAGAGACCGAATTCCTGATCTCCTGGGCCGGCACGGATGACGAGGCCGGCTCGGCCGTCGCCAACTACAGCATCTATAGCTCCTACAATGGCGGCGAGTACCAGCTCTGGCTGTACCAGGCGGAGTTGACGGAGTCCCTGTTCACCTCCCCGTCGGGCGCCGGTGTCTACCGCTTCTACAGCGTGGCGACCGACTATGCAGGCAATGTCGAGGCGGCCCCCGCGACTCCGGATGTGCAGATTACCGTGGGCGCCGCGCCAGGGACCATCAGCGGCCTGAAGTTCGAGGACCTGGACGGTAATGGGGTCAAGGACGAGGGCGAGGCCGGGCTGTCCGGCTGGACCCTCTTCCTGGATGCCGATAGCGACGGGACATTCGATGACGGCGAGTCGGTGGCGATCACCGGCGCGGACGGGACCTACAGCTTCACGGACTTGACGCCCGGGACCTACCAGGTGGTCGAGGTCCTGCGCGACGGCTGGATCCAGACCCTGCCTGGCACCGGCTATGCGGCCTTCGACCTGGCCGCCGGTGAGACGGTGACACGCGATTTCGGCAACTTCGCGCTCGGCAGCATTGCCGGTACCAAGTACCGCGATGCGAACCAGGACGGCGCGCGCCAGGTGGGCAGCGAGCCCGGCCTGGCCGGTTGGACCATCTATCTCGACACCAACGCCAGCGGCACCCTGGACGAGGGTGACCCCAGCACCATCACCGGTGCCGACGGCGCCTATCGCTTCGCCGATCTCGGCCCCGGAACCTACAGCGTTCGCGAGGTCGCGCAGACCCACTGGACCCTCACGGACCCGTCCGCGGGCTCCTATAGCGTGGTCATGTCGAGCGGCCTGGCGGCAACGGGCCAGGACTTCGGCAACTACCCCGCGCCCGGCAGCATCAGCGGCATCAAGTTCGAGGATCTGGACGGCGATGGCGTCAAGGATGACGGCGAGTCCGGCCTGGCCGGCTGGACTATCTTCCTCGACACCGACAGCAACGGGCTGCTCGACGATGGCGAGGTCAGCGTGGTGACCGGGGTCGATGGGTCCTATCGCTTCGCGGACCTGGCCCCCGGCACTTACCAAGTGCTCGAGGTGGTCAAGCCCGGCTGGCTCCAGACCTATCCGGGCACCGGTGCCGCGGCGACGGGCCAGAGTGTCGTGTTGAGCGCATCCACGGCGGCCCTGGTGACCCCCACGGAGGTGATCACCAGCGCCCTGGTGGCGCAAGGCGTCAATGACGCGGCCTGGGCCGGGGCCCGGTCCGGTCTCACCGACTTCCTGGCCGATGCGCGCTTCACCGGTATCGACGGCAGCGGTCTGACCGCCGTCGTGATCGACACCGGGATCGACCTGGATCATCCCTTCTTCGGCCCGGACGCCGATGGCAACGGGGTGGCGGATCGTATCCTCTTCCAGTACGACTTTGCCGACTTCGATAGCGACGCCAGCGACCGGCGCAGTCACGGTTCCATGGTCGCCAGCCTGATCGCCGGCGATGACGCCCGCTACCCGGGGGTCGCCCCCGGGGCCGACCTGATCGCCTTCAAGGTCTTCGAGGACAGCGGGGCCGGGTACTTCGGGTATGCCGAGCAGGCCCTGCAATGGGTGGTCAAGAACGGCACGGCCAACCACGTGGCCGTGGTCAACCTGTCGCTGGGCGACGGCGGTAACTGGGTCGACGCGGTCTCCCGCTACGGCCTGGGCGACGAGTTGGCGGCCTTGGCGTCCCAGGACATCCTGGTGGTCGCGGCGGCCGGCAATAACTACTACAGCGCCGGCGGTCAGGGTGTCGCCTATCCGGCCGCGGACCCGAACGTGGTCGGTGTCGGTGCCGTCTGGGTCGGCGATTACGGCGGCCCCTGGTCCTTCAGCAACGGCGCCAAGGACCTTACCACCGGCGCCGACCGGATCACGAGCTTCAGTCAGCGCGACGCGGAGCTCACCGAGGTCTTCGCCCCTGGGGCGCGCCTGACCGGTGCCAACGCCACCGGCGGCACCGTGACCATGCAGGGCACCAGCCAGGCGAGCGCCTATGTCTCCGGTATCGGGCTCCTGGCGCAGGACCTGGCCCAGCAGACGCTGGGCCGGCGCCTGACGCTGGACGAGTTCAGCCGCCTGCTGATCACCACCGGCGAGCGTATCGTCGATGGCGACGACGAGCAGGACAACGTGCCCAATACGGGGCTGAGCTTCCCACGGGTGGACATGCTGGCCCTGGCCGCGGGCATCCTGGCCCTGGACGCCGCGCCGGACGGCGGCGGCAACGGCACGCCTGACGACGGCACCGGCGAGGTGCCGACCTACACCACCGCGGCCCTCGGGCACACGGTCGCGGTCGGGCCTGGCGAGGACTTGGGCGGGGTTGACTTCGGCAACTTCAAGCTGGCAACCATCAGCGGTACCGTGTTCGACGACTTGGGCGGTGACGGCGCCTTGAACGGCTCCGATCCTGGCCTGGCCGGCTGGACGGTCTTCCTCGACAGCGATAGCGATGGGCTTTTCGGCACGGGCGAGAGCAGTACAATCACCGGCGCGGACGGGGCTTATGCCTTCGCGGACTTGGTCGCCGGTAGCTATCGCGTCGCGTTGGTGTCGGCCACCGGCTGGGTGGCGACCTCCGTGACCTTCTTCAATGTGGTCGCATTGAGCGGCGTGGACGCCGTGGGCGACTTCGGTGTCAATCAGACGCCGGTGGTCGTGGACGACGGCTTCGTCGGTGACGAGGATCAGACCATCACCGGGGATCTTGGCGACAACGACACGGACCCCGATGGTCCGGTGTATCTGGCGTCAGTGGTGGAGGCCCCCACTCACGGGCAATTGTCCTTGGCGACTGACGGCCACTTCATCTACACGCCCGAGGCCGATTACCACGGCACGGATAGCTTTACCTACCTGGCGAACGATGGCCAGGCCGACAGCAATGTCGCGACCGTCCTGTTGACCATCAACCCGGTGAACGACGCGCCGGTGGCGGTAGATGACAGCGCCGAAGGTGACGAAGACGCCGTGTTGGGCGGCTACGTGCTCGGCAACGACACCGATGTGGACGGGGACGGCCTTGTCGTCAGCCTGTGGTCTGGCCCCAGCCACGGCACTCTGGACCTCGCCGCGGACGGCAACTTCAGCTACACCCCGGAGGCCGACTACCACGGCACGGACAGCTTCAGCTACCTGGCGTCCGACGGCCAGGCCGACAGCAATGTCGCGACCGTCCTGTTGACCATCAACCCGGTGAACGACGCGCCGGTGGCGGTAGATGACAGCGCCGAGGGTGACGAAGACGCGGTGTTGGGCGGCTACGTGCTCGACAATGACACCGACGTGGACGGGGACGGCCTTGTCGTCAGCCTGTGGTCTGGCCCCAGCCACGGCACCCTGGACCTCGCCGCGGACGGCAGCTTCAGCTACACCCCGCAGACCGACTACCACGGCTCGGACAGCTTCAGCTACCTGGCGTCCGACGGCCAGGCCGACAGCAATGTCGCGACCGTCCTGTTGACCATCAACCCGGTGAACGACCGACCCACTGTCGACCCGATCAGCCCTCAGGATGTCGTCGAGGGTCAGACGGTCAACCTCGACGTGGTCGGCCACGATGTGGACGCTGACGCGCTGAGCTACAGCCTGATCGCCGGGCCTGGCGTGATCGATCCGCAAACCGGCGCCTATGCCTGGACCGCGGACGACGGCGACACCGTGCAGCAGGTCGGTGTCCGCGTCACCGATGGGCAGCTGGACTCGTTCTTTGATGTCTACTTCGATCTCAATGTCACCAACGTCGCCCCGACCCTGACCATCGCCGGGTCGGCCAGCGCCATCGAAGACCGCCTCTACACGCTGAACCTCGGCGCGAGCGACCCGGGCGCCGACACCATCGCCAGTTGGGGCATCGATTGGGGCGACGGCACCCCCTGGGAGCAGTTCAACGGCAACCCGACCCAGGTGACCCACCGCTACGCCGACCCCGGCAGCTACGTGATCGTCGCCGCGGCCACCGACGAGGACGGAATCTGGACCGCCAACACCCAGCCCGTCAGCGTCGCCGTCAACCCCCTGCAATTGCTGAGCCTCACCCCCGAGACCAGCGGCTTCGCGCTGCACTTCGACCGCGCCCTGGCCGCCGCCGAGCTCAACCTCTACGACGCGGTCGCCGACGGCCGTGACCCGGCGGACCTGGTGGTCACCGGCCCCGGCGGCGTCGCGCTCGCGGGCAGCCTGCTGGTGGATGCCGCGGGCAGTACCGCCCGCTTCGTCGCCGCCGGCGGGGCGCTCGCCGCCGGTGACTATAGTGTGCGCCTGCGCAGCAGCGCCGACGCCTTCATGGACCAGGCCGGCACCCTGCTCGACGGCAACGGCGACGGCAGCGGTGGCGACGACGCGGTGCGCGGTTTCACCATCGACGCCTTCACCGGTGCCACCGTCGGGATCGGCGATTTCGCCCGCGGCCCCGGGCAGGACATCGACCTGCCGGCCCCGAGCGGTGCCCTGCCCATCACCCTCAGCAGTGTTGGCGGCGTCACCTCGGTGCGCTTCGACCTGAGCTACGATCCGGACCTCTTGACCATCACCGGCGCCAGCCTCGCGGCCGGCGTCCCGGCCGGGACCACGCTCGACTTCGGCGGGGTTGCGGGTGAGCGGCAGATCCTGGTCACCAGCCCCACCCCCCTCGCCGTCGGCACCGTCAAGCTCATCACTCTGGATGCGAGCGTGCCGAGCACCGCCCCTTACACCGCCATGCAACTGCTCGACATCACGGCGGTCAGCGTCAACGGCGGGGCCTTGGTCAGCCGCGGCGACGACGCCGTCCAGGTCGTCGCCTATGTCGGGGACGTCAACGCCGACGCCCGCTACACCCTGGACGACGTCACACTCATCACCAACGTCGCGGTTGCGCGTGACAGCGGCTTCGGCGCCTTCGCCCGGGTCGATCCCCGCATCCTGGCCGACCTCTACGCGGACGGGCGCATCACCTCCCTGGATGGGCTCATGCTCACCCGTGAGGTCTACTACCTGACCACCGGGGCCGCGAACTACAACGTCGCCACCATCCCCGAGATCCCCACCGGCTTTACCGTCGTGCGCGCGGCGGCCGGCCTTGCGGATGGCGGCTCCGGTGCGAGCGCGGTCACCGGGGCGAGCCTCACCCAGGGTCCCGAGGCCGTCAGTGACGCGAGTTGGCAGCGCGACCTGCGCGCCCGCACCGGCGCCCTGATCGCGTGGCTGACCGGTCAGAGCGCCCCCGTTGCCCCGGCCGCGCCGGCCCCGTCAGCGGTGACCCCGGCGGCGCCGACGCCGCTCCCGGTGTCGCTCGCCGCGGAGGTCGGGTGGACCGCCGGACCCACGGCGAAGGTCCAGGCGCAGGCCCGGGAGATCGCGGCCCGGGCCGCAGCGCCGGCGCAAGCCGCAACCCCAGCCCAGCCCCCGGCCGATCTGGCACCAGTGACCGGCCCGGCGGCCGAGCGCAGTGCCCTCCAGCTCCGGCTGGAGCGGCTCAAGGGCCAGGCCCAGCCCGTGCAGGAAGCCATAGCCGTCCCGGACGACTGGTTGACCCAGGTCCTCGCCGGCATCGGCAACCCTGCCGCGGATGCGCCGCCCGACTGGCGGGCGCTGCTCGTCACCGACTACGCGCAGCTCGATCCGGCACCGGATCCCAACGCCGGGATCCGGCTCGAACTACCGCCGGTGCAGGCCGTCGCGAGCTGAGGTGCGCGGGTCGGTTCCCGACGACCGGGGTCCCCATGGCCCGGTCGGCGGGCGCGGCCGACCCGGGCGGTGGGGTCTGGGCGGCTGCCCCTGGCCGCTTGGAGCGCCGCTTGGAGCTGGGGATGCGAAGGCGTATCGTGCGCGTGGGTCCCGGCACCGGGTCTCGGTCGGGATTCAACACCGCGGGCGGAGCGGTTCCGCCCGCGGGGGCGCGAGAGGATAGGAAGGGCGATGACGACAGTGGTATCACAAGGGTCTCTCGCCCCGGCGAGCGCAGCCGCGGGCGAGGCCGGACCGGCTGCGGTCTGGGGGGTCTTTGCGGATGCACCCAACCAGGACGCCTTCCAGCAGGCCTGGCTCACCCTCCTGTGCGGTCAGATCGAGGGTGCCCTGGGCGGCATCCTGTTGCTGGGCGCCGCGCCCGCCGGCCCCTTCACCCCGGCGGCGATCTGGCCGGATCGCCGCCGTGACCTGACGCACCTGACCCCGGCGGCGGAGCAGGCCCTGCGCGAGCGGCGCGCGACGGTGCGCGAGCGCACGGCCGGGGAACAGGAGCGCTGCTTCGACCTGGGCTACCCGGTGGAGGTCGGCGGCCGGTTGCGGGGGGTGGCGGTGGTGGAGGTCGGGGAGCGCACCCCGGCCCGACTGCAGGCGGATCTGCGCGCCATCCACTGGGGTATGGCCGCCCTGGAGGTCCGGTTTCACCGCGCGGATGCACAGAGTGCCGAGGCGGCGAGGGAGCGGGTCTTCACCCTGCTCGACCTGGTGGCGGTGGTGGTGGAGGAGGAGCGTTTCCAGGCCGCCTGCACCGCCCTGGTCTCGGAGCTGGCGACCCGGCTCGACTGCGACCGCGTGAGCCTGGGGCTGTGCCAGGGCCAGGGCGTGCGGGTCCAGGCGATCTCCCATAATGCGACCTTCGGGCGGGAGATGAACCTGGTGCGCCTGCTGGAGGCGGCCATGGCGGAGGCGGTGGACCAGGAGTCCCTGGTGCGTTACCCCCAGGACCCGGCGGCGCCCCTGATCACCGCCGCCCATGCGGACTTGGCGGGCCAGCAGGGCGGGGCCGTCCTGTGCAGCATCCCGATCGCCGTCAAGGGGCGCTTCGCGGGGGCCTTGACCCTGGAGCGGCCCGCGGGGCGCGCCCTGGACGGCGCTGAGGTGGACCTGTGCGAGACCCTGGGCGGCCTGGCCCTGCCCATCCTGCTGGCCAAACGCGAGGATGAGCGGTGGCTGATCGGCAAGGCCTGGCTGGCGTTGCGCGCCCAGGTCACCCGGCTCGTCGGCCCGGCCCATCTGCTGCGCAAGCTCGCGGTCCTGGTGCTGGCCGCCGTCCTGATTTTTCTCAGCTTGGCCACCGGGGACTTCCGGATCGTCGCGAACGGGACCCTGGAGGGTGGACGGCTGCGTGCCATCGTCGCCCCCTTCAACGGCTACCTTGCCGATGCCCGTTATCGCGCCGGTGAGACGGTGGCCGCCGGGGCGGTGCTCGCCATCCTCGATGACCGCGACCTCAACCTGGAGAGCATCAAGCTCAGCACCCAGCGTGCCCAGTACCAACGTGAACGCCGCGAGGCTGCGGCCGGCCACGATCGGGCCAAGGCGCGCATCCTCTCCGCCCAGCTCGAGCAGGCGGAGGCGCAGCTGGCCCTGGTCCGCGAACAACTGGCCAGGACCCGCCTGACCGCCCCCTACGACGGCATTCTGGTCTCCGGCGACTTGTCCCAGTCGCTGGGCAGCCCGGTGCAGCGCGGCGATCAACTCTTTGAGATCGCCCCGGTGGGCAGTTTCCGGCTGGTCCTGAACGTGGACGAGCGCGATCTCGGCTATCTGAGCGAAGGCGCGCCCGGGACCCTGATCCTGGGTGCCCTGCCGCAGACCCCCATCCCCTTCCGCGTCAGTCTGATCACCCCGGTGACGAGCGCGGCGGCCGGACGCAACACCTTCAAGGTGGAGGGGGAACTCCTGGAGCAGCCCGCCGGGCTGCGCCCGGGGATGGAGGGGATCGCCAAGCTGGAGGCCGGGCGGCGCAAGCTCATCTGGATCTGGACCCGGACCTTCCGGCATTGGCTGCGGGTCCAGACCTGGGCCTGGCTGCCCTGAGGGCGCCCGCGCAACGCCGATGGAACAGGTCCTCGATCCCTCCTGGTACCGGGTCGCCGCGCTGCGGCCGCGGCTGCGCCCGCATGTGCAGGTCCACCGGCACCACTACCGCGGACAGCGCTGGTACCTGATCCAGGACCTGGTGACCGGGCGCTTCCATCGCTTCACGCCGGTAGCCAACCGCATCATCGGCTGGATGGACGGTGCGCGCACGCTCGACCAGATCTGGGAACAGGCGGCGCATGAGCTGGGCGACGAGGCCCCCACCCAGGGTGAGACGCTGCGCCTGCTGCACCAGTTGCACGCCGCCGACCTGCTTCAGAGCGACCTCCCGGCCGACCCCGACGAGTTGCTGCGCCGCCATCAGCGTGACCGACGCAACCGCTGGTTGCAGCAGGTGAAATCACCCCTGGCTATCCGTGTGCCCCTGCTCGACCCGGACCCCTGGCTCAGTCGCGTCGCGCGCCTGGTGCGGCCCCTGTTCGGTCGGTTCGGGGTGCTCCTGTGGCTGGGGGTGGTGATCGGCGGCACCGTCACGGCCGCCCTGCACTGGCCGGAGCTGCGCCAGGACATCTCCGGCAACCTCCTGGCGCCGCAAAACCTGCTGCTCATCGGGCTGGTCTTCCCCCTGGTCAAGACCCTGCACGAGTTGGGCCATGCCTGTGCCGTCAAGGTCTGGGGCGGGGAGGTCCATCAACTCGGGGTTATGTTCCTCGTTTTCATGCCCATCCCTTATGTGGATGCCTCCGCGTCCATCGCCTTCATCGACAAGTACCGACGCGCCCTGGTCGGCGCGGCCGGGATGCTGGTGGAGTTGTTCGTCGCCGCCCTGGCGGTTTTCCTCTGGGTCGCTGCTGAACCCGGGCTGGTCAAGGCCACGGCCTATAACGTGATCCTGATCGCCGGGGTGTCCACCCTGGTCTTCAACGGCAATCCGCTGTTGCGCTTCGATGCCTACTACATCCTGTCGGACCTGATCGAGATCCCCAACCTGGCCCAGCGGGCGAACCAGTATGTCTTCTATCTGATTCAGCGCTACCCGTTCGGGCTGCGTGAGGCCCGCTCGCCCGTCAATGCCCCCGGGGAGGCGCGCTGGTTCCTCGTCTATGCGCCCCTCTCATTCATCTACCGCATGGTCCTGTTCTCCTCGATCGTGCTGTTCGTGGGGGCCCAGTTCTTCTTCATCGGCGTCCTGCTCGCCTGTTGGGCCGCCTTCAGTCTTTTCATTCAACCGGCATTCAAGGGTATGAAATACCTGGCAACCAGCCCCAGCCTGCGGGATCGGCGCCCGCGCGCGCTCGCCATCTCCGCGGCCCTGGCCGCGGCGCTCGTGTTGTTGGTCTTCGCCCTGCCCCTGCCGCTTTCGACCCTGACCCAGGGCGTGGCCTGGGCGCCGGAGGGCTTGCAGATCCGGGTCGCGGGCGAGGGCTTCGTCGCGCGGCTGGAGGCCCGGCCCGGCGCTCAGGTCACGGCCGGTCAGCCGGTGGCGCTGCTCGATGACCCGCTGCTCGGTCCGGAACTCAAGGTCCTCAAGGGCGAGCTCGCGGTGCTGGAGGCGCGCTACGACTACTATCGGGAGGAGGATCGGGTCCAGGCGGAGATCGCCCGCGAGCAGATCGCCGGCGTCCAGGCGCAACTCGCCCGCAAGTGGGAGCGTATCGCCGACCTGGAGGTCCGGGCCCCGAGCGCCGGCCGCCTGGTGATCCCCGGGGCCGATGACCTGCCGGGGCGCTTTCTTCAGAAGGGGCACCTGCTGGGTTATGTGATTGCCCCGGGGCGGATCAGCGTGCGGACGGTCGTCAGCCAGGACGACGTGGACCTGATCCGTGGGGGCACGCGCGGGGTGCAGGTGCGGCGGACCGAGGCGATCGGCGAGGTGATTCCGGCCAGCATCGTCGGTTTGGTCCCGACCGCGAGTGCGGGGCTGCCGAGCGCCGCTCTCGGGACCCAGGGCGGGGGCAGTATCCCGATCGACCCGCGGGATCCGAAGGGGGGCACCGCGCTGACCAAGGTCTTTCAGTTCGATCTGACCCTGCCCCCCGAGGCCGCCCTGAGCACCATCGGCAGCCGGGTCTATGTGCGTTTCGAGCACCCGCCGGAACCCCTGGCCGCGCGCTGGTATAGGGCGCTACGGCGGGTCTTTTTGAGCTATTTCAATGTCTAGTCAGGAGATCAGCGTCGCGGGCCACCTGGGCCTCGCCTATCCGGAGCGTGCCCGCTCCCGTGAGTCCTGGTACGAGACCTGGGTTCGGGAGCGCCTGGGCGCACTGCGCCGGCCGCTGGCCTCGCGCAGCGCGCGCCTGCGTGCCATCTGCCCCGCGGTCGCGCTCCAGGCGGCACAGGTCCGGGGTCTGACCGATGCCGCCCTCACCGCCGCCGCGCGCGACCTGGGCTCGCACTTGCGCCGGGACGGTCTGCGGCTGCCGCTGGTCGCCCGGGCCTTTGCCTTGGTGCAGGAGGCGGCGGAGCGCCGGCTCGGGGTGCGTCACTACGAGGTGCAACTGATCGGCGGCTGGGTGCTGCTGCGCGGGGCCGTCGCGGAGATGGAGACGGGCGAGGGCAAGACCCTGACCGCGACCCTGGCGGCGGCGACTGCGGCCCTGTCCGGGGTGCCGGTGCATGTCATCACCTCCAACGACTACCTGGCCCAGCGCGATGCCCGCGAGATGGGGCCGCTCTATCGGGCCCTGGGCCTCTCGGTCGCCGCCCTGGAGCACGGCCAGAGCCCCCAGGAGCGGCGCGCCTGCTACGGCGCCGACCTCACCTACGGCTCGAACAAGGAGATCGCCTTCGACTTCCTGCGTGATCGCATCACCCTGGCGCATCGGCACCGGCGTCTCTGCATCAAGCTGGAACGGCTGCGTGGGCCCCAGGGACCGCTGGAGCAGCTCCTGATGCGCGGGCTCTTCTATGCCATCGTGGACGAGGCCGACAGCGTGCTGGTCGATGAGGCCCGTACCCCCCTGATCATCTCCGCGGGCGGCACCGACACCCCGGCCACGCGGCTCTACAGCGATGCGATTGCGACCGCCGCCCGGCTCGCAGCGGGTCTGGACTATCGTCTCGAGGGTCGGGACCGGCGGGTGGTCATCACCCCCGCGGGGCTCGTGCGCCTGGCGGACCTGACCCGGGGCCTCACCGGCGTCTGGCAGGGCCCGCGGCGGCGCGAGGCGCTCATCGGCCAGGCCCTGGCCGCCCTGCACCGCTACGAGCGGGGCGTCCACTATTTGATTCGCGAGGACAAGGTCCAGATCGTCGATGAATACACCGGGCGTATCCTGGCCGATCGCTCCTGGGAGCAGGGGCTGCATCAAATGGTGGAGGCGAAGGAAGGGGTGCCCATCACCGCCCGGCGAGACTCCCTGGCGCGCACCAGCTACCAGTATTTCTTTCGCCGCTACCTGCACCTGTCGGGGATGACCGGCACCGCCTGGGAACTGGCCCCGGAATTGTGGTCGGTCTATGGCCTGGCGGTGGTGCGGGTTCCCACCAATCGACCCATGCAGCGCCGCGCCCTCCCGACCCGGGTCTTTGCCGGGGCCGATGAGAAGTGGCACCGGGTGGCATGCCGGGTCGCCGAGGTCCATGCGACGGACCGCCCGGTGCTGGTGGGCACCCACTCGGTGGCCGCCTCGCAGCACGCGAGCGCCGCCCTGGCCGCGCTGGGGCTGGAACATTCCGTGCTCAATGCCGATCAGGACGCCCACGAGGCCGAACAGGTGGCCGCGGCCGGTCAGGCGGGGGCCATCCTGGTCGCGACCAACATGGCCGGCCGGGGCACCGACATCCGCCTGGGACCTGGGGTGGCCGCGGCGGGCGGCCTGCACGTGCTGGCCACCGAACTGCATGACGCGCGCCGCATCGACCGGCAACTGTTCGGGCGCTGCGGGCGCCAGGGCGACCCCGGCAGCCACGAGATGTATCTTTCGCTGGAGGATGAACTGATCCAGAACCACCTGCAGTGGTACTGGCGCCTGCTGGCCGCCCTGGCCCTGCGCCTGGGTGCGCAGCGGCTGTGTGCCCGGCTGCTCGCACGTGCCCAGCGCCGCGCGCAGCGCCACTATCGGGGCGTGCGCCGACACTTATTGAAACAGGATGAACGCCTTGAAGAATCCCTTGCATTCGCCGGCCGGCCCCAGTCCTGAGGGGGGCGGTATCCGGCGCGCGCGCCCGTTGCACCTGGTCCTCCTGGCGGCGGCCCTGGTGCTGCCCGGCGCCGGGTCAGGGGCCGCGGAACCGCCGCCCGCGGACACCTTTCCCTGCCTCATCGAGCCGCACCTGGTGGTCGACGCCAGTACGGCCGTCGAGGGTGTCCTCGCCACGGTGGCGGTCGGCAAGGGGGATGCCGTCGCGCAGGGGGCCGTGGTCGCCGTGCTGGAGTCCGCGGCGGAGCGCGCCGCACTGGAGCAGGCGACCCTGCGCGCCGAGATGAAGGCCTCGATCCAGGCACGCAAGGTCAACGTGCAGCGCAGCGTCGAGAAATACGAACGGGCCATGAAGCTCTCGGGCAACAAGTTCGTCTCCCCGGATGAACTCGACGAACTGCGCTCCGCCGCCGACCTGGCTCGGCAGGAGTTGGAGGAACAGGAAGAGAACCGCCGCCTTGCCGCGCTCGAGGCCAAGCGGATCGCCGCCCTGTTGGAGATCCGCACCATTCGCAGCCCCATCACCGGCGTGGTGGTGGAGCGCTACCTGGATGGCGGTGAGTTTGCGCAGGCCCAGCCGATCGTGCGCCTCGCCCAGCTCGATCCGCTGAACGTGGAGGCGGTGCTCCCGGGCGAGCGCTACGGCAGCGTGCGCGTCGGCACCCTGGCCCAGATCGCCCTGGCGGAGCCCTTCCACGAGACGCTGGAGGCGCGGGTCACCATGGTGGAGAAGCTGATCGACGCCGCCAGCGGTACCTTCGGGGTGCGCATCGAGCTGGCGAATCCGGACTACCGCATCCCGGCGGGGCTGGAGTGCCGGGTGACGTTCAGGCCGTGACCGCGAGCCGGCGGTGATCGGTCCGCACAGCGGACCCTACGGTGAGCCCGCGCTCCGTAGGGTCCGCTGTGCGGACCAACGGCCTCGCGGTGAGCCCGGTGGCCGGAATGATGATCAAGGCCATCCGCGCGGCACTCGCGGCCCCGCCGCCGGCGCCGGAAGCCGCCACGCAAGCGGCGGCGGCGCCCTTTGACGGCTACCCCCGTCCCACGTGCGGCACCGGGCGCTTGCGCATCACCACCGACCTGGCCCCGCTGCGGCGTGGTCAGGGGGTGATGACCAGACCCGCCCGCGCCTAAGCGTCCAGGCGTTGACCCGTGGGTGCGGACAGGCCGCCCGCGGCCTGCAGTCGCGCTCGCCTGTGCGCCGGAAAACGGTCTACACTTTGCGCGCAATGGCCCCCTCATGCGCCCTGCCGTGCCCCGCGCAGGCCCGAGGTGTGCCGCAGCGACTGCCCTCCGGGTTAGCGGACAGGGCCCGACACCGGCCGGCGACCCGGGGCGCGGGGATACAATCCCCTCTCTAAAGAAGCCGGAGCCTGCGGCGGGCGTCGTGCCGGGATCGGACTAGTCCAACAAGCCATTAGGCACCTGATATCACAGGTGACATTAGAGGCAACAGAAATGACTGTACTGGAAAGAATCGAAGCTCAGGTTCAGACGCTATCTGAAAAGGAGCTTTACGAGTTTCGCCGCTGGTTTCAGGAGTGGGACGCCGATGCCTGGGACCGCCAAATAGAGGCAGATGCCCAAGCTGGTAAGTTGGACGCCTTAGCGGCGGAAGCGCTCGCCGAGTATCGCTCCGGGTCAGCTCGGGAAATTTGAAACACTACGCTTCAACCAAGTTCTGGGGATGTTTCGGCGATCTTCCAGAGTCCATTCAACAGTTGGCAAGAGCGAACTACGAACTCTTGCGTCAAGACCCGTCGCATCCGTCCCTGCGCTTCAAACAAGTCAAGAACGGCCAGTATCGAAGCGTTCGTGTGGGAAAGCACTTCCGGGCTCTTGGCGTACCCGTCCCCGACGGCGTGCAGTGGTTTTGGATTGGCAGTCATGCCGCGTATGACCAATTGTTGGGCTAACAAGCCCGCTCAAAAGCGAGCGCCCGCCACGAGCGTTCCTCTGTATCCGCAAGTTATGCGCGTGGCGGGCGCTTTTTTACCGGGATCGTCAGGCTTTTTCAAGTGGCAATAGCCACTCCACAACCATCGAATAAGGGTTCCCGCAGGCCGGTTGATCGGTCGCGATATCAAAACCCTGACAGCGATCCCAAAGGTCCGTACCTGCTGGCTGACGTCACGTCGCCCTTCGACAGACCCCTGCAGAAGTACGAATGGCGTGGCCAGTTGCCACCATCTGGTAGGACCTGGCGGTTCACAAAGGCCAAGGCTGAAGCGCTGGAAGCTGAAGGAAGGATTACTTTCACCCCTTCCGGGAGACCTCGACTCAAGCGATATCTGAGTGAGGCAGTCGAGGAGGAAGCGCTTCAGGCTCCAACGCCAGGAACCTCGCAGCTTGAGTTCATTGTGCGCAACGCAATGAGAGCAATAGCAGTCGCAGTTGCCGAGAATCCTGCCTGCCTTCGAGATGTCGAATGGCGCGATCTGGAGCGAGTCTTACGCGAGGTCTTTGAAAAGCTGGGATTCTTGACTCGCCTTACGCGCTCGGGGAAAGACGGCGGATTTGACCTACAACTAGAATGCACGGAGTCCGGAGTCAACAAACAGTTCCTCGTCGAAGTTAAGCATTGGGCCGGCAGTGGAAAGAAGCCGGGACAGTCGGTTCTCAGGTCGTTGATAGATGTCGTGGCGAAGGCAAACGCCAACGCCACTGGCCTGATTCTCTCTTCCACGGGCTTTACAACAGAGGTTCTGAACGGGCGAACCGAGGTTCAACAGAAGAGGGTCCGACTTGGCGGGCGCGCAAAGATCGTGTCACTCTGCCAAAACTATCTTCAAGGTATCGATGGAGTCTTCAAGCCAACGACAGAGCTCGCGGACATGCTTCTGCAAGGCACGGTGTGAGCATAATCTGCGCAAAGACGCCTCTGGCGTAGGGACTCCGGTTGCCCGAGGGAAACCTAAGTGGGTGGGGCCAGGACTTGACTTGTTCCCGTGGCACAGGTCAAGACCAAGAATTTGCACGCCTGTACGGGTTTTGAAAAGTGGTGCAGTTACTCCATTTGCCATACCTGACGAAGACTACAGATAATCTCCATCTCTTGCGATCTCCCGTGTGACTTTAAGGAGTTATCCATGGAACCTGCGATCATAGCCTGTGAAACAACCATTGCAGTAATGAAAGCGACCGACCGAGTAACTATCGGCGTTGCTCCCAGCGATGAGTTGGTCATACGCTTTTCCGAAGCATGGGCTTGTTTACCCCCGCACGGCGCTTGGGTGGGCGGCTACGACGGCGGAAGCTATGTCTGGCTCCGGGACTGGAAGCCAGACAAACTCGGATTGTATTTCGGCGAGATTTTTAGCTTGCACGAAAAGTACCGCGGGCGTTTTGCAGTCTATTCGGAAAAGCCAGTACAGCAACTCGATCCCAGCGATCTCGATTTCGCAGATCCTGCTTTCGGCGTGGAGTTTCGAGTGAGAGCCGCGGATCGAGTTAGAGTTAATCTGATCCCTGTTGATGCCGATGCCGGTTACTTTCGAGCAACCGCCGATGGTTTGGGATCTCCCACCGCATCGATAATCAAGCCACCTTCCGATCTGGAAGGAAATGGATTCCCTGTATTTGAGGAGGGCCAAGCGTTTTTCGTCGTCGTTTCCAGCCGAGATGAAAAAGGATTCGTCGCGTCCATCTTCGATAGGGATGCGATCTTAATCGTCCCCCCCGCAAGATATGCGAGACATGGTTCTGCCGACGCTTTTTCCCCCGATTCGCTTTCGGCAAGACACTCGCCATTCAAGCTATTGATTTCTCGAAACGGTCAAATCTTTCGGGCGGACTAGGCAAGACAGAGTGGATGGGGTCAGGACTTGACTTGTTCCCGTGGCACAAGCCGAGGCCTGACCCCCTACGCGGAGGTTACCGGGTGCGCACGGCGCACCCTACGGCGTTGGCTCGGTTTCGCTCGGAACGATGATCAAGGCCGTCATCGCGGTCAGGGCGACGATGGCCTCGGGGTGTCCAGAGGGCATCAGAACGTATCGCCAGGGCCAGGGGCAAGGCAAGCAGCCCCCAGAGGGCGAAGATTTGCCAGGCGTCGGCCCACGGCCATTAAGTCAAGGCGCACTCGCCGACCGCATCGCCTCTGCCTGGAGTCCAAGGCTTCAGCCTTGGCGCGCTCCAAGGCTGAAGCCTTGGACTCCAGGCGCATGGGCTGCGGCGCTTTACTTAGCGGCTGTGAGGAGTCGGCCCAGGCCCCATGGCCGCGACCCACAGGAACAGCTCAAGACCCGCCAGCGCAGCCCCCGGCAGGGCCAAGCCGCGGGGTCGCCGAGGGACAGCCGGGGGGCTCGGGCTCCCGCCCGCTAGCCGCGTGCAGCAGCCGTCGAACGTCGGTGCGGCACCACCGCCGCCGACCACGTATGCTGCCGGATCAACTCCGAATAGCGGTATTCTCGCGCGCCTTGAGTCACCGCCGATCGCAATGCCCGCGACCGCGTTTACGTGGCCTGTCCCGGCTATCGTCCACACCAATCGCTATTACCGATACTGCCTGTTTGCGCGCAGCAAGTCGGTGGCCTATCTTCGGCGCGTGGAGCGCGCCGCCAAAGTAGAGCCAGTCCGGCTTGATGCGACGACGCTCGCTCCAGGCCAAGGCGCGCAGACCCGGAGCGTCAGACCCGCCCGGAGCGTCAGACCCGCCCGGAGCGTCAGACCCGCGGTGTTGCTCAGCACCGTCGAACCCACCCAAGACGAGGAGAAGATACTCATGCGTATGAAGGCGATTCCGGCGGCCGTCCTTACGGCCCTGCTGACCACTACCGCAGCCGCGGCCGAAGATCCGGCGATGGCGGTTGGCCAAGCGCGGCCCAACAGTTTCTGGTGGCCTGACCAGCTCGATCTCCAGCCCCTGCGCGACCAGGCGCCGGCGTCCAATCCCTACGGTACGGACTTCGATTATGCGAAGGCCTTCGCGAGCCTTGACCTCGCGGCCGTCAAAAAGGATCTCAGGGCAATGATGACCAAGTCCCAGGACTGGTGGCCCGCCGATTTTGGCCACTATGGCCCCCTGTTCATCCGCATGGCCTGGCACAGTGCCGGCACCTACCGCGTGGCCGACGGGCGCGGCGGCGCCGGCGGCGGCCAGCAGCGTTTCGACCCGCTCAACAGTTGGCCCGACAACGTCAACCTCGACAAGGCGCGGCGTCTGCTCTGGCCGATCAAGCAGAAGTACGGCCGCAACATCTCATGGGCCGACCTCATGGTGCTCGCCGGCACCGTCGCGATGCAGGACATGGGCTTCAAGACCTTCGGCTTCGCCGGCGGCCGGGCCGACGATTGGGAGCCGGACCTGGTTTACTGGGGTCCGGAGGCGGACATGCTCGGGCAGGCGCGCACCGACGCCAAAGGCACTCTGGAGAATCCCCTCGCCGCCACGCAGATGGGCCTGATCTACGTGAATCCGGAAGGCCCGGGCGGCAACCCGGATCCGCTCGCGGCCGCCGCGCAGATTCGCGAGGCATTCGGCCGCATGGCGATGAATGACGAGGAAACCGTCGCCCTGATCGCCGGTGGACACACCTTCGGCAAGACCCACGGCGCCGGCAAGCCGGCGGACTGCGTGGGCCCCGAGCCCGCCGCTGCGCCGATCCAGCAGCAAGGATTGGGCTGGGCCAACCGGTGCGGCAAGGGCAACGCCGAGGACACCATCGGCAGCGGCCTGGAAGGCGCCTGGACCGGCGCGCCGACGCGCTGGACCATGATGTATCTGGGCAACCTGTTCAACTTCGACTGGGAGCAGACCCGCAGCCCGGCCGGCGCCATTCAGTGGAAGCCAAAGGATGGAGCGGGTGGCGGCACGGTCCCCGACGCCCACGTGAAGGGCGTCAGCCATGCGCCAATCATGTTCACGACGGACTTGGCGCTGAAGTTCGATCCCACCTATCAGGCGATCGCCAAGCGCTTCCTGGAGCAGCCGGAGGAATTCGAGCTTGCGTTCGCGAAGGCCTGGTTCAAGTTGACGCATCGCGACCTGGGGCCGCGCGCCCGGTATCTCGGCGCCGAGGTGCCCGAAGCGGTGCTGGTCTGGCAGGATCCGGTGCCCGCCGTCGATCATGCGTTGATAGACGACAAGGACATCGCCGAGCTCAAGAAGCGCATCCTGGCATCCGGTCTGACGACCGCTGAGCTGGTGCGCACCGCGTGGGCCTCGGCATCCACCTTCCGCGCCAGCGACATGCGCGGCGGTGCCAATGGCGGGCGCCTGCGCCTGGCGCCGCAGAAGGACTGGCCGGTCAATGATCCGGCAAGCCTGGCGAAGGCGCTGAAGACCCTGGAGGACCTCCGCACGGGCTTCAACAAGGGCGCCGCCGGCGGCAAGCAGGTCTCGCTCGCCGATCTGATCGTCCTGGGCGGTGCCGCGGCGATCGAGCAGGCGGCCAAGAATGGCGGCTATAGCGTGGCTGTCCCCTTTAAGCCCGGACGCACGGACGCCACCCAGGAACAAACCGATATCGCGTCCTTCGCCGTCCTGGAGCCGACGGCCGATGGCTTCCGCAACTACTTTGCGGACGGTAACCGCCGCTCGCCGAGCGCGATGCTGGTGGACCGCGCCGACCTGCTGGGGCTGAGCGTTCCGGAGATGACGGCACTGGTTGGCGGGCTGCGCGCCTTGGGCGCCAACAGCGGTGGCTCAAAGCATGGCGTGTTCACCAATCGCCCCGGCCCGCTGACCAATGACTTCTTCGTCAACCTGCTCGACATGAACACCCGGTGGTCGCCCGCGGCGGGCACCGCCGGCCTCTATGAGGGACGAGACCGTGCGACCGGCGAGCTGAAATGGACGGCGACCCCGGTGGACCTGATCTTCGGATCGAACGCCGAGTTGCGTGCCATCGCCGAGGTCTATGCGTCCGCGGATGGCGGTGAGGAGTTTGTCCGCGACTTTGTCGCCGCCTGGACCAAGGTGATGACGGCCGACCGCTTCGATCCGCAGCGGGGCTAGGCAAGAGCCGCTCGGGCCGTGGTTGGCGTCAGCCCGGTCCGAGCACGCTCGACACGACGGCCGAAGCCGGAGCAGACGTCCCATGTGAGCAAGGGGCCAGGCTCAAGCGAATGCGGCGGACAGGAACAGACCAAGTTCAGCTTGCCCCGGTTGGTCTTGAATCGTGGCGTGAGTCACCAGTCACGACCAAGCAGCACTCCGGCGACGTCGAGTCACCGAATCACGAAGCGCGCCGCCGCCCAGCCCGCGCGCCCCCAGCCCGAGCAGGTCCAGTGCCATCAACGCCACCGTGCCCGGCAGCGGTTCAGCGCCGACCACAACCGCCAGTCGTTGGCACCGGCGTAGTTGGCCGCGTTCATCGCCGTAATCCATTCCAGGGCCTTGGCCCACCCCATGGTGCCGTTGGCATTGATGCCGGTCACGCCGAAGGTCTGCGGCGGTCGGCAACCGGGCGGGCTGCGCGGGAAGTCAGTTTGCGTGTTTCGCGGGCGGGTCGGCTTCCAGCCGGCCCTGGGTTTGAGGGCAACGATGCCCCCGGTGCAGGAGCGCGGCCGCGGACTGCCCGTCCCTGGCGGGTGGATGTCGAGAAGGAGTTGGCGCAGAAGATCCAGCGGCTGGACATCCTCATCATCGAACGCCGGCCGGGCGCGCTGACGGATGCCGGCCCCGCGGCGCTCGCCGGCCTGCCCGACGGTCTGGAGCGGTGGCTTTTCACTCTCCTCCCCCGAGACTGCTGTGATGCGCTATCATCAGCCCATTGAATGTCATCTGTGCTCCAACTCATGCGCACGACCCTGGATATCGACGCAGACATCCTCTCCGCCGTTAAAGCCCGCGCGCGCCGGGAACGCCGATCCGCCGGTGCTGTCCTCTCCGATCTGGTTCGGCAGGCGCTCACCGGGAGTGCTGCGTCGGTATCGAGCGCGGGCGATGAAATCTTCTGCGGATTTCGCCCGTTGCGCGCGGATGGCCGCGTGGTCAGCGACGAGACGGTCGAGCGCCTGCGCGACGATCTGGGCATCTGATGCGCGCCCTGCTGGACGTAAACGTGTTGATCGCGCTGTTGGACGGCGCGCACCAACATCACGGCGCCGCACGCGCATGGCTCGAAGCGAACATTCAGCACGGCTGGGCGTCTTGCCCCATCACCCAAAACGGCTGCGTGCGCATCATGTCGCAGCCCGCCTATCCGGGTGCCGAGCCGCCGGCGGCCATCGCCGGGCGGCTGCGCGATGCGACCGAGACCGAGTGGCACGCCTTCTGGCCCGACGCGGTCAGCCTAGTCGGGCCGAAGACACTCGATTGGCGGCATGTGCTGGGCGCCCGGCAATTGACCGACCTCTATCTGCTGGCGCTTGCCGTGCATCGCGACGGCCGCCTTGTCACCCTTGACGGAGGCGTGCCGGTGCATGCGGTACCCGGTGCCGGGCCGCGGCATCTGATGTCGATTGTCGGGTGACCCCTGGGCGCGGGTCGTTCGGGAACGCTGGCTCCGCCGCGGGAGTTAGGAAAGAGCGAGGGACTTCGGGTGGTATGGTTGCAGGAACAGGAACGCATCCGCGCGGCGCGCGGCAAGTCACGCTGGGACGGCGCCCTGGATGCCATGCTATGGGATGCGACGATGCGTGATGGTGCTCGTCGATTCATCGGTCTGGATCGACTATTTCAACGGGAAATCCATCTGCCTGCTGCTCGACGGGGTGTTTGAGGGCGGTCCCGACGGTCAGGTGCGGTTCCGACCCGCCCAAGCCCTGACCGCAGAGGCGCTCGCGGCCATCGCTACCCAGAACCGCCGACGGGTGCTGCGCTGGTTCGCCCGCAGCGGGCTGCTGGAGGCCGTGGACGCCCAAGACCTGCTGACCTGGGACCACGGTGGCTTTTCACTCGACGCCGTGGTACGGATTGACCGACACGACCGCGCCGGGGTGCTGGGCACCCCAGGCGCCGTTCCAGACCGCCCAACTCAGCCAAAAACCGCTTGCCCGGTGTCCTAAGCGCGGCTAAGATCGGGGCCATAGTGGGTCTCGGGTGGTTGAATTTGATTGAATTTCCTATCCGTTTACGTTGCGTCGCCAAAACGCGAACCTCCGCCGCACTCGCGACCTTCTCCCTCCCCAAGCTCATCTCCGGCGAGCTGGACGTGTCGGAGCTGGATATCTAAATCAAGGACAAAGTTACATGAGCGATACGGTATTCACTAAGGTGGATTACACCCTCGGCGCCCTGATGGACGCGGTTCAGATGGGCACTATCGGTCTGCCGGACATCCAGCGGCCCTTCGTGTGGAAGAATACGAAGGTGCGCAACCTGTTCGACTCCATGTACCGGGGGTATCCGGTGGGCTATCTGCTGTTGTGGGAGAACGCGAACGTCGAGGACTCCAGGACCATCGGCGCCAGCGACAAGCAGAAGGTGCCGAGCCTGCTGATCGTTGACGGCCAGCAGCGTCTGACCTCCTTGTTCGCGGTGGTCAAGGGCGTGCCGGTGGTGCGGGAGAACTACGCTTCGGAGCAGATCGAGATCGCCTTCAGCCCGCTGACGGAAAGGTTTGAGGTGGCGGACGCGGCCATCCGCCGGGACAAGAGTTTCATCCCGAACATCTCTGCGCTGTGGAGCCCGGAGACCGACCTGTTCGAGTTGGTAGACGGCTACTTGGAGGCCCTCGGTGGCGTCCGTGAGATTGCGCCAGAGGATAAGAGGCGCATCAGAAGGGCGTTTTCCAAACTCCAGAATCTACTGAGCTTCCCGTTCACCACCTTGGCGCTGGCCGCGAACATCGACGAAGAGCAGGTTTCCGAGGTCTTCGTCCGCATCAACAGCGAGGGGAAGTCGCTGAACCAGGCAGACTTCATCCTGACCTTGATGTCGGTGTTCTGGGACGAGGGCCGAGCGCAGTTGGAGGACTTCTGCCGCCGGGCGCGCAAGCCGACCGCGGGCAAGCCGTCGCCCTTCAATCACTTCATCGAGCCCAACCCGGACCAGTTGTTGAAAGTGAGCGTCGGGGTAGGGTTCCGCCGCGCCCGGTTGAGGGCGGTCTACTCGGTGCTGCGCGGTAAAGACCTGGATACCGACGTCCCCATTGCGGAGCGGCGGGACGCCCAGTTCGCGGTCCTCAAGCAGGCGCAGGCGCGGGTGCTGCACCTCCAGCATTGGCACGACTTCCTCAAGGCGTTGATGCGGGCGGGCTTTCGCAGCGGGCGGATGATCAGCTCCCAGAACAACCTGCTGTTCGCCTACATGCTCTACCTGCTGGGCAGGACGGAGTACGGGGTCGAGGAGTACGAACTGCGACGGCTCATCGCCCAGTGGTTTTTCATGACGGCGCTGACCGGGCGCTACTCCAGCTCGCCGGAGTCCACCATGGAGTTCGACCTGGCCCGCTTCCGGCAGGTGAACCATGCGGATGCCTTCGTCGGCACCCTCAGGGCCATCTGCGACGCCACGCTGACGAGCGACTTCTGGGGCATTACCCTGCCGACGGAGCTGGCGACCTCCGCGGCGCGCAGCCCGTCGATGTTCGCCTTCTTCGCGGCCCTGAACCTGCACGAGGCACGGGTGCTGTTCTCGGACCAGAAGGTCTCGGAGCTGATGGACCCGACCACCCAGGCGCACCGCTCTTCCCTGGAACGGCACCACCTCTTTCCTAAGGCGTACCTGGCCAACCTGGGCGTCACGGATACCCGTGAGACGAATCAGATCGCCAACTTCACGATGGTGGAGTGGGGCGACAACACGAAGATTGCGGACAAGCCCCCGGCGGAGTATGTGCCGGAGCTGAGCATGCGGTTCAGCGGCAAGGATCTGGAGCGCATGTACTACTGGCACGCCCTGCCGGACGGATGGGAGCACATGAACTATCGGGACTTCCTGCGCCAGCGCCGCGAGCTGATGGCCCAGGTGATCCGTGACGCCTACCAGGGGCTCGCCGGGGAGGGGAAGGCGGCGGCCGAGGGCGTCCCGGTGGACGTGCTGGTGAACCAGGGCGAGACGAGCACCGTGGAGTTCAAATCCACGCTGCGGATCAATCTGCATACTGGTGAAAAGGACACCCGGATGGAACTGTCCGTGCTCAAGACCATCGCCGCGTTCGTCAACTCATCTGGCGGCACGCTCATCGTCGGCGTGGCGGACGACGGCAACCCTGTGGGCATTGAGGTGGACCAGTTTCCGAACGAGGACAAGATGTACCTGCACCTGGTCAACCTGATCAAGGAGCGCATGGGCGCCAAGCACATGACGTACATCCACCCGAGGTTCGACGATTTCGACCACTCGCGGGTACTGGTGGTGGAGTGCTTGCCGTCGAAGTCCCCCGTCTTCGTCAAGGACGGGCAGACCGAGCGCTTCTACATGCGAACCGGCGCGGCGACGGCCGAGCTGACCGGTGGCCAGGCGCAGGATTTCATCAAGCAGCGGTTTGGGAACTGACGAGGTATCGACGAGTCGGAACTTGCCGGCAATCTCGGCGGACCGCGGAAGCTGCATTCTCCCGTGGACCGCGTACCTGATCGAGCAGCCGTACAGGCGTAAGCTGCTGAAGTAGTGACTATAATTAGGGCAGAACCGAATAGCGATCGGTGGAACGGGAATTCCGCCACGCGCTCACCTGCGGTCTCCTCGCCTACGGCTTTGCCCGCGCCCGCTGTGCGGCCTGCGGTCATGAAGTTCTGGTCGCCTGCTCCTGCAAGGGCCGCGGCTTGTGCCCGTGCTGTACCACCCGGCGCATCGCGGAGACCGCCGCGCACTTGCTCGACCACGTATTCCCGCCGTTGCCGGGATGCACCTGAGTTTCACTGCAACCTGGTCAAAGAGCAGGAAAGGGGTTAAGGAAAGGGGTCAGTCAAGGAAAGGCAAGGAAAGGGGTCAGGTCTAAAGGCAAGGAAAGGGGTCGGCAAGGAAAGGGGTCAGGTCTCGGCAAGGAAAGGGGTCAGGTCTTGACTTATTCCTGGCGGCATAAGTCAAGACCTGACCCCATTTCCGCTTGACCCCATTTCCGACTTGGCCCTACCTATCCAAGGCTGAAGCCTTGGACTCCGTCCCGGAGGTGCCGGAACGATGATCAAGAGCCCGCTCGCTCTAGGTCGGTGCCCAGAGATCGTCCAGAGTGATTGTCACCGCCTCGAAGGGCGGCAGCGACACCCGCGCACCGCCCGCGAACCGCCCCATCTCCCGCCAGGCGGCACCCTCCAGGGCGTAGGCTTCCAGGGTGTGCGCCTGGGGATCGATCAACCAGGCGGAGGCGACCCCGAAGCGGGCGTAGATCGGCATTTTGACCTGGCGATCTTTGCTTTCGGTGGACGGCGACAAGACCTCACAGACCCAATCCGGTACGACTTTGTAGCGATGATCCTTCGGAATCCGCGGCAGTCTGCTGCGACGCCAACCGGCCAGGTCCGGAACATCAACCTCAGTGTTGCGGATAAAGTGCAATTCCGGCTCGTCGATGATCCACCAGCCGCCCGGCCCGTTCTCTCCGAACTGAAACGGTGGACCAAGCCGCATACCCAGCACGGACCCCGTATACCCATGCGGACCGCTGGGGCGCGGCTGGGTGTAGAGTTGACCGTTGAGAATCTCCCCCGTGAGCCCTTCCGGCAGGGCCTCAAGCTGTTCATAGAGACTCGGGCGCGTTTGCTGGTGAGCTTGCATGACCTGGTTCCTCTCGTTCACGTGATCGTTCAAGCAGACGATTTCGTGGGGTCCGCGATGGCCGGCCGGACCCACTGATCGAGCACGCGGTGCAACTCCGCCAGCCGCACCGGCTTGGGGATGTAGTCGTCCATCCCGGCCGCGAGGCACAGGTCGCGGTCCCCGGACATGGCGTTGGCGGTCATGGCGATCACCGGCAGCCGCGGTAGCCCCAGCTCCTGTTCCCGGGCGCGCAGGGCACGGGTGGCCGCGAAGCCGTCCAGCACCGGCATCTGCACGTCCATCAGCACCAGGTCGAAGTCGCCGACGGCGATCAGGTCCAGGGCTGCGGCCCCGTCGCCCGCCACCTTTACGGCGAGCCCCAGCTTGCGCAACATGCCGCAGGCGACCTTCTGGTTGACCAGATTGTCCTCCGCCAGCAGGACGCGGCCGGCGAGTTGGAGCGCCGCGGGTTCGGGCGCCCGGGGGGGCGGCTCCGGGGTGCGTCCGTGGACCAACTGGAACAGGGCGTCGCGCAGCAGGGCGAGGCGCACCGGCTTGTTCAGGGCCAGATCGATCCCCGGCAGGTCCGCGGCGGCCGGCTGGCCGGCGGAGCTCAGGAGCACCAGCGGGGTGGCGGCGATGGCCGGGTCCGCCCGGATGGCGCGCGCCAGCGCGAGGCCGTCCAGGTCCGGCATCTGCAGGTCCAGGATGGCAACGGCGAAAGGCTGCCCGGCGGCGGCGGCCTCGCGCAGGCGCACCAGGGCCTCGGCGGCGCGGGTGACGCAGGTGTAGTACACGCCCCAGCCGCGCAGGTAGTGGCCCAGGATCTCCAGGTTGGTGAGGTGGTCGTCCACCGCCAACATGCGCAGCCCGTCGAGGCCGTTGGCCGGCGGCGGCACGCCGGTGTCCGCCTGCGGCGCGAAGGGGATCCGGATCAGGAAGCGCGAACCCTCGCCGATGGCGCTCTGTACCTCGAGCGTACCGCCCATCAACTCGATCAGGTTCTTGCTGATGGTCAGTCCGAGCCCGGACCCGCCGAAGCGGCGCGTAGTGGAGCCGTCCGCCTGCATGAAGGGGGTGAAGAGCCGCTCGCGCTGCTCGGCCGTCATGCCAATGCCGGTATCGTTGACGGCAAAGCACAGGGTCAGTGTGGCCGCTGTCGGGTCCTCGCTCACATGCAGCAGCACCTCCCCCTGCTGGGTGAACTTCACCGCATTGCCCAGAATGTTGGTGAGCACCTGGCGCAGGCGCGTCGGATCGCCCAGGACCCGGGTCCGGGCCTGGGGCTCCACGAAGCAGGCCAGTTCGAGCGTCCGGCTCTGCGCGCTGGCGCTGAACAGGGCGGCTACGTCCTCGGCCAGCAGGCGGGCGTCGAAGGGGATGGCCTCCAGGTCCAGCTTGCCGGCCTCGATCTTGGAGAAGTCCAGGATGTCGTTGATAACGGTGAGCAGCCCCTCGGCGGAGTTGCGGGCGATCTCCACATAGCCGCGCTGTACCCGGTCCAGGTTCGATTGGGCGAGCATCTCCAGCATCCCCAGGACGCCGTTCATGGGGGTGCGGATCTCGTGGCTCATGTTGGCGACGAACTGGCTCTTGGCCAGGCTGCCGGACTCGGCCACCTCCTTGGCCTGGACCAGGGCTTGCTGGGCGCAACGGCGCTCCTCCACCTCGAGCGCGAGTTGGTCGTTCAGGTCCGCGATCTGTTCCTTCTCCCGGGTCAGGTCGGCCACCAGGTCCAGGTTCGCGTAGCCCAGTTCCAGTGAGCGGCGCAGGGTATCGTGGTAACGGCGGGCATTGATCCACATGAAGAGCGTGAAGAGCGTCAACAGAAACAGAAAGGTATAGGCGAGCTGGTCACCCAGGACCGCCAGGCGCACGCCGAAGGGGACCAGGGCCGCGAGCAGATAGATCCGGTAGGCCAGCAGGTGGTGACTGAGCGTCGGGATGGCCCCGGCCACCATGCCGGAGAGGACGAACCCCAGGAAGACCTGATAGGACAGGTCCTGACCGGGCAGGAGCAGGATCGCCAGCCCCCAGGCCAGCCCGGTGGCAGCGGCGCCCAGGGTGAAGCGCCGGGCCCAGACCGGGTCCGCGGTCGCGGCGCGGTCGCGGCGAAAGCGGGCGAGCAGCAGGGTGCGGGCGATCAGGATCAGGAACAGGCCGCCGCACCAGGTCCAGACCGCGAGCGGGCGGGCGACATAGCTCATGGCGGCGGCCACCATGACGGCATTGACCGCTGTGATGAAAATCCCCGGCGGCGCCTGTTCAAAGAGCAGCCGGGTCAGGTCCGCCTGGACCTCGCGGTCCTGGCCCTGACCCAGGGGTGCGGGCTGGCTCGGCGGGGGATGGTTAGGTTTCTGAAACATGGGGTTGGGGTCCGGGGGCCGTCCCGTACGGGGTGGGCGATGCGCGCGCGACCCGCGGCGCGGGCTAAGCGGTGCGGGTGCGGACTTCAGGTCCAACCCCATTATGTCCCAAGGGCCGGGGTGCTGTCTGTCGACCCGGCGGCAGGTGCGTGCGGCGCTCCGAACGGCGGCGGACCGGTGGAGCCGGACTCGCGGGCGTTACCCACCCAGGGCGTCACTGCCGTTAAGGTCAGCTCCGCTGCCCAAACGCCTGGAGTCCAAGGCTTCAGCCTTGGAGCGCGCCAAGGCTGAAGCCTTGGACTCCAGACAGAGGCCCGGCGGGCTGGGCCAGGAGCGCGCGCCCGGCATAGGGCGGTGCGCTCTGGAGCCGCGGGTCCGCCACCGGGGTGCCGATCGTGAAGTGATAGAGCGATTGCCAACCGGTGTCGCCGATCCCCAGCAGCCGGTGCATGGCGTCGTCGAAGAAACAGCCGATGCCCGTGCCGCGCACGCCGGCCGCCTCCGCCTCCAGATACAGGACTTGACCGAGCATGCCGCACTCCCAGAAGAGTTCCCGGTAGCGCCAGGGACCTGCCGCCAGGGCGCCGTCGAACTGCGCCAGCATCCCGAGCGCAAAGGCGCTGTCACCCGCGATCTCCTGGTGGCAGGCGAGCCCGCGCGCCGCCGCCCGGGTGTCGCCCGGGGTCAGGCCGAACAGGGGCAGGTGGGCCGGTGCGCCGGGCACCGGGTCCCAGCGCCAGTCCTTGCCCAGGCCCGCACGCAGCGCCGGGATGGCCGCCGGGTCCCGGGCCAGCAGGTAGAGCCCGGGGGCGATGCCGGTGATGCGGTGGACGAACAGGGCCAGGTGGACCCGGGGCCGCCCGCTCCAGGCGTCCAAGGGCGCAACCCCTGGGCGCGGCAGGGTGGCGTCCAGGAGGGCAAACCAGCGTTGCGCCGACAGCGGGGTGGCGCCGTCGAAGTCCTGAGCGCTGCGCCGCTGTCGGATCAGGTCGGCGGCGCTCAAGGGAGAGGGATTGGGCAGCAGCGGCGGCAGCGGCGGGCCGGACTCCAGGGGCGATTCCAGGGGAGATCCAGGCCCCGTCCCGGCGCCCGGTCCCCGCCCGGCGGGGCGCGCGCAGGCCGCGGCGACGGTCGTGATCCCGGGCCAGTCCCGGGTCTCCTCGCTCAGCCGATTCGCCCGTCCGACGAAGGTCCGCCGCGGCCTGAGCAGGCGGGCGAGGTCCGCGGGCCGCGGTTCCCGGGGGCCGACCCAGAGGGCCAGGTCCGGTGCCTCGCCCTGCCCCGGGTCGCAGTCGTCGGGTCGATCGAGCCCCAGCAGGTGGGCCAGCTCCGCGTCCCCCCAGGGCAGCGTGCCCACCCGCCAGCCCAGCACGGCCGCCGCATAGGCGAGCGCCGCCAACGCGTGGCCCAGGTCGTGTTGGCAGTAGCGGTAGGCGCGCAGGCCGTACTTCCAGGCCTCCCGCCAGTGGATACTGGTCAGGGCCAGGACCAGGGGGGCGTCCGGCGGAGCCGCCTGGGTCACTGCCTGGGGGGATGCCGATGGCGCCGCCGCGTCTTGCGCCCGGTGTTCCAGCCGGTGGTCGCGGCTCACATAGTGCCAGACGCCGCCCGCGAGCCCCGGCCGCGGGTCCGTGACCAGATAGCACTCGGTAGGGTGCAGGTTGCCGCTGGAGGGATTGCAGCGCAGCGCCCAGCGCGCCCCGTCGATGGACTTCCAGGCCGAGAGCCCGAGCGCCAGTTCCAGCAGGACCCCGAGATGGTCCAGGTCCAGCGGTGCCGACGGCGGGCGCTCACCGCGGCGGACCTGATCGAAGGCCAGCCGGTGCGCGTCCGCCCCCAGTGGCAGGTCGATCCACGGTGCCCCGGGGTAGACCCGGAAGGGGTCCGGCTGATTGGCCCAGTCCAGGCCGCCCGGCCCCGGGGCATAGCGCTCGGGCTGGTGTTTGCTCGCCTGGTGATAGGCGTAGACCAGGTCCAGGTCGGTCGGGGTCATGGGTGCCTCGGCATCGGTGTGTCGTTGTCGTTGTCGTTGTCGTAATCCTAGAATCGGCAATTGCTCACGCAAAGACGCCAAGAACGCAAAGAAGAATAGAACTTTGCTGGCGAAGATCCCGTCATCCGGTAGGTGAACCGTACGACAGAGATATCGCATTGAAAAACTTTGCGTCTTTGCGTCTTTGCGTGAAACAAATGCTCTTTCCAGGGTAATCGTTGTCGTAATCGTAATCGAGGTAATCGTACCGCCCAATACGCCCCGGCCAGGTAGCGAATCGAAACCCGATCAACGTCGGGCTGCTCAGGCCGCAATGGCAGTGCTGCTGCGATTACGATTACGATTACGATTACGACAACGACAACGACAACGACAACGACGCGGCGGGCATTCCCTAATTGAATTATTCAGCTTATCAGTCCACCGTTCCTTTGTGGAATTCAGCGTTTTTCGCGGACTGATTGCCGGATTTCGGCCGACGGGCAGCCGCCGCGCAGGCAGCAGGCGTCGCAGCGCGGTTGCTTGCGGCAGACCTCCTTGCCGTGGCGCACGATCAGCGCGTGATAGGCGTTGAAGAGCGGCACATCAGGGCCAAGCGCGGTCTCGAAGGCGGCGCGGATGGCCTCGTAGCCCTCGTCCCCGCACAGCAGGCCGAGCCGGGTGAAGACCCGCCGGGTGTAGGCGTCCACCACGAAGACCGGGCGCGCGAAGGCATAGAGCAGCATGTCGTCGGCGGTCTCCGGCCCCACCCCCGCGATTCCTAGCAGGTAGCGGCGCAGTTCCCCGGTCTCCAGTGCCCCCAGCCCTGCCAGCCCGCCCCCGGCGATGAAGCCGCGGCAGAAGGAGCGCAGGCGCCGGGCCTTGATGTTGAAATAGCCCGATGGGCGCAGCGCGTCCGCCAGGTCCGGCTCGTCGAGGGCCAGAATCGCCTCCGCGGTCAGCGGGATGCGCCCGCTCAGGCGCGCCAGGGCCCGCTCCACGTTGGTCCAGGCGGTGTTCTGGGTCAGCACGGCGCCGACCATGACCTCGAAGGGGGTCTGCGCCGGCCACCAACCCTGGGGACCGTAGGCGGCCTCCAGGGTGGTGTAGACGGTGCGGCAGCGCTCGGGGGTCATGGTTTATCTTGATCCGCCAATGTTACACGCCAAGGCTGAAGCCTTGGACTCCAGGCGGAGGCGACGCGGCCGGCGGGTGTGCCTGAACTTAATGGCAGCGACACTCCGGCATGTGGATGCCGGGCGGGCGCTCCGCGTTCCGTCAACAATCCGGACGCGGAGCGCCTGCTCTTGCTCCCACGCTGGAGCGTGGGAGCCAGACGCTCCCTCTGCGCCTCTGCGTGAAATCAGCCCCCGGGGGCCGGTCCGCTACTTTGTCCTGCCGGTTACGCGCATGACCCGCTCGACATATTCGTCTTCCGTGATCTTGCCGTCCTTGTCGACATCCCAGAACCGGCAGTTTTTCTCGACGATCTTCGGGTCGGTGAAGATGGCCTCGCACTCCGCAAAGGAGATGGTCCCGTCCTGGTCGGTATCGGTCTGCGCCAGCAACTGCGCATAGACACCCCTGACCGTCTCCTGCGGGGGCGGCGCGGCCTGCGCGGCAGCGGCCAGACCCGTCATGGCGAGGCACAGCAGACAAGGCATTGTGTAACGTTTCATGTCGTTCTCCCCTGGTCGAAAAATCGAGTGTGGCCCCCTATCGTGCCAGGTAATTCGCGTCCCCCTGAACCCAGCACAGGTGCAACTGCACGCCGTCGCGCAGGCCCGCTGACACCACGCGCCCGACGGCGGCCTGCGCACCGAAGAGCGCGGCGAATGCGGCATAGTCGTCGAACCAGTGCTGCGCGCGGCTGAACGAATGGATCAGCAGGACGGCATGCCGGGCACCGAAGCGCTTGGCCTCGATGACGGCGGACGCGGCGCGGTGCAACAGTTGGTAGCGCAGACCCGCCGGCGGTTCTGCCCGCAATCCAAGTATGAGCCTCAGCGCGGCCAACCGCGCCAATTTTCCGGACGAGGCCCCGCGCAGCCAGTCCCCGACGGTGGGGCCGAAGGGCTCGGCCACCTTGCCCTCGACGGCGATCGACACGAGGTTCGCCCCGGCCCTTGCCAGCACCCACAGGTCGGCCTGTGACGGGCGGCCGCCCCCCGGCAAGGGCACCTGGTGTTCCGGTAGTGCCAACAGCAACTCGATGCCGTGAAAATCCGGGGCGCTTGCCAGCGCCGCCGCGACCTCGCGGGGGAACCCCGCGGCCTCTTGCCAGGAATAGGCCAGCGTGCGCGCCGAGTACCCGGTGCGCCACTGCCGGCCGGGGTCAGCAAGTAACTGCGCCCATTGTTCGGCGTTCGTTGCAGGCAGATAGATGCGGGGCATGATGTCCTTGGTAACGAGTGGGAAATAAGTTACCGATGTTTCCTTCTCTTAATAGGGGGCATCGGTCATCATTCCGAGCGCAGTCTCGCTACTACACCTTCATGGCATCGGTGAAGCTGCACTGGGAGTCAGAGTGGGAGGTGCGCTGGGGCGCCCACCCGGACCGGCGCCTCCCAGCTAAGCACACTCGATCCCCGCCACGATGTGCAAAAAACCCTTGCGTTGTCGGAAAAACTTGGATTATTCTTTCCCCGCATGCTGCTTGTTAGCCACTTCGAGCGGCTCCCGAAGACTTACCACGGCTTCGCTGTGGGGCTATTACATAGGCAACTATGAGATCCATTATCATGGCTGGACAAGTCGTAGAAACAGCGGTTCTTTTTGCTGATGATTTCAGCAGTACATTAAGCTCGGCTAACTGGGACTACAACCATTGGGAAAATGGCGGCTCATTTTACGGGCGTACTCAACAACGTCAATCCCTTCCGTCAGTGTCAAATGGCGTATTGCACCTTGAGCTCGATACGTATAACCCAACCAATGGTCTTGAGCCGTCCTTCTATGGGTCGGAAGCGATCACCAAGAGGCTCTTTTCGATAGAGACAGGTGGCGTTTCTTTTGAAGTCAAAGGCCATTTTGTAAATCCGCCAAGCGGTATCGTCGGAGGTATATTCTTTTACGGCAATACCAGCAATGGCAGCCATGACGAGATCGATTTTGAAGCACTATCCAATAAACTTGATTATATTCAGACAAATGTCTATGCGAATGAGCCATTGGGCGCGGGTCACCCTCAATTTAACCCAATCTCGAGTGATTTAACAAAAGACCACATCTATCGTGTAGAATGGCTTAAGAATTCCGTACGATGGATTGTTGATGGTCAGTTGGTACGACAAGAGACTGATCATATTCCACAGCAGCCTATGGCACTACACTTAAACATATGGGCTCCAGGGGCAGAGTGGACAGAAGCTTTCAGTGGCACACTGAATCCAGTCACAACTCCGAACGCCAATAAAGCCTATTTCTTTGATATCGATTGGGTGCGTATCGCACAGCTATCGTATGATGACCCTGATTTTAAAGCGCTGGAGTACACTGCCAGCTATGCCGATTTAATTCTTGCGTTTGGCACAAACACCACAGCGGCAACACAACACTACAATACGACAGGGGTCTTTGAAGGGCGCAGTGTTAGCTTTGACGCCTTGGAGTACATTGCCAGCTATGCCGATTTGCTGTTTGCGTTCGGCACAAACACCACGGCGGGAGCGCAACACTACATTACGACCGGCCACGCTGAAGGGCGCAGTGTTAGCTTTGACGCCCTGGAGTACATTGCCAGCTATGCCGATTTGCTGTCTGCGTTCGGCACAAACACCACGGCGGGAGCGCAACACTACATTACGACCGGCCACGCTGAAGGGCGCAGCGTTAGCTTTGACGCCCTGGAGTACATTGCCAGCTATGCCGATTTGCTGTCTGCGTTCGGCACAAACACCACGGCGGGAGCGCAACACTACATTACGACCGGCCACGCTGAAGGGCGCAGCGTTAGCTTTGACGCCCTGGAGTACATTGCCAGCTATGCCGATTTGCTGTCTGCGTTCGGCACAAACACCACGGCGGGAGCGCAACACTACATTACGACCGGCCACTCTGAAGGGCGCAGCGTTAGCTTTGACGTCGAATTTTACCTTGCAAAATACGACGATTTGCGTACCGCTTTTGGTACAGAGAAACTGGCAGCAACTCAGCATTTTATTTTGAATGGATACGCAGAAGGCAGAACTACTTCAAATGCCGGTAACGACAACCTAAATGGCTCAGATTTTGCTGATGTTCTTAACGCAGGTGCGGGCGATGATACCGTCAATGGTGGCGCAGGTAATGATACGCTCGTCGGTGGCATAGGGCAAGATGTACTCATTGGTGGAGTGGGTGATGACATCTTCAAGTTTAATGCCTTATCGGAAATTGGCATCACTGGCGGTGCTACGGACATAATTGCCGACTTCACGCAAGGAAGGGATAAGATTGACCTTTCCGTCTTGGATGCAGACACTGCAACCATGGATGATGATGCTTTTTCCGGATTTATTGCCAGTGGTGCCAACTTTACAACCGCAAAGCAACTGATGATTTTTAACGGCGTACTTTACGGAAATGCTGATGCCGATAGCGCGGCAGAGTTTGCCATCCAATTAACAGGAATAGCAACATTAATCACTGATGATCTCATATTGTGACATCGCCTTGCGGAGATGAAGGAAAGTGCGAATAGCCTTCTCATCGGGCTGATGAGCTTGACAGGTCTACTTGATCGGGCCTTGACCATAATTCCGGGCACGGGTTTGTAGGTCGGCCTTCCGGCCGACCGCGGCGCCTCCGGTCGGCCGGAAGGCCGACCTACAGCGGGGCGCCAACCGCCGCCCGGGCGGCCGGAGTTATGATCAAAGCCTCGTTGTCGTTAGTGAACCGTTCCTTAATGAGGGGTTGCGGGCCTTGATCACGGTTCCGGCCGTCGGGTGGACAAGCGCCAGCGCAGTCCACCGAATCCCGCGGAATCCCGCGCTGCCGCTGGTGGACTGCGCTGCGCTTGTCCACCCTACGATGCCAGGTGGCCGGAATGATGACCAAAGCCGGGTCCGCGTCTAAATGGCCGCCCGGATCTCCTCCAAGGCGCGGCGCACGGGCGCGGGCAGCCCCTCGCTCAGGGCGATGAGGAAGTCCAGGTCGTCCTGCACGGTGGCGATCTCGCGCGGGCTGGCACCGCCGCGCAGGGCGGCCTGGTAGAGCGCGATGATGCGCCCCGTGGCGCCGGGCGCGGGCGCGTCCTGGGTCAGCAGCAGGACGGTCTCGTTGTCGGCCACGGCCACCGCCTTGCTGAAGCTCGGCGCCGCGGCCTGGTCCGCCGTCGCGGCCTCGATCATCGCCCGCAGGTCGTCGGGCAGGCGGGACTGCCAGTCCTCGACCCGGCTCGGGTCCCGGGTGAGGACCTGAGCGGCCGCCCACAGCGGGAAGTAGCGCGGGTCCCCCTCCGTGGCCTTGGCGAGCGCCTGTTCGAGATAGCCGGCCATGGCGACCAGGGCCTCGCGGCGGGCGCCGGGCTCGCTCTGGAGCCAGGCGAGGTAACGGCTGGCGTGGGCCAGGGTGCTCAGGCGCTCCACCGTGGCGGCGCGCCGGCAGACCAGGGTCAGTTCCTCGATGCTCGCCCGGACCCGCTCGACCAGGGCCGCGCGCCGCGCCTCCCGGCCTTCGTCCGCCGGTGCGTTGCGCAGCGCCCGCCACTCCTCGCCCACCAGCCGGACGCGCAAGTCGTGGCACTGGCTCAGGATGCGCAGCGAACAGTCGCCGGTCTCCGCCCGCAGGGCCTGCTCCAGCCAGTGCACCGCCTGGGCATAGGCGCGCGTCTCGCCCCAGGCCTGCCCCAGGGCGGCGGCCACGTCCGCCCGCGCGCACCAGGTCTCGACCTCGGTGGCGGGGATGGCGGCGACCAGGGCCTCGATCTGGGCATGCAGAGCGGCCACGGCCTGCGGGTCGTCGTCCCCGGCGTGCACCTGCATCCGGATCTGTTGGCTCAGGTTGTCCAGGTCCGCGATCAACTCGCCGTGGTCGTGGTAGGGCCGACGGGCGGCGGGGGCGTTTTGCGTGGGCTGGATGCGCAGGCGGTAGGCGGGGTCGCCGTAACACTGGTAGGCGCCCCAGGTGTTGAGGTCGGGGAAGCGCTCCCAGACCTCCTCGCGGGCCGCGCGCACCGCCTCTCCGAAGAATTCGCCGGCCAGCATCCGGGTGTAGAAGCACTCGGCGAAGGTCAGGCCGGCCTGGTCGTTCACCGCCCAGCCGGCCGCGATCACCGCCTTGACCCCCATGCGGACGAACTGCACCGCCAGGTTCGCCGCCAGTTCGTTGTAGCGCGGCGGCGTGCTGCGCTGCGTCTTGCCCAGGTGGCAGCAGTTGATGAAGACCAGCTCCGGCACCCAGCGCAATTGTTCCACGTCCCCGGGGGTCAGGAAGGTCTCCCGGCCGATCACCATCCCGGACAGGCGCGCCTCTCGGGGCGCCGGCGCCTGACCGCAGGCGGGGCAGGCCGTGCCCGGGGCCGCGGCGGGCAGCGGGAACTCGTGGTCCCCGTGGCCGGCCAGGTGCAGGATGCGCCAGGCGTCCTTGTGCAGGCCGTTCAGGATGGTGTCGGCCTCCTCGTCGATGCAGTCGCGGACCTGGTAGTCGTGCTCGCGCAGCAGCCGCACCACCAGGTTGGCCTCGTCGCGGGCGCCGGGCAGGTCGCCGAAGGCGTCCCAGTCGGCGAGGTTCGGGTTGCCCACGACATAGGCCCGGGGCTCGGTGGTGTGGCCCGGGTTGGCGCGGTACTGGGCCGTCTTGAGCTGGCGCACCATCCCGGCGCCGACCGCCGGCGGGCGCCCGCTGTGGCTCCAGCGGTCCTCCAGCAGTTCCCAGGGGAAGCGCGCCGAGGTCTCGTCCACCAACAGCACCAGATCGCCCTGGCGGGGGGCGAGCTGGCGCAGGCGGTTGGGCAGCAGCATCTCGAACAGCGTCTTGGCCGACTCGGTATTGGCGGCGTCGCTGCGCGAGGCACGCGCGATGAAGCTGTCGGCCAGGCGCAACTGGCCGGCGGCCAGGGTCACCTCGGCGCGCGCCCGATCGGTGGAGGCGATGAAGCGCAGGGCCGTGCCGCCGGTCTGATCGGTGCTCTCCTGGATGATCTCCAGGCGCTGCCACCACTCCGGGGCCTCTTCGCAGCGCACCCGCCGCTGCCCGCCCTCGCCGGCCTCGAGCACCCGCCGCGGCCACTCCAGCCGGGCCGCCAGGCGGGTGTCCTGGAGCGTCTCCTCCAGGGCCCGCGCGGCGGCGATGGCCAGGTCGTGATAGATCTCCAGGAACTCGATCCGGTCGATGGCCACCCGCGCCCCGAGCCCGGACTCCGCCAACCGATCCGCCGCCGCCAGGGCCGCGCGCAGGATCGTTTTCACGGAGTCGGCCACCGTCAGGCCCCCGGCCCCGGAACCCACCAGCAGGCAGGAGACGGCCGCCGACCTGACCGTGGCGGCGGCCCCGAAGCGCGCGTCTGGCCAGCGCGCGACCCGCAGCGCATAGTCGAGGAGGGCGTCGCGGACCACCGTCTCCAGCAGCGTGGGGGCCAGTTCGCCGACCTGCCCGAGCCCCACCACCAGGGCCCCGGCGGGCTGCTCGCGTGCGCGTTCGTTGAAGAACAGGGCGTGGGTCCCGGGCCGGCCCGGGTAGAGCCCGAGTTGCAGGCGCTCGCTCAGGGCGCCGGCAAGCCGCTGGTCCAGGGCGCGTTCCGCACTGACGATGGTGTCGCCCTGGTAGTGCCCGACCAGGACCGGGTGGCGGGCATAGCCCAGGTCGCCGTGGCGGATGGTGACCCGGATGACCGGCACCGTCGACGCCTCCTCGGCGTCCGCCGAGAGGCCGGCGCCGAAGCCCAGGGCCGCCGCCTGGCTCTCGTCCGGGATGGCGTCGGCCGGCGGCTGCTCGGGCAGGGGAAAGAGCGCGTCCGCGCCCGCGTCGACGCCCCCGTCGGCACCGGTCCCGCCGCGGCTTGCGCCCGGGGGCGCTTGCGGGAGGCGGGCGGTCTTGCCCGTCGTCAGCAGATCCAGGTACGCGGGGAAGGCCTGGGCGCTGGCGCACAGGGCCTCGTGGGCGGTGCCCGCGAGGTACCAGACCGGCGTCTGCGGCGGCACGCCGGTGCGCCAGGGGACGACGCCGTCGCCCTGGCGGGTGGCCTGCCAGCGCAGGCGCGCGATGCCGCCCGGCTCCGCGGGCGGGTCGAGCCGATAGCCGGCGATGGTCGCCGGCTGGTCGCCGGCCACATAGCGCAGGAGCCGCGGGTCGGGCGGGGCGGCCCGCAGTTGGGTCCAGGTCGCGCGCGCCGCCCGCAGGGCCGCCGCCGCGGGGGCGGTCCAGCCGGCACCCAGGGCGCTCGCCAATTCCTGCCAGGGCGCGGGGTCGCTGAAGTCCGGGTCTGCCGCGGCATTGGGGAGCAGTTCCAGGAGCCCCGGGTAGGCCGCCAGGATGCCGACCAGCGCGGCCAGCGTCTGCGTGACATCCAGGAGCCCCAGCCGGACCAGGCTCGGGTGCCGGCCGGTGAGCCAGCGCAGCGTTTCATAGGCGCCCTGGCTCGGGGTCCCGAGCAGCAGCAGCCGGGACTCCGGCAGGGCCGCGATGCGCCGCCACAGGGCGGTGCCGGCGCCACCGTCGGTGCTCATCGCCTGTACGACCAGGCCCCCGGACCCATGGGCGATCAGGTGTACCGGCAGCCCCGCACGCTCGGCCTCCGGCAGCCAGGCGTCCAGGCGCTCGGTGAGCATTGCCGCACTGTCGCGCACCGATTGGCGCCAGTCGTAGGGGAAGACCTCGACCCGGTGGCTGCGCCCCAGGAAGTCGCTCAGGGGGGCATAGCGGCCCGGCAGCAGCCCGGTCGCCTGCACCTGCGCCGGGCCATCCAGGCGCAGCAGGTGCAGTCCGCCGCGCGCCAGTTCCCCCGGGTGCGGCCAGATCGTGCGGCCGTCCGCCGCGAGCGTGCTGCCCAGGATGCCGGGGATGATCACGGCCAGGGGCCGGGGGCGCCCGCCCGGTGCGGCGCGCGTCGCCCCGCGGGCGATGGGCGCCGTCCGCGGGGCGCGCTCGATGGGCATGAAACCGGCGTCCGCGCCGTCGCGCCGCCCGAGCGCGGCGGCCAGCCAGCGCAGGCTGCGCTCGTTCTTGAAATAATTGAAATGGTTCACCTCCGGTCCCTGGTCGATGAGGTAGCGCCCGCCCCCCGCGGGGCGGCGGAGGCCCCCGACCATGGACCCGGTATTGACCACCAGGTCGTGGTCCGAGGCGAAGAACCAGTCGGCGACCAGGAGCTTGAGCCGGCCCCAGGTCGAGTCGCCCGCCGTGTCCCCGGCGATGACCGAGAGGTCCGCGCCGGTCACGAGATCCGGGTGGCGCAGCAGCCGGGTCAGGGCCGAGCCCGGCAGCATCGCCTCCAGGCCCGGGAGGCTGCGCGGGTCAGTGCGCTCCTGCACCACCGCGAGCACGAAGTCCAGGGCGTCGCCCACGAGCCCCAGCCCCCCCAGCCCCCCCAGATGGCCGAGGACCGAGAGCCAGCGGTCCAGCCGCCCGGAGGCGAGCGTGGTCCCGCTCGCCGGGCAGGCGGTGCGCACATAGCGGCTGATCGTGAAGGGCGCGGCGTCCAGCAGCGCCAGGAGTTGCGTGAGTGCGGCCAGGTCTGCTGCATAGCCGCGGGCGTGGTCCGCGTGCGCCGTGCCGGTCAGCAGGCCCAGGCCCAACTGTTCGGCCAGGGTGGCGTCCGCGGCGAACAGGCGCCCGAGGAAGGCCGGCTTCAGGGGATCGGTCGCCGGGTCGCGCGCGCCCAGGCACAGCAGTTCCCCGACCAGTCCGCCCCGCGAATGGGTGACCAGGTGCAGATCCGCCCCCGCGGGTAGCGCCCGCGCCAGCGCCAGGGCGTTGGCGATGGGGCTCTCGGTGAGCGAGCGGTGCTCCCAGGCGAGGATCCGGTCCCCGTAGCGCCGCGTCAGGTCAGCCCGGGCCGCGGCCCCCAGCGACGACTGCGGGCCCCAGAGGGCGCCGAAGGACCCCGCGCAACTGGAGCCGGTGCCGTGGATGAAGAGCAGGATGGGCCCGGCGTCCGCGCTCAGGGGCGCCTCGCCGCTGATGGGGGGGCCGATGGGGACGAGGTGACAGGCCGCGTCCAGCGGCGCGCAGCGATAGAGCCCCGGCGCGCCGCCCTGCAACTGCCGGTCCTCCAGCCGGGTCGCCAGGCCGCGGGCGGTCTGGCCCTTCAGGTCCAGCCCGAAGACCTCAAGTAGCGCGATGCCGAGCCCCAAGGCGCCGCGGGTGCCGCCGCGCGCCCGGGCCGGGGGGCCGGTATCCAGGTCCCACAGGTCCGCGCCGCCGCCGCCGCGGGTCGCCTCCCGGCGCCCGCGCTCGCGGATCAGGTCGTCCACCCGGGTCCAGAGGACCAGGTCGTCGCCCAGGGTGACCCGCACCAGCTCCGCCGCGCCCAGGGTGACCGCGGCCGCGGCGCCGCCCCGGCTGGTGCCCGGCAGCAGGCGCCGCGGACGGGTCAGGGCGACCGCGGTGGTGGCGGGCAGCCCCGTCGCGGCGGTCACCCCGCGGATGCGGTAGGTCCGGTCTTTGGCCATGGCGGGGACTCCTCATTGCGCGACGGGTGAACCTGCGAACGACTTGCGGACGACTCGCACACCCGTCGGCCGCGTACCAGCCCTGGCACACGATCGTCCTGCCCGACGGGTGGACGTGCGAACTACTCGAAGACCGCGAAGCGCCGCGCCGTCGCGCTGCCCATGATCTGCGGGGTCTGGGTCAGCCGGTTGCTCGGCAGATACTCGCGGATGGCGTTGAACCAGGCGTTATAGTTGGCGGGCGTGCGCTCGCGCAGCGTCTTCAAGGCATAGTAGGTGAAGGCCCCGCTGGCGCGCCCCTGGAAGCTGGTGTCGAAGGAATACTCGGTGTCCTTGCAGCCGGACAGGAGCAGATCGCCGCCGGTGCGCCTGATCCCATTCACCACCCGCGGCGTCGCCGCGCCGACCGGGGGCAACTCGCCCTTGGGCATCCAGTCCGACAGCGGCATGAAGCGGGCGCGCGTCTCACCGGCGTCCAGGTCGTCCTCGCGCCCGCGGATCACCGAGCCGGAATGGCAACTGTCGGAGATCAGCAGGATCCGCACCCCGGCCACGGCGGACCGCAAGAGGGTGCCGATCTGATCGTCCAGCAGCGGGCCATTGGAGCCGATGTCGTAGGGGCACAGCCCCTCGTCGCGCCCGTCCGGCTCATCCCCGGAGCTGTCCGGCACCCAGGTGCCGTGCCCCGAATAGGTGACCACCAGGGTGTCGCCCCCGCGGGCGGTGCCGATCAGGTCGCCGATGGCGGTGCTCATGCGCGCCTTGGTCGCCTGGGCGTCCAGGATCTTGGTCACGGCAAAGCCGCGCCGGCCCAGCTCCGCCGCCCAGTCATTGGCGTCGTTCACGCAGCCCCTCAGATCGTTCTGGGTGCCCGGATAGTCGTTGATCCCGATGCAGAGTGCCTTCTTTGCCATGTCTCTTGTTCTCCGTGGTCTCCGTCGTTGATGGAACGTGCGACGCGGGTCCGGGGGCCGGGTGCGCCGCCGGGTCCGCTACTGCGTGAGTTTGGTAGATGAGGGCCGGTTGCGCAACGTCCCGGGCGGCGTAATCGGGTCAGCCGGGGCCCGTGGCGGGGTCGGAAAGGGCTGATCTGCGTGCCGGGCGCGGGTCGGTGCGCGCGCGAAGCTCGCCGCGTGCTTCTGGCTCCCACGCTCCAGCGTGGGAGCAAGTGCGGGCGCTCCCGCGTCCGGTGGAACCCGCGCGAGTCACGCCGACGCCGACCGCGCTGAAAGTCAGCACCACGCGAGTCTTGCGCTCACCCCGCCAACTGGAACAAAATCGACGCGGAACGCGGCGCAATCCGTGTTGCACCAGGACCCTGTTGCACCAGGAGGACGCTATCATCGACATCGGTGCCGCAACTGCGCTGTATTTTGACACCGCCGCGACGACCCGGGTTGCGCCTGAGGTGCTGGCCGCCATGGTCCGCCAACTCCGATCGGTCGAGACCTTCGCCAACCCCTCCTCTGCGGCCCATGGCCAGGGCCGCGCCGCGGCGGCAGTGGTCGAGGACGCGCGGACCCTGATCGCCGGCGAACTGCGCTGCGAACCCGACGAGGTCATCTTCACGTCAGGCGCCACCGAGGCCGACAACCTCGCCCTGCGCGGCATCGCGCTCGCCCATGCCGGGCGTGGTCGGCACCTGATTACCTCAAAGATCGAGCACCAGGCCGTGCTCGCCTGCTGCGCGGCGCTGGAGCGCGAAGGCTTCCAGATCACCTATTTGTCGCCGAACCGGCAGGGCTGGGTCGAGCCCGCGGCCGTAGCGGCGGCGTTGCGGCCTGACACCCTGCTGGTCTCACTGATGCATACCAACAACGAGACCGGCGTCATGCAGCCCATCGCCGAGGTTGCCGCGCTGGCGGCTGAACGCGGCGTCTTGCTGCATGTCGATGCCGCCCAGGCGGCCGGCAAGCTGCCGATCGATCTGCGCCACACGCCGATCGACCTGCTCTCGCTCTCGGCCCACAAGTTCCACGGACCCAAGGGGATCGGCTGTCTCGTGGTCCGCAATCGCCGGCTGCTCCGGCTGCAGCCGCTGATGTATGGCGGCGGTCAGGAATTCGGGCTACGCCCCGGCACCTTGCCGACCCATCAGATCGTCGGCCTGGCGACGGCCCTGACGCTGGCCGCCCGGCACCGTGCGACGGATCTGGCCCATGTCGCTGAACTGAAGCATCAGTTCGTCGCCAGGCTGCGCGCGCGGCTGCCGATCCAGGTCCACGGTGAGGGTGCCGCGGTGTCGCCCTACATCGTCAACCTCTCCATCCCCGGCATCGGCAGCGACCCCCTGATTAACCAAGTCGCGCACGGACGCGCCATCGCCTCGGGCTCCGCCTGCTCCTCCGGCACCGTCGAGCCCTCCGCGGTGCTGCGGGCCATGGAGATCGAAGGCGACCTCTTATACGGTGCGGTCCGCGTCAGCTTCGACCGCACGCATTCATTCAACGACGTGACCGCCGCCGTGGACCTGATGGTCGCGGCGGTGCAGCGGATTCGGGAGTTGTCAGCGCAGTGAAGCTGAATCGAAAACAGACCACCTTTGGGCGTCATGAGACCTTTCCGCTGCGCTACGCCTGGCTCACCAAGGGGTTCAATGCGGTGCGGGACCGCCCCGGCATCTTCGCCGACCCGGAGCGGGCCATGGTCCACCTTGGCGTCGGACGCAACATGGTCAATGCCATCCAGTATTGGCTCCAAGTTACCGGTGTCGCGGTGATCGAAGGCGCCGCGGGAAGGACGACGGACCTGGGCGAGGCACTCCTGGGGCCGGGTGGCGATTGCTATCTGGAGGACGAGGCCACCCTGTGGATCATCCACTGGCTGATCGCCGCCAACGCCGAGCAGGCGACCGGCTTTTTCTGGTTCTTCAACCGCTTCGCGATGCCGCGCTTTCGTGAGCCGCAGGTCATGCAGGGCCTCACCGACTTCATCGCGCGCGACCTGCAGGCCGTCCGCTCCCACAGCACCCTGAAATCCGATGTCTCGACCTTACTGCGGATGTATACCACCACCCTGGCCCGCAGTGAGGACCACCTGGACTCGCCGCTGTCGCAACTGGCGCTCATCGAGCCCGAACCTGAGGACGGGCCTGACACGGGCGCCGCATCCCCGCCCGCGAAGCAAAAGGACCCGTCCGCCCGGCGCGGCGCCTACCGCAGCCCGCGCCTGGCGCGGCCCTTCCTGCCCCCGGTGGCCCTGCATTTCGCGCTTGCACAACGCTTTGCGCAGGAGCAGCAGCCCGCCATCCCGGTGCGCGTCCTGCTGCACGGCAGCGACGATTGGGCCGCACCCGGGGCCGTGTTCAGACTGAGCGAAGAGGGGCTCATGGCCACCCTGGAGCAGGTGATGGACCGCTACCCCAAACAGTACGAACTGCGCGATACCGCGGGCCTGCACCAGCTCTACCGGATCGATTCCACCGCCGCGGATGCGCTGGACATCCTGCGCCGGCACTACCGGGGGGCCGCCGCATGAGCCGCCCCTGTGAACACCTGGACCTGCCCACTGGTCTGGGGCAGGTGCGCATCCGCACCGTCTTCAGCCGCTCCATCAACCTCGCCCGCGACAGCGAATCGCCGGACCTGGCGCGTTCCTATGTCCCCACCTCCCGCGCCATTCAAGCCCTGGAACAGGTCGTCGCCGGGCTCGCCCCGGGGCCCGGCAGCCGCGCCCTGGCCCTCATCGGGCCCTATGGCGCGGGTAAATCCGCCTTCGGCCAGTTCCTGGGCGCCCTGCTCTCGCCCCCGGACGGCCTGCTGCGCCAGGCGGCGCTTGGGACCCTGGCGCGCGCAGACCCCCAACTCGCGAGCCAGGTGCGCGACGCACTGAGTGCCCGCGGGGGTCTGCTGCGCGTACCCATCAACGGCATCCCGGACTCCCTGGTACGCCAGCTCATGCTGGCCCTGGCCGCCGCCGCCGAGCGTCACGGCCTCAAGGACACCCTGGTCAACCGGGTGCGCGCGACCGCCCGGCCCGGCGCCGGGATGCACGCCGTGCTCGACTGTATCGTTCAGGTCCGGGACGCCTGGTCCACCCTGGGCGGCGGCGGGCTGCTGATCGAGATCGACGAGCTCGGCAAGTTCCTGGAATACGAGTCCTATCACCCGGAACACCGGGAACTGCACCTGCTGCAACTGCTCGCCGAGCACGCCAGCGACCCCGACCCGGTCGGCCAGCCGGCCCCGCTGCTGCTGGTCGTCATGCTGCATCAGGCGTTCGAGCACTACAGCCACCGCCTGGGCCGCGGCCTGCGCGACGAATGGCAAAAGATCCAGGGCCGTTTCGGCACCATCGCCTTTCTGGAGCCGCCCGAACAGACCCTGCGGGTGGTCGCCGCCGCCTTCGAGCGGGACGGCGCCCTGGCCCCTGACGTGGAGCAGGAGTTGGCGCACCTGGCCGCGCGCTTGGACGGGGAGGGTGCCCTCCCGCTGGGGATGGACCGCGACGCGGCACGGCAATTGTTCGACCGCTGCTACCCGCTGCACCCGCTCACCCTCCTGATCCTGCCGACCCTGTGCCAGAAGGTCGCACAGAACGAGCGGACCCTCTTCTCCTACCTGGCCAGTGCCGAGCACTTCGGCCTGCGGCAACGCCTGCCGGAACTGACGATGGGCGAGTGGATCGGCCCCTGGGAACTCTACGACTATTTTCTGCTCAACCAGGCCGATGCCTGCGCCGACCCTCTCACCTATCACCGCTGGGTCGAGGTCATCCACGCCCTCGATCGCTACGAGGGTCAGGCGGACAGCGGCACCGACGACCCGACGCTGCGGCTCTTGAAGACCATCGGCCTGCTCAACGTCATCGGTGCCCAACGCGGCCTCAAGGCGACCCGGCCCCTGCTGGAACTGCTGTTCGGCGCGGCCACCACGGCGCTGCTCGGCCGGCTCGAGACCGCCTCCATCGTCCACCTCCGCCACTACGCGCGCGAGTATCGCGTCTGGGCCGGCAGCGACTTCGACCTCCAGGGCGCCTGGCAGGCCGCCGCCGCGGGCCTGGCCGAACTGCCGCTGGCCGACCTGCTGAATGACCTCGCACCCCTGCCGCCCATCGTCGCCCGTCGCGCCTCCATCGCCACCGGCACCCTGCGCAGCTTCACGCCCAGCTTCACCGCCCGCGACCGCTGGCCTAGCAGGCCGGCGGCGGGCGGCGAACTGCCGCTCTGGATCTATCTGGCCGAACCCGAGGAGCGGCCGGACCTGACCCAGGTCCCGGCCTTGGCCGTCGTGGCCGTCTGCCGGTATACCGAGCGGCTGCGGGAGGTCGTCACCGACTGGATGGCGCTGAAAGACCTGCCCAACCGGCACGCCGCCCTGCACGAGGACCCAGTCATCGTGCGCGAGCACCAGATCGCGCTGGTCAACGCCGAGACCGCGGCGGTCCAGGTCATCCGTGGCCTCATCGAGGAGCCCGAGTCGCTGCGCTGGTCCTTCGGCGGTGAGCCCCGCGCGATCAAGGGCCGCCGCGACCTGCAGCAACAGTTGTCTGCCTGGGTCGAGGAGACCTGTTACCCCGAGGCCCCCCTGATCCGCAACGAGCTGATCAATCGCGAACAGCCCTCCACCAGCGCCGCCACCGGGCGCAAACGCCTGATCGCCGCCATGCTGGGCGCCGCCGGGGACCCCGGGCTCGGCATCGACAAGGCCCCGGCCGAAAAGAGCCTCTACCTGTCGCTGCTCAAAGAGACCGGGCTGCACCGCTACCAGCACGGCCGCTACGACTTCTACCCGCCCGCGGAGGACCCCTGCCGGCTGCGGCCACTCTGGAATGAGATCGGCGCCACCTTGGGCGCCGGCGGCGAGCACCAAGTCCCGCTTCCCGCCCTCTATGCCCGGCTGCAAGCCCCGCCCTATGGGGTGCGGATGGGCGTCCTGCCGATCCTGCTCATCGCCTACCTGCTCGCCCATCGGCGTGAGATCGCCCTCTACCAGGAGGGCGCCTTCTGCGAAACCCTGACCCTCGACCAGGCCGAACTCCTGTGCCGCCGCCCCGGGCTCTACACACTGGAGCGCTTTGAACTGACCGGCCTGCGCGGCGAACTCTTCGACCAATATCTAAGCTCGGTCGTCGGCAACCTGCCGCACGACGCCAGCCTGCTCGACATCGTCCGGCCCCTGATGGCCTTCACCAAGTCACTGCCCGAGTACAGCCTGCATTGTGCCGGCTTAAGCCCCGAGGCCGGCGGCGTGCGCGCCGCCCTGCGGCAGGCCAAGAGTCCCGGCACCCTGCTCTTCGACACCCTGCCGCGCGCCTGCGGGGTCGCACCCGAGGCCTTCGCCGAGGGTGACGCGGCCATCGTCGAGCCCTTTATCCAGCGACTGATTCAGAGCCTGCGCGAGCTCAAGGGCGCCTACCCGGCCCTGCTCGCCCACTGGCAGGAGGCCATCGCCGCCGCCCTGCTCGACGGCACCGCACCGGCCCTTGCCGGGCTGCGCGCGAGCGCCGCCGCCCGCTACCGGGGCCTCGACCGCTATGCCCCCGAGCACAGTCAGGCCGCCGTCTTCATCCGGCGCCTGGCCGACCCAGGGCTTGCCGCCGACGGCGCCTGGCTGGAATCCGTCATGACCCTGCTCGGCGGCGCCCCGCCCGCCAAGTGGCGCGACGCCACCCGGATGCAGGCGCAACTGCGCCTGGCGGAGGTCGCGACCCAATTGCGCGACCTGGAGGAACTGCGCCAGCCACCACTTCACCCTTACTATCCGTTGTTTCGTCCCCACTCATGCGAGGAAGCCCGCCCGCTCGGTCTCGCTCCTCACTTGGTGACTATTATCGGCATGGACTGCAAAATAATTCCCAAAGCCAAAGAGCCTCTCGGCGTCAGCACGAGTGCTTGCGCACCCGGTAATATATTTTTTTCCAGGCTCGCATCCGTTGAACTTTGCATTTCCAGCTTCGGCAATCTCTACTCGGACGTAGAATTTCATCGCGGGCTCCTAAACGGTTAAATGTACTGCGCTACGGCTAAGCAATAGCGGATATTTAATTATATCGAGATGGCATATCCTGCAAAAACATAAGCTATAAAAAGCGTCCCATCTTTCACGCAGCACTTCTCTATTCTTGTAAGTATCTAATGCCTCGTCACATAACCATCGTTATACCGGATTTCGTGGACCTGGACGCGAATGATTTGCTATTGCAGCTAGCCGCGATACTTTACCGCGACGGCCGTATTACTCTCGGGCAAGGCGCCCGGATGGCGAAAACGTCGAAGCGCAATTTTATCGAATCATTAGGCGCCTGTGGCGTTTCAATATGTAGTGACTCCCCAGAAGAATTGCGGCGGGATTTACGGAACGCGTAAAGCGAAGAATAGGAGCAAGCTCTAAATGGATAAGCGTACAATCCGCGCTTATGATTTCGCGGAGCAAATAGCTGCATTTCACTCGTCTATGGCTCCAACTCGCTTATATAATCTGGCGCTAAAATATTTCCTACAACAAGGCTTAACTCTCGATCTCGGGCGTGGAATAGGCCGAGACTGTGAATGGCTATTATCCCAGGGATTTCCCGTAGCGAACGTGCCCGTCGCGACGGGATCACCCTGGATCACTGCGTATGTCTGCATCGCCGATGAAGGTCAAATTCTCTGGACTCAAGACGACACGTAGTCGCGCAAGTGTGCGCATGGACTCATCTGCTTCGTAGTCGGGATACTCCGGATTAGTCGCCTTGAGAATATAGCGTCCATCTGGCGTTTTGGTCACTAGGCGCAGCAAGTATTGATCGTCACCGCCTGCGTCTTGTCGTTCAACGACCATGACGTGTCCGGTAATGGAACCTGCGTGCGCCGGGTCAAGTAACTCCAGAAGCAGGTAGTCGCCGTCCTGGACGGGCGTCTTGCCGCCGTTCATCGAGTTTCCGATTGCGCGGGCCACAAAGTGTCGTGAGGGATCGAGGCGGCCATACTCCGAGCCGATACGGCAGGTGGCGTCCACATCGGTTCGGCCGCTTCTGAAATGTCCGCAGGCGATACGCAGGTTCGGGAAGTACGGGATCGTGCGGCCGGTCGTCTCGGGCGCGGGGGTCGGCCGGCGGAACGGGATGACCTTGGCGCTTGGTACGGTGGGCTCGTTCGCCTCAGCGGGCTCGGCGGGACGGTCGAGTCGCGGCTCATAGGCGGCAAGCCGGTAGTCGACCAGTTCGCGAACCATGGATTGAAAGGTCTGGATCTCTGCGTCCGATACATCGAAGTTCGGTTGGAATCGGCCTTCCCGAACGACGAACCAGTTCGTTGCGCTCCCTGATTTGTTGCCCCCGGTCCAGGCATTGATCGGGTTTCTCTTCCAGTGACCGAGCCATCCGCCCGGGTCGATGCTGTCGAGGTCGCGCAGGGCGCTGGGTAGGTCGCTGACAAAGCTGCGGCGGCGGCGAAAGACGGTCAGGGCTTGCGCGGCAAGATCTTCCAGGCGGGGCGGGTCGCGAAGGCCGTCGTTGTCGAGCAGAGACTCCAGCAGCACGGCCTTGTAGCTCCGCGTCATGTTGGTGGTTTCGACCTCCTGGAAGAATGCCTCATGGCTGAGCAAGCACGCGGATTCCGCCGGGGCTAAATCTTCCTGGTCGCGCACCAGGGCCCACCATTGACTGTGCAAGCGGCGCAGGTCCGCAATGCTGGACCCGCTACGGTAGAACTCGGCCAAGGTCGGGCGGCGACCCAGCGACTCCTTGAGCGACTGGTAGTCAGTCGCGGGTCCACGCCCCTGGAGACGAGTCAGGAACTCGATGATCTCGATATCGTAGTTTGCGTAACAGCCCGGTGGAAGGATCAGCGTGCCGTCGCGGGCGCGGCGCGCGAAGGCGCCCAAGGCCGAATAGCTGGTGCCGGCGCCGAAGAGTGCCTGGGGTTTGTTCAGGAAGCCCTTGTGGTTGCCGATGAAGTCCAACACCACCAGGCGTTCTTTGTCTGGATGTTGGCGCAGGCCCCGGCCAAGCTGTTGCAGGAACAAAACCTTGGACTCGGTAGGACGGAGCATCAGGACGGTGTCGACGGCGGGCAGATCGACACCTTCATTGAACAGGTCGACTGAGAAGATGACCTGCAGTTCGCCGCGATCCAATTGTTCGAGCGCCGCGCTACGGTCGAGTGGGGAGCCATGGTAGACGGCAGCAGCGCGGATCCCTTCGCGGCGGAAGCGCGCGGCCATGAAATCCGCGTGGCGCTTGGAGACACAGAAGGCCAAGGTCCGGCCCTGGGCCTTGGCGCGCCAATGGGTCAAGGCATGGCGCGCACGCCCCAGGGTAGCCAACTTGTTGGACAGGGACTCGGGGTCGAAACGCCCGTTGCGCCAGGGGATCTCTTGGTAGTTGACGGTTTCGTCGTAGATGCCGTAATAGTGAAAGGGGCAAAGCAATCCCAGTTCAATGCCATCGAACAGGTGACGGGTGTAGACCAGATTGTCATCGCACAGGCTCAAGATATCGGACTGGTCGGTCCGCTCTGGCGTTGCCGTCAGTCCGAGAAGGAACCGCGGCCTGAAATGCTGAAGCAATTGACGGTAGATCGGGGCGGAGGCGTGGTGGAACTCATCCACCACGATGTATTCAAAGCGCTCCGGCTCGAACCGTTCCAAGTGACGGACCTGCCCCAGCGTTTGCACAGACGCAAACAATAAGTCCACGTCCGCGTCTTTCTGTTCGCCAGTGTATCGACCCACCCGCCTGCGTGGGTGAACGCGCTGGAAGCTGCCCTCGGCCTGGAGCAGGATCTCTTCCCGATGGGCAACGAACAGGACGCTGCTCGCGTGCATTGATGCACTGTCGAACGCCGCCAGGTAGGTCTTGCCGAGTCCGGTCGCCATGACCACCAAGCCGCGACGGTAGCCCGCGTCCCGCGTGGCGGCCAAGGCGGCGAGGGCCTCGCGCTGCACTTCCGTCGGCCAGGGTGGGGGATCTTCTGGATCGTTGCTCCCCGGGGCAACGGGGAGCCGCTGGACCTTGCGGCGCTGCTCGTAGCGATCGATCCAATCATGGTCCAGCGCGTGAACATTGGGATGCTCGAACAACACCTGGCACTCGGCCTGGATCTCACGGAAGCCAAGCGCGTGAGAGGCGGCCGGGTCGTCGGCCCAGTTCACCCGATAGTTCCATTCCAACCCGTCAGTGAGTGCGGTGCGGCTGATGTTGCTGGAGCCGACGAACGCCGCACCCCAAACCTCGCGTCCCTCCTGGTTCTGGACGCAGATATACGCCTTGAGATGGAAACTCTCGTCCTCGGCCTGAAATACGCGCACGTCGGCGCCGCGTTCGGCGAGGAGCAGGAGCCGACGCAGGGCCGGTGGGTCGGTGACGTCGAGATAGTCGCTGGTCAGGATGCGCAGTTGCGCACCGCGGGTCTCGATGGCGTCTGCCAGTGCATCGAAGAGTAACGTCAGGCCGCTCGACTTGATGAATGCGACCGCCAAGTCGATCCGGTTCGCATGACGGATGGCGGTAAGCAGCCGCGGCAGGAACGGATTGCGGACGCCGCCGGTGGTCAGGTACTGGGGCACTTCGACTCAGTCCTAACGAGCAGAGTGTTCAGCCAATATTCGGTCTCGCGATCCGGCCGCAGATCGGTCGTGATCCAGGTCTCCAACGCCTCCAAACTCCGGACTACTTGGAGCAGCGCGGTGAGGCCAGCCTCGTCAAGATCGGTGAAGCGCCGGCCGTTGTAGTCTCGCTCACCCTGGCCATACTTGAACGACGCGTAGATAACGCCCTGCGGCTTCAGGGCGCCAGCCATGCGGAACAGAACATCCGGGAGTTCGGCCGGACCAACGTGCAACAGGCTGGCACAGGCCCAGATGCCATCGAATCGACAGTGCCATTCCAAGTCCTCGAAACGCATGACCTCAACGCGAAGTCGGCAATAGGCTGCCGCGAGATCGGCGAGCGTCGGCGAAGCATCGAAGGCGGTAACCTTGTAGCCGCGTTTCCGAAAGGCGAGGGCATCCCGACCGGAGCCGCAGCCTGCGTCGAGAATGCAGCCCTGCTTCGGTAATCGCCGCAGAAACCGTTCGTACAGGGGCGACATATCGACTGCGATGGTATCGTCGAAAAACTGGCGCGCGTGACTCTCGTAGTAATCGCTAGTTGAAGCAGGCATTGCAGATTTTGGTATCAGGGACATGAGTGTCGTTGTGCATCGACTCTGTAAGGCAATTGGCTCGCCTAGCCGGGCTAATATTAACACGAGTGTCTCGCCGAGGCGGGTCAGACACAAGCTGTCGCTTACCTTGCGGACAAGGCCATGAGAGCCCAACAGTTGCCCGCGACGCCCGCACCGGGGCCCGAGACTCGGCCGACCTCCGATCAGGTAGCCCGAACGCGGATAGCTTGTGGGTCGGCCAGCACTGTACCGAGCAGGTGATCTGCATGCGCAAGGTCAAAATAGCGAATCTCCGCCGACTTTCGCATGCCGGCTCGACCCAAGACTTTATGTACCATTCGCTCCTATCTCGCCACCCTCCACGAACAGGGGCGAATCCCTTCCACGCCTTTACCCCGACCTTCCAGGGTGTACCGCCTCAGCCCCGTTTCGCGTAATCCGGGGACTAAGTCTAATTGGGGGCACCTGAGTAATGATCGCCTGTGCTGCTTGACCAAGGAGTCAACCCATGAGTATTAAAAATCAACAACCTACCGATCCGTACCTGCGAGGCGTGTCTGCTGCACTGCTGCGCGCCTCCGAGGCTGCGCGTCGTGTGGCACAGCAGACAGGTACCCCGTTCATTGTACGGCAACCCGAGGCCGTGTCCGCTGAGCCGCCACCGCCACACCAGCCGCCCGCCCGGCCTTCCGAGTCCTGAGGTCATGACTTGGTGTCAGCGGATCCGGGGGGGGAGCCAGCCAGAGGTAACCCATGTCTAAGCAAATACAGATCGCCGTCCCCGATTTCGTCGACCTTGACGCCGCCGAAATGCGCTTGCTGCTGGCCGCAGCACTCTATGACCAAGGTCGGCTTTCGCTTGGTCAAGGCGCCGAAATGGCGGGCCTGTCCAAACGGGCCTTCATGGAGTCGCTAGGCGGCTGCGGCGCCTCGGTGTTCAATCACTCACCTGAGGATCTCGCGCGGGACCTTGCGAATGCCTGATATCCTGACGAATACCACCCCTTTGATCGCGATGGAAGCCGAGGCGATCAGTCTGGCCGGGAAGGGGGGGGATTAAGGCGATGGCGCTTGGAATTTCAGCGAATCCATCTGTCCGGATTGTGATATGCAACCTCTACCCCTGAACTTCCCGCAAGACTGTCTGCCGGAGCGGCGGCTGCTCAGTCAATTGCTGCCGTTCGCGGGTGCGGGCGGCAGTGGCGCTCAGTCGGTGAGCTATCGCACCTATGCCGATTCGCTGAACCCCCCGATCCTGCACCGCAAAGAGCTGATGCTGCCGGCGGATCATCCGCGGCGGACCGAGTACGAGGCCCTCACCTGCGCGGCGCAGGCCGTTGGCCTCTTCGATGAGCCGCGGCGGATCGGGTACCGGCGGCAGTGGTTGGCCCTGGTACGGGAGCAGAGCTATCGCATCGAGGGTCACGCCCTGGTGCCGCTCGGCAACGATGAGACGAACCTGACCGCGGCCGCTGAGCCGAGACCAATGCACGCCGGTTGGCAGGCCTCGCGCCAATTGACCGCGCTGGTGCGTTACGGATTTTCGGCACCGGTCCAATCCCTGGCGCGCTATGGGTTTCTGGATGGGCGTTACCGGTTCTTCGACTATGGCTGTGGCCGCGGGGACGATGTGCGGGGTCTGACGGAGAATGGTCTCACAGCCGCCGGTTGGGACCCCTACCATGCGCCTGATAACCCGATTCGCGCGGCGCACATCGTCAATCTCGGCTTCGTCATCATGCGGAACAGCGTTTTCTGGTCGATCGTTATCGCAGTAAGGGAAATCGGCTGCGTGACCCGTCGGCGAGCCGGCCTGAGCGAATCCGTACTGCCCCCCGGGATCGCGTCGCGGAAAAGTATGATGCCTATCGCGACCCCTTGGATCGGCTCTGGGAGCAATGGCTGAGCCTCGGGCGCAAACCCGATAAGTCCGAGGTTGACGACCTTGTCGCACTGACCGAAGGATTCGGCTCTTTGCCCAAGGCCCTACGGTTCCTTTAGGAGCGCCATGAGCCGGGTGAGATCGAAGGCGCCGCGACCTCACGGACCGCCGATCTGGAGGTCTATTTCGCCCTGAATCAATTCGAGCGCCGTAAGCCCTACAGCCACTTGGAGCGCGGCTTGCAGCAGGACATCAAGGCGTTCTTCGGCGACTATGCAGCCGCGCAGGCCAGGGGCCTCGAGCAGTTGTTTCAGATCGCGGACGTGGGGGCGATTGCCGCTGCCTGTCATCACGCGGCGGAGCGTGGCCTGGGCTGGCTCGATCCCGGGCGATCATTGCACGTCCATGTCAGCCTGGTCGAGCAGCTTGCGCCCCTGCTGCGAATCTACGTGGGTTGTGCCGCGGTGCTCTATGGCGATTATCGCAATGCCGATCTGGCCAAGATCCATATCGGTTCGGGCAAGGTCAGCCTGATGCGCTACGACAACTTTGAATCGGTGGACCATCGCGGGATTCGATCTGGTGCGGTCGCGCACGCCGCCGGACCTTGATGACCCCTGTGGCCGATTCCTCACCTTTCGTCAACTCATCGCCTGCGGCGAGACTCAGGCCCGGACCGGTCTTGCCAATCTACCGATCCAGCCTGAGAGCTACAACGCGCTTCTCGAACTGGCCGAGCAGGTGCTGGACCCGGTCATCGACTATTTCGGCATGATCCGCCTCACTTATGGCTTCTGTTCGCCGCAACTCGCCAAGCAGATCCCCGGCCGTATCGATCCGAAGCTCGATCAGCATGCTGCCCATGAACTGAATCGATTGGGTAAGCCGGTCTGCGAGCGCCTCGGTGCCGCCGCGGACTTCCTCGTCGAAGACGAAAACATGCTGGAGGTGGCCCAGTGGGTCGCCGCCAACACACCCTTCGACCGCCTATATGTTTACGGCGAGGATCTGCCGATCCATGTCAGCTACGGTCCGAACCATGCTAGGCAGATTGTACGGATGACTCCGGGAAGAAGCGGTCGTTTAGTGCCGCGAGTGGTATCGCGGGAGGAGCTTCTCGGGTGATGATGCGGTACGTTGAGACGCGGTGATCGGCCCAGGGCCTTCAACGATCTGTCTTCTTGTGTCTTTGTGCGGGCAATTGCCGGATCTGGGATGATAATCCCGGCCGTCACTGCTAGCGCGAGGTCGCTGGTCCGCGCAGCGGACCCTACGGGCGGGGGCCTTGGTCATAGCTCCGGCCACACGCCCTGGCGGCAACCCGCCGCGGCCTGGGAGCCGCTCCTACGGCGTAGGAGCGGCCCCCAGGCCGCGGCGGATGTCACCCACGGCCGCTCCTACAAGAAACTTTCATGCTCCGGGGGTGGCGGACAGGCCCTCATGGCCGTTAGTCTTGGACTCCTCGGCCGCCCCGGCGGCTTGTCCATGCCGGCTTTTTCGGCCTGGCGCGGGTGGACTACGGCACCGTGACCTGGCCCGGCGAGATCGATATCGCCCCTGAGACCCTCTATGCCGAGGGGGTTCCGGAGTCCGTGTAGGGCGGAACGTCGGAGGCGGTTCCGCCAGTAAGGCCAGCGGTGTCTGGTCAAGACACCTTACCACTCCGCCGGTCTCCGGATCGTGCGCTTGCGGTGATCCAGCAGCCGGTCCGCGAGCTGACTGCTCGCGAGGTCGGCGGCGTGAACGCTTTCGCGGGTCCAGTGTGCGTGCCGTTCCAGACTACCGCTGCGCCGCGCGCCCCTGTTCCCCGCGCTTCGGGGTAACACCAGGCCGATGCGGATCTCAGGAAAGTCAGTCCGGATCATCGCCAAGGCGGGCTCCAGATCCGAGTCGTTGGAGCACAACACCAGTTGGTCACAGGCGCCGCGAGCGGCGTCCCGGTATAGGTGCAAAGCGAGGCTTACGTCGGTCTGCTTTTCTTGCATGACCTGAATCCGGCAGCGCGTTCCGGGCCTGATGTCTGCGATCGGATCGACGAGAACGCCGGTGGTGATGGTCAGGCTGTGAAAGCCTTTGATGATCTCGATGCCGCCCGCGGCCTTCAGCGCCCGATGGTAGTGGGCCTGACGCTGCTCGGCACGCGGATCGCTGGCCATGCTTCCGAGGATCGGGGCAGTAAAATACTTCACCAAGACGATCTCGGAGACGGGCTCGATAGGTCGCACTAGCCGTGCGAACAAGCCGTTGAGATCCAGCCACTTGTAGGCGCTCTTCGTCAGTAGCGAGTAATAGAGGTTGTAGCCGTCGACATAGACGATGGTACGCATCCGGATTCCCTGGTCGGAAAAACGAAAAAACCGCCCGAAGGCGGCTTTTTCTCCCTAAGCCAGACGCGAAACCGCGTGCGACAGAGGGTGGTTGAATTATGAGTATGCGGCGCTGGCCGGCAGAGTGCAACCCCTCAGTCCGCGTAGGGCGGAACGCCGCAGGCGGTTCCGCCATTTCGGCCAGCGGTTCATGGCGGATCGCCCTGCGGGCATCCGCCCTACCGAACCCCGCGCGCCCGGGCTTGGGCGAGCCAGGTGTCGAGTGCGTTCGCGAAGGCTTGCCGGTCGCGCTGGCCCAGGGGCGCGGGGCCGCCGGTGTCGATGCCGCTGCCGCGGAGCGTATCCATGAAGTCGCGTAGGGTGAGGCGTTCGCGGATGTTGTCGGGGGTGTAGCGCTCGCCGCGGGGATTTATGGCGTGACCGCCCTTGGCGATGACCTCGGCGGCAAGCGGGATGTCGGCGGTGATGACGAGGTCACCGGGGGCGAGCAGGCGCACGATCTCGTTGTCGGCCACATCAAAGCCGGGGGCGACGCGGATGGCGCGGATGAGCCGCGAGGGGGGCGTGGGGATGGGCTGGTTGGCGACCAGGGTCAGCGGGATGCCGACCCGCTCCGCGGCGCGGAACAGGATGTCCTTGATCACCTTGGGGCAGGCGTCGGCGTCGACCCAGATCTGCATCGTTGCTCCCGTCGTTGTCGTAATCGAGGTTATCGTAGCGCCCCGGATGCTCTCGCGCGCCGAATTGTATTGCTTCTACGATTACGACAACGACAACGACAACGACAACGAATGTACTCGTTACTTTGCAGAATCATCGGCCGGGTGATTCAGTCGCTCCCGATAAACGCATTGGAACATCTTGGCGAGCTTGGCGCCTTGGCGTGAGATTTGCCCTTTCCGGGAATACGCCGGGCTCCATGCGGGGCCCGGCGGGCGTTCGGGACCGCTAGTTGGCGGCGGGCACGGCGGGTGCGACCGGTACGGTCTGCGCTTCGGCGGTGTCGACATCCGGGCCGTCCAGGTCATCCGTGGCGTCCATGTCCGTAAGCGCCGCGGTGGTTGCCTTGATGGCCGGTAGTTCGTCGCGGTGGGACTCGTGGACCAGGATCAGGCCGCCGAGCGGGGGCAGGGCGATGGGGATGGAGTGGGGGCGGCCCATCCAGCTCACGTCCTCGGAGCGCACGCCGCCCTGGTTGCCGACGTTGCTGCCGCCGTAGAACTCGGCGTCGGAGTTGAGCGCCTCGCGCCAGAAGCCGGCCTTGGGGACGCCGATGCGGTAGTTGTTGCGCGGTACCGGCGTGAAGTTGAAGACGGCGACGATCAGGCGCCCGCCGGCCTTGTCCTTGCGGACATAGCTCAAGACGGACTGGGAGGAGTCGTGGCAGTCGATCCACTCAAAGCCCGAGCCCTCGAAGTCGACCTCGTGCAGGGCGGGCTGTTCGCGGTAGAGCCGGTTCAGGTCCGAGACGATCTGCTTGATCCCCTGGTGCTGGGGGCGCTCCAGCAGTTCCCAGTCGAGTGCCTCGTTGAAGTCCCATTCCTGGCCCTGGCCGAATTCGCACCCCTGGAACAGGAGCTTCTTGCCCGGGTAGCTGAACATAAACGTATAGAGCAGGCGCAGGCTCGCGAAGCGCTGCCAGGGGTCGCCGGGCATCTTGTCGAGCATGGACTTCTTGCCGTGCACCACCTCGTCGTGGGAGAAGGGCAGGACGAAGTTCTCGGTGAAGGCGTAGAGCAGGCCGAAGGTCAACAGGTCATGGTGATAGTGGCGGTAGATGGGGTCCTTTTCCATGTAGGACAGGGTGTCGTGCATCCAACCCATATTCCACTTCATGCTGAAGCCCAGGCCGCCCAGGTAGGTCGGGCGCGAGACGGCCGGCCAGGCGGTGGACTCTTCGGCGATCATCATGCTGCCGGGATGTTGTTCATGGGTGACCATGTTCAACTGGCGGATGAAGTCCACTGCGTCCAGGTTCTCGTTGCCGCCGTACTTGTTGGGGATCCACTCGCCGGCCTTGCGCGAGTAGTCCAGGTACAGCATGGAGGCGACGGCATCCACCCGCAGCCCGTCGATGTGGAACTCGGCCAGCCAGTACAGGGCGCTGGAGAGCAGGAAGTTCTTCACCTCGTTGCGGCCGAAGTTGAAGATCAGGGTGCCCCAGTCCTTGTGCTCGCCCAGGCGCGGGTCCGCGTGCTCGTAGAGGGCGGAGCCGTCGAAGCGCGCCAGGGCATAGGCGTCCTTCGGGAAGTGCGCCGGGACCCAGTCGAGCAGGACCCCGATCCCCGCCTGGTGCAGGTGGTCGATGAAGAAGCGGAAGTCTTCCGGGGTGCCGTGGCGGCTGGTGGGTGCGAAATAGCCGGTGCACTGGTAGCCCCAGGAGGCGTCGAGCGGGTGCTCGGTGATGGGCAGCAGTTCGACGTGGGTGAAGCCCAGTTCCGTGGCATAGGCGGCGAGTTGGACCGCCAGTTCCCGGTAGTTCATGAAGTCCCCGGCGGCATCGCGCTGCCAGGAGCCTAAATGGACCTCGTAGGTGGAGAAGGGGCGGCGCTGCCAGTCCGACTCCGCCCGCGCCTTCATCCAATCGCCGTCGCCCCACTCATAGGCGCTCGGGGCCGTGATCAGCCCGGCGGTCTCGGGACGCTCCTGGAAGGCGTTGGCGTAGGGGTCGATCTTGACGTGGGCATTGCCGCTGCGGTCGCGCAACTCGTATTTGTAGAAGCCGCCGGCCCCGATGCCCGGGATGAAGAGCTCCCAGACGCCGGTGGCGCCGCGCACCCGCATCGGGTGGGCGCGCCCGTCCCAGCGGTTGAAGTCGCCCACCACGCTCGCCCGGTCGGCATTGGGCGCCCAGACCGCGAACTGGACGCCGCTCACCCCGTCCACCTCGGTCAGATGGGAGCCCAGGAAGCGGAAGGCGTCCCAGTGCTTGCCTTCGCCGAACAGGTGCAGGTCGAAGTCGCGCAACTGGGGCGGGAAGCAGTAGGGGTCGTAACCCGTGCCGCGGTTGCCCGCCTTGTCTTCCCAGGCCAGGCGATAGCGTTCCGGGACCTGCGCGGCCTCACCCTCCCAGGTGAAGAGATCGGTCCCCTCGGTGCGGACCATGTCCGCCTTGGCCTCCAGGATCTGCACCCGCTCTGCCTCGGGCAGAAAGGCGCGCACCGTCACCCGGCTGCCGGTGACGTGTCGCCCCAGGACCTCGAAGGGGTCGTGGTGACGGGCCTCCACGATACGTGCGAGCGGCTCGGGCAACTTGGGGGCGGTGCTGATGGGGGCGACCATAGGGGTTCTGTTCTCCACGAGGGCTTGTTATAGGTAGCGGGGGCGCGATGCGGCGAACCGCCCGGACCCGGCGCCAGTGGTGATTGGGTGATCGCGTGCCCCGACCAGGGGCCTTGCTGCGCGTCGGCGGGAGGCTGGCGGGCGTCCTGCGCTTAACGAGCGGCGGCAACGGCTGTCGGGACGACCGGCGTGTCGCTGCGTGGCGACCAGGCGGCACGCAGCGCGGACGCGGGTCGGGTCCGGGGCCCCGGGGCGAGCCCGCGCGAGCCGTAGCAGGCGCGCCGCCGATCGGTAAGGGGTGCCGGGATCGCGTCAGATGGTACCATAAGCCCACCGGCGGGCACTCCAGAACGCCAAATGCCGGACCAAAACCACCAACAGGAGGATCCATGCCGGCATCGAACCCGCGGTTCGTCAGCCGCCTGACCCGCAACACCCTGGCCCTGATCCTGGCCGGCGGCCGCGGCTCGCGACTCAAGCACCTGACCGCCTGGCGCTCCAAGCCCGCGGTCCCCTTCGGCGGCAAGTTCCGCATCATCGACTTTCCGCTGTCCAACTGCATCAATTCGGGCATCCGCCAGGTCGGCGTCCTCACCCAGTATAAGGCCCACTCGCTAATCCTTCACATCCAGAAGGGTTGGGGCTTCCTGCGCGGTGAGTTCGGTGAGTTCGTGGAGCTCTGGCCCGCCCAACAGCGGGTGGTGGAGACCGCCTGGTACGCCGGGACGGCCGATGCGGTCTTCCAGAACCTGGATATCATCCGTAATCATAATCCGGAATATATCCTGATCCTGGCCGGTGACCACATCTACAAGATGGACTACGGGGCCATGATCGCCCACCACGTCGAGACCGGTGCGGACATGACGGTCGGCTGTCTGGAGGTGGAGAAGGAGCGCTCCCTGGAGTTCGGCGTCATGAGCGCGGATGCCGACGGCCGGGTGCGCGGCTTCGACGAGAAGCCCCGGGACCCGGTGACCATCCCCGAGCGCCCGGACCACTGCCTGGCCTCCATGGGGATCTATGTCTTCAACCGTGGCTTCCTCTTCGAGCAGCTCATCAAGGACGCGGACACGCGCGAGTCGTCCCATGACTTCGGTAAGGACATCATCCCCTCGGTGCTCGATCGCTACCGGGTCATGGCCTACCTCTTCCGCGACCCGCGTAGCGGCGAGCAGGCCTATTGGCGCGACGTGGGCACCTTGGACGCCTTCTGGGAGGCCAACCTGGAACTGATCGGCGTCACCCCGCCGCTCAATCTCTATGACGAGCAATGGCCCATCTGGACCTACCAGGAGCAGCTCCCGCCCGCCAAGTTCGTCTTCGACGATGAGGACCGGCGCGGCATGGCGGTGGACTCCATGGTCTCCGGGGGCTGTGTCATCTCCGGCTCCAAGGTCCGACACTCGCTGCTGTTCTCCAACGTGCGGGTGAACTCCTACGCCACCGTCGAGGATTCGGTGATCCTGCCGGACGTGACCATCGGGCGCAGTTGCCGCATCCGCAATGCCATCATCGACCGCTCCTGCCAGATCGCCGAGGGCAGCGTGATCGGTTATGACAAGGCGGCCGACCGGCACGCCGGCTACTTTGTCACCGAGCAGGGCGTCACCCTGGTGGCCCCCGAGATGCTGGGGCAGGGGATGAACTTCATCCGCTGAGGCCGGGCGCACGGGATCGGAGTCCAAGGCTTCAGCCTTGGGCTCCCCCGCGCGTGAGCGGAGTGCAGAACTTCAGCCTTGGAGTTTCCCGCGCGCGGACCCCAAGTGCGAAAGCCAAGTATCGCTCGACCCCGTAGAGCGCACGGGGGTTCCCCCAGCGTTGTCTCCGCCCGGCGATCGTGCTCGAAGTATTTGGCGGCGTGTCTTGAGCGAGCGATGGAACTGGGGGAGGACCGTCGGGCGGCTTTTGGTGGTACGCCCCCTATTTCTCTCCTCTATTTCTCTCCTCCATTTCTCTTTCCCCTATTTCTCTCCATCCTAGACGTTAAATTGAGTAAACTGTCACCGGAATTCGTTCGAGTAAACTGTCACCGGAATTCGTTCGAGTAAACTGTCACCGGAATTCGTTCTGCTTTGTCCGTTCGAGGCGTTACGCAATTTTCTCGGCAGCGATTCCCCCGAAGACGAGGATATCGCGGCAGCGGCAGGATATTTTCATGTCGATCCGAGGGTCGTGCGGTCTCTGCTGATCAATAAGAACGTCATCGAGCGGGCGTCGCTTTCGCGTCTTGATGCTAGCCTCGACCAGGCGAGCTTCTTGGAAATGCTGGACGCGGCCTGATCCGCAGCAATCTGGCATCCAAGCGGTACTGGTGCTGTCCTGCTCGACATCTACTACGCGGAACGCCCGCTCGCGACCGTTAGTGTCCGGGCGTGGCGGGGGCGCTTGGCCAATCGCAGCAAACCATTAGATCGGCGTAACTTTCGGCCGCGGAACGCCTCGCCATCGACCTCGTCGCTCACGCACTGAAGGGGACGGGCGATAGCCAGGAGCCGAAGGCCGCGGGCCAGCGGCACGCTTGGGCATAGACTCGGCCTCCATATCCATGGTACGTCCCCCCTATGCCCGCCGGAAGACCCCGAGAATTGAGTATACTGTCCCCGGAACTCGCATGTCCCCGGAACTCGCATCCTTGGCGTCGACCAGGATCGCGAAGGCTGCAATGTCGGCACTCAAGACCCGCTTGATCGAGCAGCTTGGCACCGCAATCAAAGCCGCTGCGATCCTGACGACCCAGCGGCTCGATGCAGACCGGCGGCTTACTCAAGCGGACCCACCAGGTCGGCGTGCCGCGCGATGGCACATTCCAGCGCGGGCGCAAGGGGCGGCGGCTCGATCAGCGCGGCGGCGAAACGCCGCTGACCTTCCGCGGAGAGTTGGATGATCTCCTCCCGCTCGATCGCCTGCATTGCCGCCTCACGGGCCGCCGCGACGACGAAGTCGGAAACCGTCCGCCCTTGAATTTCGGCCGCCCGTTTCAGTAGGGTGTGCGTTTCCGGGGTAACCCTGGCCTCCAGTCTGGCGTGTTTTATCATGTCATGTGAACTACGCCCACGAGCCTGGCCTTCGCCGATGATGAAAGCAGGACACGACAACAAGCTCCAGCGGCGCAGGAATGTAGATGATCGCGTAAGGGAAGCGGCGCACCGAGACGCGGCGCAAATCTCCGTCGATTCGCGGGTGCCCCAGCGGCATACGCAGTGCGGACTCGATGGCGACATCGACCGCCCGCGCGAATTCAAAGCCCAGTCCCGGCGAGCGCGCGGCATACCAGCACTGGGCATCCAGAAGCTCTGCCTCCGCCTCCGGGCGGAATACGATGTCCATCAGTCGCCGGCCTTGAACAACCGTGCGCGCACTTCTTGCCACGGGATACTGGACGATGGATCTGCCTGATGCGCCGCGTAGCGCCGATGCAACTCGGCGCGATCCGCCGGTGAAGTTTGGAAGACCTCCGGTGATTCCTCGGCGATGGAATCCCAGATGTCCTCCACCAGCTGGATTCGCTCAGACAGGGGTAGCTTCTTGACTTGTTCGACGATCTCGTTCATCGCAGCGGCCTATGGCGGTTAATGGACGGAAAAAGGAATCGCGTCAGGCGGCCAGCAACTCCCGGTGCCGCTTGCGCAGCTTGGCGAGCTTGGGTGAAATAACCGCCTGACAATACCCCTGGAAGGGATTGCGGCGGTAATAGTCCTGGTGATAGTCCTCGGCCGGATAGAAGGTCGGAAGCGGGGCGACCTCGGTCACGATCGGATTGGGCCAGACGCCGTCGCGGGTCAGTTGGGCAATAACCGCGAGGGCGGTTTCGCGCTGCGCATCCGTGTGCCAATAGATGACGGAGCGGTATTGGGTCCCCACGTCGGCCCCCTGGGCATTGAGCGTGGTGGGGTCATGGACGGTGAAGAAAACCTCCAGGATGGTCAGGTAGTCGATCGCTGCGTTGTCGAAGGTCACCTGGACGACCTCCGCGTGGCCGGTGCTGCCGGTGCAGACCTGCTTATAGCTGGGGTTGGGCTGGGGTCCGCCGGCGTAGCCGGAGACGACCGCGGTGACGCCCTTGAGATCCAGAAAGGCGGCCTCGACGCACCAGAAACAGCCGCCGCCCAGGGTCGCGGTCTCGCTCGCCATCGTCGTGTCCTCGTTGTCTTGCAGTTGACCGTCAGGTGCCGGTGCGCCGCACCGAATTCAACCGACGGCTGGCCGCACCCCGCCGCCGACTGGCACAATGGGCGCCCCCACCGCGCGATTCCATCCGATGCCCCAACCCCGCTTTCGTCTGATTACCCTGGATCTCGACGACACCGTCCCTTTTCGTCGTTGGCCCTCCGGGAGGATGCGCAGGCCATAGCCGATTTCGGCGATGGTGATGGTAGAGAGAAACAGGTGGTCGGTATCCTGGGCATCGAGCCACGCCAGAACCGCCAGCGACGGCTTCGACGCCATGACTGCCGAGACGACGTTGGTGTCGAGCAGGATCATGGATCGAAACGAATCGGCTCGTGGGGCTCCCCTGGGGGTAACTCCAAGGTAACCCCATGGGTTGGCCCGAACAACTCACGCGCCAAGTCGCTGAGGCGCTCCGGGGCCGCGACCGCGCGCTTGAGGATCCGCCGGGCCTCCTCTTCCATGGATACACCCTGATTTTCCGCCCGCCGCCGCAGGCGTTCGTAGGTTTCGTTATCGAGTCGTCGCACGCTCAGGCTTGGCATAGACACTTTTCTCCGCCGCTGATGTCATCGCAGACTGGAGGCCGTCGTGCGCCACCTTGCCAGCATGCTAGCACTTGCCGACGAATCCATCCATGTGCTGAGGGGGTGCCTTCATGGGATCAGCCCCATCGCCTCCAGATAGTGCCGCGCACTGCGGCCCTGTTCGTACTCACTAACCGCCTCGCGCAAGACCGCGGCGGGCAGTGGCCGGTCCAGGGTCGCCGCCATGGCCGCGGCCAGGGCGTCCACCGCCCCGACCGGCACCAGGGGGCCGAAGCGGCCCCCGTCCAGCACCTCGGCGGGACCGCTCGGGCAGTCGGTGGCGACGACCGGCACCCCGAGCGCCATGGCCTCGGTCAGCACATTGGGCGAGCCCTCCCAGGCGGAGGAGAGGACGAAGAGGGCGGCCCGGGCCAGGTAGAGGTAGGGGTTGGACTGGAACCCGACCAAGGCCACCCGCTCGCGCAGCCCCAGTTCGGCGATCAGGGCCTCCAAGCGCGGTCGGGCGTTGCCCTCCCCCAGGATCAGGAGCCGGCAGTCGCGCGCGGCCGACAGCCGCGCGAAGGCGCGGATCAGGGTCGGGAAGTCCTTCTGGCGCTGTAACCGTCCGGCGGCGCAGATGACGGGTACGCCGGGCGCAGCCAGCCAGGGGTGGGGGCAGGGCTCCGCCGCCTGGGCCGCCAGTTCCGGGGTGATCACCGGGTTGCGGATGACGGTGATGGCCGCGCGGGGTATCCGGGCGATGCGGGCCGTGTCCTGCGCCACCCCGGCGGAGACCGCGATGATCCGCTCGATGCGCGGATAGAGCACGCGAATCGGCAGATAGCGCAGCCAGCGCGACGGGGCGGCGCGCCCCGCCATGGCGGTGGAGAGGTTGGTCCCGAGCCGCAGCGCGAGCGGGGTGCCGGTGCCCGCCAGGGCGCGCGCGAGCACGGCGGTGCGCCCGGCCCGGTCCTTGGCCGCCAGCAGGGCCGCGGGGCGGTACTCGCGCAGGTAGCGGGCCAGCGCGGGGGCGGCGAGCAGGGTGTGCCGGGCGGCGAGCTGGACGCGTCCGACCGCCGCCGGCAGGCGCGCCAGGTGCGGGCTCTCGGCCCGGACCAGCACCAGGTCCACGGCTTGACCCAGGTCCACGAAGCCGCGGATCAGGTTGATCAGCATCCGCTCCACCCCGCCGGTCCCGGAGAAGGAGGCGAAGACGGCGAGCGGGGCGGGGGTAGGCGGCATGGGGACCTTACGGGGCTCGGCAATGGTGCGGTCGCCCATGTTCCCAAGAAAGGCGGTGCGTCCGCAAATCGCTGCGCTCCGCGAGCGGCCGGTCCGCACAGCGGACCCTACGGGAGCCCCGCGTGCGGCTCCGGGTCGGCGGTCCCGACCGGGCCGCAGGATGGGCGCGCACGATCAGCGCGATTCGTTTTGCGCATTTTGTGAAAGGCGTCCCGAGACTCAATATGGACAAAGGAGCCGCGGTCTGACCTCGGCCCCGCGCCCAGCGACACCCAGGAGTCGAAAGCCCATGTCTGCACCGCCGCCCCGTGAGGGCAGCCTCGAAGCCCCGATCCGTCACCCCATCGACTGGCAGAGTCCGGCGTTTTACGACCAAGACGCGCTGTTCAGTGAAATGGAGCGGGTCTTCGATATCTGCCACGGCTGTCGGCGCTGTGTGAGCCTGTGCCAAGCCTTTCCGACCCTCTTCGACCTGGTGGACTCCTGCGAGTCGATGGAGGTTGACGGCGTGGCCCGGACGGACTACTGGAAGGTGGTGGACCACTGCTACCTGTGCGACCTGTGCTACATGACCAAATGCCCCTATGTGCCGCCCCATGCGTGGAACCTGGACTTCCCGCACCTGATGCTCCGCGCCAAGGCGGTCAGGTACCGGGCGGGCGAGGTCAGACTCCGCGACCGGGTGCTGACCAGCACGGATCTGGTGGGGTCCCTGGCCGGAATTCCGGGCGTGAGCACCGTCGTAAACGCGTCCAACAGGAACGCCCTCGCCCGGCGCGGGCTGGAAGTGGTGCTCCAGATCCACCGCGACGCCCGCTTGCCGGAGTACCGCAGCCAAACGCTGCGCCGCGCGCAGCGGGGCCGCATCGGGCGGGTGGCCCTGGGTGAGCCGGCCGGCGCCACCACCGGCAAGGTGGCCCTGTTCGCCACCTGCTACGGCAACTACAACGAACCCGGGGTCAACGCGGACCTGATCGCCGTCTTCGAGCACAACGGCATCCCGGTCACCCTGGCACAGAAGGAGCAGTGCTGCGGCATACCCAAGCTGGAACTGGGCAACCTCGCGGCGGTGCAGGCGGCCAAGGAGGCCAATATCCCGGTGCTCAAGGCCCTGGTGGATCAGGGCTGGGACCTGACGGCGATGCTCCCGTCCTGTGTGCTGATGTTCAAACAGGAACTGCCGCTGCTGTTCCCGGACGACCCGGACGTGCAGGCGGTCAAGGAGGCGATGTACGACCCCTTTGAATACCTGATGATCCGCCACAGGCACGGCAAGCTGAAGCTGGACTTCCAGCACCCGCTGGGGAGTGTGGTCTATCAGGCGTCCTGCCACCAGCGGGTGCAGAATATCGGGCAGAAGACCCGCGAGGTGCTGGCCCTGGTGCCGGATACACGGGTCGAGATCATCGAACGCTGCTCGGGTCACGACGGGACCTACGCGGTCAAGAAAGAGTCCTATCCCTTCGCGATGAAGCTCGCGCAGCCGGTGGCCGCCCGGGTGCAGAAGGCGGCCCCGGCGCACTTCGGCAGCGACTGCCCGCTGGCCGGGGCGCACATCGCCCATGCCCTCGGGCAGGACGGGCGCCAGCAGCATCCGCTGACGCTGTTACGTAGCGCCTACGGGATCTGAACCATGCCGTGACACCGACCTAATGAATCTTCTCACGGAAACACGAAGACACGAAAAAGATATGTATAGCAACATAATGCTACCTATCACGTATTTCTTCCTTTGTGTCTCCGTGTCTCCGTGAGAGATATTCTTTGTCTCGTGGAACCAGCGGAGCCGCTTATGCAACTGACACGCGCCGATCTCTACAGCCTCGAGGACTATGCGCGGCTGCGCCCGGAGTTCCGCGCCCGGGTCATGGCCCACAAGCGCGACCGGCAGGTGGCCCTGGGCGCCCATGCGACGCTGTATTTCGAGGACCACCTGACCATGCAGTACCAGGTCCAAGAGATGCTCCGGGCCGAGCGCATCTTCGAGTCCGCCGGTATCCAGGATGAGTTGGACGCCTACAACCCGCTGATCCCGAACGGGTGCAACTGGAAGGCGACCTTCATGATCGAGTACGACGACGCACCCGAGCGCGAGGCGGCCCTGGTGCGCCTGCGCGGGATCGAGACCCAGGTCTGGGTCCAGGTCGCAGGCCTCGAGCGGGTCTACGCCATCGCGGATGAGGACTTGGAACGTGCGGACGCCACCAGGACCTCAGCGGTCCACTTCCTGCGCTTTGAACTCGCCCCGGCGATGGCGGCGGCCGTGAAGGCCGGTGCGCCGATCAGCATCGGCTGCGCTCACCCGGACTACCGCGTCGAGACCCAGGCGGCGGCGCTGGTGCGCGACTCGCTGGCCGCGGACCTGGACTGAGGTGCGGGCGATGCCGCACGGTCGCCGGTCCGCACAGCGGACCCTACGGGCGCGCCGCCGGTGGGTCCGGTGTGCCGACCAGGGGCCTCGCAGTCGGCGCGCCGGCCGGCTAGACGCTTGCCGCAGATGGCGCCCCGCCGCGCACTTTCTTTGCATTGATGTGCGCAGCTTCGATTTGCAGACCATAAGCCCCGCAGGACCACCATGACCCGCCGACCGCCGCCCTGTGCACTGCTGATCGACCTCGACGGGGTCCTGTTCCAGGGGGACCGGCCCCTGCCCGGCGCCGCGCGCCTGCTCGGGCGGCTGGCGGGGCGCCCCCACTGCTTCCTTACCAACAACCCGATCCGCACGCCGGAACAGATCGCGGCGGCCTGCGTGGCGATGGGGCTGCCGGCGCCGGACCCGCGGTGCATCCTCACCTCGGCCCTGGCCACCGCCCGCTGGTTGGCCCGCGAGCGGCCGGGGCTGCGCTATTTCGCCGTCGGGGGCGGCGGCCTGGAGGCCGCCTTGAGCGCGGTGGGCAGCCGCGACGATCGCCATGCCAACGTGGTGGTGGTGGGTGAGGGGGTCGGGCTCGACTATGCGACCCTGACCACCGGGATCAACCTGATCCTGGGTCAGGGGGCGCGCCTGGTGGCCACCAATCCGGATACGACCGTGGACGGGGTGCTGGACGGCCGCCGCGTGGTCCTGCCCGGCTGCGGCGCCCTGGTGGCGCCCTTCACGGCGGCCACCGGCGTCACCCCGACCTTCATCGGCAAGCCGGAGCCGCTCCTCTACGAAATGGCGCTGGAGCAATTGGGTTGCCCCGCCGCCGCCTGCCTCATGATCGGGGACCGTCCGGACACCGACATTGCCGGGGCCGAGCGCCTGGGGTGCTGGACGGCCCTGGTGCGCACCGGGCGCTTCCCGCCCGGCCGGGGCTGGGTCGCCGGGCTGCCGCGCCCGGACCTCGATGTCCCCGACCTCGATCACCTGATCGAGGCCCTCGACCGGGCCTTTCCCGGTCTGCTCGCCCCGCTCTAGGATAAGGAGCCGGGGCGTCCCGCCCCGGCCGGCGCCGCCCCGAATCCTTTGGCCCGCGTCTCTTGCCCGTCCGCAGTCCAAGGTCCTCAGCCTTGGATTCGTGGACCGGTAGTTCTGGTATAGACTGTTCCCCAGTCTCCCGAATTTCCCCCCAGAGGGACGAACCCATGGGCTCTGTCGTCGAACTCTATGAAGCCCTGGCCAGCGCGCCGGACGAGCGGGCGCGGGCGCGGCTGATCGCCGCTGCCTTCGAGCGTCTGGAAGAGCGTTACCCGCACCTGCCGGATCTCGTAACCCACCAGCAACTGCGCGAGACCGAACTGCGGCTCCAGAAGGAGATCGAGCAGGTGCGCGCGGATCTCAGCGTGCAGATCGAGCGTCTGCGCGGTGAGGTCAAGACCGACATCGAGCAGTTACGCGGTGAGGTCAAGACCCAGATCGAGCAGTTGCGCGGTGAGGTCAAGACCGAGATCGAGCAGTTGCACGGTGAGGTCAAGACCCAGATCGAGCAGTTGCGCGGCGACGTCATGACCGCGATCGAGCGCAGCCGCAATACTTTGCTGATGTGGCTCATCCCGCTCATGTTCGTCCAGGTCGGCGCGATGGCGGCCTTGGTCAAGTTGCTGTGAGAGAATCCTGGCCGGGATGATTGCCTCGATTACGAAAACGACGCCGAGGGGGGGCCTAATCGACTCGTTTAGCCTATTAGCTAACCGTTCCTCACCTAAGAAAGTATGGTGTTCTTGCAGATGCTCAAGTCAAGTCAGTTTAGGGTAAATGAATTGTGGATAGCCATAAAACTCAACCAGCGGTCCGTGTTTGTGCAGGATGAGCCTTATGATATCTACGTCCTGATGGACGCAGCCAGCACCTATGTATTCGGGCACTTGTTGTCCAGGGTGGCCGACGAAGGTCCAGAAGAAGGAGAGGTGGAAGCCCTTTTAAAAAAGGCATGGGAAGCTAAGGGGAAATGGCCGGAAAAGCTTGTGGTGCCGGAGCATTTTCTCGCTCAGGACGTATTTCAAGCACAAGCGGAAAAGCATGGGTTCGCGTTCAGCACTGTTCGGCTGAGCGATCTGGCTTCAATTGTCGGCCCGGTGAAAAAATCGTTTGCGTCGGCCCTGAGATGATGTCGATGACACCGCGGAGCGGTGTCACGAGCGCAATCAAAGTATCCGTCTCAAAACCCACTGGTGATGGGATAACGCCGATCCCGCCCGAAGGCGCGCCGGGAGATGCGTACGCCCGGCGGGGCCTGGCGGCGCTTGTATTCGTTGCGGTCCACCAGGCGCGTGACCTTGCGCACCACGGCCTCGTCGAACCCCTGGGCGCAGATGGCGTCCACCCCCTGGTCCTCTTCGATATAGAGCCGCAGGATGGGGTCCAGAATCTCATAGGGCGGCAGGCTGTCCTGGTCGGTCTGGTCCGGGCGCAGCTCGGCGGAGGGGGCGCGGGTCAGGACGCGCTCGGGGATACAGGGGCCCAGGGCGTTGCGGTAGCGGGCCAGGCGATAGACCAGCGTCTTGGGGCAGTCCTTGATGGGGGCGAAGCCGCCGGCCATGTCGCCGTACAGGGTCGCGTAACCGACCGCCATCTCGCTCTTGTTGCCGGTCGTCAGCAGGATGCGCCCGTGCTTGTTGCTGAGCGCCATGAGGATGACGCCGCGGCAGCGCGCCTGGATGTTTTCTTCGGTGACGTCCGGCGCCCGGCCGGCGAAGGCGGGCGCGAGCATGGCGAGGAAGCCGTCGAAGGCGGGGGCGATGGGGATGCTATGGGTCCGCACGCCAAGCCGGTGCGCCTGCTCCAGGGCGTCCTCGTTGCTCATGTCCGCGGTGTAGCGCGAGGGCATCAGGACCACCTCGACCTGGTCGGCACCCAGGGCGTCGACCGCGATGGCCAGCGTCAGGGCCGAGTCCACCCCGCCGGAGAGGCCCAGCACGGCGCCGCTGAAGCCGTTCTTGCGCACATAGTCGGCCACGCCCAGGACCAGCGCGTCATAGATGGCCGCCTCGTCCTGCGGGTCCGCCGCCGGCGGGCCGTCGCACCGGCTGTCCGCGTCCGCGCTGGGGCGACCGTCATCGGCCAGGTGCAGCAGCAGGGCCTGCTCCCGGAACTGGGCGGCACGCGCCTGGACCAGGCCGTCGCGATCGACCACGAAAGAGCCGCCGTCGAACACCAGTTCGTCCTGGCCGCCGACCAGGTTGGCGTAGAGGATGGTCAGCCCATGGTCACGGGCGCGGCCGGCCACCAGGGCCTCGCGCTCGGCGCCCTTACCGGCATGGAAGGGCGAGGCATTGAGATTGATCAGGACCTGGGCGCCGGCCGCGGCCGCCGCCGCGGTGGGGCCGTCCTGCCAGATGTCCTCGCAGACGCTCAGTCCCAGGCGCAGCCCCCGGTGCGCGAAGATGAGCGGGGCCCCGCCCGGCGTGAAATAGCGTTTCTCGTCGAAGACGCTGTAGTTGGGTAGGTCTTGCTTGGCGTATTCGGCCACCACGGCGCCGTCGCGGATCACCCCGGCCACGTTGAACAGGCCGCCCGCGGCGCGGCGCGGATAGCCCAACACCAGGGTGAGGTCGCGGACCTCGGCGCAGACCCGGGCGAGCGCCGCCTCCACCCGCGCGCTCAGTTCGGGGCGCAGCAGCAGGTCCTCCGGCGGGTAGCCGGTCAGGGTCAGCTCCGGGAAGACCACCAGGTCCGCCCCCGCCGCCCGCGCCTGATCGGCGGCCGCGATGACGCGCTCGGCATTGCCGGCCACGTCGCCGACCAGGAGGTTCAACTGAGCGATGAGAATGCGACAAGCCACGGCGAGCTCCGGATCGGATGGATGGAAAGAGGAGTCTTATGGGTATTCTCGGCGTCCGTGCGTGACACGCCGGTCCGTGTGTGGGCATGGGCGCCCCGGCCAAATCAGGGCGGCGGCATTGTCGTTGTCGTTGTCGTAATCGTAATCGTAATCGGAGAAACGATGGAATTCGGCGTACGAGAGAATCCGGGGCATTACGATGAAGTCGACAACGATAGCGACAACGACAACGACAACGACAACGATAGCGACAACGACAACGACAACGACAACGACAACGACAGCGACAGCGACAGCGACAGCGACAATCGTTACTGACGGTCCCCGCGGCCCGCCATCAGGTCCTGGACCTGGCGGAAGACCCCCTCGGCAATCCGCTCATTCCCCCGGTCGCCGAAATGATAGGAGTCCAGGAAGATTTCCTCCTGCGCGCCCGCGTCGTCGAAGACCCCGGACAGGTCGACAAAGCGGAAGTGCTCCTCGTGCAGCCCCGTCAGGGCCGCGGCGATCAGCCCATAGCACTCCCGGAAATAGTCCTGCTGCACCACTCGCTCCCGTTCGCGGCTAGTCAATGGCTTGTTGCTGACGGCCAGTGTCGGCTGCAGCACGAAGACATAGTCGATCTGGCCCGCGGCCAGGACAAAGGCGCTGATTCGCACGTTCTTGAGCAGGCGCTGCGCGATCAGGGCCGGGGCAATGGGTCCCGGCGCGATCGGCGCGTTCTCCGCCATGGCGGGCTGGCCGGTGATCTTATAGACGACCTTGATCAGCGACAGGAAGAACTCGTCGGCATAGGATCGGAACCACAACACATTGCGGCCCCGGGCACCCCAATGGACGTCGTTGTTGCCGGACAGGGCGATCACCAGATCGGGCTGCAATTCCGACAGCAGGTTCTCGATGACGATGCGTTCCTGGGTCGAGGCCCAGCCGGAATTGGCTATGGTGAACACCTCGTAGGTCAGCCCGGTCGCCGGGGCGAGACGCCGCTCGAGAATGGCCGCGAGATAGCCGGCGATGGTCCGCTCGTCACTCGGCGCGCCGTTACCGTAGGCAGTGGAGCCCCCCGTGAGGAAGATGCGGTAGGTGCGCGCGGGCTTGGGCATCGCCACCTCCCTGGCGGCCCGGAACTGCATGGCGTTGATATGGGCATTGCCCTGCTGCCCCGGCGCGGGCGCGCTCCCCACGAAGGGGGTGGGGATGCTGGGCGCGGCCCATGAAAACCCGTCCAACCCGGCCAGCGCCGCGCCGCTGTCATAATAGGCGTCGGCGACTGCTTTCCTTTGCTCCGGGCGGTCGGTGAGCAGGCGCCCCAGGGTATAGGCCCGGGCGTCGCCCTCGATCTCGTGGTCGAATACCCGCTTGACCAGGTAGTAGCAGGCAAAAAAGCCCGCGCCGACCAGCAGGAGTGCAATGACCGTGGGTGCCGCGGCGGTGAGCAGCTGACGTGCCTGCATCAAAACAGCGTATAAATGAAGGGTGCAACCGCCGAGCCCGGTGCCAACACGATGAGCGCGCCGAGCAGCAGCGAGACGACGATGATCGGCGCCAGCCAGTAGTTCTTGCGCTCGCGCATGAAGCCCCAGAGGTCTTTCAAAAGTTCCAGCATCAGAAGGGTCTCGTCATGGATTCGCGTGTGGCCGGCCGGCTGGGCACGCGATAGGTGGGGGTAGCGGCGGGCCGGCGTCGCTTAAGTGGATCGTGGCCGAGCAGACGCATGATGAGGCCCATCGGCACGAATAACGCAATGAACAGGAGCCCGAGGATGAGTGGTGTCGTGAGAAGGTTCATGACGCGTCCAAAGCCCATCCAGCCGCGATAGACCGGCGCCAGACTGCGGGGCGCCGCGAGCCCCCACAGCATCAGTGCGGCGGCGGTCGCGAAGGGCCACCAGGGAATGGGCCAGCCGAACAACAGCGGCAGCGCCACCCCAAAGAGCGCGGCGATCAGCGCGCCCGTGGTCAAGGCGAAGTGCCGCAGTCCCTTGGCGTCGAGGTTCGGAATCTCATGCATGGTTCGCTCCCGCTCAATCGAGCTCGAATTCATCCTTCCAGGTGTCGTCGCCGACCACCGCGGGTTGTTCGGATTTCGCCAGCAGGCAGTTCTCCATCACCAGATAGTCCATTTCGGTGCGCATGAAGCACCGGTGGGCATCCTGCGGGGTGCACACCATGGGTTCGCCGCGGACATTGAAGGAGGTGTTGATCACCAGCGGGCAGCCGGTGCGCTCGGCAAAGGCCGTGATCAGGCGGTGAAAGCGCGGGTTGGTGTCGGGCTGCACCGTCTGCAACCGGGCCGAGTAATCGACGTGGGTGACCGCCGGGATCGTGGAGCGCGGGACATGCAACTGGTCGATCCCGAAGCGGGCCTGCTGCTCCGCGGTCATCGCGACCCGCTGGGATGCGGCCACCGGTGCCACCATCAGCATGTAGGGGCTCGCCCCCTGGTACTCAAAGAAATCCGTTACCCGCTCGGCCAGCACCGCCGGTGCAAAGGGGCGGAAGGACTCACGGTACTTGATCTTGAGATTCATCACCGACTGCATCGCGGGGTTGCGCGGATCGCCGATGATGGAGCGCCCGCCCAGGGCCCGCGGGCCGAACTCCATCGGCCCCTGGAACCAGCCGATGACCTGCCCCTGATCCAGCAGTTCGGCGAGCCGCGGCATCAGTGCCGCATCCTCCAGCCGCTGGTACGGGAGGCCGGCGCTATTCAGGAACGACTCGATCTGCGTATTGTCGAAGGCCGGGCCCAGTAAGCTCCCGCGCATCGCGTCCCGGTCGCGGCCGGCACGGGGTTGTTCGAGGTATTCATGCCAGACCGACAGGGCCGCGCCCAGGGCGCCGCCGGCATCGCCGGCGGCCGGCTGGACCCAGATGTCCCGGAAGGGTCCTTCACGCAGCAGTCGGCCATTGGCCACGCAGTTGAGGGCCACCCCCCCGGCCAGACAGAGCTGCTCGACCCCCAGTTCATTATGCACGGTCCGCCCCAGGCGCAGCACCACCTCCTCGGTGACCGCCTGAATGGAGGCGGCCAGGTCCATTTCGCGCTGCGTGACCGGGGCCTCGGGCCGGCGCGGCGGGCCCCCGAAGAGCCGGGCGAACCGCCGGTTGGTCATGGTCAGGCCGGTGGCATAGTTGAAGTAGCGCATGTCCATGCGAAAGGTGCCGTCGTCCTTGAGCGCCAGGAGGTGCTCCCGGATCAGGTCCTGATACCTGGGCTCGCCGTAGGGCGCGAGGCCCATGAGCTTGTATTCACCCGAGTTGACCTTGAAGCCGCAGAAGTAGGTGAAGGCCGAATACAAAAGCCCGAGCGAGTGGGGGAACCGGATCTCCCATTGCGGCGTCAGCCGGTGGCCCTCGCCCAGCCACACCGAGGTCGTGGCCCACTCGCCGACGCCGTCCATGCAGAGTACCGCCGCGCGCTCGAACGGGCTCGCGAAGAAGGCCGACGCGGCATGGGACTGGTGATGCTGGGTGAACAGCAGGGGCGGCAGGTCGGCCACCTTCACCGCCCCCAGGGCAGCCAGGCGCTTGCCGATCAGGTCCTTCAGAAAGAGCTTCTCCTTGAGCCAGACCGGCATCGCCGCCAGGAAAGAGCGCCAGCCCACGGGCGCGTAGGCGAGATAGGTCTCCAGCAGGCGCTCGAACTTGACGAGCGGCTTGTCGTAGAACACCACATAGTCGACCTCCGCCAGGCCGATACCGCCGGCGCTCAGACACCAGGTGATGGCGTGCTCGGGGAAGCGCGCATCGTGCTTCTTGCGGGAGAAGCGCTCCTCCTGCGCGGCGGCGACGATTGCGCCGTCACGCACCAGGCAGGCGGCGCTGTCGTGGTAAAAGGCCGATAGGCCCAGGATGTTGATCTTCATGATAAGGGTGCTGTATCAGCCGCCGAGCAATTCGGCCATGCGGCTGCCCATGCGCGCCGGGGAGCGGACCGTGACCACCCCGGCCGCTTCCAGCGCGGCGAACTTGCCGGCGGCGGTGCCCTTGCCGCCGGTGACGATGGCGCCCGCGTGGCCCATCCGCTTGCCGGCCGGGGCCGTCACGCCGGCGATATAGGCGACTACCGGCTTGCTCATGTGGCCGGCGATGTACTCGGCGGCCGCCTCCTCCCCGGTGCCCCCGATCTCCCCGACCAGGATGACCCCGTCGGTCCCCGGGTCCTGCTCGAAGAGGGCGAGACAGGCGACGAAGTCCAGTCCGTGGATGGGGTCGCCGCCGATGCCGATGCAGGTGCTCTGGCCGAGCCCGGCGTTGGTGACCTGAAATACCGCCTCGTAGGTCAGGGTGCCGGAGCGCGAGACGATGCCGACCCGTCCGGGGGTGTGGATGCTGCCGGGCATGATGCCGATCTTGCATGCCCCCGGGGTGATGATCCCGGGGCAGTTGGGGCCGATCAGGATCGCCGGGTGGCCCGCCAGGGCCGCCTTGACCCGCAGCATGTCGAGGACCGGGATGCCCTCGGTGATGCAGACGATGATCCGGATCCCGGCGTCCGCCGCCTCCAGGATGGCGTCCGCCGCGTAGGCGGCCGGCACATAGATCATCGTGGCGTCCGCGCCGGTCGCGCGCACGGCGTCATGGACGGTGTCGAAGACCGGCCGGTCCAGGTGCCGCGCCCCGCCCTTGCCGGGGGTCACGCCGCCCACCAGGTTGGTGCCGTAGGTGATTGCCTGTTCGCTGTGGAAGGTGCCCTGCTTGCCGGTGAAGCCTTGGCAGATGACACGGGTTTGTTTATCGACAAGAATGCTCATGCTCGCCCCTCAATGCCCTGCGGCCGCGGCCGCAACCACCAGGTCCGCCGCCTCGTCCAAGTTGCCGGCCGTCTGCACGGCTAGCCCGCTGTCCGCCAGCATCGCCAGGCCCAAGGGGGCGTTGGTGCCCTCCAGGCGCACGACTACCGGGACGGCCACCCCGACCCGGCGTACCGCCTGCATGATCCCCTCGGCGATCAGGTCGCAGCGCACGATGCCGCCGAAGATGTTCACCAGCACCGCCCGCACCTTGGGGTCCGAGAGGATGAGCGCGAAGGCCTCCGCCACCCGCTCGGCGGTGGCCCCGCCGCCGACGTCGAGGAAGTTGGCGGGCGCCCCGCCGTGCAGCTTCACCAGGTCCATGGTCGCCATGGCGAGCCCGGCCCCGTTGACCATGCAGCCGATGTCGCCGTCCAGGCTGATGTAGCTCAGCTCATGGGCGCGCGCCGCGGCCTCGCGCGGGTCCTCCTGGCTCGGGTCCCGCAGGGCCTCCAGGTGCGGGCGGCGGAACAGGGCGTTGTCGTCCAGGTTGACCTTGGCGTCCAGGGCGAGCAGGGCGCCGGACGCCGTCACCACCAGCGGATTGATCTCCACCTGGCTGGCGTCGGACTCTAGGAAGAGCCGGTAGAGGCCGTCCAGGAGGCGGCCGAGTTCCTTGATCTGCTCCCCGGTCAGTCCCAGCCCGTAGCCCAGCCGGCGCACATGGAAGGGTTGCAGCCCGGCCGCGGGGTGGACCTGGAGCAGCAGGATCCGCTCGGGGGTCGCGGCGGCCACTGCCTCGATGTCCATGCCGCCCGCTTGTGACGCCATGAAGATGATCTGGCGGGACTCCCGGTCCACCAGCGCGCTGAGGTACAGTTCCCGGGCGATCGCCGTCGGCTCCTCGATCAACAGGGTCCCGATGGGCAGCCCCTCGGGTCCGCTCTGGTGGGTCACGAGACGGCTGCCGAGCAGGCGTTGTGCCTGCGCCTGCGCCTGCGCGGGGCTGTCGACCAGCACCACCCCCCCGGCCTTGCCGCGGCCGCCCGCGTGGACCTGGGCCTTGACGACCCAGCGCGTGCCGCCAAGCGTGGCGCAGGCCGCCGTGATCGCTGCGGGCGTCGATACGGTCACACCCTGGGGAACCGGGATGTCGTATTTTTTGAACAGTTGCTTAGACTGGTATTCGTGCAGGTTCATGGAGGCTTGGCGGGTCCCTGGGCTGACGGCCACATGGCCGCGTCCGCCCTATTCTGATCTAATTCCGCAGAGGCTGCCAAAGAAGGCGCCCGCTCGTAGACGCCACCGCGCTCCGGCGCGAAGCTGAGGAGTGTCCGCCGCGACCCGAGAGGTGCTCGGCGGACCGGCCCCACGGCGGTGCCGGGACTGGACTGTCTCCGCACCTTGCGCCATTTGCCACGAGAGCCCACGTCATGCCCAGCGAGAAAGACCAGGATCCCGGTGCCCCCAACCCCGGCGTGCCGCCGCCCGCCGCCCCCGCCGTCCCCGCCGCGTCCGCGCGGGAGCGCGCCAGGCGTGGTCGTTTCCCCACCTGGGAGTCCCTGCGCTGGCTCTTCCTCTTCCGCCTCCTGATGGTGGTGGGTCTGGTCCTGGTCTTCTCCCCGGCGGTCTCGGACCCGCTCATCGTCGGGGTCGATGCGGCCCTCGCCTGGCGGGTCCTGGTGGTCTACGCGATCCTGGTCCTGGCGAGCGGAATCAATCTCTATGCCCAGTGGCCGAGCCGGGAAAACCAGGTCTATCTGGCCGTCTTCGTCGACCTCATCGCCTTCACCCTGGTGATGCATGCGGGCGGCGGCGTCGGCAGCGGGCTCGGCGCGCTGCTGGCCGTGGCCGTGGCCGCAGGCGCCCTGCTGATGGAAGGCCGGCTGTCGCTTCTGTTTGCCTCCTTCGCCTCGCTTGCGGTCATCACCGAGCAGACCTACGTGGTGCTCGCGGGCCAGGGGCAGACCTCGGCCTTCACCCAGGCCGGCCTCCTGGGGATGATGTTCTTCGCGGTGGCCCTGCTCGCGCATGTACTCTATCGGCGCGTGCGGCTGGCCGAGGAACTGGCCGCCCGCCGCAAGGTGGACATCGACGACCTCTCCAAGCTCAACGAGTTCATCATCCAGGACATGGCGATCGGCGTGGTGGTGGTGGACGGGGAACGCCGGGTCAAACTCATGAACCAGGCGGCGCGGGACATGGTCAATGTCCCCGGGGCCGTGCCCGGGGTCCCCCTCAAGGAGGTCTGTGCCGATCTGGAGGGGTGGCTCCTGGACCATATTCGCCCGACCGCGCCCCAGGTGGGGGTGATCCGGATCGGCAACCGCGAACTCAAGCCCGCGCGCCAGCTCCTGGGCGACTTCCGGGCGGCCGGGGTCATGCTTTATCTGCGCGACAACCAGGAGTTGATCAAGGAGGCACAGCAGATCAAGCTGGCCTCGCTGGGTACCCTCACCGCCAGCATCGCCCACAATATCCGCAACCCGCTCAGCGCCATCTCCCACGCCGGGCAGCTCTTGGGGGAGGCCAAGGGCCTGTCGCCCGACGACCGGCATCTGCTCGACATCATCCGCCGCAATTGCGGTCGCATCGACGAGATCGTGCGCAGCGTGCTGCAACTGTCGCGGCGTAATCAACTCGACCCCCAGCTCACCGAGTTGGTCGCCTGGCTGGAGGAGTTCTGCGACGAGTTCCGGGAGTCCCACGGGCTGCCGCCGGACCATTTCATGCTCGAGTTCGAGCCCCCGCCCATCTCCGTGGAGGTGGACCCCCGCCACCTCCACCAGATCATCGCCAACCTGTGCGAGAACGCCGTCATCCACGCCGGGCGCCCGGAGCATCCCCCCCGCATCCTGGTGCGCGTGGGCCGCGCCGAGGGCCAGGATCGGGCGCGCATCGAGGTCACGGACGACGGTCCGGGCATCGACCAGGACTCCGCCGGGGAGATCTTCAACCCCTTCTTCACCACCAAGTCCAGCGGCACCGGGCTCGGGCTCTATATCGCCCGGGAGTTGGCGGAGACCAACGGCATCCGGCTCGAATACCGGCGCGAGCGCCCGCGGGGCAGTTGCTTCCGCTTGGTGTTCACGGCATGAAGGCGCTGCGGCGCGCCGGGAACCGGGGCGGGGCGTCCGGGCGCCGCGGCGCGCCGACGCGCGGCTGGCATCGTAGGATGGACAAGCGCAGCGCAGTCCACCAGCGGCGGCGCGGGATTCGGTGGACTGCGGCTGGCGCTTGTCCACCCTCCGGCCGGAACCATGATCACGGCCGCAAACGGCTACAATCGGCGCACCTTCGGCAACTCAGCAGCACCGGGAGCGAACCGGCATGAATAAGGCCCACGCCCTTGTCGTCGATGACGAGGCCGACATTCTCGACCTGCTCAAGATCACCCTCGGGCGCATGGACGTGCAGGCGACCACCGCCATGACGGTGGCCGAGTCCAAGACGGCGCTCGCGGCCCGGCGTTTCGATCTCTGCCTCACCGATATGAACCTGCCGGACGGCAGCGGGATCGACCTGGTGCGGTTCATCGTCGAGCACCACCCCGAACTGCCGGTCGCGATGATCACCGCCCACGGCAGTATGGAGTCGGCAGTGGCCGCGATGAAGGCCGGCGCCTTCGATTTCGTCTCCAAGCCGGTGGACTTGCAGCTCCTGCGCCGCCTGGTGGGCTCGGCGCTCAAGTTGCGCAATCAGGCCGGGGCCGCCGAGGCCCGCACCGAGACCGGCACCCGTCTGCTCGGGGACTCCCCCAAGGTGGAGGAGATCCGCCGCCTCATCGCCAAGCTGGCCCGCAATCAGGCGCCCGTGTTCATCACCGGCGAGAGCGGCACCGGCAAAGAACTGGCGGCGCGTCTGATCCATGCCCAGGGACCCCGGGCCGAGGGCGATTTCGTGGCGGTCAACTGCGGCGCCATCCCCCAGGATCTGGTGGAGAGCGAGCTGTTCGGGCACCGCAAGGGCAGCTTCACCGGTGCAGTGGCAGACAAGGAGGGCCTGTTCCAGGCCGCCGAGGGTGGCACCCTGTTCCTGGACGAGGTGGCGGACCTGCCCCTGGCCGCCCAGGTCAAGCTCCTGCGCGCCATCCAGGAGAAGAGCGTGCGCCCGGTGGGTGCCCAGCAAGAGGTGGCGGTGGACGTGCGCATCATCAGCGCCAGTCACCGGGACCTGAACGAAGAGGTGGAGCGGGGCCGTTTCCGTCAGGACCTCTTCTACCGCATCAATGTGATCGAGATGCGGATGCCCTCGCTGCGCGAGCACCCCCAGGACATTCCGGTCCTGGCCGCGCGCATCATGGAGCGCATCGCCCGGCAGCACACTGATCGTGAGGCCATGAAGCTCTCGGAGGAGGCGGTGGAGGCGCTGGCGCACCACCCCTTCCCCGGCAATGTGCGGGAGTTGGAGAACGTGCTGGAGCGCGCCACCGCGCTCTGCGACGGCTCCATCATCGGCGCCCGCGACCTCTATCTGCCGCAAGCGGAGGCCCAGGTCGCGGTCGGGTCGCACGCGGACCCCGAGGTCCCCCTGGAGGACTACCTGGGGGAGATCGAACGCCAGGCCATCCTCAAGGCCTTGGAGGACACCCGCTGGAACCGCACCGCCGCCGCCAAGAAGCTCGGCATGACGTTGCGCGCCCTGCGCTATCGGTTGGCGAAGCTGGGGATCGAGTAGGCAGAGTTCCTCGTTGTCGTTGTCGTTGTCGTTGTCGTAATCGTCGAATCGCTGCGACCTGGCGTGCGAGGGAATCCGGGGCGATACGATAACCTCGATTACGACAACGACAACGACAACGACAACGACAACGACAACGACAGCGACAACGGCGCGAAAAGCAGTTCCTAATGGACTTGTTTAACTTATCAGTGAACCGTTCCTCATGATCGATCCCACCCAGGTACACGACACCCCGCACGACCCCTTCGTCGACTGGGTCCGCCAGGCGACCCCCTACATCCATGCCCACCGTGGCCGCACCTTCGTCATCTGCTTCGGCGGCGAGGCGGTGGCCGACCCCGGCTTCGCCCACCTGATCCACGACATCGCCCTGCTCCACGGGCTCGGTGTCCGGCTGGTCCTGGTCCATGGGGCGCGCCCCCAGATCGAGTCGCGCCTGCGCGAGCGCCACAGCGAGCTGCGTTATATCAACGGGCTGCGCATCACCGACGACACCGCGCTCGCCTGCGTCACCGAGGCCGCCGGGGCGGTACGGGTGAGCATTGAGGCCCTGCTTTCAATGGGGTTAGCAGACTCACCCATGGCCGGGGTGCGCATCCCCGTCGCCTCCGGCAACTTCGTCACCGCCCGGCCCATCGGGGTGCTGGACGGGGTGGACTACCGTCAAACCGGGGTGGTGCGGCGGGTCGACCGCCAATCGCTGATGCAGCGCCTGGACGCCGGGGCCGTGGCCCTGATGCCACCGCTGGGTTACTCGCCCACCGGTGAGGTCTTCAACCTCAGCGCCGCCGACGTGGCGCGCTCCGCCGCCATCGCGCTCGCCGCCGACAAGCTGATCTTCCTGACCGAGGAACCCGGGGTCCGCGACGCCCGCGGCGCCCTGGTCTGCAACATCCTGAGCGGCGACGTCGAGGCCCTGCTCGCCGCCGCCATCCCCGCGCCCGGCCCGGCCCCGGCCCCGGACGCGGTACCCGGGTCCACACCGGGCCTCACCGAAGACCTGGCGCAGGCCCTGCGGGCCGGGGCCGATGCCTGCATCCACGGGGTGCGGCGGGTCCACCTCATCGACCGGCACCGCGACGGCGCCCTGCTGCGCGAGCTCTACACCCGCGACGGCAGCGGCACCCTCATCACCGGCCAGCCCTACGAGGGGTTCCGGCCCGCGCGCACCGAGGACGTGACCGGGATCCTGGAGCTGCTGCGCCCCCTGGAGGAGCGCGGGGTTCTGGTGCGCCGTTCGCGCGAGCGGCTGGAGACGGAGATCGACCGCTTTTTCCTGATGGAGCGCGACGGGCTGGTCATCGCCTGCGCCGCCCTCTATCCCTACCCGGCCCAGGGCATGGCCGAACTCGCCAGCGTCGCCGTCCATGCCGACTATCGCGGCGGGCGGCGCGGCGACAAACTCCTGGAACACATCGAGCAGGTCGCCCGTACCCGCCGGCTCACCCGGCTCTTCGTCCTCACCACCCAGACCGCCCACTGGTTCCAGGAGCGCGGCTTCGCCCCCGCCCCCCGCGAGGCCCTGCCGCCGGAAAAGCAGGCGCTCTACAACGAGCGGCGCAACTCGCTCGTCTTCATCAAAGACCTGAGCGCTTGAAACGCCTTGGGCCTGGGAATCGGCCCGCCGAAAACGCGAATTCGGCTATCCTCTGCGTCCGCCGACTGCCGGTAGCCAATTTCCCCATCAAGGTCCCAGGAGACAGCTCCCATGTCCGACTCCCGTCCCTCGCTCTACAAGCTCTTCACTTGGGTGTTCCTGGCGGGCTTGATCGGGGTCTATGCCCTGTACGACTGGTATGTGGGCACCCTGAACCAGACGCTCAGCGAGCAGGGCACCCTGATCAGCGAGACGGCCGCACGCCTGACCGACACCGAGAAGCGCCTCCAGGGCCTGACCGAGAGCGAACAGGGGCTGCGCACCCAACTCGCCACGGCCGAGACCGGGCTCCAGTCGAGCACCGAGCGCCTGGACGCCGCCACCGCCCAGGTCGCCGCCCTCACCCAAGAGATCGAGCAGAACCGCGAGGCGCTCGCCGCGGCGGCGGAGCGCGAAAAGCAGCTCCAGGCCCACATCGAGTCGACGGGCGCCGAGCACGATGGCGCCCGCAAGGAACTCATCGCCCGGGTAGAGACCATCCACAAGGCGCGGGCTGACCTCGAACTCGCCCACCAGGCCAGTCAGAAGCATGCCGCCGAGCTGCGGGCCGAGATCGAGCGCTTGAACCAGCGCCTCGCCGACGCCGACGCCGCCTATGCCGCCAAGGCCAAAGCACAGGAAGCGCGGCTCAACGAGCGCGTCACCGCCTACCGCGTCGCCCTCGAGGGCAAGGAGCCCGAGCGCGCCGCCCTGGTGACCCACCTGGAGGATCAAGCGAGCGCCGCCCACAGCGCCTTGGAACAGGCGCAGGAGCGCCACCAGGCGGAGCTCGCGCAGGCCGCGCAGGAGCGCGAGGCGGCGCAGACGCAGGCGGCCTCCCGCCTGGCCGAGGTCCAGGAGCAGGCCGATGAGCAGGCCCAGGCGCGCGCTGCGGCGCAGGAGGCCAAGGCGGCCCAGGACGAGGCCCTGGCCGAGGCGCGCGGCAAGGTCATGGCCCTCACCGAAGAGGCCCAGAGCGAGCGTGACAGCCTGGCCGCGCTGGAGCAGAAGTACCAACAGTCGCTGGGCGAGTGGCGCGCCGAACTCGACCAGGCGGGTCAGACCCTGGCCGCGGTGCAGGAGCAACTCAGTACCGCGGTCGCGGCGGCGACCCAGGAAAAGGGCACCCTGGACGGGCAGCTCAAGACCGCGGAGCAGCGCATCGGCGAGTTGGAACAGGCGCTCAAGGACACCCAGTCCAGCACGCAGGAGACCCTCGCCCAGGCCCAGGCCCAGGCTCAGCAGCAGGCCGAAGCGGCCCTGGCCGCGGAGCGGGACAAGGCCGCGCAGGCGCTGGTCCAGGAGCGCGAGGCCCGGGTCGCCGCCCTCACCCAGACCCGGGGACTGATCGGCCGCTACACGGAACTCAAGGCCCGGCAGACCGACCGCGGCATGTTGGTCAGCCTCAGCGATGAGCAATTGCACTTCCCCACCGGCGCCGCCACCCTGCCCAAGGGGCCGCTCGTGAGCCTCGACCGCATCGCCGCCCTGCTCGGTGAACACCCGCAGGTCAGCGCCCGCATCGAGGGCTACACCGACAGCTCCGGCGCCGACCAGACCAACCTGTCCCTGTCCAAGGCACGGGCCGAGGCGGTCCGCGCGGCCCTGATCGAGCGCGGCGTCCCCGCTGAGCGCCTGGGCGCCGAGGGCTTCGGCAAACAGCAGCCGATCGCCGACAACGCTACCGCCGCGGGCCGCCGCAAGAACCGCCGGGTCGAGGTCTATCTGCTCGAACCGGCGCCCTGAGGCCGGTGTGGGCTGTTTTTCTCTGACCCTGAAAAGAGCCGTCAGCTATCAGCTATCAGCTATCAGCTATCAGCTATCAGCACTTCGCTTTGCGTTTCAAACGTTTCTGACCACCCGGCGCATCACCTGTCGGGTGGACGCTGGCGGCTCCAAGACGGCTCGTAAGATCCTGATGCACTTATAGCTGACGGCTGACGGCTGACGGCTGACCGCTCTTTCCAGGCTGACCGATTGCTCGCTCCAGGATAACCCATGGCCCTGCCGCCCCGCCCCGCCCCCTCCCCCTGGCCGCTCGCCGCTGGGCTGATTGTCGCGATGACCCTCTGGCACCTGGGCCTCGCCGCCCTGCTGCCGGTGACCCAGGACGAAGCCTATTATTTCGACTGGGCGCGCAGCCTCGCCTGGGGCTATTTCGACCACCCCCCGGGCGTGGCCCTGCTCGGTCTGGGCACCCGGCTCGCCGCAGGCTCCGCGCCGGCGGCCCGCCTGGGGGGGCTGCTGGCCGGCGCCCTGACCCTGGTGCTGCTCGCCCGCCTCTACGTCCACAGCGGCCTGGTGCGCCGCGACGACCTGGGGCTCGCCCTGGTGCTCGCGTTCGCCACCCTGGCCGGGCTCGCCGGCGGCCTCCTCACCACCCCGGACGCCCCGCTCGTGCTCGCCTGGGCCCTCGCCCTGCACGAGGCGGAACGCGCCCTGGCCGGGCAGCGGCGGCGCTGGCTCAGCGCAGGACTGGCCACCGGTCTGGGGCTGCTCGGCAAGTACAACATGGTCCTGATCGGCCCCGTCTTCCTGTGGGCCATCCTGAGCACCGACCCGCGCGCCCTGCGCACCCCCTGGCCCTGGCTGGGCGCCCTGGTCGCCGTCCTGGTGTTCGCCCCCAACCTGCTGTGGAACCTCGATCACGACTGGCTGACCCTGCGCTTCCAGTTCGGGCACGGCTTCGCGCTGGACCCCGGCAGTCTGCCCGGCACCCCGGCCGCCGCCCCGGCGTCCGCCACGCCCCTGGCCTGGGGCGACCGCGCCCTGGGGCTCGCGACCTATCTCGGCGTCCAACTCGGGCTCTGGGGCCTGCTCGCGGTCCCGCTGCTCGCGCTCCCGCTCGCGCGGCGGCACCAACGCGGGCCTGCCGCGGGCCCCGTCCTCGCCCCCCATGCGCGCCCCCTGCTCCAGGCGGCCACCTGGTTCCCGCTCGGGTTCTTCGCCCTGGTCGCCCTGGGCAGCGAGGTCCAGGCCAACTGGCCGGCCGTCTATCTGCTCGCCGCCCCCGCGCTCCTCGCCGCCCCCCTGCGCGGCCTGCGCCGCTGGGTGCTGGCCGGCGCCGCCGCCAACCTGCTGCTCGTCACCCTCTACGCCGTACACGGCGCGACCGGCGCCCTGCCACTCCCGGACGCCCAGAACCGCATCCTGCGCGAGACCCACGGCTTCCGCGACCTGGCCGCAACGGTCGCCACCCTTGACGCCCCCGTCTACGCCGACCGCTACCAGCTCACCGCCATGCTGCGCTTCTACCAGCCCGGGCTCCCCATCAGCCAATGGCCCGGCCTCACCCGCCCGTCCGAATACCTGCTCGGCCAGATCGCCCCGCGCGTGGACCCCGCCACCGAGCCCGGCCCCTTCTGGCTCGCCACCCGTCGCCCCCTGCCCCCGCCGCTACCCGGCTTCACCCTCAGCGCCAGCCGCACCCTCTGGGACTGCGCCGGCGCCCCGCTCGCCGAGGCCGCCGCGGCGCCCTGCGCCAGCCCGCTGCACGAGTGGCACCTCTACCGGTTCGAGAAATCGCCCGCTGGGCGATTTTTCGAACAATAAGCGTCGATACGAAACGAGGCCGGTGCGCTGGCGGTGACTTGGCGTGGACGAAGGCGGTCTCCTTGTGGTGGGGCGCCCTCGTTCCCACGCTCCGCGTGGGAATGCATCTCGGGACGCTCTGCGTCCCGAGTTCCCGCTGGGCGCCGGGTCGTTGGCGTGATCCACGCGCGCAGCCGCCGGCTGGCGAGCCGCAGGGGGCGTCCGGGCCTTGCGCCTATGGTCCGGGCCGTCGTGGTATCCGCGGGGTGCTGGTCCGCGCAGCGGACCCTACGGTCTCCCCGCGCGCGCTGACCCGACCGGTGCCGTGATCGATCCCCGCCGGAGCAAGTGCAAATCGCCCAGCCCGTAGGGTCCGCTGTGCGGACCGCAGCGACCATGCAGCGAACCGGCCGGGACGACACCTAAGCCCCGAAAGCGACGGGGGGCGCGCGCTGCGAACCCGCCCGGTCACTGGTAGGGCGCCCTCGTTCCCACGCTCCGCGTGGGAATGCATCCCGGGACGCTCTGCGGCCCGAGGTCCCGCGGGGCGCTGCCGGGCGTGGACAACTGCTCGACGGCTTCCCGCGGGAATGATACCCGTTTGCTCGAACGGCATCGCGTATTCACTCTGTCTTGAGCGCTTCTTGCTGCTCGGATAACCCTCGTGCTTTCTGTCAGCTCCCTGGCGTTCGGTAGGCGGGGGTTGCGCAATGGCCACGTAGTCGCCTAAAGAGGCGGCTAGATCACTGTTACCGGGTCCAGTTTTTTCAGTTCAACTCTGATCTCGTCCATAAGCATCTTGTTCCCTTCAGCCGCGATGCGGTAGCACGCTTCCTTCAAGATAGCAGTCGGTAGCTCCCCTATGTCATATGCTGCATTTAGTGCCAAGTCCGATAATTTTTCCTGATAACTTGAGTGATCGAGTTGTTTCAGTTGCTTTACCAAGCTTCGGACAATGTGATTCATGTCGCTCTGCCAACGCTGCCCCAGATCAACCAGCTTATCCAGATTGTCCAGGCGGAGTTGGTTGAGCGGGTTGGCACTGCGCAGAACGGGCCAAAGCCCCTGGTCCTTCGTGACGAACTCGATGCTATAACAACCCGCGGCGCACCGCCAATAAGGGTGAAACCAATTTTCCATCGGGTCATTTGCGTCAACGTCCAGCGGGGCTTTTTCTCCTTTGCGATTACGACCATTGCAGGTCTTGCAGATTGGCACCAGGTTTTCCTGATGGCAGCTCAAGCCAGGGTAAACCTTCTTGGCATAGAAATGATCCAGGTCCGGGTCCCCAAGTCCCCCATCGCAAAGCACGCAGACCCCGATTCCGATATTGTTTTCTTTGAATCGCGCGAGAAAAAAATCACGCGTAAATTTCCGGCCGGATAGGGTAGGGACCGGAAAACCTTTGTCTTTGTAAAATTCCGGGTCGTAGAAGATGGTGAAAAACCCGCGCACGGCATTGCTTAGTTCTATATCGCCGAGTGCAGCTAGTGGTTTGAGTGGATGGGGTTTAGGTGCGGTGCAGTCGAATGCCTCCGCGAACCCTTGATTGTACGTGAACTGATCGATGACTTGCTGCTTAAGCGCATCCTGGGCACCAGCGATGGCCTGCAAATGCGCCAGTACGGACCTGCAAATTTTCGCGATCTTGTCCTTGCGGTATAGGAATGCCCGGAGCCAAATCGGGTCGATATCGCCTCTGAGCCGAAGGCACCATGCTTCCGTGACATCACCCGCTTTCGTCCTGGGATCACAAGCCGCAGCAAGCAGGTCACGTTGCAGCTTTTCAACCCAGGCGAACTCTGTCGCGCAGACGGGGTCAATCCGGTGGAGCATTCAGCTTTCTCCAGATGCTTCGCAACTCTGATCGGTGAAGGCCAGGGCCGATCTTTCTGATCACCCGCTCCAGTTCTTCCTTCTGTTCCGGGGTCCACTCTTTCTTGAGTTGGGCGTTCAACCAATCCAATGCCCTGCTCCCGATGCTATCGGGGACATCGAAGACATTGATCATAATCTCGCTTGGGTCGGAGCCGAAGGTTGGGGCGCTGACTGCAGCATGAACTGCATGACCGTCCTGTTTTTCCAACTTGATGATTTCGTCATCGAAAACATCCGAAACGGTGATGCTCGAATGGGTCGAGATCAACACGTCGTTCGCCGTGTCTTTCAGTACGCCGTCGATGATGTCGATGATCTCGCGCTTCCATTTGTCGTTGAAGTGGGTCTCCGGCTCGTCGAGCAGCAACAGCGCGTCGTCGTAACCCTCCAGCAGGTGAAAGAGGGCCATGCGGAACAGGAACATCTGCTCGCCGTCCGAGAGTTCATCGAACAGCAGGCAGTCGTCCGGCTCGGTCTTGCGCAACGCGATGTCGAGGTCGGCGAGCAAGCCCGTCCGTTGCAGGTCCAGCAACTTGAGGAAGACCTGATAGGGGTGCTGGTCCGCACCGCCGAGAAATGCCTGGAGGCGGACGATGGCGGAGCCATCGCCGTCGTCCTGCCGCAGGTCGATGTGCAGGGTGCGGCGCCGGCTGGGTTCCGGCTCTCTGACGACCGCGGTGGCCAACTCATAGAGGTCCTTGAGTCTGGTCAGGGAGCGCTCCCGCTTGAAGCGGGCCAGATCCAGGTCCAGGCGCCAGGCGATCGACACGGGCCAGAGCCAGCCGACCTGGGTCAACAGGTTGCGCAGACTGGCCGGACGCGGGGGCGGGGCCTCCCCGGGCCGCCGGTCCTGGGCCGCGAGCCCGGCTTGCAGGGTGCGACGAAAGCCGGCCTCGTCGCTGGACTGTTCCAGGTCCCGCACGGACTGGTTCAGGACGGCGGCCAGAAAGGCGAGTTTGACCCGCTCCGGCGTCAGCAGCAGCACCCGTTCCTGGTCGCGGGGGGCCAACGCTTGATCGGCCGCGTTGAGCGCCTCCAGTCTGGCCCTGGCCTCCTCGGTGCCCTGACTCCCCTGGTAGCGCTCCTCCTGGTCCCGGTCCCAACCCGCTGGGCGCTCTTGGGTGGTGTCGTAGTCCAAGGACTGCGACACGAGGTCCACCTCAGACGCATCAGGCTCGCGCCGGGCGATCTGTTGCCAGGGATTGAGGCTGCCGGTGGTATAGGCCAGCACGGCGCGGGGCAGATAGGGGTCCACGCTGGGCCAGCCGCCGCTCGTGATCAGTTGCTCGGCGGGCGTCTCGCCACTGCGCAGGCGCACCAGCAGGGCCTGCCAGTCCTCGACGGTCATCGATGCCGCGCAGGGTTCCGCCAACTTCCACCAGTAGGCCCGTGACAGCCCCTCGTCGGAGTGGAACAGCAGGGTCGAGCGTTCCGCACCCCGGCCAAGGTCATAGGCCAGGGTCACCGGGTAGTGGGGGACGCGAAAGGGCGGCGACTCGTTGCGCGCCAGGGTGAGAAAGGTCTCGAAGATCGCCTGTTGCAGATGGGTCTTGCCGCTGCCGTTGACGCCGACAACGAAGCGGATGGCGCACTGGTGTTGCAACAGCGATTCGGCGCTGAAGCTGATGGCCACGTCGTCCAGCGGTGGATAATGCCGGATATGGAAGAAACGTAGCCGCACCTAGTCATCCCCTAGGGCGCGTTTGATGGCATCCAGGTCGCCGACCCGGGAAAGTTCGTCCTCGCGCAGTCCGCGATAGGCGGTGACATAGTCGCCGCGCTCGTTAGGGATGCTGGTGCGGGCAATCAGGCCGAGTCCGGCGAGTTCGTTCAGGGCGCGCTTGATATGGTCTTCTTGGCCGTGAAGGTGTGCTATGGGTGCGCTTTCAATGAACTCTTCCATGTCCTTTGATGGCAACAATGTCTTTTCCCAAAGCTCCAAAGCGGACCGAACCGCAGCCTGGAATTCCGACATCTGATTCAGCAGCGATCGGCGGTGAGTCTGCTGCTCCCAGGCACGCTTTTGCGGGGTCGGCGGCGGTGGCCCAACCTTGCTTAGCTGAAACGCTCCTGGGTGATAGATGCTCCTCTGCTCCACATAGCCGGTTAACTCCCCAGCAAAAGCGCTCTTTGATATTGATGTGGCAAGAGACTGGATCATATTGTAATTGTCCGTTATTTCCCTCAGCATCAATGTTAGTCTTTCACGTAGAGCAATGTATTTCTTTACTTTCGTCGGGTCTGCGTCAGGGATGCGTAAAGCGGCGATTTGATCCAGGTTCAGGCCCGGCTTAGTCTGGCCATAGTTTGACCGGGTGATCTGGCTTTTCCCGCCAATTGGGGAGTTAATGAAGTCGACAATGAATCGGGGTTGGGTATCCGCGTTCAATCTAACCAATGAGACATGCTGACTGATGTAGGCTTCGACCTCTCTGTCAACCACGGCTGCTTCGCCCACCGACCCAGTGATGGTTACCACTATGTCGCCGTTTTGCACCTTTGCCCGGCGTGCCTCAGCGCTATCCGGTGGATCAATGAAAGCCGCATCCTCGAAATTCAAACTGCCGTTCTTGACATTTTGCACGCGAATAAAGTACGGCTTTGATGAGTCTTCCGAATAATATTTGGCCCAACCACGAGATCCGCTCGTAATCAACGTGGATGACTTGCCTAACGTTCTCTCGCTCGCCGGTCGATTGCATTCGCTCTTGAACAATTCGTTGAATAGCGCTTCGGTGAGCGCTCCTACCTGTTCCAGCGTCGCTCGACGTATCTGGCGCAGTCCATCGGCCTTTTCCAAAATGGCGATGATCTGGTATTGCTCATCCAGTGGCGGAAGTGGGATTGATGATCCAAATACATCCCTTTCCGACACCGCGGGATAACCAGCGCCTCGAGCGAGAGCCGACATGCTGTCAATAAAATACGCCGATTTTACCCAATGGTATAAGTACTTAGCATAAACGTACTGGGGTTTCGCGCGAAGTACACAGAACCCAGTGGAGCATATTGCCCCATCAAGCTCATCCGGCACCAGCGCAACGGCATTTAAATTTGGTCGCACTGTCGATACCAACACGTCTCCCGGAATAGTCAATTGCCGAGCACGGCTCGGTGCATCCCGATTAGAAATGGATTTTGCGATAGATATTTCTTTTTTTTCGTTGTCGACTGATGCAATATCAATATACTGAAAGACGCCGTCGCCTCTTTGCTGAGGACTTGTTCTAACGATAGGCGTAGTAATAAACGAAAGTCGAACCAGCGACCAAGAAGAAGGCAACTGCATCACGCCCCCTCAACTATCGCCAGCAATTCATCCAGCCCATCGACAATGGCCTGCTCGTGTTGCCGGAGGCTCCGAATGATCTCGGCCACGGTTTCTTTACCGTCGCTCGCGGCAAACCTGAACGGCTTGTACTGTCCCGCCGAGAGGTTCCAGCCCCGGGCCTCAATGCAATCAGGGTCTAGCAGGCTGGAGTCGAGCAAACCGTTGTCGTTGTACAGTGAGATAGACGCGACATACTCGGGTCGCACTTCGCCCTGTTCGTCATGAGTGCCATTCAGGGTTCCGGTCGGGTCCTGCCAGTCATCGACGACGGCATATCGGCGTACCGGTGCCGTCCAACTCTTGGCTTCCGTCAGTGCGGCATCCCGCCGCGTGACATCAGTGGATCGCAGCATCACGTCGTAGCCATCCAGTTTGGCATAAGCGGTAGCGATGGTCTTGGCCTCCTCGACGAACTGCTGTTCTTGCCAGGCCGTCGGCGGGATTTCCTGCCCTGTCGATAATTCGATTCTGATTCTTTCTGCTTGCCGATCATATTCGGCCCTGATGGCTGCCTGATAAATCGGCCAAGCCAGCACATCCTCGCGCTCGAACAGATCCTTGACATCCTTGGACAGGCAATTGCGATTGAACAGGATGCGTGCCTTCTTCATTTCCGCGGCGACGAGTCTGTCCCGGTCCGCCTCCGTTTCCAGTCCGGGAAGCTGGGCGGACGCCCCTCGGACATTCCACAGGAGCAGCTGGCGAATGAGCGTCTGGATGGGTTCTGCCTGTTCGGCCTCGACCTGCCGCAGAGCCTCCAGCGGGTCCGTCGGAAGCCCGAATAGCTCCTTGATGGACGCGACCTGATCCTTCCAGTTGCTCAGCTCCCGATTGTCCGGGAAGGCCGCGAGTGCGGCATCGTCCACCAACCGCCAACGCTCGGTGCGGTACTGGGGCTGGTAATAGGCCAGCGCGTCCACGTCATGGTCCTGGCGTCGTTTGAACTTGGCTACCGCGTCCCAGAGGTCGTTGTCCTGCCCCTTACGCTCCTGACGCTTGGCGTCCGGGGTGTAACACTCGTCCTGGACCTCGTAGAACCAGACGCTTTGGGTGCGGGGCGGTTGGCTGCTGCGCTGCTTCCAACTGGCGCGCGCCTGGGCCTTGGCGGTCTCCTTCTGGAAGATGAGGATCGCGGTCTTGACGCCGGTATAAGGCTGAAAGGCCCCGCCAGGCAGCGAGATGACGCCCTCCACCAGGTGCTCGGTGAGCAGTTCGCGGCGCAGCGTTTGGTGGGCATCGGTGCCGCCGAACAGGACGCCTTCCGGGACTATGACCGCGCAGCGTCCGCCCACCTTGAGCAGATCGAGCATCAACCAGACGAAGAGCAACTCACTCTTGTTGGTAATGGCCAACTCCGCCTTCTTTCCCCGCTCGGCGGCGCGGGGAAAGAGTGAGACCTCCAGGTCTGCGGTATCGACGGTGCCGGTGAAGGGCGGATTGGCGAACACCCGGTCGTAGGTCTCGGAGGCGATGAGCCGCAGGATGGGTTCGTCGCCTTCCTCCTCTTTACGCCGGGCCAGGCTGTCACGCTGGTGGATCTGGGGGTTCTCGATCCCGTGCAGGATCATGTTCATCCAGCCGATGCGGACCATGGTGCGGTCGTTGTCGAACCCGACATAGTTCAGCCCGTTGAAGACCTGATCATAGATCTCGATCAGGCCGGAGCCGTCCGCCCGGTGCGGGGTGCCGTCCCACTCCAGCAGGAGCTTCTCGGTGTCGGTGTGTCGTTGCAGGAGGTGGCCGATGGCGGAGAAGAGAAAGCCGCCGGTACCGGCGGCGGGATCGACGATGCGCATTCCGGGCTGCGGATCGAGCAGATCCACCATCACCCGGATGATATGACGCGGGGTGCGGAACTGGCCGTTCTTGCCGGCGGTGGCGATCTCCGAGAGCAGGTACTCGAAGGTGTCGCCCATGATGTCATCGTTGACGGTAGCGGAATCGACATGGCCGAAGAGGTCGTCGATGAGCTTCACGGCATCGGTGAGGATCGCGCCCTTGTTGGGATCGAGTTGAAAATAGGCATCGCTCATACGCTTGCCGATGGTGCCGAGGTTGGATCGGGCACCGGGTCTGGCGCCGCTGCGGGCATCGGCCTTGGCGATGACGGTCTCGATGTTGCGCAGCCAGGGGAAGACCACGTCGCGCAGGTGTGGGATGTCGTTCGGCTGCTGGCGGATATAGGTCCAACGGCACTGGTCGGCGTCCTTGAAAAACTGGGGGTCGTAGATGGACGCCTTGCCGTCGGCCACGCGCTTGGCATCCACCCCTTCGAGCCGCTTGAGGAACAAGAGATAGGTGATCTGCTCGGCCTTGATCATAAATCCGCCCAAGACCAAGCGCTGAACTCAGCCATCGGTGTCGGGGAGGTTGGCAGGACCTCGGAACTTTCATACCCTTGGAAGTGCAAACTAACCCGGGGTAGCCGAAAATGTC
>Ga0247837_1000210_pt1 | contig 118297 bp, 68 predicted proteins | sample LaCtaG_2_FD_187115 | JGI IMG/M metagenome (GOLD analysis project Ga0247837, IMG submission 187115) | Freshwater microbial communities from meromictic Lake La Cruz, Castile-La Mancha, Spain - LaCruzMarch2015_14.5m | ecosystem: Environmental > Aquatic > Freshwater > Lake | place: Spain... | reverse complement strand
CAGGCTGCTTCATGGAGTCTCGCTGTGACTCAGGCGCATTATATAGTTGAATCGCTTCTGCTGTCTCACAGTGTATATGCACAAATTCACTGCTGACTATCGGCAATAATGAGCGGATCAAAGGAAAAATACAGTAGCCTACAATAAGTAATTAGCCAGTTGCATGCCTTTGTGCTGTTCGAGTAGCATAGTTCTTCAAGTCAGTTGCTGTTTCAGAGAATTTTGCAGGCCGTGCTGGCAGGGTCGATACCGCATTTACTCCATTCGCATACTTGACAAACAAGTCCGATCTGCCTCTTTCTACATGCATATTTCACAACTGCACTGACACTGTATAACTGAACTTGTTTTATCTCCATCTAGACCACTTGTCACAGGCGCAGTTCCATGTCCCTCCTCCACTTGTCAGAATGCGGTCTCCGATACGTCTGATACTCACATATTCTGGTTGTAGTAACCTTCTAGGCCTTGTAGGTGGGCAGTGCTCATGTCCATGTAACCATTGTGAAGGGAAGTGGGCTGAGCGACCCTGCAACAGCATCACAAAAGAAACTATTGATTGGCTCAGAACGACGGCTATTATTTCCGAGTTCTTTCTTCGCGAGGACGTGCCTTGGACTGTGAGTTGGTGTGCATGAGGAAGAGCTTGCGGTAGATCTCCATGGTGGCCCTAGCGTCCTCCACAGAGTCATGCTCCCCGTCCTGAATGCTCCTGCCCAGCTCTGTCTCCACCAGTTTCCTCAGCGAAACTGCCTTCACTCCATTAGACAGCTTATACAGCTTTTGTGTGTCGGCCACATGGTCTGAAGGCAGCACAATGTCCAAAGCTTGCAGGTCGTGGGAAATCGCATGCCCTACTACAGTGCAGTTCTCCAGCAGCTTCGTCACTATACGCTGCACTTCTTCAAACGGCTTTGCAAACTTCAAGTGACTGGCAGTGATTCCACTCACTGAAGTTTTGTAATTGCGCACCTTGTCCTTAGGTTTCACATACTCGTCTAGTAGGACATTTCCATCGAAGTCCACGATTGATACTCTGGCCAGAGCGTTAGGGTTGGTGTCTGTACTGACCATTTCACAGTCCACGGCCACTACTCGCCTAGCGGAATGAGTCTCTTCGGCCTTGGCTTTGTAGGCTGGGTTCTTGCGCCAGTTCGGGGAAACTGCAGGCACTGACTTGGAGCCTGGCTTCGAAACTGCGGGCTGGGAGAGAGGCTGGAGGCAGCCTTGAAGAACTCGCAGTTGCATGGTCCGTTCTTCCGGGTCCATTATTAAGCATCACTCTTTTTGTAAGTGCCGTATTCCTGCACTACTTGGGAAAAAGATCTAACCTATTACGGAGGAGAAGTTCTCGTAGGCAGTCTGCACTTGCTGATGATAGGCAGGACTTCGACTCAAGATGATCCCGCCCGTATTCAAAGGAGCCGCATCGCTACTAAAGTCGTAAAGAGCGCCTTTGAAATCAGTCACAGCGCCATTGGGCAGGGCCGCAATCAGTGCCTGCGGTGCACATATATCCCACTTGCTACTATTAGTACCACGAGTGGTAGGGTATGCGTATACGCTCACTTCTCCTAGAAGCACTTTCAGGGCTTTCGCCCCAGTGCCGCCTGCACGGACAATTTGGTCTGCTCCGATAGACTGGAGGAAGGCAGTCATTGATGCAGAGTCGTGGTACTTAGTTGAGACCAGGATGAAGGAAGCAGGCGGCGGCGCTACAGTGAAAGGCTGCACTCCACTGGCAGAGTAGTTAAAAAGACCCAGGCCTGTGCCTCCCCAGTAAGTCGGCTGCTCCGGGTGAAAGATGTGATGAATCGCTCCATACACCGGCCTGCCCTTCACAGCCACTCCCACCAGCACAGTACAGCCCATGTAATCGCCCTTCGTGAAGTTAATGGTCCCATCCAACGGGTCCACCCACACAGTCACTTCCTCTGCCTGCAGCTCCCTCGCTTCCTCGCTGAACAGACTTTCAGGCACCAAGTTCCAATCTATGTCCCTGCGTATATCAGTTTCCGAGATTTCTATGGTTTCCTCCCCTCGCACTGAGATGGCTGGGAAGGCCTGTCTAAGTGTGGCTTCAATTAGCCGCTGGGCTCGGAAATCCGCCTCAGTGACCGGATCTTCATACCCTTTATAGTGTGTATCGAGAGCTCCAGAAGCCTGCACTTCGCGAACAATCGCCCCTGCGGAAGCCGCCAACTGCACACATGCAGACAGCAGTCGAGCAGCACTGACCCGTGCAGCCATACTGTGCCGCGCCGTTAGATGTAAATGGAAGAAAGAGATTCAACCATCGAGAACATCCTGCAGGAAATCAGAGCGCCTTATACAGAGCCGCAAGACAGCGACTTCCTCCCCCGCAACTCCCTGTTCACCCGCACTGAAGACACGCGAAGGTATGCAGGGCGGGAGACACTGCGCCGCAGTTCTGATTTGCAAGGTCTGCGGCAACATGTCGCCCAGCTTTCCGAGACCAACTTGCACTTGCAGGACACTGTGGACTCCTTGAGGAACCAGTGCTTGCTGTATGAACAAGAAGTGGAGCAGGGCAATGCCGAGCGGTCCTCACTGCTGGACTACTTGTCTCACTTCAGATCTGAACACCAACGTGTGGAGGCGAAGCTGGAGGCGTACACAGAAAGGATGAAGAGACTGGAGCAGGCCAATGCTTTGCTGGAACAGCGGCTGCATGAGCAGCAGGAGTTGATGCAAGTGCGGGAAAAGGAGCACAGCCAAGTCCGGGCACAACTGCACTGCTCCCAGGCACTCACTCAGCTGGACCTCAACCTCGGTCCTCCAGAGTCCACACGCAGAGAGCGGGTCTCCAGTGCTCGCAATTGCAAGCAAAGTGTGAGTCCCAAACGGAAAAAGACGCCTGCCGCGCCTCGCAAAAAGGAGCGGCTGACTCGTGCGGAAACCCCTCGCTGCGGGAAGCTGCCTCGGTCCTCAAGCACCCGAAAGGGTCTGTGCGAGTAGTCCTAGGACAAGGTCTTGCGCGATCTGAGGCCTGTCTTTTTCCCTGCTTTCTTTTCGGGAAAGCGAATAGGCTCAGAGGCGGGCTCGGCAGTTTTCTCTTCCTCCATGCCTTGTGTGCACTCTGGACACTCCTTGGGGTCGTCACGGTGGCGCTGCAAGTGCTCTTCGATCCTGCTCACCGACCAACGTCGCGTCCTGCTCACTTGTAGGGCCCCGTTAATTACATGCCGCCAGGGTGGACTGAGGTCTGGAGGCAGAGGGTGGTATCTGCCCGTCTCAATGTTTCGAATAGACTCCCGCAGTGACTCTGCAAGGAAGGGATGTTTCCCCACCACCATATAGTAGAAAATACACCCCAGTCCCCATACATCCAAAGCAGGCCTCGCTCTGTTGTCAGCCCCAGTGATAACTTCCGGGGCTGCGTAGGGCAGAGACCCTGCGTCTGACCTTTCCGAAGCAGCCCCGACCTTGAATGCGCCTGATATTCCGAAATCCACGATTTTCACGAATTGCTGCATTCTGTCGGCAAACAGCACGTTTTCTAGCTTCAAGTCTCTGTGAATCACGTAGAAATCGTGGCAGTATCGGATGCCTGAAACGAGTTGCAGTGCAATTGAGTAGGCCTTGTCCTCGGACAGCCGCCCTTCCGTTTCGATAAGGGTCTTGAGCTCTCCACCCTGACAGAACTCCATGATAAGGCAGATGCGGTCAGGCAGCAGCAAGGCATCCAGCATCTGAACGATGTTGAAGTGCTTGAGTTTGCGCAAGATGGCGACCTCCCCAAAGACCCTGCTCACGTCTTCCGTGGACTCCAGGGAACTGAGAGGCACAGACTTGATCGCAACCTGCGCTCCACTGAAGCGGTGCCTGTACAGTTCCACTGTGCCGAAGCCGCCTTCGCCCAGTGGTCTTTCACTTTCATACACTGCAAGGCTTGAAGCTGGGTCGAAGCCTTCCCCCAGCGACAGGAAAATCGGCTCACTCGGGTCGAGCATGTCGAAGTCGTCTTCGTAGATTTCGTCCCCTGTGAGGTCAAACAAGCGCACCTTCTTTTGAGGCTGCAGACCCAAGCGCTCCTGACAACACACTGTGAAGTCTTCAAATGCCATGCGAGGGTGATAGTCCACTTCCGCGTGCTGACTATTGGAGCCGTTCAGGAAAACTCGCACTTTCGCGTCTTCCATTATATGCTGAGTTTGTATAGTCTCAGCGGCGGAGAGGCAGTCCAAGTGAACCTGAAGCGGGGCAGAGTGACTGTGATTTGCTTTGATGGGGACAGTGTACAGGTGCTGAGGGAGAGAAAGGGACCGATGCTGGGGGTATTCTGCGGAGACTTAAAGCAGGGCGCAAGGCTGCTGCAGCAAGCGAAGGGAATGAGTGTGTATTGGGCAGGTCCAGAAGGCCGCTCCAGTGCTGTCTGTGAACTGCTAAAAGTGGAGGACTTGCCCTGGCAGACCATTCTGTTCGATGGCGAAGTGATAACAACCGGACCTCTGCACGCCCTTAATCTCGAGGCCAAATGCAAGGAACAGGAACTACTGATCCGCAGTTTGGAAGGCAAGGTCAGAGCTTTGACTAGGGAAGTGGACACCTACCAGCAGCTCTTTCGCAGGTATGCCCCGGTCCTGCCGGAACTCAGACGGTCTGAGGACTCCTCTCCTCTGCCGTCCGCTTTGGAGTTGGACTACTGGGAGGGCGGAAATAAGGCTCACAAGGCTGCTTTACGACTAGAGGATATAGCCAACCGCGGACTGTGGATCGTGCAGAAGCAGCCTGCGCACAGACCTTTCGCCACTCAATCGATATTTCCTCGTCACAATAACGAGCCCGCTTCCCCCCTTCCCCTCAAATCCAAGACTCACCAGCAGGCACCACTCAACTACAGTCAAAATCCGCGCAAGCGCAAGCCCCCAGATGTCCACCGACGCTCCAAGTCCGTCCTAGGGAGTCCACTATCGAAAGCATAGTAACTGCTTTATAATGGCTACATTGACAGAGCATCTCGCCCAACTCTACGCAGGACTGGCGCTAAAGGACAAAGTTACTGCAAGTGTGCAAAGCTGCCTGGAGTTTGCGGTGGCCAAAGTCAAATTCGCACTCACCCGGGACAGGACCAGAATAGCCAGTGCTCCAGTGGACCTGGCTTCTTACATTGAGCAGCGACAGGCTAAGTCTCAGAGTGTGGAAGATAACATTCGCGAGCATAGACTCAAAGAAGCAGTGCGGCAGAAGCAGGAATTGGAGCAGAAGTTGGAAATGCTGCAGGACAATATCAACTCGCTGGCTGCCGTTGCGGAGAGTCCGCCGGCGCCCAAGGTCAGTCTGCAGTCCAGCAAAGTGAGGCAGGAGTACTTTTCTGAGGAGGAGAAAAGGAGGCTGGAGACCTCAGAGTTCGCTAAGAAACTCAGACAAGAGCAGCTTGACCTCGCCCGTCGCAACCGTCTCCGCGAGGAAGAACTCCAGCGGAAAGTGCTAGCCCAGCTCGACCAAGCCCAGCGTCGCCAAGAGGAAGAAGTGGTCCGGATTCAAGAAGAAAAGACCCGCAAACTAGCCGAACTCCAAGACAGGGCTAGAAAGCGCAAGCTAGACTTGGAGGAAAGACGAAGAGTGGCTTCCGAGGAAACCACTCGCTTAAGGTCTCAGCAGTACATGCACGACCGTCTTTCGCAGGACTACGTCTCCAGAATCGTGCAGACGGAGCAAGAAAAGCAGCAAGAAGCGCTGGCCAAACAGAAGCTGTCGCACCAGCCTGTGCGTCTGGAAGACATACACGAGCATGCCCGGAAGCACGACGATATTATGAGAGAACATCTAACTCGCAAGGAAGCTGAGCGGCAAAACAGACTCATTGACTCTCAAATCAGTGGACTGAACCAAGTAAAAGGCAGCAGTTTCACTCTTGCAGTGCTCAGCCAAGAGAAGCAGGCGAAGCAAGAACGCGAGCAGGCTGCAGAGGCCCGCAGGCGACTGCAGGAGAAGAAGCAACGCTACGCTCTCCTAGTGAAAGAGATGTTCGCCCCTGCTGTGGACCCAGCCAAGCAGAAGGAACTGGAAGTCATCAAGGAGAAACTCGCACATCCAGTCTCGCACTTGCACAAAAACTCGACTGCTCGCAGTTTGTCGGACAACCCTGAGATGCACGTGCCTTACCAGCCTCATAAGTTCAAGGACAATCCGATGCTGCCCAGGCCGAAACCTAAGCGGGAGCCGACGGAAACGGTGGACTACCTCAAAGCGCAGAGAGAAACTAGAGCTAATGTGCCGGCCTTTCCGGGCAGATTAGGACTTATTCAAGTGCAAGACGACATGGACGAAGCCTCCAAGGCTAAAATCGTGAAGCATCAAGTCGACCGCTTGGAGAAGGAAGCACGCCGCAGAGAAGCCCTAATCAACCAGCTCTCCCCAACCACTCCAGGCGCTCTGCAAGCCCATGAAGATCTCAACGACGCACTGATTTCCTCTATCCGCGCCAAACTTAGTCTGCTTAAGTAAAGCAGTGCCACAGAGACCTTGCCCACTGGCCTTGCTATTTCACCTAGTCCTGAGCGTAGTATGGCCTGCTTTCAATATTGCTTCCCACCACTTATGGTTATAGCTGAAGAATGACGTCATCGGAGTGTGTCCAGAATTCCCTCAATACAGTTCCGCAGACTCAGTGCAATGCTCAACTGTATTGAAAAGCCACCTACGCAGCTTTCCCCATTTCTGAGCAAGTGGAAGCTCAGGTAACAGTAATAGATGGTCGAGCCGGGCGCTCTCGTGGAGCCTCTGATCCCCCCACGCTCCCGCAGCTCTTTCGAGCAGTGCCAAAGCGTCCGCTACCAACAACACTCCTTGCGCCTGACTCTCCGCAACATGGGCATCGACGCAGACTCCATCGAAGCCGCCATCTCAGTCTACGAACTGACAGAGCTAGACCGCGCTCTCTTCATCCTCATCAAAACGCCCAGTGGGTGGAACCACCTCTTCATCCCGAGTGACAGTGATGCAGAGAAGTGTATGATTTGCAAGGAAGCCTTCGACCAACACACAGACTTCGACCCTTCGCAGGCCACGCCTGTGCCGAAGTCCTTGCGGTCGTCAGTTCACTCGGAGCAGCACTCCTTCGTGATCAGCGAAGCCAGTATGGAAATGGGCGGGGCGTGCGGCGTCTGCTACCAGGAGAAAGAGCAGTACAAAGGGTTGGGGTGTGACCACGAAGTGTGTGAGGACTGTCTCCGCGACTACCTGGAGAACCAAATAATGGAGGCGAAGGTACTGGATGTGCGCTGTCCCTATGCTGGCTGCGAGGCAGTCCTCACTGAAGAACTCATCAAGGAAATCGTGTCCGAAGCCTGGTTCGACAAATTCCTGCGCTTCAAGCGAAACCTGCAAGTCGCACACATGCCCAATGCCCGCTGGTGTCCCTCTCCCACCTGCGACCATGTAATCCTATACGGCAGCATGTACAAGCCTTACCTCCGCTGTGACAAATGTGGCACGGAAATGTGCTTCACCTGCGGAGAGAGATGGCATCCGCATATCTCCTGTGCGCAGGCCACGGACCGAAGCTATGAACAGTGGGCGAGGGGCAAGAACATACAGCTCTGTCCGCAGTGTCGCAGACGCATAGAGAAGGAAACAGGGTGCAACCACATGGCCTGCGCTTCTTGTGGCTATCAGTGGTGTTGGCTATGTCGGGAACGCTACTCCGATATGCACTTTTCGCCTCTCAATCCCTTCGGCTGTCCAGGTCTGCAAGCTGCAGAACACACTCCCCAGCGCTGGCCCTGGTACAAGCGTTGGATCCTTCGCATCGGCATTCTCCTCCTTTTCCCCCTCGGTAACTTCCACTCAGCCATCCTCTTCGGAGTCCCTCTGCTGCTCACCTACAAGGCCATGCTCGTGCTGGACGAAACTGGCTTCCCTGACAGCTGCACCGGCAAGCTAATCAAGTACTGCTGTGTACTGCCGATTGTCTTTTCTCTGGGAGTGCTGTTCACTCCTTTCGTGCTGCTCGTGAGTACACTCCCATTGCTGTGCTTTCTGACCTACCAAGGAGGCAAGTACCTAGTGCATGCGGTCACTTGGCCGCAGTAATGCTAGTCCATAGCATTAGTCTGTCACAGACTTTTAGTCTAGGCTATTCGCGGACTCGAGAGCTGTAGATATACCTGTCTCAAAGTCCCGCTTTTCCACTACTTCGGATCGATCCATGTCACTTTTTACCTTTACAGCCAAACTCTGAATTTCGGCTTCTCCCGGCTTTTCTACCCTTCGTAGCTCATACACTCCCCGGTAACTCCCTAGTAATACCGGTCGTTTGACTTCTCCAAGTGTCACTACTGTTAACTTCGGCAGCTTCCCTGTTGGCAGTCTGTCCAGCACTCCATTCACTTGTTGGTTCTCTACGCTGAGGAACAAATAGACAGTGGAAACTACGGGCAAAAGCGCAGCTGCAAAGGCGACACTCATTCTGTCTTTGCGGCTCTCAGCTTTCTCTGTGGTCTGCATGTAGATAATGACGCCTTGACAAGGCTCGGATCCAGTCCTTACCTGTCCATGTTGATAGAAGGAAAAGAACAAGCAATGGGAATTCTTGCCTCTCTGGAAAGGCTGCACACAGGAAGAAGTGAAGGGACACATGCACTGCACCACTTCGTTGAGCACTTGACTTGCACATGTGCTTTTCCCACCCAGAGCCAGTAGCACCACCATAGGAGCGGATCTGTCGAGCGCGCCTAAGGAAGCCTGCAAGTCGCTGGTAGTGCGGAGGTGCTCTCGTTGAGGGGTTCTTGAGAAAAAGGACTTGGCCTTTGCAAGGGTTCCTCCGGCTTTCTGGAACTGAAAGAGTTGAAACGCACTTCCACAGACTGACGGTGTCAAGCCGATTCCATACGCCCCCACCTCAAAGACCTCAGTTCTACTGCCAGTCAACACATTCCCCACTGAAGAAGCGGTGAAAGCAACACTCACTCCCTTCGCTGCGAATTTCAGCCCGCCGCTAGCCAGAGTAGCAGCTGCTGTAGCTGCGTAGTTCGCTATGAACCAATTCCTCAGACTTTTCTTCTTACTTTTCAATTCCCCCAACACCTCCTCCACCTTATCCCCGTCTTCCCTATACCTGTTCCTCATATCAACCAGCCTCACCTTCAGTTCTTTCGCTCTTTCCATGAACTTGTTGACCACCCAGGCCTCTTTGTATAGGTAATCCAACACCTTCGCGACAAGGCTGTTCATCTTCGCTGCAGACATGTGGGCGGTGTACCTGTGACAGTTTTCTACCTGCGCCAGACGTAATCGGTACTGGTTCACAATGGCAGTGATACTGGCGTGGAGGTGAGATTGGAGAAAGGGGTGAGGGGGACAGGTAAGGAAGGAACCGACATTCCGCCTGAACATTTCATTGAAAAGCACCTCCAGGTGACAATGTTCGTCCCCAGGTTGAGTCATCTGGAACACCACTTGCAGTTCTTCCTGTGCAGAACTGAGCAACTGACTGGCTAAAGATGCATAGGCAGGCTCTAGCGGCCCATAGGGACTCTCAGAAAGGAGCAGAAAGCTTGCAGAATCGAGCAGATTTGATAGGACTGAAGTGCTGCCAGAGTAGTTCCGCTTGGGGAAGTGACTAGTTGACAGCAGTTGAGAGGCGAAGGGTGTATCTAGGCACTGAAAGGATGCACTAATGACCACTACTACTTCCGATCCTGCGAAATACTGCCGATTTAGACAGGCTGCAGTCTTCAAAGCCCAAGGATTAGCATCTAAATCATGAACCATTAGATGTATTCTCTCTGTAGAGAAGCCTAGCGCCTGATTCCAGTAGCTGATTTTCTCCACCACTCCCTCCACCAGCCTCAATGAGTCCTCCGTTTCATCCAGAATCAAAGCAGGCACTGAGGTTATTACCAACACAGCTGCAAGCATCCAATCCTGCACAAACGATACTCTGCTATCACACAAACTACTCGCATCCACAAGCAATAGCTGCCAAGTGCCTAGTTTTAACGGCTGCACAAGTACTGTCGGACTTGCTATCTGAGTGTATACATCTGGAAGGTCACAGCCGGCACTGCTCCGCACTAGACTATTGAGGAGTTGCCTTGTGCCTAGGTGAGGCAGGCCCAGGACAGTGAGAACTACCACAGGGGAGGCGAGTTGGTATTGTTGTCTGAGTTCGTGGAGTGTCGTTGGACTGAGAGATATAGTCTCGGAGGTCTTTACTAGTATCGGCTGTACAGCAGAGGGAGTCAATAGGGCCATTTGCTCAGCGGCTTTTTGGAGACTGGCAAGGGTTGAGGAGAAATCCACAGATTGCCAAGAGGCAGTGTGAACGAGGAATTGAGGGAAAGACAGGGGAAAAGAGGCAAAACGCAGGAGAGAGATGAGTAGACTGATAAGTGCCTGCATATCATTTTCACAGTGAGTCGCCGATTTTATCAGCTGCATTGAAGACTCGAATCGAAGTCGCAGTTGCTCCTCTGAAAGGAAGGCCTGCAGTTGTGTCCAACTGCAAAGCTCTGGGAGAGACAGAGGACTGCCCGAGTCTGCTAAGTCTCCATGCACAATTCTCACTAGTTTCGCTCCACTGCCTTCCATCCTTTCCTGCACCCTTCTGTGCAGCTCCTGAACTGGCTCTAGGACTACTGCGGCTTCCGAGTCTTCGATACACACCACAGCTGAAATCGCTAATAGAGAGAATAGAACCTTCCGCTGAGTTTCGCTTTCAGCAGTGCTTTCAGACTGAAAGTTCACATTGGCCTTGATGAGGAGCAGTGAGTTGCTACCAGTTTGCACAGGCCTGGGACAAAGGAACACTCCAGGCTGGGAAGTCAGGTCTGTGCCGGGCAGCAGCGCTTTCTGCTGGTTCTGAGAGTGGCCTATGTGGAGCACTGGGCAAACTCCAGAGAGACCGCTGAAATCAGAAGGAATCGCTTGCTCTGATAGTGATATTTGAAGGCGGGTGGAGTCCCAACTTGCAATGGGAATCGCCATTTCTCCTATTAAGGCAGAAAGTCTAACAGAAGCGAGAAAGTAAGTTTTAACTATAAGGAAGTGCAAATGTCAGCGATATTAGGTCTGTCAGTGGGACTAAAGCAGAGCATCCTGCTGAGTACTTGCTTAAATCCCTCAGAGTAAGGCAAAGCAAGGATCTCTGCCTCCATTTCCTGCGGCTGTACTTCGCTAAAAGGCTCTTCTTGCAGCCTGGCAGCACATAGTAACGTGGCTCCCAGTGCAAATACGTCTCCTTTGTAAGGGTCGTACAGATCTCCACTACTCAAGGCTGTCCTCGCCTCCGCACTCATGAAGGCCACTGTGCCGTCCACACACTCCGCCAAGGCAGTGTCCGCCACTGCCATTCCGAACCCGCCCAGACGATACTGTCCGTCCGTGCCCCGCATCACCTTGGAAGGCTTCACATTGCAGTGCGCCACTTGCTGTCTACCCTTTACCTGTCCGTGCATATAGACCAGTGCCTGTCCTACATCTCTCAGCAACTCCCACAGTTCTGTTTCTGTGTACTGTAGTGGTGTTCTCTGTGCGATTTCAGTCTTTAAGTTTTGAGGGAATTTCTCGAACATCAGCACTACTGCGTAGCCCGCATGGTTCTCACACACCGCAATGTCCACAATTCGCCTCACATTGGCGTGCTCTAGTCTTGCGTGGATCAAAGCCTTCGCTATCTGCGGCCTCAGCTTCCGCAGTACATAGTGGCAACTTTCCTTCACCATCACTTCCCTGTCACTGGCTTCTGACCAAGCTACAGCCAGGGTGTAAAGGTCGTTCCTGCACCTAATCTGTTGCTTCATAGTGTATCCTTCTAGGAAGGGTCTGTGTGTGGAGTGGCCGTCGTTGCGGTGCAAAACTTCCTCATCCACCTGACCATCCATCCGGTACACGAAAGACACTGTGTATCTCCCCTTTGCCTCTTCGATAGGGACCACTTCCAGCAGCTGCAGGCCGCCCTCAGCCCGAGCCAGTGTCAAAGCAGTCTTCGCCAGGGAGTCCACTTGGCAAAGAGTCGAGCATTCGTATCGCTTTACGAGTAGAGGAGCCCCCGGACGAGAGCGGCGAATAGCGTGGAATAGCTGTAGGCCGAGGTGGGAATCCGGGGGTACTGGCAAAGGCGAAAGTTCATACTTACTCTGCATATTACTGAGTCTAACTTCCCCTTTCCAGTCTTGTCACGATCCCTTCCAGACTTTCAATGTGTCGGTCCTTCAGTCTGCCCTCCTTCCCTGCCTCTGCCAACTGTTCCCCGGCCTGTCTCACCTGTTGCTGCAGTTCCAGCACTGCCTCTCGCAGTCTTTCCACGACTGCGGAGTAGTCCTTTTCCAGCTCTTCGAGTCTGCTTTGCTGCAGGAAGACGAGGCCTTGCAGTTCTTCTTGGTCCTGTTGGAGGGTTGTATAGGCTGCATGGGGTGGACAGTTTTCGTGAGATTTGGCCAATTCGCTGGCTTTTTGGGTTAATTCTTGTATATTTCGTTCCAGTCGCAGTACTTTTTCGTCCTTTATGCTGATTTCTTGACTCTTGAGGTTGCTTAGGTCGAGAAGTCGCTGCATTTTCTCACATATTTCCCTGGCTAATACCGCTACAGTTCCCTGGCTACTGCCCATACGCTTGGGAAAGAGACTGCCCAGACACTCCGCATACCTCCCAGTCGCCCTCGCCAGCAACTCCCTAATAAAGTCTCTATCCAGACCTGTATTCCCCACCACAAGCTTCAAGCCTAAATAGCGATAATCCATAGAGTCCTCTGATACACCCTTCTGTAAGCGTTTCACTGCTATTACAGCTATAACAGCCGCTCGAAGTCGGTATATTTGAGAAGGGAAAGAGGGGTAGGACTGGTCCAAAGCCTCCGCCAAGGTCTTCCCAGAGGCTTGCAAGACCCTGGCATATACACGTGTCACAGACTTAAGTCTGCTGTAGTTGCCTTTGAGGCGAGTTATAGCTTGCAGAGCGGAGTCGAGCAGGGCGCTGGCGACTTCCTTGCGGTCCTTTTCGCTGCGGACTTGGGCGGAAAGGAGTGCATTGGCAGTTTCCAGCTCTTTGGCGTGGACGGAAAGCTGGTCAGAGCGACGGAGCTTTACTTCGGCCTGGCCAAGAGAGACGCCCAGGGACTGAAGTTGCACCGACAAGTCCAGCGCCTGCGCCCTATAGCCCTGCGCCTCCATTAACGCACTCTGAGTTACAGCCAGTTCCTGCTCTGCCCTCTCTCTTGCACTTTCCCTCTGTTCCCCCTGCACTAGCAAGAAATGCATGCAGTCCGCCGCTGTTTCCAGGGAAAACCCAGTCTTTACGACTCCTCTGAAGCCCAGTTTTCCTGCGGACTCGAGCATTGGCTGCACACTGCTTTCAAACTGCTCCAAGTCGCTTTTTATCGATTTTACGCTGTCTCGGAGACCCTTTAGCTTTGCTTTTCTTCGGATTTGCTTCATTTCCCAGTGCTTTTCTCTGCTTTCGCGGTCTTGAGCTGCGGCTTTCCCTGCTTTTTCCTGCCGTTCGACCTGCTTCCCCAGTCGTTCTAGCTGTCCTTTCAGCTCTGAAGTGCCTTTTTCGAAGAAATCGAGGCGAATTCGTAGGTCCTTCTTTTCACTTTCTTCCCTTTGCAAGCGCTGGAGTATCATTTCCTTCGTATTTTCGATGACTTCCAGGTAAGAATGAGCCGCGGACTGCAGCTCCGGCCACTCCGGCAGCGCCAGCAAAGGCACCGGGGCAGTACTGGGCTGGCCAAAGTGCAAAGTCCAGTCACAAAGCTGGTCAAAAAGCTGCTTAATTGAGCGGCGTAGGGCTGAATTGCGCTTTTCAGCCTCTGTGTTTTTGCGGTCTATGAGGAGCTGGGCTTCCCTGGTCTTTTGGAGGAGGCGGGTGGTTTCTTCGCTTTGGGTCTGCATGTGGTCGATGTAGGCCTTTAGGTCGCTGGTCTTTGCCTTGCGTTTGAGTTCGTCGATTAGGGACCGTTGGGCCTTTGTTTCGGCTGATAGTTGGGAACGGTCCGACTCCAATAGTTGGATGTTCGCCTCCACAGCCTGCATAATAGCCTTGCTTTGGGTTAGATCTTCCCTCAGTTTCCCTACCAAACTAGCCTGCGTCTCCGCCTCCCGCAACCTTTTCCCCCCTTCCGCGAGCTCTTTCCGCATAGCGCTTTCCCCGCTTTCCAGTCTTTCAATGAGTGCTTCCTTCTCTCTGAGCAGCTGGGTGTAGGCCAGGATCTGCTTCTGCTGTGCAGCGCTGGACTTGGACAGGCTTTCCAAGTCCTTCTCCAGGCTTTTCCTCAGGTTTTCAGCCAAAGTCAGCATTTGGTCCTTGTGTCTCAGGACTTCGCTCAGTCTTGCGAGTTCTTCTCGGCTGGCATTAGGACCCTGGACATCTGAGGAGTCGTCGCGGGGACGGATAGGAGAGGGAGTGCCGAAGGCGGGAGGAGTGAAGGCTTCCATAGGTAAATGCAGCTATTACCTGAAAGGACTACTGGCCTATTGCCGCTCGAAAGGCAGCTTGGAAGCTGCTAAAAGCCACTGCCGGCACTCTGTCCAATCCTGCCAAAACGTCACTCTGCACCGCCACCGATGTAGCCTCGTCCATCACTCCATAACTCTTTACCTCCCCAGCAGTCCCAACCTCCCCCAGTGCCTTCCGCAGCTCAGTGCATGCATTAGCCATATGCTTGCCTACTAGTGCATAGAGGTGTAGGCCAGCACTGGGGCTTTCTCCTTCGGTCACTATCCGGTTATCTCCGTAGAATTGCATCTCTGGCTTCAGCAATTTCAACCCGAGTTCTGCATCCACAGTGTCGAGCAGGCAAGTTACAGCTACCTTGGGGGCCAGGAAGTAGGCCAAATTGGTAAGGGCGGTATCTGTCTTGGTAGCCAGAGTAGTAGCTAAGTTCAGGTATATTATCAGTATGTTGCACTGTCTGCCCGGGTAGCGGAAGGATAAAATTTGCCCCTTGCGGGTACGAGTGAAGTAAAACTGGTAGTCCGCTGCAGTCGTGAAAGGAGCCAAGCGAGATACGATCGAATTCAGTACTTCCGGCCCACTCATAGAGCCTCTAGCCAGCAGCAATAAGGGCAAAAGAGAGTCACGCGAAGAGCACTTTTCCAGCTCTGACAGGTTCCAGTGCATATAGTTTCTCCTGTTAATGAGTAATTCAGTGGCTTGATTCTCGGCCATGAGGATTGGAGGCTCGAGACGGGTCGCGCTACATGCGAATATCTTCGATATGAATGAGGAAATCGAGTGAACGACGTCTGCTATGCGGTATTTGGTGAGTCCTTTCAGCTCTGCACCGAGATGTTTCCTTTGTGCATCTAGTTCCAGGGTAGGAAAGCGTCTCTGCATCTCCTCCAATCTGCCTTCTAAAGCCTGCACTCGCATGTAGAAGCCCGGACTCAACCATGCCTCTCTAGAGAACTGCACGAGCAGCCCGTCTATCAGTTCACTCCGTTGCTCCTGGGTTAAACTGCTTAGTTCCCTGTACCCGTTTTCCAGCGAAACTAGTCTCAGCCGTAGTGATTTCGCCAAAATCGCTAGTCGCGTGCATAGGGATTTCTGCATTGTGGGCTGTGGACACTCGATACAGACCCTGTGAAGTAGTGCTTTAAAGCGAGAATTGAACTGTTCTACTAGCGTAATGGCTGGAGACGATATCAATCCTTCATATATAGTCTCTAACTCTCTAGATGCATTGCAATAGATAGCATTAACACGTTCTGAGTCGTCCGGCCTGATAGACATTTGCCTGATATCGGTGTTTTCATGCTCAGCTAGTAGTTCCAACTGAGTCAAAATGTCTCCTATAGTCAATTCCACTCCTGACTGTCTGCGCTTGGGATAATAACACTCCGCTAATAGTGCATTTATGAAGGATTCACACATTTCCGCCTTATGTTCGCAGACGAAATTGGGTTTGTGCAGGATTTTTATGACTGGTCGTGCCTCGAAGTACTGAGAATTGAGGGTTTCCACCCATAGAGACATAGGGGAAGATGGGTCTGGAGCACTAAAGTCCTTATCTTGATAGAGGAAAACGACGCGCTCTATGAGGAAACCGAAGGTGCGTTCGTATTCACTGATGCGAGAGACGTAGGACTCCACTGTGGCCTTAGAAGCCTGCTCATTGCGCACAAATATGCACGGAACTGACGCTACCGTCAATATACTCGCAATCAAGTTCGCCTGCACCACTCCATTTTCTCCCTCCGTCTCTAGCCCTCCCAATCCCTCCAAATCCACTAACATAGTCTGCAATCCGTTAGATAAATACAAAGGTGAGGATAGCACTAAACTGCCTCTGGTGGTATGCAGCTCTGTATTTCCCTCTGCGAATGATGTAAATGGGCATGCGGTGGCTGCGACTTTCTGCAGTATTCGATTTAGTAGGGTGCTTTTCCCGAGGCCAGGGCCGCCTAGTACTGCCAGGACTACTGTGGGTAATTCAGCGTTGAAAGTCGCATTTAACTGGGTAATAAGGGACTTGTCTAGGCGAAATTGGTCCTGAAATTGCACTAAAAAGGGAACTGCCTCTGCATTTCGTAAGCGCTTTTGCTCGTTTTCCAGCTGTTCAAGGATTGACAAGTCCTGGTCTATATGCGGGGATACGACCGGAGGCAGCCTGGCTAGGAATCGATCACAGGGAAGGTCTAAATTGGCAGTTTTCACGCAGATTTCAAGTATATGCAGCAGACTTTCTATTTCCGTTTCACAGTGCAGCTGTTTCTGGGCCTCCCTGTGAGTCTCGAAGTAGCTTTCCAGGGCTGGATTTCCCAATAACTCCTCTATCAGTCCTGGCTCCAGCAGTCGAGTATAGGGAAGTGAGATGGCGTAGGGCTTTTCTGAGTAGGATTGGCTGCGTTTCCGTATGCGAGTACCAGCGATTTCAGTGTTGAAGCACAGTAACTTGGCTAGAGACAGGCCCATTGTGTCCCTTATAGACTCGTATAAGCGGCAGAAATGCTCTTTGGCAGGGGCTGCGTAGGCCGCCTCCCAGCAGCCGAAGCAATACCCAGCGATTGCTGTCAGTCCGCTCAGTGCGCGGCTGGCGATTTCGCTCTCTTCGGCCTGGGTTGCGTCGAAATCCCACATGTGCACTAGCAATAGACTAAAACCGTGGAGCTGAACTGGCTGCGGCCACACATACACCACCTCGTCTTCCCAGCTTTTAGAGACAAATGCTTGTTTATCGGAGGCTGTCAGATCGAAATTGCTGCCTTCGTTAGGCAATCCTGCCTCTATAAGTGACTGCAGGAAGTAGGACAGGTCCATTTGAGAGAGAAAGAGTAAGGGAAGTACGTGAGATTTGTCCTGAAAGGTGCGGTGAAGGAGCAGGGTGGTGGGTTCGTGCAAGTGCAGGAGGTGGAAAGGCGGGGTATTCTTTGATTCGAGGGATAGCAGTGGACGGGCCATATTAATGTGAAATCTCGCCCTAACATCCTAGCAGTCTGAATTCAAAAGCGAGAAAATTGATAATGCTCCTACTAATTCCCAGACTTTCGCAATAACCTGACATACAGCCCTTCAAATTGCATTTCTCAAAACATTTTTTGTCAGGCTGAGATTACCCGATTCTTAGTCACATCGGATGGAAGAGAGTATAGTGGTCCATTGAGCGTAGCAATCTACTGACTACTCAAAACTCTAAGTATCAGCGTTGCTAATAACTAAACTTTTCTTTCAGACCTCTGCACATAGCAGCTTCAAGGATTTATAACCTGCTAATCGTGTCCAGTAACTCTTCCTTTATCATCATCAAAGAGATGAAAATCGTCAGTATTGTCTTAAATAGAAGCTTGATCCCTTCAATTATTTCGTTGAAAATTCTGTTAAATTCCTTTGGCTTCGCATGTTTGACAGGAAAAAGAGGTAACACAGACCTTTATCTAGTATTTTCAAAAACATCCCAGACATCTATATGTCTCAGTGAACAAGTAAATAGCAAACGCACTGTTCTTGGTTACGCACTGAGCTTCCTGGGCTACGGCTGCGATCTAATTGTCTATTCTATTTAGAGATTGCGAAGAAGTTGCAGTATCAATTTCTTGCAGAGCTCTGTAAAGAAGGCACTATTTCTGTATCTTTTCCAAATTTCAAGTGGCAAACAGTTATCGCCGGGATAGGAGCATCTCGTATCTAAATGAATGAAGTTTCTCATACGTTTCCAAAATTCAGTCCAAGAACCTACTTCTGCTGCTTGATTTACTTGAACAACCTCCATTTCCAATGGAAAATCCGGAAAGCGTTTTTGAATTTCCTTTAGACTTTGTATAAAGCAGTTTATTAGTTGTTGGTAATCCTGATAACTCTCTGACATATAAAAGTAAGAGAAAACGAAATCTATCAGACACCTCACTCGCTGGGATGAAGTCATGTTAAACAGAAATCTACATTGATCTTGCACATCCTTTAAGATTAAGCATAGCGACTTTTCTTGCATATCCAATTGTTTCTTGTAAAAGCGATATGTGTTACCGGTTAACTCAAAAGGAGTTTCAGAGATCAGGAATTCTCTCACAGCACCAGTGAATGGTGTGATCAAGTCACAAGTCTCAGCTATTCCAGTAATTGTATCATAGAGTTGTTCAATTTTTTTGCATTGAGGCAGCGCAAAACGCTCAACTTGGATAAACTCTTCCGGAGTTAGCGCAATAGCTTCAAGTCTGGGAGCATTATTGGTTGCGATGTACTGAGCAGTGCCCATTAGCGTTTTAAACTTGAGACATTCTCCTGACTCCTTTCTCTTCGGCATATTCGATTCCCTAATAAAATACTCGAAAAAAGCTTCATATGTTATAGCTTGCTCTGGGTTCGTAAAACTGGGTTTAGAAATTAGTTTAATGATTTCCTGACCATCGAAATATTCACGATTCAGACTGATAATCCACTGGTCCATTTTGTTGTTTCTTGGTGCATTTAGATCATAGGACTGATCTTTGAACAAGAAAAAGACGCGCTCTACCTTGAACCTGAAAATACGTGCACACGAACTGATAGTCTCCACGTATAACTTTATTGATGGCTTTAAAGCATCCTCGTTTGTTACTATAATGCAGGGCAGCGACGAAATAGTCAAGACACTTTTAATAAGATTTTGCTGGAATAATTTCTCCTCATTTTCTATGCCAAGTGCTCCAAGGCCTTCCAAATCCATGAGCATCACTTGGGTGCCAGGCAGAGTAGGGAAAGTCAGAGGAATTGGGAGCACTTTGGAGCCTATTGTGGTTTGACTCGAGCTGTTCCCTGCCGTGAAACAGTGATAAGTCTCTGAACTTTCAGTTAAGTGTTGTAAGAGTTTATTAAAGAAGGTGCTCTTGCCTATTCCCTGGGGTCCCAACAATGCCAGTACTATTGTATCTTTTTCACCAAAACAGTTTAGTAGCTTTGTAAATGCTGTCGATTTCAGGTTAGATTTATCATCAAGTAAGTCAATTTCTTTCTCTTGAATGAGACGTTTGTGCAGCTCTTTCAGTTCTTCCAATTTGTCCAAGTTAGATTGCAGACTCTCATTAGTAAAATCAGGCAATTTATGTTGGAATCGTTCGTAAGTGAAGGGCATTTCGGTCAGATTCACGCAAATTTTCAGTATGTTAAAGAGTGCCATAGCGCTATTAGTAGGAATATTCAGCATTGATTTCGCTAATTCATGCGATATGAGGTAGTCATTAAACAGAGACTGATCAAACAACCAGTGAAATGGACCCAAGCTATTTTCCGCAAACGCAGGCAAGTCCTTTTCAATTGATTCTGCCGTTCTTATCCTAATTTCTCCATTTCTAGGATTAAAAGCCAGGAAAGCCCCTATTTGCAGATGTGTCTGCCGACTGACTTGATCAAATATAGTCCAAACATTCTGCCGCTTTTTAAGATCACGGAAGTCCATTATACAGCAAGCTGTAATTGCAGCCAAACAATGCAGCATTTTCTTCGCTGTTTCTTTCTCTTTGTCTGTTTCGTAATCATTAAGGTCGAAGGCCATATGTAATAGTAGAATACTACATTCACCTATCTGGATCGGGTAACGCCAGGCGTAAAGATCAGTTTTCTCCGTACCGACAATATCAGTGAACTCAGATATCTGCTGTTCGCTAATGTCTCCATCTGCATTACCTCTGTAGATAAGGTCTTTGATGAGCGGGGATAAGTCCGTTTGTGAAAGAAATAGGAAAGGCAGAACTTTGGGTCGGTCTTTAAAGGCGACAATCAGCTTATCCAGTGTGTCCTCGTTGATAGAAAAGCTCAGCTGGGCTTGGCTGCGTACGAGACCCAGCAAAGACACGGCCATATATATTATCAGAATGTCTACATTTTTTCACTACAGCCATTTTCGGTCGCTACTGTACTCCTAAGAGCTCAAATTGCCATTCAGATATGTAAATCCTGACTTTCCAACCCTCCTGTATGTATGACTTCCCAGCCAAAGTTCACTTTTCTACTGACTATTTATCCTACTTCCCACAGTACTTATCCTGCAGGCTCATAAGCACCTCTCTCAGTCCCTTGTAATTCTCATACATCTCCTCACACTTCCTGCCCGCATCCCTCAGTTCCCTCAAACTTCCCTCCAACTTGCTCGCCAGTTTCCCATGCATCAGCGCCGCCCTATGCAGCATTTCATAGTAAGAAACCTGGTTGACTTCCCTCTGGATCAAAGAAACAAGGGTGAGGAACTGGTCCTGCAGGTCTTCCTCCACGATAATCGAGTTCAAAGCGTCTTTCGCACATATATGCTCCACTAGGACTCCTCGATGTTCCACGAAACTGCGCATTAGGTGAGTGAGCCGCTTCAAAGTCCCGACTTTCCCTTCGATTTCGTAACTGGTCAAGTACTCCCCGAATTTGAACACATCTCGCTCGGCTTTCAACTGCGCAAAGTAGCGAAAACACTCTTCAATCAGCTCAAAAAGCCGCTTTTGGAGGGCGATTATGGGGTTATCGAGGCAGGAATCGCCCTCTCGGACTGAACGCAGTGGGGATTGAGAGAGGGCTTCGGGCGGGGCTGTGGAGTTATGAAGGCCGGGCAGGGAACGAGCGAAGAGGTAGTACTCCTCCATGCCCCCCAAATCTAGGGTCCGCAGGGCTGCAGGAGGCCGGCGGCTGTCCCAAGGGTTGGACGCTGTGCTCATATTTGGTAGGGCCGAGGCTGTTCGGACGAATCGGGGTAGAGGAAATAGGCGGATTGATGGTTTTTGGCCAGAGAAAGACTGAGAAACTTAGGTAAAACTGCGAATTGTAACTTCAGATTTCGAGGATTTGGACAAAGTTGCACGGATTTGGAGATAAAAGTGCATCTTTCGGCTTAGGGAAAGTGCATTTAGGCTTAGGAAAGGCCTTAGTCCAATATCTGAGCGTATGTGTGAGCTGCTTTTAGGCGGGCTCCATAATGAGTCTCCCAGACCTCGGTCTTTCCAGGGCTTTAGAAGAGCTTCGTGCCTTGGAAGACAGCATCAAAACCGCGGAAATGAACCTCAAATCCGTCCGTTCCCAACTGGAATCCGCCCAGGCCCAAGAAGCTACTCTACAGGAGCAGCTTTCCGCCATCGACTCCGCCAACTCGGCCAAACGGGACGAGGAATTCAAACTTCAAACTGACTTGCACGGCCTAAATACACAACTGCAGGACCTGTACTCACAGAAGGAATCGGGGCAGAAGGCTGTGATGGACGTGAAGGAGGAAAGGGTCCGAGTGGAGGCGGATGTGAAGAGACTCACAATTAGAGCGGGAGAAGCAGTAGCAGAAACAAAGCGCCTCACCGACACAGAAGCCGAACTCACAGGCCGAATCGCCAAGCTGCAGACGGAGCAAAAAGCCCTGGAAACCGACTACAAACGCGCAGAGGCCGAAACCGCCAAGCGCCAGGCCGAGGTGGACTCCCTGGAGCGGGAGTTAGAAGCCCGGAGGATCAAACTCGCAGCGAAAAAGGGCGAAGCCGTGCAACTCGAAAACAAGATCGTGGAGAGCAAAGCGCAAATGAGTCAAAAGGAAGCAGAACTGAGAGAGCTGAACAAGGATATTGGGGACGAGAAGCAAGCGCTGGAGGCGGAAATCCGCCGCTTGAGTGCTGATCAGAAGCCAGTTGCCCAGCCAAAGCGCAGTGTATCTCCCCTGCGAAGCACTTCCCCCATGTCTTCCAGACCTTCAGACTCCACTTCCAAGCGAATCGGACACGACATCGACCAACTCAACAAGGACATCCTGCAGAAAGAAAAGGACAAGGAGGACTTGGAACGGCAACTGCGAGCCAAGGACCGCGAACTGCACTACTTGGAGACGTCCCTGGCCTCCAGCACAGGACTGAGTGGGTGGATATGGGTGCTGGTGGGGGCGTGTGTAGGCATGCTGCTGGCTCACTTGGCGGCTAGGGTACTAAAGGGAGGATAGGCGGGTTAGCTTTCGAGTGTAGCGGAGGACTTCGTCTTGGCGGTTTTGGAGACGGTACAGACGCTTTAGGTCTGTGTAGATAGCCTCCAGCTCCCTGCTTTCCTCTCCGTACCTCTCCTCTATCACCTTCTTTGCATATAATAAGTGCACACTCGCTTCCCCTAGTCTACCGAGCTCGACCATCAGTCCGCCCGCATTGCCATGCATCCTGGCTGCCTCCAGCGAGCCTGCGCCCTTTAGTGCCTCGTACAGCTTCCTATCTAGTCCTCACAGTGCCTTCATATACCTCTCTACCGCCCCTGCTAAATCCCCCACAGCTCTCAGCACTGTGCCGATTTGAGTCTCTATCATCACCTGTCCCAGCCTACTATAGCGACTTTTCCGACTGTCTAAAGCCTGAATTTCCTTTATAACCTGCTCAGATTGGCTGGTTTGCTGGTGCAAATCAATCAATCGGAACCAAATACTGAGGCCGGATTCACTGTATTCGCCTTCCAGTCGCTTCTGAGCGTCTAAAGCCTGCGAAAGACAGCGAAAAGCAGCTGAAAACTCCTGTTGTGTCTCTAAAACGCTGGCCATTTGGGTCAAAATCGGGACTAAATCCGCACAATACAGCCCTTCCAACTGTATATAGGCCTCTTTCGCTAGAGTTAAGGCTTTTAGCGCCTCATTTGCCCGTCCAATCCCCATATAAACAGTCGCAAGGGACACATTCACCTTAGCATTATCCAAGGAATTGCCCTCTCCCAAGGCTTCTAGCACCTCCAAAGCCTTTTTCAAGCCTATTTCCGCCTCTCTATACCTACCATTGGCAGCCAAAAGGTTCCCTAGAGTGGTCCAAACCCTGTACTTTCTCCTCGGATGCACCACTAAATCCGGCCTTCTAGTCATGATTTCCTCACATTTCAGCAGCTTTTCCAGGGCTTCGGAGTGGTTATTAAGGCAGAGGTAGCAAATGCCCAGTTGAGACAGGGCGTGCACCTGTCTGCCGGGCTGGGAGGAAGGGATGAGGGGGAGAACTGCCTCGAGCACCCTGGCAGCCTCGTGCAGACGGCCTAGGGCCATGTAGGCCTGGCCGAGGTGGACCTGGATGGAAGGGGAGTCTAGGCGCTGCAGTACTGAAGGAGACTGTAGTAAGTCTTCCAGTAAAATAACCGCCTTCGCAGGCTTTTTGCCAGCCAAATACAGCAGACACAAGAGGTACTTGATAGAAGGCGCATAGGCCTGCAGTCCGTCTTCCAGTCTGCCTATCTCTTACGTGCTCATTTCCTGGATGATCCTCAGTCCTTCCTCTGCGGAAGCCATTGCCGCCTCTACCTCGCCCAGTCTCGCCCAACAGTCCGCAAGTAAATACCGGACATACCTGCCTAGTCATACACATGCTGCGGGTGATGTCTGTAGTACACTGCATTAATCGACTGCTGAGCCCTCAGCAGCAAGTCCAACGCTTCCCTCGGAGACTGCGACTCAATGAGCTGAAAAGCATCCGTTTCCAAGTGGTGGATCAGCTGCTTTAGGACGTGGGTGCGGTGAGAGGAGGGAGAGGTCTGTTTAGACCTGGCTTTGCCCTGTTCAGAGGGAGTAGGGGTGTGTCTGCTGGGTAGTCGGATGGACTGGGCGGAACTAGTGCTTCTTGCGGGGCGAAAAGTCGTTTCTTCAGGCTCCATCAGTTCTTCCAGCGTCTTTTTCAAGTCCTCTTCCTTATTCGTAAATCGAAAATCCCACGAGTCGTTGATAGTGGGCAGCCTCGTATGTGCGTAGTAGCTGTCCAGACTCGTCCTTTCCTGGCCTGCGGGCAGTCTGCCGGCCTGGGAGGATGTCATTTCTTGCAATATGGGGTGCTGCAAGGTCAGGGACGAGTGGCCGATAGACGACAAAGACGGTATTGTGGGACTGATAGAGAAGTGGGAGGAGAAGAATGGGGATGAGAAGGAGGGCGAGGAGTCTGAAGGCGCGAAATTAAGTCAAGAAACCAACGACGTAACCGAACCCGACCCTCCGCCCCTCCCAGAACAGCCCCCAGTCCAATGCCCCTCCCCTGCCCCAGTCTCAAGCCTGCCTGTAACTGCCCTTTCCGGGCTGATCCGAGCAGGTGATTACCCCGATATGCACTTTTCAGCCCTCGAAGAGTACATTTTAACCCTGGAAAGCAGCGAAAAGTGGCGTCTCATAGACCAGCCGCAGACAGGAGTAGTGGGGAAAAAGCTGCCCAGGTCCAAGTTCAACGGCGAAGTACCAGTTTTCCACCTGACCATGGACTTCCCCCAAGCCATTCCCGGGGAGTTCATCCTGGGCATGCTGGAAGAGCCAGACTGGCGCAGTGACTGGGACCACAGAGTGGAGCAGATGAACCGCATTTACTTGTCTGCGGAGGACTGCTTCCTGCACTATATGCTGATTAAGTGCAATGCACCGCTGAAGAATAGGGAAATACTGGTCCGACAGAGGGTCAGAAGAGAGGGCCCGGAAGTCAGAGTCACCTTCCAGTCCACCACACACCAGGCAAGTCCTAAATAGGACTTCCCAGAGTCGAAGGCTGTGGAGCGCGGCAAGACCTACTTGGGCATGTACCGGGCCATCGAAGGCCTGGAGTCTACCCGCTTTATTGCGGTTTTGCAGGTGAATATGTTCTTTTCGATCAAGCGATTGCAAGACATTATGCCTCAATTCCTAGTGAAGTGGCTAGGGAAATTCAGAGAACTGACCATCCAGCGCTTCTCCGCCCTCCAAAAAGAAGCAGAAAGCAGACCTTAGCAGCTCTAGACTAACGATTTCGGCGCGGTTTCTTTACAGGGACAGACTCAGCAGCCTTACGTAGGCGTTTTCTAGGCTTTGCACTGCTTTTTTCCTCCTCCTGACTAAGGTCTTCCGCAGCTAGACAAAGCATAAGGTGTTCATTCATGTCCTTCAGCATGATAAGTGCTCGGCAATTCGAGCACTCGTCAGTCCTGGCGCTGCACTGGACTGTGTGTTCCACTAAGTCGACTAGGCCGAAATGAGCTCCGCAGTAGTCACAGGACCGGGGCAGCATAGGACACTTCTCCACATGTTTCCCCAACTCCCCCTTCCCAAAGTCCCCTTCACAGTACTGACATCTCTCCTTCCTTTCATGTTCCTTCATATGTTCTGCCTGGGAAGCTACGGACAGCACTTCCTTGCATAGGTCACACTTGAAGCGGTGCCGGAAGCAGTGCGCGGTGTGCAGTTCGTACACGGAGGAAGGAATGGAGTGCTCGCAGTTGGAACAGATGCGGTCTGCAGGAGACGCCATTAGCACTACCCCGGCCCTCTACCATTCCCCAGAATCTCCCTAAACTCCCTCAGTCCCAGCGAGTCCCCGGCCTCTCGGACCATGTCTTCCCACACTCCTGGGCCCACACTTTCTTTCCCTTCTAGCACGAAGCGCAGTTCTTCGGCTGAAATCCGCCCGTCTCCGTCTCGGTCGAAGGTGTTAAATGCTGCTTCCAGCAGGTCTGGGCCTAGTACTCTATTCCAATTGAGTGTAGCCGTAAGGAACTCCGTGAGTTCAATAAACCCACTCCCGTCCACATCGCAAGTCTCCATAATGCGCGCAACTTCCAATTCCGACCCCAAATTCAGCCTTTCCAGGCCCAAAACGAGTTCTTCCCTACTCAATTTCCCGTCTTTATTAGCGTCCAAAGCCATGAAAACGTCCCTAATATGCCGTTGTTCAGATACAGGTGTGAATTGGCTGGTAATGAGGTGCAGAGCCGCTTGTCTAAGCTTCGACCCAGCCTGGAAATCCCTTAACTTTGCCAAAACCCCGACTCCTGCCTTGAGTTCCCAATCCTGGGAAGTATTTCTGCCCTGTAGCCAGGAATGGGCGGTTATTTCTTTAGCAGATGGTCGCTTTTTCGGGTTTTTCGATAGCATCGTACGGACTAAATTGACTGCAGAGTCGGAAATCGATTCCCATTCTGGGCCTATAAAGGCCACTTCTTGGTGCGAAATCCGAGCATAGATTTCCCTCTCCGAGTTTCCATCGAACGGAGGATACCCGCCTATCTATTCCCTACAGAGCAGCATATACAGTATCACTCCACAACTCCAAACATCGCACTTTTCATCGTACCCCCGGCCACTCAGCATCTCAGGCGCTATATAGTACGTAGTCCCTACTAAGTTGCCTGGACGAATTTCGTCGAAACGGCAACTTGTGCCGAAGTCGATTAGCTTTAAAACGGAGTCTTTGGAGCGGGATTCGAAGACGAGGTTGTCAGGCTTCAGGTCTCGGTGCAGGATTCGCTTGCTGTGAAGGTAGCTAACTGCGGATAGGAGCTGCTGGAAGTAGGCGGAGACTGTGGACTCGGAGTAGGCGCAGGAAAGGAAGGAAAGACGCTCGAGCAGCTCTCCGCCAGTTAGTAGCTCGGTGATGATGTGGTAGAAGTCTCCGTCCTTCACCACTTCGTATACCTTCACAATATTGGGGTGGTCCTGCCTAGTCCCCACCATTTCCTTCAGCAGCGCCACCTCCCGCAGCACTTTGTCCTGCTGCTCCCTGGTCATCTTCCCGGTCCACAGACTTTTGATGGCCCGGTCCTGGCCCAGTCGCCTGTGTCTGCCTCTGTATACTGCACCGAAGGCGCCTGTATGGACTTTACCTTCTCCCAGCTTTTCTAGCACTTCGTAGTGGTCGTCCAGCCTTGCAAGCGTCAGCATCACATAATTCCCTTGATTTAGTCGCAATTCGCCCTCATTAGCTCTTTCCAAGCCTTCTTTGTACCTTTCCACTGCTCCTTTCTGCTTCTTTCCCTCTGCACCCGTCTTTTCCCCGCTGCACGCCTGACACCCCATCACTAGTAATTTGCAAAATCCCTGCAAATCGCCTGTAAACGCCCAAAACTAGGACATTTGACCCTAAAATAGCTCTAGGAGAAGGAGTTTTCGCTTATTCCCCTATTTATATTAGAAATTTATATGAAAAATCGTGATTCGGCTAAACTCTGGTACAGATATGGCTTATTGAGAGGTAGAAAAGGCGGATTTAAGTGAGGAATGAGCACTACTTTAGAGACGGCATATTGAAAAAGGACTGGAAAGGCAGGTTTAGTGGTGAATTTGCTACTATTATAGACTTAACCGGCCTAAAAAGCCAATTACCGCCATATGAAGTTGTCCCTTCGCTCCCTTATCACCTTATTGAGGTACTTGAACTCTTCCTGGTACTCCTGTGGGATCAAACTGCACATACTCCAGGCCTGCTTGGTCTCTTGGCCCAGTTTATCGATCATTGGCGCGTAAATTAGCACGAATAAAGCCACGGAGCAGACGGAAAAGAGGCAAATGAGCAGGTTTTGCCAAGTTTTCATCTGGTCTTGGCTGGATTTGTAGTCGGAGATGTACATGGAGACGCTGTAGTTGAGGGAGTCGTAGAGATATCGTTCATCCATAGCTCGAAGCAGTTCCACCTGCGAACTCCTGCCCAACTGCCCCGCTTTCTCCCTATCCAGTCCCTCCATCTGCTGCAGCACAGTCCTTGCCAGCGTCCCATACATATCCAGCGCACTATGCAGTCCCTGCATCATTGCCTTATCCCCAACAACCCCGCAATCTGCCAAGGACCGGTTAGGCTGGGCTGTACAGCCATTGGAGAAAAGCAGGGAGTCGTGTGCAGAGCTGCGGATATCACTGAAGGACAGACCTTCTGCTGGATTTCCGAAAATGATGCTGTTTTCCACGTATTCGAGTTCCTGAATGGCTGTAAAGGCCTTCAGCGCTGCAGACCCTGCGTTCTGTCCATACGGAACTACGTACTTGAACCCCAGACCCGTGCAGTTCTCCACCAGTCCCTCCGCCAGCCAGAAGTTCACCGACCTGCTCAGCTGCCTCAGGCGACTAGCCCAGTTGATAGTGACCGGCTGCTCCTCGAGCACCGACCCCACAGCTTGAAAGCCTGTGTAGTAGATCAAGTAGAAGTGGACGAGACTCATGAGGAAGAAGCAGCTCAGCTTTGCACTGAGGACTTTCCGCATGCGGATGTCTCTAGCGAGTGCTTGGCGCTGTTTGGATCGGGTGTTTTTGCTGCGGGTTTTTTCGCTGTTTTCGCTGTCTTTTTCCTTTTTGGACTTTTCTTCCTCGCCGTCTTCGGCGTTTTCTTCGAGGTCGAGGTTGGCGGCTTCGTTGAGGAGCTGCAGACGTTCGTTGCACTTGCCTTTCATTATGCGGCAGATGTGGCGGGGCATTTCGAGGAAGATGACCCAGACTTCCTGTTTCGAGGAGTCTAGAGTCTTGAGGGTGGGGATTACGGCTAGACCTGCACAGAGGAGGAGCACTAGCACTGAGGCCAGAATCAGTAAAATTGCTGTTAGACGAGCTTGGACTAAGTAGCCCCCTGCTGACTTCACATAGAATTCCGCACTCCTATTGATTTTATCCAGCAGTTCCCCTTCTCCGTTGCGATAGACATAGAAAGCCCTCTCGTCCTGCAGGGTCAAAGCCCTGGTTTGGCCCTCTTCAGCTAGTAGTTCTGCTTGAAGGATCAGCGTAGAGGCTGTATCGAAGAGACTTTTGTGGGCTTCACAAACTGCTCCATTAGACAGATACCAGGTCGGGAACTGCCCTCTGATATACTCCTCCCTGTCTTCCGAACTCAATAGTCCCGCAGTACCGTGCAACTCCACATTCAAATCATGCATTTCCCCAGCGTCCTCTCTCAGCCACTGCAGATACACAGTCCGGTTGGAACTTGGCAGGAAGCCGGCATCTATCAAGGAGAGCATGCGAACATGGTAACTGAGCGACTGGGAGTAGAGCCGCATACTCCCCACCTTATTAACAAGTCTGGAAAGCTGCTCATTGTACCCCACAGACGTCCCAATCACTTGAAAAGTCACCGCCGAAGTCACAATCAGCAGTGTAACTGTCAGCAGCAAAGTCACTTTAAACCTCCACACTTGCTGTTTGGTCCGTTGGAACTCGAAGGAAATCAGTGCTTTGATGCTTTTGTTGAACTGGGCGAGGGAAGCCATGGAGGAGTTCATGCTTTTGGAGGAGCTGTAGGCGCTGTGGACGTCGTTTACCTCTTGGCCGTAGTCTTCGGGTTCGCTTTCGGAGCGGGAGGACTTGGAGACTTCTTTGGAGCTGTTGGAAGGGGTCTGAATGACAAGGTGAACAGAGGCTTCCACAGCGCTGGAATCACTTACACTGGATTTGTCTTGAGAAGGGTGGGAAGAGTGGTCTTGGGAGTCCGCCACAGACCCGCCCTCCACGTCACTACCTTCACTGCTATCTTCCGACTCTTCTTCACTCATTGAAGTGTCGTCCCCGCTTTCCTGCTCCTGCGGCTTTTCCACTATCGTCTCTGGTGGAGTTGTTCCCTTTAGCACACTTATTTGTCTGTCTCCGCCCTTCGCTTCTTCTGACTCCGCTGCAACTCTCTCCCCGGATTTAACGGGAGACTCGCCAGTTTCTACGATCAGCAGCCATGCCTTTCCATCCCCTAGAGCCAGACGCTTTAGCACGCATTTCGGCTTCATCTCCGGGTCAGAAGTGACCGCTTCCACTTTGAGTGACTGGTCCTCAGCGGTGGCTCTGACTTCTTCCCAGTTGAGCAGCAAGGTCTGCACTGGGCTGAAGACTGCCTGCGAGGGCAGGAGGGGCAGGTAGTGGTCGCAGTTCTTGGAGTGGCCTGTGACCAGGAAGGAGTCGTTGAGTAGGAGAAACTCATAGTCCGGCTTCACCTCCTTTATCACAGCCATCAAATAAGGAGTCATAGCCTCATTGGGCACCACCTTAACCAGCATCCTGCCCTGCACCAAATACCCCATTTTGTGCGAATACACCAAGCAAAGGTCTGAGTTGTCGATCACGTTCTTGCCCCCAGTCATGTGGAAGCGCTCCATAAAGCCGTCGTGCAGCTCTGAGAAGGGCATGGGAATTAACAAATTTACGTTGCGACCCTCCATTTCGGCCTTTAGGTACCCCAATAGGTGTGTCGCTGCTTCATTGACTTTTATAATTTCCCCAATGCTCTGAAAGTCCGCCGAAAGCGTCAAAACGGCATTAGAAGTGTCAAAAAAGGATAAAGGCTGGGTCAAGGCACTCAGCACAGTGGCGTTTGCGGCCTTGGAGTGAGCTTCGTCCTCCAATTCCGCCTTTTGCACGTACCTCTGGCCCATGTCGCTGAAGTTATTAAGGGACGTTAGGAAGCCGCCGAACATTCGCAGCGTTTGAGTGCTTTTCGTGTTAAGTTTGATCAAATGTTGGTAGGTGCTTTTGGCCACTCCAATCATGTGGGAAGTTTCCTCGGCCAAGAGGTTCAGCTTTTGGATGCGGGGGGCGCTGCTCTCGAGTTCCGACCAAAACCGGAATTGAGACATCGTCACTTTTTCGTCATTCTTCTGAGCGCTTTGGAAGCACTTTTCGAACAGGACATATTCGTAAGCGTCGTCCTTGATATGCGCCTTATATAGACTTTGCGAGGAGTAGCGGAAGTGGTAGAAAGCGTACTGCGAGTCCAGCTTGTTGGCGAGCTGCAGACCTTTGAAGCACTGCACCATTGTCAGCACGTACCTTTCGAATAAATGCTGCTGTAGCACTCCGCTCCATAGGTACAGCCACTCCACTCTCGGGTACTTCTTGACAGCCTCAGTAAACAGCGCTTCCAGCTCAACTAGGTGCAGGGCCTGCTGTTTCTGGTACTCCTCAGAGGCCTGTGCCTCTGCCTCTGTGCGCACCACAGCCTGCGAATGACTCAGCTTCAACAGATCTAGTCGCTCCGCTACCAGTCTCGCCTTGAGTTCCACCTCCAAGTAACTACTCATCTTTGCCACTGGCTTCCCCGCCAGTGCCTTCCATCTCTTCAGCGTGCCTAAGTGCGTAATTTGCACTAAACAGGGCGTGAGGAAGTAAAACAACATAGTGACGGAACTGTTAGTGCTATCTGCACTGCGGAATATCTCCCCTATCAGTAAGCAAAACGACGCACAAGTGAAGGACACAGCCGCTGCCAGGCGAATCCGCAGTATGCGCGGGTGGTAATAGGGCATGTAGTGCATTAGCACGAAGGAAAGCAGACAGCCACAGGCGAGACAGATCAGCAGGGAAATGACTACACTGGCTCTGCTGTCTTGGGGGGCGAAGTAGTGGGTGAATATCACGGCTGTGTAGAGGGAAAGGCGGAGGAGCTTGAAGCGGGGGTGGGGCTTGGCTTTGATGCTGCCGCAGTACCGGCAGTAGTCGTAGTAGAGGACTGCCATTAGGCCGGAGACACTCAGCTGCACTGCTAGAAGTCCACAAAAAAGTGCAACCAGCCCATAACTCTGGCTTACATCCAAACAACCCCTGCCCACACTAACTGAACATCTCAATCCAAACACCAAGCTATCCAGCATCGGTATAAACAGCAAATCACTCAACAGCGTCGCTGCCACTTTGAGTCCTTTCAGCGCCATCTCCGCAGGACTGCTAGGCCTGTGGTACAGGGCAAGCACCACCACTGAGGAGATGGTAAGTAGGAGAAACAGCGCTATCAGTCCTACAAACAGGTAAAACCCCAGCTGGGAAAGTCTAAAATAGCGGTCAATTCGCACGACCCAGCAGAAATCCGCCAGCCAGCCAATTTGCGCCACGTTCCACAGCGAAGTTTGTCCATTCGGGCCGAAGGCGGAGTAGTCCTCAGTGCTCAGCAGCAGAGACAGGCACTGCAGGGTTTCCACTGCTAGCATTAGGAGGTGGTAGTGCTGGGCCAGTTCAGTGGGACGGGAGTTCATACGCAGAAAGACGCTGAAAAGGCTGTTTTTCAGGAAGGCCAGGGGGGAGTGGGGAGAGGGGGAAAGGGACTCGTCCTCGTCGCGGTATTTCACGAAGGAGGCGTCGTTGGCGAAGGACTGCATTTATGTGAGATGGAAAGTAGGACTAAACAGCCGCCAAGGCATAACAAGACGCCTTAGACCTCAAATCCGCTCTCATTCCACAGTATGAGTCAATACATAAGCCTACCTATATCCGCAATGCCTAAACAGTCCCTCCCAGCCACTCTGATTGGCTGCTGTATCAAAGTTTCTCAGGAAACACGACTTTCCAATGCACTCCCTAGGGAAACTAGCTCTGAATGTGTATAAGCCTGCAGAGTATTGCGCTTATATGGAAGGGGCTGGGAATAGTATGGCCGATACGCCTGAGAGCTCTTTGAGCAGTACTTTCTCTGCTTCTTCTCTCCTCAACACCTCGCTCCCTGCCAGCCACCTCCTCTCCCCTCACACTCTCCACCAAACTCTCTCGATGTCTACATCCCAAAGTCTCTGGTTCCTCACTCACCAGCAGTTTCACCTGCAGCCCTTGCCCCACCCTCCCCTGCCTCCCCTGTCCACTGTACTCGAATCCACCCTGCCTTCCCGCCTCCCCCACCAAGCCTTTGTCCCTACCTTCAAAGAAGAGAGGAGCCGCACCTTTTCCCTGCCCACAGACCGCGACTACACCCGCGTCCAGAACAGACTGAATAAGCTGGCCACTGGAGTGGGCCTCACACTGCGGCCGCTCACCCTGCCTGAGGGAAAGCCGCTGGAAGTACGCCTGGAAGAGGACGAATGGCAGTATTTGAAGATCAGACTATATGGGAAATCCACGCCTTTGCAGGTTGGTATGAGGAAAACTAAGGGAAAAGCAGTGATTTACGTATCGAAAACGCTAACTGAGCCCAGTGAATCGTTGCATGACGAAGTGTGGCGGAAGGAAACGGCAGTACTCACCGAGCCTGGACTCAGATTCAAGTCAGAATGGCTGTTTTTGGGCATCAAATGCTTTGTGGACGTCCAAATCACGCTATCCACTCACTTTGGCAGCGTTAATGAGTCAGCTAAGCGGAAAGCCAACCCTGGGCTTGCACTAGTTGATTTAGACTTGTTCAGATATGACGAAAGTAAGCGGCTCAATTTGGGCCAAACCGTCGAATTGATCCTAAAAAGGCAAAAATTAGGCCTGCAAGTCAGTCAATCTTCTCGTAATTTCGTAGAGGAAAACCAAAAAGCAGCGTCTTTTAGGGGAAATTCGACTTCGGCACTGCGGGGGATGGAGGAACAGCACAGACTGAAAGTGATGGAAAAGTCTATTGTGCTGGCGGAGGAGAGGAGAAATAGGGCGGAAGCGGCACTGAAAAAGCAAGAAACTCGCAAAGAGGAGCAAGCCAAGGAGGCTGAATTGCAGCGTGTAAAGGCAATCGAATCCTCACGGCACCAGCTGTGGCTTTCCCTGCTGTTCCTTTCCCTGTCCAGCGACTCCCTTCTAGCGCGCTTTAAAGTCCGCCAATCCTCACTAAAGAAAGCCCAAGCAGAGACCCGAGCAGCCATGGTCATCCAGCGCATTTACCGCAAGTGCATAAAGCATTTGAACCCCAAACGCTTGGCTCTCCAGCGAGCAACAGGCTGTATCCGCCTGTGCAAAGGACTCCTAGGCCCTTTGATGATGCCTAGGGTCGTTGGGACTCTTATGGGACTGTTTAGAGACTCGTTTAGGAGTTATAAAGTGAGGGAAAAGGTGAAGAAGTGCTGGGGGGAAGTTGTAAAGATACAGGAAGCGTGGCGGAAGTTTGGGGGAAGGAGGAAAGCGTGGTGGGAGGAAGCAGAACAGAAATGGATTCTGGCTTTGCATTCCAAGGCCGCCAGTCCCACTCTCAAAAAAGGGAAGAAAGGCGGCAAAGGACGGCACAATTCCACACTTCGAAATGCACTGACGGACTCTTCGCTACGGCGCAGCGTGCTTCTGACCCTGTGGCTTGAGAAGTGTAGGCTGTATAGGGACGGGTGGAGGACGTTTCTAGGAAGGGCGAGGGAGGGAGAGGCTGCAGAGGTAGTGGAGGGCAGTGGGCCGCCGGAATTCCCGTGGGAGACTTCGGATGAAGACGTGGATAAGCTCAGCGAAAGGGCCATAGCGCAGTCCTAACCCCTGCGTCCTCTGGCCGCAGGCCGTAAGTAATGGCCATAATAAAGAGACTCGATGTCGGCCGCAACTTCCAAGGTAGTGAAGAAGAACGCGGAGACGACCGACTTCGAGAAGCAAGTGGCAGCGGCCTTTCAGGACTTGGAGTCTCAGCACTCTGAGCTGAGGGAGGACTTGAAGCAGGTCTTTATTGCCAGCGCCATTCAGTTCCAGGCCACTTTCCGCGAACAGCAAAGGCGGGCTATCCTCATAACTCTGCACTACAAAAGCAAGCAAGCCGAGCGGAAAATCCACTCCGTCCTCGTAGCCGAGTTAGAAAAGCGCTTCAAGCTGCCAGTGATCATCACCTTCCAAAGGACAATCCTGCCGAAATACCTGAAAATGAAGGGCCAGCAGAGAAGACCCAGATCTCGCACTCTCACAGCTGTGCACGACGCTATTTTGGAGGACGTTTTGTTCCCCTTCGATATACTGGGCCGGCGGATGCGTGTGAAGGTCAATGGGGCGAAGTTGTTCAAGGTGCTGCTGGACCCGAAGGACAAGCCGGTGCTGGAGGACAAGTGTGAGACACTCGCTGCAGTGTACCGCACGCTCACCAACAAGGAGGTCGTATTCGAATTCCCTCAAAACCGCGAATTCCCTAACTAGTTAAGCCCTAGCCACTCAGTCCTCAGGCATATATATGAAGGAAACAGTGGTGAAAAGACGGCTAATAAGCAAGGGAAAAGCCGCCAAGAAGGTCCAAGCCTTCCTCTCCAAGCGAACACTCGAAGAAACAGTGAAAGGCCTGCTGGAAACCCTGCTGAAGACTATAGAGTCAGAAGGTAAAGACTAGCGGAGTGGATGGCCTTGTAATAATGGCTCTGAACCTTGCAGCTTCCATCCAAGTCCGCAGGAACCCGACTGGCTGGGGACCTGGGAGTGACCTGCCGGCTTCGATTCAGCTTGTTAGGGCACTGGGAGAGGGACAGAGTCGCTTTATTGACTTCTCGTCGTCCAAGTTGGCGGAGGAGGAGGATGAGTATACGACGGTGGAGGGGAAGATTCAGAGCAAGTCCAAGTACCTGTCCCGGCGCGGCCTCGTTCCTCTCAAATCCATCCGCGGCAAAGTGGCCCAAACCTTCACCAACCGCCCCAACGCCCAGCTCCAAAAGACCCTTGTCAAGAAGATCTACCGCGAGCCCTCCATCCAAATCCGTGGAGAGTGGGTTTTAGTCACCGAACTGGGCAAACAGCAATTCGACAAACTGACTTTCGACCCCGGCGAAGTCACCGACCTGCGGAAACTCACCAAAGTGCACACATACAACAGCGCCTGGGACTCGATTCAGGTGAAAAAGCCCATAGCGCTGGATACCGCCAACGTGCCTGTAGTGCCTTCCAACACCTCGAGTACGTCTGAAGACGCTGTGATGAAGGAGCTGATGGCGAGTGAGAACAGCGGAGTGTTCATCACTGACATCATTTTGGCCACGTTAATGACCTCTTTGAGGGCGATTCACCCCTGGGACATCCTCATCACAAAGGACGGAGAGAAGATTGTGTTCGACAAACAGCCGAATTCCACGCTGGAAATGATAACTGTGAATGAAAACGCAGCTCCAGAGGGACTGCCGGAAGAGGAAGAACGGGAAGACTCCATAAACGGCCAGCGAGAACTCGCCAAAGAAGCCCTACGCGTGAATCGCAGCTTCCGGTCCAGAGCAGCCACAGGGGACTTATGTCCCGAAGGCGTGGAAATGCACCCTGACGATCTACAAGCGGAATCAGACCGGAACTGCGCCTATATCGGCTACAAGTACCGAAAGTGGAATCTGCCAGGAGGTGCAGGCAACCCTCCGCTGCCTGTTATAGTGAGAACTGAGTATGACGCCTATGTCAGGACTAACGACGAATTCGTCCTTTTGAGGGCTGTTAATGAATACGACGGCAGAATTACGGGCAGTTACCGACAAAAGCTGGAAAACAACAGAGGGCAGTTGCTGTCCACGGAAGCAAAAAACAACGCGTGCAAGCTGTCGAAGTGGGCACTGCAGGCGCAACTAGCGGGGATAAACAGCATTCGACTGGGGTTTGTGTCGAGACTGGAGCCGAGAGTCAATACGAAGCATGTCCTGTTAGGCATTCTGCCCTGCCTTACGACCTCCTTCATTGGACAGTTGAACCTCAATTATGCCAATTGTTGGGGGGTTTTTAGGTATATAGTGGAGCTGATTCGAAGTCAACCCAATGGTCGCTACTACCTGCTCAAAGACCCGAATAAGCAGATGGTGCGGCTGTATCGCGTGCCTGCGGAGAGCCAGCCCGAACAGGCAGTTTTCTAAGGCAATTAGCATAAGTTAGCTTAGGACACAGTGGGAAGTAGCCTGGGAATTGCGAATTCGGGCATTGACTCGACTCCGCTTTCGTCCACTCCTCTGCGAATCCGGAAAAAGCCGCCTTCGCCCCAGGAAGCGCCCCAGCTGTTTTGCAGTTTCCAGTAAGGCAGTCCTGCCTCTACGCCCCACCCCACCAACAGCACTGAGTGGTCTACCTGTTCCCAGGCCAAATCCGCCTCCCTCATATCCTCCCCAGCCGGCCTATTGGAAACTGAATGATACACTCCAGACGTATAGTAGGAAAAGTCACGATGCGGCTCAAAACTGACCACAAACGGCCCTCTCGCCCTCAACTCTTTCTGCATCAATTCTGCAGTCCCAGCCCCGTAGTAGCCCCCTATATACCCATATTGCTCCACTGTCACTCTGTTCGGTGCATCTCCACACTCCATCCTACAAGCCAAGTCCCTGGCTTCGTAAGGGAAGCAGGCTTCTTCCGGTACTCCGAACTCACTGATAAAGCGATTCACTAGTATGGGGTATCCACCCTCACAGCCTTCTGTGTAAAAGCCACAGGAAATTAGGTATTGGGTACTGAGACGAAGGGAAATGCGGCCTAAGGACTGGAGGTAGAGGCGAGATTCCAGCATTTCGCTAGTCGCGAGTGCGTAGCAACTCCCGCAGGTGCCTTGATTTCGGGCTTTGAAGGGCACGAAGGATTGGCCGTTTATATCGGTCCAGTCCCAGTACTCTGGGAGGGATTCGGTGGGAATTTGATCTAGTGGCGTGTTCAAAAAAGCGATTAATGAGTCAGTGTCGGTCAATCCAAGTCGACTCCAGGAGTTATTATTGGCTGCTTGTTGGAGAAATATGGGCATTTCCGCCTTGGGCTTTTCCTTCCTGCTCCTTTTCATCCCTATTCTTCGGTTAACTTCCCCAAGAGACAGCCCCTTGAAGTAATCGCTGATGCCGGCTTTCCAGCTGTTTTGCAGGCCGTTCAGCTGATTCGCGTATCCTTCAGTATTCTCGTAGGCAGGCAGGAAGGTCTCTAGGAATGAGATAGGACTCACCCAGCGCGGCTGTGTCTGAGTGCTGGAGACAGGAGGCGAAATAGTGTTTTTTTCCCCATACAAACAGCCCCAGTCCGAGTGGTTCTGTGGGGATGAAGGCCGGTACCAGCCCAACATTGTTCGGTCACAGTGACTGTAAATCTCGCGAGAGAAAGGGTCTTCGGAGTACATGTTGTAAACAAATACGCTAATGGCTTCAAACTCCATGAGAAACCCTTCATTAGCGACCCTGTCTGGAGCTTACATCGTCCAGCTTCCCAGGCCCCAAGTGCCACTTCTGGCTCGATTGGGCTCTTCTAGCCTCACTTCCACTGCGGTTTCATCAGGCAAAGACCAGCTTTCGCCTTCCAATATTGGAGCAATTCGGTCCGGCTGGCCATGTCCGCAGCTAGTTTCAGGGTTGTATAGCGACCCTTGGTGTGTGTCCCCACTCACATAGAAGCGCCAGTTCCCCAGCACTTCCCTGTAGTTGCAGTTGACGGGGATGTCTGCAGCGGCCAGTCCCACTCCAACCCAAAGCCACATCATTCTATTAAATCTATCCGTTACCTCTTTGGTTTTCCGCCTTTTTGACATATTCCTCTCGGCCGCCCACCAGAGTCAGCAAAGAAGGACTGAGTGCCAGGAACTGAGGGATTAGAGGGTAAACAGAACTGGGCTGCAGCCAGGTAGGACGGGGGATACCGCCGTGGACTTTAGGGGAGAAGGCAAGCACGGCGGATAGGCTGGAAGCAGGCAGACAGTTCTGACCGTCTGCAGCGCCTAGCAGGGCTCCAATAATGCATGCGTTGGTGTCAGTGTCGCCGCCTTGAGCTACAACCGACTCCAGTGCCTGGCTATAGCTCATCCCCCCTAGCAGACTTCTAAATCCGTGCACCACTGCTATCTTCGCCCAGCCGCTTTTCCGATTTACAGCCACTTCTTCCCCAGGATCCTCTATCGCTGCAATCCACGTCCTGATCTCAGGGTTTCCACTTTCCTGGACGAATTCCTTAGCATATGCCCAGGCCCCCTGCCTATTCCCGCCCTCCCGTATCAGAAACCCAATGGCCAAGCAGTACAACACACAGGCCCACTGCACAGTAGCGTTCACATGCGTCAACCCCACCTCTTCCCTCACTGCCAAAGCAGCCTCCTCCCTCGCCAGCCGCCTCACAAACACTGCTAAAGGCGCAATTCGCATCAAACAGCCGTTACTTTGACTTTCCCCGGCCCCATTAGCTCCTCGTCTCATCATTTCCGCTTGGTGCTGGGTCATGTGGACTGCTTTGCCCACAGATTTGCGAATCGTGCTGCCTACATCGAAGGGGTGGGAGTCGAACCACTTCCCGTACCAGGTAGCGATTTGATTCAGGTTGATGGCTGAGTTGCCCGCTAGTAGACCGCGGAAGAGACTGAGGCCCATTTCACTGTCGTCTGTGACTTGGCCAGGACCGAGCCGATGTGCTCCTCCTCCTGGCATGGTCCAGGCTTGCCTGATAGCCTCCGCACTGGGGATTCCCCCGAACTCCAGCACTCCTCCGAACGCATCCCCCACCCAGGCACCCAGCAAACACCCCCTACACCTGCTTTCCTCCCCCTCCATATTGCCTTTCCTAGACTGTGGAACCGCAGGGAAAGGGAAATCTCTCCATACTGACTTCGACTTGTCCTTCGTTTAGCTGATTTTAGTCGACTAAATTAGCCTATTTTCAGCGAAAAACTGATTTCTCAGCGGAATTACATACAAAAACTCTCACAATTTGATAAAATTCGTAGCCGAAGCCCCCGAATATTTCCCTCCAGCCTCATTTACTATAAATCTAGCCATTAAATGGCCGTCTTCTGCTTAGTCTTGATGATTAGATGCGGCTGACTGCGGCTTCTGCTGGAAACAAGCGTCTTCGCAGGGCGGGAAATGAGCGCTCCAGCCTGGCGTAGCTGCGGAGAGCGCACAGGGCTGCCTTTGCTCAATTGAGTCTGGAGACTAGCCTGTGCACGTTGGTCTTCCCTGGCTTTCAGCTGCATTGCGACCTTTTTGCGGTTTGCAGTTCCGAGGCTGCCGTTAAGTTGGGGAGAAGAGGGGAGTACAGGGATAAGCTCGTGAGAAGAGGTTGAAGCGGGAATAGTCTGAGAGCAAGCCTGCGATATAGCCAAAGTCGGCCTAAACTCTTGGAATTTCTCAGAGTATTCACTCCACCCGTGCTGAGAAACAGCAGACCCCGCCACTGACCTAGTCGGGGAGGTCACTTCAGACTGAGCGGCTTTGAAGCTGGAGGCCTGTTCCCAACTGCTCCTCATTTCCTCTCGGTTTTTCCTGCGCTTCGCTTCGTCTTGTTGTTGCCGGCCCTGGCCGATTTGCTCTGCGGCGGATAGCATTAGGGAAGTTTGGCGCTGGTCTTCCGCGCGGAGGGCGGCTAGAGTGGCTTGGCGCTTTTCAGCCTGCAGCTCGAGTTCAGACTTGAGGAAGTGCTGCTGTTGCAGCTTCCTTTGGAGGCGGATATCGGGAGGAGTCAGGGGAATGTTGGGATATCCACTCAGAAAAGGACTGATTCCGGGCTCTTTCTTGGCTACTGTACTTCTGGCCTTCGTCTCTTCCAGCGCTTTTATCTGTCTTTGCTGTTCCAAAGCCGTTTCTTTCAGCTTTTTCGCCTTGTCTTCCACCTGCTTTGCTGTATGTTGGTCGTGTAGGGTTTGCAGTCTCAAAGCGTCGGTTTCAATGCGGTGTTGTTCAGCCTGCAAAGAGGCGAGGGAGGCGGAAATACGCGTCTGGGCGAGGGAATAGGAGGGGAAGGCCTCTAGTTGCTTTACTCGCGAAGGCCAGGGAGGCTCGGTCACGTTCACTGACCCTGTGAACATTTTATCCAGGCAGTGGCTGTAAAATGACGTCCCTCGCTAAGCAGCTTTCACTGCTAGCGCGTCCGCAGCCTGCCCTGCCCTCCGGCACGAAGGCCTCTCTCCTCTTTGACGTCAAGTCTGCAGCCCGCATCGAGCGCGACCTGATCTTCTCCATCGGCTGCAACGGCCTGGACGAACTGCGGCAACTGGACGACGGCCTGGTCCTGTGGTACTCAGACCTGTTCGAGGAGACCTACGCAGAGAAGCACTATACGAGGGAAGTGCTGACTGAAGGGGAAGCCAGGGAGTTGGATGGGAAAGTCAGGGAAGCTGTAGACAAAGTCGCGGGGTATTTCTTGTTTCCTGCATGTCACAAGGTCTTGGAACTGCTCATTCGCTACTATCAAGTGCACATCTATGCTCGAGACTTCCTGCTGCTGGCGCTCCTCCCCTACCACGACACCAAGGTCTTTGTGCGCCTGCTGCAGCTGGTGAACCTGCAGGGCTGTGAGTGGGAGTGGCTGCGCAACCACCAGCAAGTGGGCGCCATCGTTCCTAGAGCTGACCTGGTCACTATCTGTGGGAAAGACGTCAAAGTGCTCAGCAGAGTCCTCTCCACCTCAGACCTCAGTCCAGTCCACCTCCGCTTCAGTGCAGTTTTGGCCGCACAGACAGTCGGCCAAGTCCCCACGCTCACAGACAACTACCTCCACGCTCTAATCCCGAAGCTGTCTCTGTGGCTGCAGAGTGGCAGGGAAGAGCGTGCGGCGGCCTACCTCCTCATCACGCAGATCGCAAGCAGACATCCCTTTTCGCCGGACTACTTGAACGCTATATGGTTGGAAGTGGTGCAGACTGCGGGGGAAGACCTACTCCCCGCCTGCAAACTGCTAATCTACCTACTGAAAACCCACCCTAATGTCACTATTCCCCCTGCTTCTCTGGACCTTCTGCTGGATGTATCCTGGGTCGAGGCTGCTGTGAGGCTTACGGATAGCAGCGACACGAAGGCGATTTGTTCACTGTTAGGCCGCAGGGCAGTGGGGCAAATCAGTATCAAGGGGAAAGCAGCCGCTGCTCTGGTCTCTCTGCTCATTTGCGCAGACAAGCTGTCTCCCGAAGCCCTGAGCGCCATTCTAACGGCGATTTTAGCCCAGTATGTGACTCAAAAGAAGAGCAGAGAGGAACACGACTTCCCCCTGTACTGCCGACTTCTGGCTTTAATCGGAGACAGACACGCTGCAGACCTGGCCACCCTGCTGCCCAAGGCAATCATCGCCATCCGCGACTCTCACAAAGGCGAAAAGACCAAAGCCAAGCTCAACTCGCTCATTTCCCACTCGCTCAGTGGCCTTCCCCTGGACCAAGGTTCCGATTTGCCGCTGTATCTGTCCCTGCAAAACCCTATGGCAGAGGTGAGACTCGCCGCAGTGCAGCAGCTAGCACCCTACATGGACTGCATGCAAACTGCAGTGCTGGACTTAGTGCTGAGAGAGGAGAACTATGACGTTTTGCTGGGACTGCTGCAGCTGCCTGTGGAGGGCAGGGAAATGGCTCTTGCAGTAGCGCAGAGACTAGCGGTGGAGACGGAAAAGAAGTGCCAAAGGAGGGATGTTGTGGAGGAAATGGTCGCTTTGGTGCTTGGAACTGGGCAAAACGATGCGGAAATTGTGATTCCGGCGCTAGTGGCGGCCTATAGTATGCCGGAAATGCAGGAATTCGTCACTTCTAAGGCTCATTCGCTGGTGGGAGGGCTGTTTCCCGAGGAAGCTCCAGCGGCTTTCGAGGTCCATATAGCCAGTTATGCGGTTTCGCAGTGGAATTTGGCTTTTCCCCTGCTTATCCCGCTCCTGGCTTCTGTGGCTATCCGGAAATCGCTGATAATTGCCTATAACGAGTTGAAATCTCAGGCAAATACCGAAGAATCGATCGTAAACAGCCTCGAAACACTGGCAAAACACATTTCTTCAGCTCCTTTGCAAGACCCAACGACCATATCTCTGCTGAAAGCTGCCTTTCGAGCCTGCCCACGGCTTTCCGGGTCCTCCCCCGGCCTAATTGCCCTGCTTTCCACCTGCTTACCCCTGGACAAAGCTGTGAGTTACAGCTGTCTCAAGCGCCATTTCAAGTCACAGACACTGGAAGTACTGGCTAGCCTGGTGCCTAAAGTACCTGCAGCGCTGGAAGCACTGACTAGCATTGCTTTGCAGTCCGGACCCAATGCAGTGCTGCAAAGCCTCGCTGTGCTGCTGATGGCCCTGGGTGCGGACCGTAGTGTGAGGCCTGTGGCTTTGGCGAGTGCCAATGCGGTGCTCAAAGGCAAGTGTGCTGAGGACGTACCCAGGCTGGAACTACGTCCCTGCGAGGCTTTAGAGCCCTGGGAAGGCGACTTGGCGCCTGCGACAGGCCTGCTGGGCAGAGTGATGAGGCACAGAGCAGGGCTAATGAATGACGGCAACTACCTCGCCATTGTGTTGGGGAAAGTCTGTGGAAAGGGGGATTTCGCCCTGCTTGTGGCCTGCCTCAAATCCGCCCCTGTAGCCAGAACCGCTCTAATCAAGTCCTTAGAAGCAGTCAAAGGAGACGAATTAACCGACCTACTGATAGAAGCAGAGGAGCTGAATCGCGAAGAAAGGCTATTGGTGCTGCAGCGACTGAGAGAGTACCAGGGCTGGCGGGAGTTCAGACATATGGCTTGGGTGGCGCAGCTGTGTGCTTGGAAGGAGGCGGCCAGGCAGGTGCTGGAAGTATTCACTGTGCCTGTGTTTGAGGTGGTGAGTCTGGACAACCAGCAGACCCTCATCACAAGTCTCCTCCACTTCCTCTGCCTCTCCCACTCCGGCGAACTCTCCACCGACCTCCACCTCCGTCTCAGCGACTACTCCCTCTCCACCCCTCTCCTCCACAGTCTCCTGCAAGTCTCTCATACTCCCGAGGTCCTGGATAAGCTCCTCACACTAGTCCTGTACGCCTACCACGACCCTGAGCCTGTGATCCTTAGAGACCTATTCATGCTTCTGAAGCACTTGAGTGAGGCGAATAGTTCCGACTATGTGGAACATTTGAAGCAAATGGTACTCATGGGGGTGAAGCTGCACTACCCGGCAGTCCTGCAAATCCCGGAATTGGAGGGGAAACACATCGATTTGCTGGTGGCTTGTGTGGTCGATGGCAATGAAGCGACGCTGCAGACCAAGGCTTATATGTACTCCGCACTGGCGGGGTGCTGTCACATGTGTCCTGCGGCTGTGGCTTCGCAGCTGAAAGCGAGTTTCAGTCAGAGTCCGATGAAGTATCCCAGACAAGAGTTGGCTATTATGAAGGTGGCAATAGAGCAAGTGGCGGTAGCGCTTGCTGCACAGAGAATTTCGCTTACTGGAGTGCTGCTGGCTTTGGTGGAAGGAGCCAAAAACCCGGCTTTGGAAGGCGAATTGCCTAAACTATTGGCGGATCTGATAGGGAAAATAGGCGCGAAGTACCTTTGTCCGGCTCTAATTCACCTCTTCACAATGGGCCTCGAAGCAGTGCCGAAAACAGTACTAAACCTATTGCCTGTGACTATGGCTTTGGAGGCACTTCACAAGTTGCTTCAACTCCTTCCCCTCTTGGTAATCAAGCAAAAGTCCAAAAGCGGCCGAAAGGAAGTCTGCGATGTACTGGAAAAGCTGGAATCGGAGCATATGGAGCCGGGGGACGAAGTGCTGATTTTAGCCACTGTTCGGATGCTGTATGCACATATTGAGCATTTGGAGAGTGCTAGCACTGTGTCGCAACTGGTAGATACTATCAAAGACGACTCAACAGCTGAGCTTTTTTCCAGAGTATTAATCAACGCCATCGCCAGTCTCACTTCCCTAAGCTCCGATCTGCAGCGCAAAAAGCCAGACTCCCCCAGCGTCTCAAAGCCCTGCTTAAAGGCTGTAAAGCGGCTAATTGAGACTGTAGTGGAGCTGGTGGACAGTAGGACCTTCGCCCTAGTCCACGCCTTCGCTCTGAGACAGCCTGACAAGGAGGTGTCAGTGGATGTGAAAAGGGGACTTTTGGACTTGTTGCTAGTGAAGGCGAGGATGAGACCGTCGAAAAAGTACACGAAGCTCGTCCCTGCTTTGCTAGCTGTGCTAAAAACGCATTCCCAGGGCATTTCCGCCCTAGCGAAGGGCAAAAACCAGGCCTTAGCTGCCTATTTGGACACTGTGTTGATTGTGCTGCCGGTGGTGATAATGGAAAAGCAGGAAACTAGTGTGAATATGGAGGTAGTTCTGCCCTTTGCCTCGGCTCCGCTGCACCAAATCCGCAGTAACTCCCTGTTGGCCCTGTCTCACTGGCTACGTCTCCCCCGACCCTCCCTTCTACCCTACCTTTCCCCAGTCCTCACCCAGCTGATCTCCCACCTCAGCACAGCCACTGAGAAGGAAGCCCTCGACACAGGCATAAAGGCCGCCCAAGAAATACTCGAAGGTATGCACGAATTCATCACTCCCGTGCTCGACCAACTCGTCCTAGTAGCCTGCCGCACACCTACAGACACCGAGGACCTGATCAAAGCCTTAAGTCGCTTATGTCCCATTCGACTCCTCATTACCCCTATAGAATCCGCCTTTCAGCAAGTCAGTGGCCTGGGCGGGTCTGAACTCACACGTCTATTTGCCCTGCTTGCCGCTGCGATTCGGAGGCTAGAATCCGCGGAAGCCGCAGTTCTCTCGACGACCCTAACGCCCTTGTTCGTGACTTTGCTGGATTTCCCTATGAGACAGTACAAGGAACTAGGGGAGACGCATAGGGAAATGGAGCAGCAGGTGGAGACGTTGGCTGCGGCTCTGGGCAACTATGCACTCAACTTGACGAATGCGCAGTTTAGGCCACTGTTGGTGAGAGTGTGTGAGTGGGGAGTTGGGAAGGATGAGGAGGAAAGTCGCGTTTACCGCAGTTTCCTCTATTTCTCCATCATTCGCACTCTTTCCCGCAGCATGAAGTCCTTCTTCACTCCCTACATCAAATACCCACTCGACGACCTGATATCCGCCCTCACTGCCTTCACTTCCCTAGCCAGCCACTCCTCCAAAAAGCGTCCTCGCGACCTATCCGCCCTGTCTATAGCCACCAACACCCTGGCTTTAAGCTGCATTTCCAGCTTCTGTGCACACGAAAAGGAAGGAAATTTCTCAGAAACGACTTATGAGCAACTTTCCTCTGCAGTGTTAGGCCAACTTGGCTGTATTGGACTGCCTGAGTACTCCGCCTATGAAAAGGACCATGTGGTTCCGAGCATCGTGGAGCTGTTCCAAAGCACGAAGGATGAGACGGTTTGGAAGGCGATGAATTACAAGCTGTTGCTGCAGACTCGGAGTGGGCATTCTCAGGTTCGCAGGGTTTCCTTTGATGCGATTTCGGCCCTGGCTGCTTCGCTAGACCAGGCGTTTTCTGCATTGGTAAGCGATGTGATGCCCTTCATCGGAGAAGGACTGGAAGATGAGCACGACGAAGTGACGCTAGCAGCCAAGAAAGCTCTTCGAAGTCTCGAGAAAGTGAGTGGGGAAGACTTGAAGGAGTACCTTAGATAGGCTAGGAAGCACAAGTAATGGGGAACTGCCAACTGATGCAGGATCGACTGGACCCGGCCGCAGGTAGGCGCTAGACAGAGATCGGCAAACACCACTTTTCGTACGAGTATGCCATCGGGAAGGGTGGCTTTGGTCGAGTCTGGAAGGTGGAAGACCGTCGCAACCAGCAATTCTACGCGATGAAGGAAATGCTCAAGTCTCGAGTGCTCTCCAAGCGCAGTGTCAATTCTGTTATGAATGAACGTCGTCTACTAGCAATTGTGAAGCATCCTTTCATCGTGAACATGCTCTACGCCTTCCAAGACCGAGAAGGCCTGTACCTGGTGATGGACCTAATGAGCGGCGGAGATCTCCGCTTCCATCTAGGCAAGCAGCGCACCTTTTCAGAGAACCAAACGAAGTACTTCGTCGCTTGTATCCTCACAGGACTCGAGTACTTGCATGTTAACCAGGTCATTCACAGAGATATCAAGCCGGAGAACTTGGTGTTGGACGAGAGAGGCTACTTGAGGATTACCGACTTCGGGATTGCGAGGGTCTTGGGAGGAGATAACAGTGAAGATACTAGTGGGACGCCAGGCTACATGGCCCCTGAAGTCATGTGCCGGCAGAACCATGGAATAGCCGTGGACTACTTCGCCCTGGGAGTGATTGTGCACGAATTCATGAAGGGGAAACGCCCCTACATCGGCAAGAACAGGAAGGAAATCAGGGAGCAGATCTTTGCCAGGCAGGTTTCCCTGCGCAAGCAGGATATACCCGAAGGCTGGTCCATGGAAGCCGCGGATTTCATCAATAAGCTGCTCGAGCGGCGGCCTCAAAACCGTCTCGGCTTCAACGGTCCTTTGGAAGTAAAGAACCATGTCTGGCTTCGAGGCTTCCCCTGGCCTCGGCTGCTGGAAAAGAAGCTGCAGTCTCCTTTCCGGCCTGAAGTGGCTGACAACTTCGACGAAAGGTACCTTGGCGACTGGAACGACCATGACGAAGTGATGAAAAGCGCACAGATGCTCGCTCAGGACCCAGCCCTGCAGACTATGTTCGCTGGCTACTTCTATGACCCGAGGAAGAGACCGGACACGTCCATGGCGACTACCTTGTCAAGTGCACTCGACCCACCTAAGACAATAGTGTCCGTCTAGGCATTATATGGGTAGGAAACAGTACTGGAAGGGGGAAAGTGGGGGAGGACGAAGACTGGACACAAATACGAAATCAGTCAATCCCACTCCTTTGCCTATCAGAATCCTAGTCCCGCAGTCGCTTCTAGGCCTGCACAGTGGCTCGGGGAAAGGGAGGAAACTGTCCCCGGCTTGGATGCAGCCGAGGTCTACGGTCTCCTACTGACAGCTCTGCTGAGAAGTCTACTCGCCATCAGAGTAATGTATCCGCACTGTCCAATCTAGCGAAGGACCTATTTGACCCGAGTTCAAGACTGCCTATGAGTATTCGACGTAAGGCCAATCGATCGATAGAGTGCGATTCGCCTTCTCCGCTTAGTGCATCCGGACATTCTCGATCAGCTAGGCCCCAAATACAGATCATATACTCCCCGAGTCGATCACCTGCACTTTCACTCCCTAGAAGTCTCCGCAGAAACCGCCTACGAGCCGGCAGCGGTCCTTCCCCTCTCCAGTCCCTACAGACCTACTTCCAAGCCTTCCACCTCAAGTCCCGGAAACTGCTGCAGCAGCTCGAGCGCAGAGTGCTGGGCTAGACGCTATATAGTCTATCTCTCTTTCATTATGATTTCTTGTGCGAGTTGGCCAGTATGGACTTTCGCCTTCAGCTTCATACAGAGTAAATAAGCCCCTGACAGCTTGCGGTGCAGGGTGTATGTTTCGGGTGGCGGGGGAGTTTGCCGGTGTTTCAGCATTATCGGCATTTCTGCGTATATACGCGCTGTGACGTTCTGCCTGCCGAAGTCGTAGATAGCAGTGCGCCACGGCTCTCCTACAGTCATAACAGACGTAGCGTGCGCAGTCAACATCACTTCATTTTCAGTGCCTACAAGGTAGCCCAAGTCCTTAGAGAGCTGCAGCACACTTGCTCGGTCCTGCTTAATTCCTGCCAAAACCAACGCTCTATACGTCTTTATGAACTTCTCGGAGTAATTCAATGAGGCTCCGAAGTCCAGCAGTTCCAATGTGTCTTTGGTCGGACTGTACTGGAAGTTGGCAGGGTTGGGGTCGGTTTGGACGTATTGAAATTCGAATATTTCCCTTAGGGTGAGTCTCAAAATGCGGGTTGCGATGGAGTCTCTGACCTTCTGAGGGGCGGTGACCATCACTTCTTCGAACCTTAGAGAGTCCAAATAGTCCGCTGTGAGCACTTTTTGGCTGGAAACTTCGGGGTAGACGGCAGGGATGAAGATCCCTGGTTCCCCTGCAAACAGAGCCTTGAAGGCACTCTGGTGGCCTGCTTCCTGCAAGTAGTCACACTCTTGTACCAAGTCCCGCCTTGTATGCTTGACTAAGGAGTCCAAATAGAGTCCTTTGGGGAGCAGATTAGTCCAAGTGATGAGTCTTGTAAGGTTGTTTAGGTCGCTTTCAATGCCTTCCGCCACTCCTGGGTACTGTATCTTCACAGCCACTGGCTTGCCCTGATAAACTGCCCTGTGGACTTGCCCGATGGACGCTGCAGCGAAGGGAGTGCGGTCGAACTCGTCGAATTTGCCCTTCCAGTCTGGTCCGAGGGCGGATTTGAGGGTTTGTTCGAGCTGAATGTCAGGCATTATGTAGGCTTCGCGCCTACATCGCTCTAAAGCCTTTAGTAGTGCAGGGGGCAGTTTCGAGTCTTCCTGGAAACTCAGGAATTGGCCTAATTTCAGCGCGGCTCCCCGCATTTTCAGTAATCCTTCAGCGAGTCGATTGATGTTTGCGTCAGAAGTCGCATACGACTTCATGTCTTTCTCAAATCCGTCATTAGCTCCCTCGACTATTGTCCCTGCGAGCAAAGACCCGCCCATCACTGCGAAGTTCCAGGCTCGGGACAGGGCCGAGGCAGGCACTGGCTTCTCTGTGCCCTTGAAAATGGGTCTGTCGGGCTTGAAGTTTGCGAAGGACTGGTCCATTGGGTCGGGGAAGTGGTGTTTGATGTAGGGGTTGCGGAGGCCTAGGGCCCAGCCCAGGGCTTTCATATTAGGTGTGGGAAAATAGCAGCCATGTAATAGCGTGCTGAAAAGACTCAGCCTCAAAATCAACGTTCGGCCCAAGTCCCTTGCTTCCGTATCACTGCAAACCAACGCTCAAAACAGCACCCTCTTCAAACACTCTACATTCTATATCAATAGCTACAGCGGACGACACTAATCTTTCCTTTGCTGACTCGGATTTTGGCGATTCGGAACTATAGTGGTCATTACGGCCTAAGCTTTTCAAGGAATATAAGTAGCTTATTACAGAAGGAAATGTTACGATGCCATCAAGAAAGATTTTGGCTTTTTCGAGAAATGCAAGGAGAAGTTCTCAGCGACTGGGCCTGGCTGAGGGTTTCCAGCAGAGAGTACTACCTCAAACGAAGATAACCCACTGAGGCGAAACAGCTTGAAACTCCCTTCTTTGCCATTAATGTACTGCAGTGAAGGAAGTGAGGAGAGGATTTGGTGCTTCGCCAAATGGAAGAATGTATGAGAACTACGCACACAAAGACGGCCAGTTCTTTTAATAACAGACACCTGCATTCCTAGAGCTATTTCCTGTCTATACAATAAAGCAGGTATAGACCCATCCCCTTGAAATAACCAACGGTGTGAAATACGCAAAGCCTGATTCTATCGGGGTCGCGGAAACCTATGTAGTCTGTCCTAATTGGTGTCTAGAGATAGCCACCACGTAATAATATGCTGCGAAGGTTCGGGACTTTCAAGCTGTCCAAACTGCAGTTCGCAGTGAACGCCTTGGAGCCGTACTACGACGCCGCGACCGTGACAATCCACCACTCCAAGCACCACCAGACCTACGTGGACAAACTCAACGCAGCAGTAGGCAGCTCCAACCTTGCCCTCGCTGAGCTCATCCAGACCCAAGCAGCCACTAATGTGGCAGTTCGCAACCACGGCGGCGGGCACTATAACCACGCTCTGTTCTGGCTGTGTCTAGGGACTAGGGGCGCTGCACTGCCCCAAGGCCAGCTGCTGGCTGCCATCAACAAGGACTTCGGCTCCTTTGAGAAGTTCAAGGAGCAGTTCACAGCTGCTGCTTTGAACCAGTTCGGCAGCGGCTGGGCCTGGCTGAGTCTGTCCCCGGCTGGGAAACTGGAAGTGACTTCCACTCTGAACCAGGACAATGCCTTGATGAAGGGAGTGGCGCCGCACACTGCAATTCCCTTCCTTACCATTGATGTCTGGGAACACGCCTACTACTTGAAGTACCAAAACAGGCGGCCGGAGTGGGTGGCGAACTTCTGGCATGTCGTCAATTGGAAGAACGTGGAGCAGTTCTATGAGACCTACGCACTGGCAGGACGGCCAGTGCCAGTGGACTCCCTTTCTTAATAGGAGTAAGAACGGTTCAGTTTCAATACATCAGCAGCGTTTTCTTTGAAAGTGCAGACGGAGTGCATTGTTTGGAAGTGTGAGTGGTGCAGCTGTCTGCCTGGAGTGCATTTGAGCAGTTAAATACTAATGGAACGAGTGGGAGACGTGTTTTCCTGGGGCTCAGGAGAGATGGGGCAGTTGGGGTACAGTCCTGCAGAGGTTGCAGAGCTGCCTAGAGACACGGACGGATTTCCTTTCCAGCCACAGCCCGGGCTAATGCGAGGCTTGGCCAATTATCGAATTACGCAGGTGGCTGGGGGCGATGGACACTCGGTGGCGGTCACTGCTTCTGGCAGAGTGCTGGTGTGGGGGGCGAGTGCGTGTGGACAGCTAGGACTCAGTGATATGAACGAAATGCCCACTGATGCGGAAGGCTATCCATATCAGCCCGAGCCGAAGTTAGTGGAAGACCTGGGAGACTACCACATAGTGCATGTAGCTTGTGGGGACGCACACACTGTGGCGCTCACAGCAGAAGGCCTGGTCTTCAGTTGGGGCGGCGGAGGCTGTGGGCAGCTCGGACACCCAGATACAGCGCAAATGCCCAAAGACGAGGACGGCTGTCCTTACCAACCGACGCCCAGACTGGTGGAGGACTTGGCTGCTGTGGTCTGTTATGTGGCTTGCGGAAAGGCACATACAGTGGTAGTCTGTGCAGAAGGCCACCTCTACTCCTGGGGCGCAGGCGCCTGCGGACAACTAGGTCACCCAGACACTAGCAACTTTCCATTCGACGAAGACGGCTACCCCTTCCACCCGACTCCCCGCATGGTGGCTTCTTTGCGAGGAGTTCGCCTGGTGGCGGCTGCTTGTGGGGATGTGCACACTCTAGCCCTAGCAGAGGACGGCGGATTGTACTGCTTTGGAGGCGGCTCTTTCGGCCAACTCGGACTCGGCAATGTAAAGAATCTGCCGGTTGATGTGGACGAATGTCCTTTTATGCCGGCACCCAAGCTGATTGAAAGCCTGCGTCCAGTGCATATAGTGAAGATAGCCTGTGGAGACTCGCACTCTATGGCTATCGCCAATACTGGGGAACTGTACGGTTGGGGAGCCGCTGCCTGTGGCCAATTGGGCATTGAAGACCTTAGTCACTTGCCTAGGGACGCAGATAGCTCGCCATACGAACCAGATCCGCAGTTGACTCACCTCCTCAAAGGGAAAGTCGTAGTGGCGGCAGCCTGTGGAGAGGCGCACACTCTAGTCCTCACCGACAAAGGCGCTCTCTACAGTTTCGGCGCTGCCAGTTTCGGCCAGTTGGGGAGCTCCCCTCAAGACAGTCCCAGGAAGTCCACCAGACAAAGCAGTGACAAGGTCCCCAGGCCCTGCCAATACACTCCGCGGCTTATCACTTCCCTGCTTTCCCGCAAAGTCCTATCCATTGCTTGCGGCGGAGTACACAACCTAACAGTCGTTGAGTCCCAGCAGTCCCTGTCCTCAGACCTGTTCCGTCTCTATCAAGTCCAGCAGCTCTGTGATGTCAGCTTTACGCTCACTGCAGGAAGCAGAGACGAAAAAGTCAGTTGTCACAAAATCGTACTGGCACGCAAATCTGCCCTGTTCAAGGAAATCCTTAGACGAGAAAGCGTCATCACACTGCCCAACTCCAAGACGATTTTCTGCAAGTTTATCGACTTTCTGTACCAGGAAGACTTGGAAACTGCGACAGCAGCGCTCCAGCATGAGTCTATGAGCGGAGTTGCGGAGATGATGCAACTGGCCCAGGCGCATGCTCTATTGTCTCTAGTCGGAGTCTGCCAGGCTCGCTTCGCAGCCCAGTTAAAGCCACACGTCAAGGTGGTTTCCTCGCCCAGTGAGGTGCCGGGACTGGTCTTTCTATCAGATGGCCGAGCGGCTTTTTTAGACCCAACCGCTTACCAACAATTACTATCCTCCGCAGTCCTCATCGACTTAAACAGCCCTCTGAAGACCAAACCCATTTCCCCGAGAATCGTCGATTTCAGCGATTTCTTCGACCGAGAAGAGTTCAGCGACGTGAAGTTAGTAGTGGAAAGCAGGCCGATCTACTGCCACCGGTCAGTCCTAGCCGCCCGCAGTCAGTTCTTCTCCGCACTCTACAGTCACGGCTTCAAAGAATCCAAGGAAAAAGTCGTCGAAATTGGAGATGTAACTTTCGACATGATGAGTCTGCTCCTGCGTCACCTCTACAGCGACTCTCTCGAAGTCGAGCAGTCCCAAGTGACTGATTTGCTGGTCTTGTGTGACCGCTTTTCCGTCAATGCACTGAAAAGACGATGTGAGCAGACACAAGTGTCTACACTGAATGTAGACAATGCAGCGGCTTTGTATCAGCTGGCGAAGAACTTTGAGTGCGGTGGACTGAAGGAAGCGGTGTTGGTTTACATAGAGGAGCGGTTTAGTGAGGTCATTGAGACGCAGACTTTTGAGGAGCTGGACAAGCGGTCGATGCTGGAAATCATGCGGTTCAAGAAGAACTATAAGTGACTAGTTTGGGCGTGAGGGGAGTCTTGCAGGTGAGGGTGGAAGGAGCACTCTGCCATTTCTGCTTGGAATTTCCGGTCTTTTTCTTCTTTGATGCGGGCGTCTGCATCTTTCCGGAAGTTGACTAGACGGTCATACAGAGGCTGCTGCAGTCGGTCTTCGTAGGCCGGACTGAACTTGTAGGGCAAAATCACAGGCGCATGTGAGGGAGTCGTAGGGACTGGAATGCGCCTACCAAAGCCCAGTAGCGTCGCCTTGTCTTCAGGTGTTAGGGTCCTCATCAGAGTCTCCATAGCGTCCACGAACTCAGGAAAGGACAGGCGCTGACTCAGTTTTTCCATTTCCTCTAACATGGGCGCTATAACTCTCAGCACTTCCATGTCGATGGCCTCTACGTCGATTTGCTCAGCACTGATGGAGCCGGTGTTATCTGGCTTTAAGGCTGCGAAGAGCTCTTGGAAGCGGTCCAGTTTACGTCTCAGTATGAGTTGCTCGCTGCGGTCACTGCATAGGCGGTGTTCTTCCGCGGGTTCTTCCTTGTTTGATATCGGGATCGGTTTGTCTCTTTTTCTAGGCGAGCGGCCGGTGCGAGGACGGAAATAGTCCTGTCCAGTCTTGCTGTCTCTGAGTTGGTGCAGCTGTTCCCGCACTCTGACTAGAGCCTACCGCTGGATGTCCTCATCTACGTGCTGCTGGTACTTCAGTAGGCGCAGTTCCACAGCCTCTTCCGACTTCTCCACCGCTGTATTGACTGCAGGTCGAAAGGGACACTCAGTAGTCAAGAACTGAGTCGAGGTTTCCTCCAAGCGTTCCTTCCGCTTCGTAGAGTCTTCATACAGACTGCGAAAGGTGTCTTGCGACCTAGACCTCTCTGCCAGTCTTTCACTCCTGCATACACCTTACCTGGGGTTGATTCCGGGTACAAACGTCAGACCCACAGTGTCAGCTTCCTCCCGGTCTTCTCGCTGCTTAGCCAGCTTTTCCTGCGACTTCTTGCCTTTCCGTAGCAGTTCCTCCTCTGGCTTGCCTCTGCGGGCAGTCAGTCGCTCAGACCGCTTGTTGATCTGAGGACGGAAGGTCAGACTTTGGTTCATCAGCTCTTCACTTGCTTTTTTTGCTTCTGATCGTTTCTTTTCCAGCGTTTCCTTGGACTTGAGAGCTTTATAGTACAGTTTGTGTCCGAGAGTGGTGTAGGCAGGCTTTTTGGAAGGAGAAGAGGACTGAGGCTTGGGAGGTTCCTTGGACACTGCCTTGCGAATAGGCTGTTTTTGCAGTTGTTTCGGTGCTTTTTGAGGGGATTTCTTGACTTCTGGGTCGATTCGTCCACTGGTAGACAGCTGCTCCCGGACCAATTCGTCGATGTTGCCTTCAATTTGCTGTATAAGTGCCTGCACAATGTTGCTGCCCAGGCTGTGTTTCTCGCAGAAAGCCCTGGCCAGGTCGTCCGGCTCATCCTCTTCATGCACCACCAACTTGTCAAACCTGCCCGCCCCCAACTCAATGGTCATGACGAGGATCGCCCTACCTAAGTCCTCTGCTGCCATATACGTTAGCTGGGGAGAGGGCTGTCTAGCTCTATGGAGAGGAGGCGGAAGGCAGTGCTAGCTGGCAGGCGGAAGGGGTTTGGACTGTGAGCCACTTCCGAAAGCGTAGCGAGTACTTTGCCCAGTAGAAACGGCTGCGACCTACATAGGTGTTACTTGAGTTCAGGCCTTTGCTCCAGTGCCGAGGGGTGGAGGAAGATAGGCTCAGCGCCCATGTGGAAGGCAGCGAAGCCTCCTTCGCAGGGGAAGAACAGGGCCAGGGCGCCTGTTGGGAAGTCGTAGAAGTGGATGGTGGTCTTCAGCTTCTTGCGCAGCTTGTAGTTGTTCACACGCAGTTGCTCGATCTTGTCCCGGAGCTCCGCCACTCCTGCATTCGCTTGGATTTTCACACTTTCCAGCAGCGAGCTTTCCTCTAGTGCCCTGGACAGTCTCGCCCTCAACTCCACTATTTCCTTATGCTGCAGCGTCTTTTCGTTATTTATCTCCTCATTTACTCTTCGCAAATTCGACAAATCCGCAGAAAGCGTCTTCGCGTACTCTCGATATTGTCCCAACTCCGAATTGAGTGCTGTTAGTCTGTCCTGCAGGGTGGTTTTCGCAGTGATTTCCTGGTCTAAAGCCGCTTCAGTAGCTACTAATCGCTGAGATAGTTCCCCACTTGACTGCTGAAAACTCTGCAAATCCTCCTTTAAACGCGTAATTTCTGCTTTGGACGTAATTGCAACTGCTTTCAACTGCTCCACTTCTTGACTAGTGACAGGGACTGGGACAGGGGGAGGGAGAGTGTCGGAAAGGGTAGGGAGGAAGTTGTCATTGTCACGGGCGGGGTAGAGGAATATGGAGTCCGGAGCCTCGCCGAGAGCTGGAATAAAGGCTCGAGGCATGATTCTGCCAAACCGCTCACAATAAGCCTCTCTAAGTCCCGTTTCCGCCTCGATTTCCGCCATTAACTCCTTCCTTAAAGCCGTACTTCGGACCACAAACTCCCTTCTCCTAGCGATTTCCGCCAAAGTTGCCTGGTACGCAGCCTTCAACTGTCCCAAGTCAGAGAGGTAACTGAGGATCTGCCCAGCTCGGTCCACTAGTGAGAGCAGCAAGTGGGCAGTTCCTTTGATGCCGCTTTTGAGAGCTGCACAGACTGAGGCGTTGCTTTGGAGGGCCGCTTGGAAGCCTTGCACTGCCAGTTCACAGTCACTTTTCACCTCTTCTCGCAGACGGTCGAGGGAAGGACGCAGGGTTTCGAGGCGGGAGACTATTTCATAGAACTGGTCCAGAGGAGGCAGACCGCCTTCCAGCGGCTTCCGCGCCTCGAGAGCTGCTCGAAAGGAGAGATACGAGGTCACAACTCGCTCTGCAGCCTGCACCTCTGCTTCCAGTCCGAACTTCGTGGGAGCGAATGGGACAGTCTCTGTGGGGTTCGCAGGCACTGCAGTCATTTCCCCTCGCAACGACTCCGCTTTCTCACGTAAAGTACCAGCAATGGCTGTCAGTTTGTCTCGGTAGGCTTGCAGCGGTAGCATAGCGAATAGGTCGCCTACGGTTCTTCTGCCTTCTAGGGCCAGTGCTGGGTGTAGCGGCTCCTCTCTGAGGCTTGCCTCCTCCGCTGCTAGTCTCGAGAGCACATTTCTACTTTCTTCTTGGTGCGAATCGACTGCCTTCAGCACCTTTTCAGCTCTTTTCACCTGCTTTCCAGTGTACAGTGCTTGGTTTTTCCTCAGCAAAGACTCAGCGAGGCGCAGCAATTGGCAGTGGCGTTGGCACTGCTCGCACCAGACATTAACAGCATTCAGCAGGGTGGAAAGGCTATTGGCCTTCTGAGCGAGCCCTGACAGCCTTTCCTGCTTCTCCATCAAAGCCCGCTCCAAGCCTTGCACAGGCAGCGGGAGATGCTGGGAGGCGGGCTGCTTCTCTACTGGAAATGCCACTGTTCCTTCTTGTAGAAGCCGCTGGGAAAGCAGAGTGAAAGGGGAACTGGGCAGGGGGAGGTTGGACTTGAGAGGAAGGCCGTCGCAGGTAAGCAGGACCTGCTGCGAAGCTGGAAGGCCGAGGAGTGCTGCGAGGCGCTCTCTCAGTTCCCCTGCACTGCCTAGTCCTCACCGTGTTTCCACTGTGACAGAGACTTCCAGGACGTCACCAGAGTCCACACACTGAACTACAACCCTCGACATTACAGCCCCTACCTAGTCCCGAGTCCTGCGGCCACCATTTAATAATCCATGGTGAAGGGAGACTCCTCGCTCCAGATGAACATCCGGCAGTACATCGTGTCCGGCCGGCCTCTGCCCTCTGAGAGCGAGCCGAACCCCGTCATCTACCGCATGCGCATCTTTTCCAAGGACGAACTTCATGCGAAGTCCCGCTTCTGGTACTTCACCAAGCGCATGAACAACCTGAAGCGTGCCCACGGGGAAATCCTCAGTGTGCGCGAGATCTTCGAGAAAAACACCGACTACGTCAAGACCTACGGGATCCTCATGCGGTACGACTCTCGGACCGGCACTCACAACATGTACCGCGAGTACCGTGAGACCTCGCTGAACGGCGCAGTGGGCAAGATGATGTGCGACATGGCAGGCCGGCACAAGGCTCGGCTGGAGACCATCCTCATCATCAAGACCAAGATAGTGGAGAAAAAGAGTGAGGTCAGACGTGCTGGGTGCCTGCAGTACATCAACTCCAAGATTCAGTTCCCACTGCTACACGAACTGAAGCGTCCCAGCTCTCGTGCACAGCGCTGCACCTTCCTCGCCACTAGACCCACGACCAGGAACTAGCTAGGTAACTGGGCCTCCATCACCGCCAGCTTCGATTTGGTTGCGTTCAGCATCACTGCGAAATGCGGCACTCCTGCCCTCTCCACTGCCTTTTCCAGTGCAGGCATGACCTTTTGAAAGAACTCCCTGTTGTAGTAACTCTTCTCACTCAAGTAAAAGACGATGTTCACCACATGCTTCACGTACAGTTCGTCCTGCACTCGCACCACTGCCTGCATAACTGTGGCTTCCAAGTGATGCTTGGGCAGACGTAGGCGACAGGCGGAGGAGCACACGACTCCTAGGGTGTGGAAAGTGCCGCTTGCCTCCAGTTCTCTAAGCTCTGCGGGTAGCTGGGAACTGAGTAGTGACCGCAGGCTTTCGGAAGCATAGCTGATTTTGGCGGCTGTGTGGATTACTAGGCAGAATAGGGAAGGCTTGCTCCAACTGTCCGGATCTCTCACAAGTTTGGCATCAATGACATCCGCCAGTTGCTTCTGAACACTGGAAATTGGAAGTTTGGCACAGCCTAACCCCGAGTACACTTTCAAAGCCTCATACATCAACTCGCTTTCCCTACTGTCCTGCAAGTCTTTCAGCAGCCTCCGCTCAGCCAGTGGGAAGAACTCCACAGTAGGAGTCAGCATTTGCCTTGCAAGGTGGTAGGCCTCTGCCAAGTGCCTCACATCCGGCGCCCCACTCATAAACGCTTGCAACAGACTTGTGACTTGCTGGTCTTCCTGTCTCGTTTCCTTCATTTCCTTCAGTAGGGTGATGCAGGCTTGTTGGCTGTCGGGGGTGTTCAGCTGTGCAGCTGGGTGCAGGAATTGCTGGAGAGTGTGGGCTAGAGCGTCATTTACAGCCATGGAGGAAGCCCTGTTCCTGCGTAGCTGCACCACTGTGCCCACTGCCTGCGACAGTGGGAGGGCACTGAACAGTCGAATGCAGGACTGGAACAGTCTCACCCTCCCCATATCTTAGTTGTCTAACCCTCTTTGGACATATTCAGTGGCTTCTCGACTCTTTCACGTGCATATCACTAGTAGTTACTGCAGTGATTCAACGAGTAGGTGATCTACGCTCAAGTCTGAACTGCTTAAATAGACCTGGGACGAGTGTACCATACTATTAGTCATTCCGCTATAGCAGCTATGAAGTCGGCGGGGACTGGAAAGTTGAATTGAAGCCTGAGACTCTGAAAATGAGAAGTGTCTACTGTCTAAATGAATACTCAAAGCGCTCAGTTGGCTGCTGTTTCTGAGGACTCAGACCGAGACTCTACCCTTGGCTCATTCTTCCTAACCCGAGATGGTCAAATGATGCCCAAGCAGTCCCCACCCATTCCTTTGCTGCGGCCCAGCAACCCTGACTCCAGACTTGAGGAAAGCGCACTTCATCAAGCCAGCGAAGTCCTCCGTAGTGTGCACCTCTGGGGTAATCAGAAGGGCTTCAAACTAGAAGCCAAGCGAGAAGCCACCCTATTCGCTGCCACTCTCAACCGAATCAACGACGAGAGAGACCGCTTCTTGTCCAAGTCTCCCCTCAAGCAGCAGTCTCTCACTACTGCGGCAGCTCCAGCTCCCTATTCCCCTGCGAAGCAGCCTCTGCGTCTGGTCAAACATATGGACGAAGTGGACTTCAGCAATGTGGATATTGTGTTCCAGCCGCCCCCGCAGCCTGTAGCCAGGGCAAATAGACGCAGGAGTACTGTGCAGACTGGACTTCACTTCATCACTGTCCCTGATCCTAAGCCGAAAGCGCTCTACGAGCCTCCGCCTGCGTGTAACAATATACGCAAGTTCCTGCAGAACTCAACTTCTGCGGAGCTGGTTAAAGCCAAATTAGAGCTTGTTAGAGCCAAATCAGAGCTTGTTAGAGGCAAATTAGAGCTTGTTAGAGCCAAATCAGAGCTTAAAGCGCCGCTCAAAAGGGACCTAACAGAGCCTTCGTCGCCTCTTAAACTGACTGCCAAATTGCCAGCTCTTCGCAAGCAGCCCAAAAAGCTTTCTGTTGTGACTACGAAGTCCTCGTCTCCTTTGGGGCACAAAAGCACTAATAGTCCTTTGCTGCCCTCTCCGCTGCTGCCTACCAAGACTGGCCAGTCCTTCTTCAAGGTCAGACAGGTCCTTACAGACCGGCTCTAAGCTAATCTTTGCAGATTACTACGCTGTGGTCAGGTGTCTATGAGGAAATAGTCCTGGTGAATGCTGATTGGTAGTTGCATTTTCCTTACCATAAAATGGACATCAGCTCCCTGCAGTCCACAGTTCCTAGTACTATAGTCAGTTTCACAGGTAGTGAGAAGGAAGTCTAGATACTCATAAAAAGCGTATAAGCAAAGCTAATTGAATTGAGAGCGGCTAGCACTTACATTATGATAATGTCTTCCCGCTTGATGTTAGTGTCTCGCGCTAGTTTGCAGATCCATCGATTGAAGCCTGCAGGTCCGCACACATACACTCTTTCAGCGCTTTGCCTGGTCAGCACTTCCTTCACCACTTCCTCTACTTTCCCTTTGAAGTCAGCATTCAGCAGTAACACCAGTTGGAAGCGGGGCGAAGGACTCTGTGCGCATAGAGTGTGAGTGTGCTTCAGCAAGTCTGAGGCAATAACGTCTTCAGCCCGCATGAAGGACGCATAGAGAGTGAAGGAGAACCTGTCTAGACAGGCATAGCGAGGGTCTGTGTAGGACCCACGCGTCTGCAGTTCTTTCCACCACAGGAACTCCACAAGGTCCAGAAACGGCATCACTCCGGTCCCTGCTCCGAACCCCACAAAGTGCCCTGCTAAGTCCGGGGTGAGCAGCAGTCCAGGACCCAGTGGACCTGTGATGGTCACGGAGTCCCCGGGACCGAGAGTGTGCAGGTGGGTGGACATTTGACCGAAGGGTGCGTATTCCTTTACCACTAAATCCAGAGTTGCTTGGGTTTGGGAAGGACGCCTACCACTTCCGAGACTCACTTGCAGACCCTGCTGAGTGGCGCTTTCAGTCCACTTCTGCATGTTTTCTTGGTTGAAGAAGAGACAAAGAGAGTAGTAGCGGTTCACCTTGCGGCCCTTAGGTGCAGCAGTGACTCGGAAGTGCGCCCCGATCCAGTCAAGTCCTGTGGGTGTGGGGTTGATAAACAGGCTTTCAGAAGTAAATGCAAAGCGAGCGACATTAGGCGCTAAGGGCGTCTTAGATGCCAGAGTCCACCTCATATTCCGTTGCTCCGGAGGACCCGAATTCCCCAGTATCACGCCCAAATGATACCCCACTTCCCCGATTTTCAGCAGAGAGGTGTAGGTCCACACTACATTTGGATGTTCAAAGCCGCGGTGATGTCCTTCCAGTCCATTGACTCCGTAAATATACTTGCCCATGTCCTCGCCTATGCTTTCCGACAGGAGGTAGGAGCCGCCAGGGTGACTAGACACGAAGGAATAGACGTCCAGCACCTGGGTGTCCAGGAACACTAGTTTCTTGCCTGCTCTCACCTGCTTGTATACAAGTGTCCAGGGCGTAGGGGCCAGACCTGCAAGGCTTTTTCTGGGGTTCCAAAAGGATAGTACTTGCCTCCAGGCCTCGAACCCCAGGATAATGAGGACATACATGGGAAACGCCCACTTGAGGTTGTCCAGTTCAGAAGAGTGGTAGCACTGCAGACCGTAGTACACCGCAGCTAAGGACACCGCCATTAGAATCCAGCCCAGGAGATAGTGCATCCTGCGGACCATGGACAAGGCCTGCAGAGACCTGCCTTCCCAGGTCCAATAGCGGGTGATAAAGCCCAGCAACACCTGACAAGGCACAAGTGAGGTCACGAAAAACCCACACCGATTGTGGAACAGCCACTGGTTGAAGGTTGAAGTCCATAACGGCTTATCCTGTTTATAAGCATATACAGCGTATATTATCGTCATTACCAGTGCATACAGACCTGCAGCCATGTGGATCCAATACCACATCCAGTAGTGCTTGAAGTACCGAGCAGCAATGACAGACAATAGAATTACGCCCATCCACACATGTCCCATAATGATCCCATGGGTCTTGAAGTCATTCAAGTAGGTCTCTTCGCCGGCTATCACCACACTGGAACTAGCCTGCGTTGTGCCTATCTTTATGGTCCCTGTGCCAAATGTTGAATGGGCGTGGAATAAGCCTGGCTTAGTGTTATTCACCAGGTATGCGAAGCAGAAGGCTTGTGGGGCTCCAATGGTTAGCGGGACGTCATACTGATCTCCTGTATTGAGCGCTCTAGTGAAAGTAGCCTGAATTCCATCAGTAGTCACACTGCCCTTCACCAAAGCAACATTGTCCTTTCCCCCCAAGTCCGTGTCATTCTTGGGCCTATCATTGGCATCACTCCACGTGTCCCACACCGCTAAGTCCTTCCCATTGAGTGCTATTGCTATGATCATATCACTTGTCGCCATGCAGGGACCGAAGCCGATAGCGCACCACGCCTGCACTGTACACTGCCTAATCCTTACATTGAAAGTGAACTGAATAGTCGCTGGGTCTTGCGGAAATGACCATCCGAGGTTGAAGACTGAATCCAGCTGGAATTCCACTTCTTCTAGCCCCAGGCCTAGTGGCAGCAGAGCTAACGCTAGCCACATTTTATTTCTTCACCAGGTGTCCATCAAGTCGCAATGGACTTGCGACATCATAAGCATCTGCTACATTACGAAGATGCTAGGACGCTTGAGGCCGGAGTGGAGAGACAGGTTTTTGATCCACTTACAGAACCCGCTTGGACCGCAGACCCATACTCTTCTCACTTCTGTTGCAGTGAGGATCCCTGTCACCAGTTCATTCGCATCAGTGTGCATCTCCTCGTCAAGGAACAGCACCAATTTGAAGCGAGGCTGAACACTAGTGGCACACAGTCGATGAGTGGCCTGCATTAAGTCCCTGGCGATCACATCCTCCGCCTTGTAAAAGGACGCATAGAGCGTTAGGGAGAAGTCACTGAGTGGGGTGTAGCGGGCAGAAGGGATACTTCCCTGTGTGTGGAGTTCCTTCCACCATAGGAACTCCACAAGGTCGAGAAAGGGCAGCACGCCTGTCCCTGCTCCGAAGGCACAGAAGTGTCCAGTGAGTTTGGGAGTGAGTAGTAAGCCTGGTCCTAAGGGTCCTGTGATAGTAACCGCAGTATCAGGCTCTGCATGGTGGAGGTAGCAGGATACTCGCCCATAAGGCGCATACTCCTTTACCACTAGTTCAAGAGTGGTGTTTGCGCCAGAGAAGCCGCCTGCAGGAGTACTCAGCGGGAAGCCTAAACTTCGACAACTTTCACTCCATTTCCGCTGGTTTTCCACATTAAAGAACAAACAAAGTGAGTAGTAGCGGTGCACTACACTGCCTTTCAGAGAGACGGAAAGGCGGAAGTGACTGCCCATCCATTCCACTCCCTCCGGCTGCGCCTTCACATATGCACCATCAGCCGCGAAGGAGAAACAGACAGTGTTGGCCGCCACAACAGTGGTGCTGGACAGCCGCCAGTCCATATTTTGTAACCTTGCCGGTCCATTTCTCCCCACAATGACTCCCTGGTGACAGTCCACTTCGCCTATCGTCAGTTCCTTCACATACTTCCAGACCACTTTAGGATGCGTGAAGCCGACTTGCTGCGTTCCAGCAGAGTTCACTCCATATATGTATTTCCCGTGATCTTCGCCGAAAGAGTCTTGCAGGACAGAGGAGCCGCCTGGGTGACTATCTAGGAAAGACTGCAGGTCGAGGACTAAGTTGTCGAAGAAAATAAGCTGTCTTTGCTGCTTCGCCACCAGGTCATACACCTCTGCGAAGGTCATTTTCGGACTTGTGGAGATGGTGGAAAAGGCGCGCACCCAGTGCCACACTTCAAAGATCAGTAGTAGGGATGCAAGAACTGGAAAGGCCCAGTTCAACTGGTGGATTTCCTTAGGCTTATAGCCTTGCAGTCCATAATAAATGGCGATTTGAGCGATAACCATAAGGGACCAGCCGCTCACATAGTGCAGTCTTCTAGTCACAGACAGGGCCTGGACGGATTTCGTCTTCCAGGTCCAAAAGCGAGTCAACAGACCTGAAATCAGCTGCAGCGGCAAAAACGCCATCAGCGTAAAGCCCGTTCTCTCATGAAACAGCCACTGCTTCGTAGTCCACTCATACACCGGCTTATCCTGCGTGTAAGCCCACATCCCATAGATATATGTGACCACCAGGGCGTACATCCCTGCTGCGAGGTGCACCCAGTACCACAGCCAATGGTACTTGAAGTGCCGAGCTGCGAGGATGCTGGCGAGCATCACAGGCATCCAGGCCACGCCTAGCATTATTCCGTGTGTCTTGTAGTCGTCTGAGTAGCTTTTAGTTGGGAAAAAGCCGGAAGTCGTTTGGTTGCCTCCGAAGGTGATTTGGCCGCTGCCGACGTATCGCGGGGCAGAGAAGGAGTCGCCTCGGTCGAAATAGGCGAAGAAAAAGGGAATTGATAGGCCAATGGACAGCGGCAAATCAAACTGGTCTCCTGTAATAAGGGGTCGTTCCAGGACTGCGTACGTATATCCGTTCGAGTAATTGCCCTGCATCAACTGCACGTTGTCAACCCCTCCCAAGACAGTATCATTGGCCGGCTGTTCCGCCACTCCATACATATCCCAGGCCTGCACCTCCCCCTCATTCGTGAAAACCACTATCATGTCCGCAGCAGTTCCATCCGCTCCGAAGCCAATCCCGCACCAGCCTGCCAGTTTGCACTGTCTAGACACTCACAGCGAATGAGAACTGAATGGAGGAGTTGCTAAATACCCAGCCGAGACTGAACTTCGTGTTGAGGGCGACTTGGACTGGGGAAATGTACTGCGGAGAGGGGGATAGCAGTAGCCAAGGCAGGAGGAAGTCCCACATCCTATTATTGCTATGTGGTGAATCAATTCATTAGTGACGGCAAAGGACCGGTTGCCACCTTTCACTGGCATTGCAAACAGCATATATAAAGATAAGCTGATAATCTTAGGCAGTCGATGCAAGTAGCTCTTCGTTAGTGCTGCAACATCGAAGTTGAACTAATCCGCAATGTGACTTTAACAGGGACTTTACCTAGACTCAAGTACTTAAGGCCTCTCTCAGCTCTAGCAACTCCTGCTCCAACCCCCGCACCACTCTGCCCATTTCCTCTGTTTGCCCCTGAATCGCACTGAGTCTGCGGCCCAGTCGCTCCAAATGCGTCAAAGACCCTGCATCAGTGTAGGCCAACAAGGGTTCTTTGGCCTGCAGCTCCCGTGCTTTGCTAGCTCCTAGCTTCAGACTCAGTAACTCATACGTTAGTAGCATTGCAGAGCGATGTCTTTTGAGTCGCTCCTCTGCCACTGCTCGAATTCGCCTGGCTTCCCCTGGAAAAGCCTCTAAAGCCATCAGGAAGTCGCGTCTTCGGACGCTGAGAAACTCGCAGTCCCCACAGGTTTTTACGTTATCCAGGCGGTTGTTGTCCATTAGGACCTCCACATCCCCGAAGTAGGACTTCGCGACATAGGACTTGTAGGCCAAGTCCTGCACAGACAGCACAAATACAGCTCTTCCTCTGACTATGAATACCACTTCCTCGGGGTGGTCACCCTGCAGGTAGACCACCTCATTGTCTTGATAGCTTAAAGGCTTGAAGAGAGGCAGGAAATGAACGAGAAAGGGGGGGTTGCTGCTGGTGAAGAATAGAAAGTCCTTGAGGGCGTTGTTGAACATACTCCCTGCGATTTCGAACTGCAGCCTCATGGGCATGTGCGCGAAGAGGTTCTGTCGGTCTCTCCACACTGTGCCGGTTTTGAGAGAATGGTAGCGGACGGCTGCTCTGACCTTGGAACGTACTTGGGGACTGATGCCTGTTTCCAGCGCCAGTTCCTGCACCGCCGCTAGCTTGGCTGATACCAATGCTTCGCGAGTATCCACGATTGTGAGGTAATTGCTCAACGACCCTATGGTGAAGGAGTAAAATCCCACACCCACAAACATCCAGCATACAGACACTACCATTTCCAACCAAGTCTTGGCAGCGATATCTCCATAGCCCACTGTTACTACAGTAGTCACCGCCCAGTAGACTGCAGCGAAGTACTGACTCCACCGTCCCTTATCCACCCACTCCTTCCTCACAACCCACGAGTCTGGGGTGTAGCTACTCAATTCCCAGGTAGAAAACCACACACACGCCATTATATGCACACCAATAGACACCACTAGGAAGAAAGTCACTAACTTGGCTATGCGAAAGTTCAGGCAGAGTCGCTCCTGCACATATGCCAACACACTAAATTGCGATATCCGCGCTATCCGCACAAGCCGACCTAATCGCATAAATTTGTACAGTCTGGGAAGCCAGAGCTGTTGACTGGGGCTTTCAGAGCGTTGGTACTGACGAAGTGTGTAGTCGAACAATGTGAAGGGAAGGCTGGAGAGGAAATCCAGGCAAAGCCAGCTTTTGAGGTAGCGGGTTAGCACTCTACGTTGGGAAGTGACCAACTCTCCGTCATCCTCGTAATAACTGCTACAGCATGTAAGCAGTACGTCCACTAGGAAGGTACTATCCTCTACCAGCTCCAAACACGTCCACAGGTCCCAGTAGGTCTGGCTGTGAAATGCAAGGCGGAAGGGCAGTATGGTGGCTGTGTAGCCCAGCAGCAGCAACACCCATACATCCCAGACTTTCTTTGTAGCGTTGGTAGGCGAAATCAGCCATTTGCTAGCGTCCTCGTTCTGTTTCGTCCTCGAATACTTGCGAAAAGCCTCTTTCTTCCCTATCTTGCATTCCAACAAAGTGTCTAAATTCTCCTTGTATCTCAGGTCGCCGGCCAGCAGTTCATTAGTACCATAGTTGGTGACCTCTTCACTGACCTTTGCCAGCGCCCAGCGCGTCCTCAGCCTGCACAAAGCACGTTTCCATATCCCTGTATTCCTGGACAGCACTGGACTCGAAGACGTGCTGATGCTTAAAGCCCGCACTTTCCCAGGACTCTCGTCTCCAAAGGACATGTCCAAATCCTCCACGTCCTCAAGTGTCTGGTTGGAGACTTGTGGAGACTCTTTCAGTTGGACTTTTTTGCCTGTGCGCATATTTGTGAATTGCTCAGACTTAAGCCTAGCTGATATCGACGTTGACCTGGGCGAGCCCTATTCCAGACCCGCGCGCTTGTAGGCTGGACCCGTGCATAGTCATCACTTGACTAGCGAACTCATTCGCTCTCATTAGCTTCGTGCCGCCAATTACCACTCGGATGCTAGCTGCTTTGGAGAGGGTTTCCGCCACTCTGCACTCCGGCAGACTGAGACCGCCCACTACGAAGAGAATGAGTCGGGGCTTGGAGGAGCCTCGGCCGCTGTTTGCGAAGGTAGGCACGGCCTTTGGCTTGCGAAGAGACTTCGGAAGGCCGGGTTTGGCCTCGACCTCGACAGCCTCCGAAGGCGCTTCTTTCGTAAATAAGAAATCTGCGAAGTTGCCTGTGAGGGCTTTTTTCACAATATCGTCCAGGCGAGGAACAGCGTAATTAAAGGCCTTTTGCGAGGCTTTGACGCGGGCTTTAACCTCACGAAGGTTGTGCTGGGAGACCCGAGGCACAGTCCTGCGGCCTTCACTTTGGATTTCCAGTCCGAATGTCCTCAAGTTCTGCACTGCCTGTATCTCTGGCGGCTTCAACACATCGAACAGCTTCCTTCGGTCCTGCTCACTGACTTCATAGGAACAGCAGTACAGTAGTACTAGGCGTAGTCGCAGCTCATCAGAGGCCAGTCCCTGCAGGGTCCTGAGCAAAGTCTCAGTGATCACTCCCACTTTCACCTCTGCACCCTCAGAATCAAGTCCCGTGACCATCCTTTGTTCCAGTTCCGTGCAGGGCTTGATATCTGAGTTGAGGAAAGTGTCCATGCAAGAGTCTGTGAGGTTCATGTGGATGGCATACTTCGCTAGCATTTCGTTGTATTGCGGCAGTGCCTTCACTATCTTCGCCATTTTCTGCGTGTTTGATATGCGTGCTTGTTTCGCCTGAATTGCCTGCAAATCACTGTGGCCTTCTGCGAATTTCTGGAAAGTTTCGCTGAGCGTGTCGACAGCTTCGTCAATTTCCAAGTATTTGAGATCCATCCAAAGCTGGTCCCTCGCGTCTAAAGTGGCTGTTTTCACCCTCGCCTCATTATTCCCATCCACTGAATTGTAGGAAATGGTATTGTCTTCTCGGACTTGCAGCAGGTCGTAGACCAGCGTTTCGTAGTGAGTGTCGTGCATCAGAGGAGTGGTCAGGTCGTAGTTCCTGTCCAGAATGAGGAGAGTAGCCCGAGGGTTGGTGCAGGTCAGCGCAGGCACTGCAGCGAACAGCAAGTCCACCTTTTGCTGAGTAGCCAGGGCTAGTCGCTGGGTCAAAGGACTGGAGTCTTTGTATGCGATAAAGGGCTGTTCACGTAGAGCGCCGCAGACTTGGGAAAGCAGGGTGGCGACCTGGTCCAGAGCTTCGGGTGCTGCTTGCACATAGAGTTCATTTAAGCCTGTTGACATACCGAAATGGAACACATCAGGATCTGCAAGCAAAAACTCCATGTGCGCAATTTTAAACGTCTTGATAAAAGGCAACATATCCGAATTCGCAATGTAGTCCATCTGGTTCTCCTCCAAGTCACTGGTCCATACGACGTGTGCAAAACGGTACTGCCGCTTGCCCTTGAAGTCGCTGACGAGGCGCGTGATATTGCTATTGCTGGGAGTGAGGAAGTACAGTGCATCTGAGTCGGACATGACCTTGCGGTCGAGTTCTAGCTTTTCGATGACCATCACGCCTTGCTGAGTGACGGAAAACATGTTGAGAGCTGAGGAAAGGATGTGGACGGAAGAGGAGTCCACCACCATGACGATGTACTCCTGGCCTGAGACTGCCTTGATGGTTGCTATCATTTCCGAGAGTAGTCGGTGAACGCAGGTCTCTTTGAGCGATAGTGAGGGGAAGTCAGGCTCCTGAGCCATTTGAATGTGACTAATAGCTTCCAATAATGCGACGAGGACTGACTTCACTCCTCTCCAGACTGATTGACGGACGAGAGATAGCGAAGTCCCTGAGGAGTGAAATGAAGGTAGAGGTGAGCAATCTGCGCAGTGGACTGCAAGGCTTGAGGCCTCCTGGGCTTGCTATGGTCGTGGTAGGGGACCGACCTGATTCTCTGTCTTACGTTCGTATGAAGAACCTGGCCTGTGAAGAAGTGGGCATTGCCTCCGAAACTGCCCGGCTCCCAAGTACCACCTCCCAAGCCAAGCTTCTAGCTCGCATAGAAGCTCTGAATGACAATGATGCAGTGGACGGAGTGCTGGTGCAGTTCCCGCTCCCAGCCCACATCCACACCAACACTATTATTGAAGCTATTGCTCCTCACAAGGATGTGGACGGCCTGCACCCTTCCAACTTCGGCAAGCTCTTTCTCAAGGGCTGTGAGCCGCTTTTTGCCCCGTGCACTCCTTTGGGCTGTATGGAGCTGCTGCGGAGTACAGGCCTGTCTCTAGAGGGCAGGAAAGCAGTAGTACTCGGCCGCAGCAACATAGTCGGCACTCCCATGGCCGCCCTCCTCCAGCGAGCCAACCTGACCGTCTCCATCTGTCACTCCAAGACAGAGCACCTCACAGACTACACACAAGCCGCAGATATCATCATATCCGCAGTCGGCAAGCCCCGCATCTGGACTCGCACTTACTTCAAGCCTGGCTGTGTCATCATAGACGTGGGCAGCAATACGATACAAGAGGGACTGAGTCCTGGACTGAGGAAAGTGGTGGGAGATGTGGATTTCGAAGGATGTGCGGAAGTTGCAGACTGGATTACGCCTGTGCCGGGAGGCGTGGGGCCAATGACCATTGCAATGCTACTCAGAAACACTGTAAAGAGCTGGAAACGAAGACTTAGACTAGAATAGGCTGCTTAGTCAAGGAGATCGAGTGAGGACTAAAGGTCCACACTGCTCCAGAGTACTGCAGAAAGGTGAAACTGCCATTCACTGCAACGGCAGCTGTGGGACTCCACCAGTTCCCTGCAGGGATCCGCCACTTCTTCATTACGCACAAGTTCCGCAGATCCAGCAGAATTGCCTTGTCCTTCTGCAGCAGGTAGATTTCCGGACCTAGCGGCAGGGCAATGGTCCAGGCCTTGACTGGCAGCTCCGACTCTAAAAGGCTGAATTCCTCTGTGTCTATGTGGAATTGCTCGATGCTTTTGCTAGTTGCACCTCCAAATAGGTAGATCTGCCGACCATTCAGACAGACAGATGCACCTATTTTGGGCTTCAAAGGAGGCGGGAGAGGGAACCAACGATCCTCATCCAGCGCAAACTTCTCTGCTGACTGAGCGGCTTCCCCCGCTCCGCCAAACACATAAACCAGTCCTTCAAAGCAAGCCAAGCAGTGCATAAACCTGCTAAACCGCATATCGCTTAGTCTTGTTAGGAACTGTGCAGAGAGAGAGTAGAGCGCTGCTCGCTTGCCAGTGGCCTGGCCTCCACACATGAAGAGCGATTTTCTGTCTAGCAGGGTCCAGACTGATTTTTCGTCGATGTCAAGGATGGAGTTGAGCACTGCACAGGTGGTGATTTGAAAGGAAGGGAGGGACACTAGTCGCAGGAATTTGGTGGAAAGAAGGGGCAGACTGAGGGATAGTTCAGGTGGGTTTGGGGAGATGGTAGAGATGGAAGGCTGGCTGGGAGCTAGAAATTGAGGTAAATTGAGATGGAAATTGACCAGTGAATCAAGCACTTCTGCTATGTTGATAGGCTGAGAGCGGTTCGTTATGAGCATTGGAGGGGTATTCTTCACATCAATGTTTTCTATAAAGGACAACTGCGCAGGTGTTAGAGCAGTGATGGACTCATCCAGCATGTTGATAGCGATTTCAAAGTAGACCAATAGCTGTTCTTCTAACTCGCCGAACCTTTTTCTAAGCCCTTGTTTCCACGTCTCCACAGCTACTGACACATCTGAAAGGACCTCTTCAAGCTGCTTTCCCGCCAGTTCCATTTCTCTGATTTGAGCCAAAAGCCACTCTTTCGTACTGTGCGCTTTGCGTATTCTGGGCACAATTTGGTCGAAATTGCGCCTGTCTTTGACCAACTCTCGAAGCTGAAAGGGAAACACTGCGTGGCTATTTCTCTCTTCCAGTCTGCAGTGCCAGTCAAAACAGCCCACACAGACCAAAGCCGCAGGGTAGCGACAAGGACAGACCACAAGTCCTTGCTCCAGGCCACACATATCACAAGCGGAAAGTGAAGCATTGGGAACAGAGAGAGCCATAGCTGCGGTTTGCTTAGAGTATTACGAGTCCTTGTCAATAGTCGGCAGGAACTCCTTCGTCTGTGGCGAGTCTATGAAGTTCATCGCTGGATTGGATTTGAAGCAGGACTTATCGTCTCCCTCACGCCCACTCGCATCCCCTAGTTCTGTTGGAAGGCTGTTTGTTTCTCTGATCATCTCGAACTTGTAGAGACCAGTTGGTTCTTCGACTACTTTACCGGGACCTCCACTGTACGTATTATTCGTGGTTTCGCTAATCATTATTGGACTACCTCACAGTGACTTACGGAAGTATCATATAATAGAGCTGATGGCAGAAAGGACGGAAAGAGCGGTGGATTTGAGTGCGCGCGGCTACCCCTACTTCGTAGAGGTACAGGCGGATGAGAGCGGACTGACAATGACTATTGAGGAACTGGAGACCGGCAGGCGCTGGAAGGCCGCCTACTCGCCCGAAGCCATTGAAAGCAACACAAAGAAGACCGGCAATGCGAAGAAGTACTCCACCTTCGTCAAAATGCTCTTCACTGTGCTGGAGACCAGCAGCGACACCCTCGATTTCGAAATCCTCACCTATGCTGACATACAGCGCCTCAGGGCTAGACAGAGCGGCAGTCGCAGCCAAGGTCCTTCCAAGGAAAGCCAAACTCGCTACTTCATTATCAACTTCTCTGGGGAGTTCGACAAGGTGCACTACCCCCTCGCTTTGAATTATGAGGAAGTGCCTGACCCGGCGGACCTGCAAAAGACCATCAACCGCATGCGCAAGGAACTGGAAACGCTCAAGAAAGTGGCAGGCGGGGGCGAAATCAACATCTCAGAAGTGCTCAGGGAGAACCAAGAACTCAAGCAGCAGGTCGCCAAGTTGGAGCACTACCAAGTTGTGGCTGCTGGCAGTCGCAAGGGTGCAGTGGAAATCGACTCTTTGATCAGAGAAAAGAAGGAATTGGAGTCAGAGAACGAAGCTTTGCAGCGAGATTCGTTCAAGGAAGTGAAGCGGCTTCAAACCGCCAACGAAGACCTGAAGCTGAGCAACCAAAGGCTGCAGGGGGAGTTATCCCGGCTCAAGAACGAAATGGACTCGATCATTGCCACTCTGGAAAACGAGGGAGACAAGCGCTCCACTGTGAGAGCTGTCGAGGAGCAGTTGAGAGAAGTTGAATCTAAGGCTGAAAAGGCCAGCAAACAGGTTGCGAAGCTACAGCAGGAACTGGACGAAGTCAGTGAAGAGGCTGGCAACCTGCGTGTGTCTGATAAAAAGCAGAAGTTGAGAATATCACAACTGGAGACGGAACTGGAAACAGCCATGCGGTCCAAACAGCCCTCGTATGCTCTACATAGAAATGTGGGAGCGAGAGCGAGGAACACGTCTCCTGGATACCGAGCGACTTCCGCCCCCAAGCGCAGTCCAGCAGTGCGCAGTCCGGCGAGTTCGCGAGTGTATACGCCTCCAGGCTCTCGAGGCAGAGTGGACTCTCGAGGCAGCGCCAGGTCCTCGGGGTCTCGGTCCTCTGCAGGCTCCGACAGAGGCAGCACCCGAGGCGGCGCTTCGCCCTCTGCCTCTCTGTATGGCCGCACTCGAGTCACCACTTCGCCAGGGTCTAGGAACGCTGCTGCCCCCGCGGCTAAGAGGTCTCCGCAAGTCTCAAGAGCCCGCACTTCGCCTCAAATCCAGCGCCAAAGTCCTCAAAACCGTCGTGGTGGGAATGCAGTTTCCCGCTACTCCCCAAGCTCCCGTCAGTACTCCATTAAAACAGGAGGCCGAGTAAGAGCCATGCAGACTGCGAGCAAAGGGGAAAGTGATGGTGAGCGGCCAGAGGAGTCGCCCATGAGCAATGTAACCGACATCAATGCGCGGCTCGCCAGGCTGCAGAACTTAATGAAGGCGACTGGTAAGAGCTAGGCTGCTAGACCTTCATTAGATAGGAACGCAGCGGCAACTGTGCCAGTTCACAGACACTTCCCACAGTATTGCTTAACTAAGAACTAAACTGAGCAGTAGACCCACTCCCAGCCACTCCGCCACTTCATCGAGCTTCAACAGCATTGCTTGCTGCGTTATTTCCGACCCCATTTTCCCAACTGTCGCATTCACGTCTCTCACATGACTTTCCGACATCAATGTTGGGAAGGCTCCTAAGTCGTTCTCCCCAGCCAGCCAAATGCGGTAGCGGTTGAAGTACAGGACGTCTGTGAATTTGAGCGTGGTAGCGCGCTGGGCATTGCAGCGGGCAGACTGGAAGCGACCCGCTGGCACTTGAAGATTGAAGGCGTCCAGACCTCTGATGATCTGCTGCACAGAGGGACGGGGAGCCTGCAATTCCAGTGCGAGACCATAAATCCGTCCACTAGTGGTTTGGATGACCTCAATACTGAGGGAAGTATTCGTAGTTTCCGTGATTCGGGGGTTGTAGATGAATTGAGGGGAGTAGGTGTAATTGGTGATAGACTTCGACGTTTCTTCAGCAGACCAAAACTCGGGCAAATAGGCAGTCAATATATCCTTCCGGGAGTCCAGTCGCTTGGCCAAGTCGTACGGAGACCCGAATTCCATTTCTCTATCCATCACAATTGCGAATTGGTACGGGTACGAGCCCTGCAATCTCCGGTTTCCATTGGTTTGTCCTGACTCCGTGGTATTGTAGTCGTTCCCCACGTACTCTATCATAGGCTTGGGAATGCCCATGGCTTGTGCGAGTGCTGTGCGGACGTTGGCAGGGTTGCGGGGAGCGGAAGTCGTCACAGTGACCGCCACTGGGGGGTAGGCTGAGTTGGTGCGGAAGGAGCGGAGGTACAGATCTTGCTCATCGAGCTGCTCATATAGACCCATTTTGGTGATATAAAGGTCGTAGGCAGTGTCTTCCTGCAGGCCTGTAATGCTGAACACAGCGCGGTAAGAGTCCGGGTAGAGGAAATAGTCCGACTGAGGCAGAGTGCTCGTATGTGCGAAGCCAATTACCTGCGGAGCTGCATTGTTAGGCACTCCCAGTTGGTACACCACAGTGCTGACTGTGGGAGCCTGCGAGCCCTCCCACACACAGGCAAAGTAGACAGTGCCCATGTGGGAAAGCAACACTTCCACCTCCACCGCCACTCTCCCTGTCTCTGTGAAGCCAATGTACAGTAGACGGGGCAGTCTCACGCCGTAAGGAAGCACTGAGAGACTGGTCTGGGCGCTGGTTTGGAAGGGAGCCTGTCCGTACCCACTCAGTGTGGCAGTCACTGTGCCGTTCAGACTAGTGGTGGTAGTGGTGATTGTGAAGGTTTGGACCTGGTCTCCAGGGTTGAAAGTGAGGGTTTTTGGCTCAATTATGACCTCTGAGTCTTGCATCGGGCCTGCAGTTCCCAACTCCACCTTCACAGGGTATAGAGTCGGAGACCCCAGAGTCACAGCAATGGGCAGAGACGTCGCATAGTACTCCAGTTCAGGAATATCATCAATTCGCAGTGTATGGAGTCCCTTCGGCTCAGTGACCAGCACAGTGACACTGGAAATGGGCTGAAAGCGCTCGTACTTGGTGTCTTCTGACTTAGCAAAGCCCACTACGAAGCTTCCAGGCAGCGAGGAGTTGCTGGCGCCAATTCTAAAGGTAGCAAACCGGGCCCAGTCAAACCTGTAAATGAACTCTTCCGGGTCGAATTTGAGCTCAGTGTTATCGGAAAAGAGCGTAACTTTCATAGGGTCGTAGGAAGCGATTCCCTGCGTAAGCGTAATAGGCACTGAGTAAGTCCCTTTCGTGACTTCGACCTGCGTGCGTGTGAGAGAGAAGGAGTAGGGCGCATTGACGAAAGTGAGTGTATTGGGAATGTTCCTCACACTTCGAGTGGTGGTCTTCAGGTTGAGGGTGTCCAGGTCCACGTAGTTCATTTCGAAGGGCAGGGTTTCCCCAGGGGTTTGCGGGTTGGGAATGCCTGAGAGAGTGATGTTTACCAGTTGATCTACCCCGGTGTCAGATAGGAACTGAGCGCCAGGCAGGGGCAGAAGGACCTGAGTGCGCATGCGGTAGGTGTCCTCAAGCCAGGTGCAGGACGTAGAAGTCCGAGAGGAGTAGGAAGCCACACAAGTGGGAGCAATGGCTTTGGAGTAAAAGGCGTTTAGGTAGTTCTGAGGCCAGTTTATCCAGATCGCTCCATTGGCAGATAGCAAGGTCACTTGGGTGTTGAGCAGGAAGGTGTAGGTGGTGAGAGACCCGGTCAGACTATTGCCGGGGGACAGATCTCTTATAGACATTGGACTGGACGCTTGAATGATATTGAAGGCCGCAGCTGTCGTGTTTGCATATAAAATGGCCCTTGTGCTCAGATTTACTACTGACAAAGTCAAAGACCCTGTGGGTCCGTAGGGCGGATTCGTCACTCCGAACAGCGATACCGATATAAGCGATCCTGCAGGAGTGTCAATTTGCAAGTTATTGAATCTGACTTCATACGGTCCGAAATAGCCGCAAGTCTTGAAGGCGGGCGAAGAGCCACAGAAGAGGGAAGTGCCGGCGTTATGGAGGTTAGACGTGTAGGTATTGGGAAACACTATCACGAGTCCGATGTTGGTGTTGGCTGTGAGAAGTCGAGGCGCTTGGAAGGTGAAGTGATAGGTGCCGCGTTCAGCTTCATTGAGAGGTATTAGGGAAGCGGAACTGATTGGAAGGTTCTGAGCGGCGATAGTGACAGGCACTTGTGAGGAGGCACTTTGGTTGTTGGAGGCGGCTACTGTCACGCCGTCATAAACCGCCACTAGTGCAACAGGTCCGAACATTTGGGTTCCTGAGAGATCCGGGGCATTCACTGGAGGGTTCTTGATTCCACTAAACGTGATGCTCACCAGGGTGTTGGCACTCACATCTCCATTCAGTACCAGTACTATATTGTTGTTTGAACTCACTCCGCAGGAGGCAAAGGCGGAGATACCAGCCAAGTTGAGGCAACTGGTGGAAGTAGGCAGAGGGAAGGTGAGTGGCAGACTGAGAGTGATGGTGGTGCCTGAGTACAGCACTGTAAAAGTGCTTGTACTGAGGACATAGGAAGTAGTCACTCCAGAGGTAGGTGTGCTTCCAACCAGTGTAAAGTCATACGGTGCTATCAAGTCTCCAGGGGCGATGGTCACGGTGTTGGACTGCGTGTGGTTGATTATCGTCTTCCCAGCGGCATTAACCGCAGACACTACAAAGCCGGAGTACGTCCCAGCCTTCGCAGGGTTCTTTGCCTTTCTAATAGTGATAGAAACGATTGTGTTGGCGGGGAGCGCTGCAAAGCCTGTGAGTCGGGCCGAGGCGCCAACAATGGTGCAAGTGGCTCCTGCGAGAGTAGTTGAGCAGGAAGCCGCAGGACTGCGGAGGGAGAGCTGCGGGTAGGTGCTGGGCAGCGTTACAAATAGAGAGGAACCCGCAGGCACTCGAGGCACAGTGCTAAAAGACAGCCCAAAGGTCAAATTGATAGCGCTCGCCTTTGAGCCTTGAGAAGTGAAGGTGAAGCTAGTGACTTGTCCAGCTGTTATCCTCAAGTCCTGCCAAAAGCCATTGCTAGCTCCCACCGAAAAGGCCTCCACAGTGTTGCCATCGATATTGCTTCCATACGAAATCGAACAGTCTTTGCCGTTTCCACAGGTATCCAAATAAGCAGGGTTGAGGAAGTTGTTGATTTCCAGGTAGCAGTCTGTATTGAGCGGAACAGTGGTTTTGGCGGGGAGCTGGGCCGTAATTATTCGTGCATCAACGAATATAGTGACAATTAGGCCTGTGATTAGGGAGGTTCGGCTGGGGAAGTTCTTGAGGTTGATGTTGACGTTGCTGGGGATGTTGAGCCAAGTGCCTTGGAAGGTTATGCTGAATTTGTCGCTATTATCCCCAAACATCGCCTGGCTTTTCAGATAAATCGGCAGTCTGAGTGTCCCCAGACCGTCAATATAGGGATTCGTGAGAGATGCAACATTGAGGACTGACTGAAGTCGCCGACTCGGGACAAAGGTGACGCAGTGGTCCCCAGCAGGCACCATAGTGACATTATCCACACACTTCATACACACAGCAGTTTTCCGCCCAGCCACCTCATGTTCCTCACAGATCTCGCAGTCGCTTTGACAGGCGAGACACTGTCCATTATCTGGGTAGATAGGACAGGAGCAAGTGCCCTTGTCTAGGAGGAAGTTGGCAGCACATGTGATACACTCACTGGTGATAGTGCAGGAGAGAGAGCCGGTGAAAGTCGAGCAGGACAGGACAGGACTGCAGGAAGAACAGCCAGTTCCGCAACTCACACATTCTCGTCCGTTGCTGTAACTCCCACTTCCGCACCTCAAGGTCGGAGCACAAGAAAGTGTATCGGAAACAGGGGAGAAAGCGCTTGGGTACTGACACTCAATGCATGCGTTTGCTGTGCAATATAGGCAGAAATTTCCACACTCTGGGACAGGCTCACAGGAATCACCTGCTGGGATGAAGTTGAAGTAGTTGTTACACAATGTGCATGTGGTTTGGGATATAGGGCTGATTTGCTGCACTGTGCAGGAGGCGCATGACGGGTCACATGGCGCACAGCCTCCTTCGAAGAAGCCTGTGCCGCGGTTGCAGACACATTCGCTACCAGCGTTTTGGAAGTTTTCACCTACACAAGAGTCGCAGGTAGTGACCACTGTGCATACCAGCTTATAATCAGTATCGATTAGACAGCTCGCTACTGCCTCACAATCAGCGCAATTGGCTCCACAGGCCACACAGTTCTTTCCGTCATAGTAAGTTCCCATAGGACAAGTGACTACTGGGGCGCAGTCATTGCTTTTCGAAGAAGGCTCGTAGATGGAGGGCAGCATACATTCATCACATTGACTGGCAGAGCAGCGCAGGCAGCTAGAACCGCAGGCCATACATCCAGAGGAAGTAACTGGGTAGTAGCCCAGATCACAAGGCTTCTTTACGCAGGAATTGTCCCCAGACTTGGGCATATCTTCATAGACGTTGTAGCAGGTGATGCACTCAGTGTCGGAGTAGCACTCCTCGCAGCCTGAGCCGCAAGCTACGCATATGCCTGCATTATTCCACAGTCCCGGGGTCTCGCAGGGCCATTTGTCCATGCAGGCCTGACTACAAGTCGCGGGCAGCAGCTGCACACTTGGGATAGTTTGGTAGTAAATCCCTGTGTACGTGTCATCAAACCGAGTCTTCACGACTGCCATGGACACTGTGGGCTTTTCATTGACAAACCAAGGGTTGATAATGCGCTCGAGACGGAATTCCACATAAGTACCCGCGGAAATCGCTTCGAAGTTAGTGATGTTGACAGTTGCATTGTAAGGAGTCGTGTAAGTGTTGTCGCCGGGAATAAAAGTGCAGTTGAGGTGCTGAATTGGCTGCATTCCCTGCTGTGCTGCACATGGAATGCGGTCTCCGTACTCATATCCATTGCCTAAGTCCGTCTCGAAGCTTTCGTAAGTCTCGAAGAACAGCTGTATGTAGGCTTTCTCCTGAGCGTTCATGTTCACGAAGGAGTCATAGCCTTTGGGAATGGCCACATTGGGCTTAAAGCCCACCACTAGGAACACTTCTTCACGCATATCCGTGGTACTCACTGATAAGGCTAGATTGGGCACGTCGGAAGGATGTAGGTAAAACTCTGCATCGAAGGTTTCCAGCAACACTAAGTCTCCGTTTATGAAATCGTTATAGGTGTCAATGTTGATGTCGTAGTGACCCACCTCTGCATAAGGCGTGAGACCCACTTCCTGTTCTGTGGCGCTGTCTACTGCACTGAGTACTAGCAAGAAACAAGTATTGAAGTCGATTCCAGTCCAGCTGATCCAGTTGTATCCGCTGATAACTTCCCCACTCACTGCTTGGTAGACGCCCGCAGGGCCTGACCCAAGCACCATAGACAGGACTCCACTGTTTGAGTTCCAATTACAGCTCTGCACGAGGGCGGAGTGGTCCACAGGTCTGGTCCACAGTGGCTGGTTGTCCTCATATAGGTTCTCTGTGAACAAAGTGCAGAGAGGAGCTGCTCCTGCAGGGAGAGTGAAGTCCTGCAGGTCGATATTGATACGTGCAGTTCCCAAGTTATTCAGGACTTTGCTTGGAACTATGCGAATAAGCAGGTTGCCGCTCTCACCAGCTCTCAAGTAGCGGTCATACACCACCTTAGTAGGCCAGTACAGGCCGAGACTACTCATGAAATCCCATGTGGTAATTGTCTGTGACGCTCCACTAATAGTCTCAATGCGCATATCTGTCCCACTAGTGGACGCGTACAAGTCCACCGAGAAGTCTCCAGTAGATCCTACACTGGTCGTTGGAGTCATCAGTCCAACACTGACTACAATGTTGTCTGCCGGGTTAGAGTCCACCAGGTTGTTGATTACCAGGGAATACGCTGTGCTTCCACCGCCCAATACAGTACAAGCAGAGGCTGTGACTCCGCTGATAATGCGGCAGCTTTGATCCAGCCACTGGAAAGCAGCACTGGGGAAAGATATCACAACTCGTTGCAAGCGGGTAGAGCGAGCTTGGGGAGCGATAGTGAAAGTGTACACATTGTAGGTGTTTCGGTTGTTCTTGGTGCTGCGAGAGAGGGTGAAGCTGCCTGTGTGGGGGGTCAGGGTGGCTGGCTTGGCTGTGAAGGTATCTGTCCATTCTGTACTTCCGGAGTACACGTAGGCTTTCACCTGGTATCCCGCTAGTAAAGCGTATTCTTGACTTCTCATCTGAGCTGTGACAGTCTGAGCGGTTGCCAGGGTCACAGACGTGATCCCTGTGACTCTCGCAATGAGCCACTTGATACTGTTGAGACACCAGAACTCACAGGTTCCCAGAGTGGAACAAGCAGGAGTGACTGAGTACTTGAAAATGAAGTTGGAGTCGAACTCAAGCACAATAGACCCACTATTCGCACTTAGCACAGTGCTACTTCCGTCTAAGAAGGCAAATGCCAGTAGAGAATTATCAGAAGCTGCTTTCGCTTCAGTCGTAAAGGTACCGATTTTGGCATTTGGAGTAGTGCTGAGCCAACGGAAACTGCCACTGGGATAGCGAAGTTGAGTGGTTTCGCTGATAACGGCAGCATCAAGGAAGCGAGAAGTCAGTGTGTAGATATGGAAGCGGGTATTGTATGCTTCACTGAAAATCGGCTCTGTAGCAGCTAGAGGAGTCCTAATTTTGGCCAAAACCAGGTGATAAGAAGCGCCGCTGTTGAGTGCTCCGAAGCCCGTAATCTTGATAAGTGCCTCGGAAGTGGCTGAAACTGTTCCTGCAGCAATGCTCGTGCAGGATAAATTGCCCATGTAGCCACCTACTGGTATGCACGTTAGGCTGCTGTCTGCCACTGCAGATGGATACACATTCAGCAGTTCATTATTCGTGGGGAAGCCCATGACCACAGCCCCGCCAGCAGGTATTCCCCGTCCAGCGCCCAGAGTGAAGGACAGTTCCAGGTAAGTTTGGGAGTTCACTGTGAGAGTGCCAAATCTAGGCGTGACCGAGGCAAAGTCCAGTCCACAAACGTCCTGAGTAATTTTCTGTGCTTCTTGCAGACTGCTGTCTGGCCTGTAGACTGCCACTTGCATCACATGCTTGCCAAGTAGGTCCAGAATAGCAGAGGAAATGGGCTGGATGAAGCCGTCAGTTCTAAGTCTGCCTGAGTCTCGGATGGTCAGAGCTAGTTTGTAGGTGATTCCTGAAATGAGGGGCAGCTGTTCTGGCACTGTCGCAGTGACTACCTGATTAGCATAGGTGCAGCCGCCTTCGCTTACTACATTGTTTGCTTTGCTGCTAAATACACACTCCACTACCCCGGTGTTAGGGAAGGCCACACGGTCATACAGCATGACCTTGACTTGGGACCGGTAGGCATAGTCCGAGGCCGGATTGATGCGGAAAATTAAGGCAGAGTAGTCTCCAAGACAGGCAGCAAACCGAGCCTGCCACCAAGTAGACCTAGAAACATTCAAGAGCGCAGGAACTGAAGCAACTGTTTTTTGACTGAGAGCCAAGGCTAGCGACTCTATGAGAGTGGACGTCGATGTGCCTTCCGCAGTGTGACTGGTCAGTCCAAATGTCTGCACATTGAAGCTCAGGTCTGCATTGGTCGATGCAGCGCTGATAGTGAGTGCCAACTTGACGAGAATGGCAGGACTGCTCGGATTTAGTTTGTTGTAAGATTTGATGGAGAATGCATTACCGTCCCAAAGGCAGCTGTACGGCCCTGTGAGTCCGCCTTCCACCACACAGTTAGGGTTAAATCCTGTGAAGATGGAGGATGGCTTGATGCGGATTTCCCCGCCGACAATCAGCACTTTCCCTGTGTTGAACCTTAGCACATAGCGCATTTCTCGAGAAGCCAAAGGCCCTGCAGTGCTGAGTCCATAGTACAGACCTGCATAGCCACTCGGTAGAGCTGTGGCTGCGAGTGTTAGAGGTGTATAGGTGTTGGCCTCCACTGTCACTCCTGTAGCGAACAAATAGCTTCCCCAAGTCTGAGTCCAGACATAGGCGGGCACAGGGAAGGAGTTGACCACTACGCTGGTAGAAATGCTGGCTCCGGCCTTCACTATCAGGACTCGGTTGATTGGCATGTTGTAGATTATGTGAGGGGAGTCAATTGTGACTCCTGTCAAAGTAGGGACGTTTTCAGCCAGCTGGAAGACTATTAGGCCTCGATTGGAGTTCGTAGGGCGAGTTCCCGCCGTGCCCACGTTAAAGGTGAGAGATGTGACGGACTGCACTGAGCTGTCTTTGAGACTAGCAATGTTGGCTGCAGAAGTAACAGTGCCGGCAGTCATGTAGAGGTAGTTGAACTCCAAATAGCTGGGCAGCAGCCACATCGCTGTTTCCGGGTCGTAAGTCCTCACGAACACTCGCAGGTTTACTATCATGTTGAAATCTGCCTTGTGGTAGATTGGGCCAAGTAGGAAAGAGGCTTCGTTGGTGTTCAGTGTGTTAAATCCGTGCACCACCAGCTCCATATAGTTCTTATCAGCGGGCAGTCCTCCGCGCATGTGACATTTCACCTGTCCCAGACCTGTCAGAGCTGCACAGTCCGTCACTCCGTGGTTCTGTGAGACCAAAGTGCTCCCCAGTGTTTCTCCAAAGACACTCCTTAGGAAGCGAATGCGGATTTCCGACTTGCCTCCGTTCTGCAACCCAGCAGCCACAGGGTTGACAGAGGCTAGGGTGAAGAGCAGTGCGGAGGGAGTCGACACAGCATTGGAGTAGGACACGACGATGCCCTTGGAAGTCATCGCAGGCGCTAGGTAAATAGTGTCTTCGCCGTAGTTAGTGGGTACTGCGCCTCTGCTTTTGGCTGTGGCTGTGACTAGATAGCGAGCTGATGGCATAGCGCTATAGGCCGCATATAAGAATCCTTCCTTCCCTGCGGTCTGCATGGTCGTTGTCGCCATGATCGTCCACTGATTACTCGGCAAGACATCCACTGGAGCAGTGACATCCAACTGGTCACTAGTGCTGCCCACAGTCCAGCTGCAGGGAGACAGCAGCACAGTGCTGCCGTTGCTCCAATTGCACACCAGTCTGCCCACTCCCAAGTTCAGAGACACAAGTCCTGCCTTAAGCACGAAGCTGACGACACCTACGCCGCGGAATAGCGTCGCTGTAGGAGTGATTTTGAAGGTCAGAGGACCGTATGACCCAGCCCGTGCCAGGTTGCGAGAGTTGGTAAGTAGACTTTGAACGAAAGGAGACACAGCAGCAGCTTGACCAGCAGTCAGAGTGATGCTAGTGGTGCCCTGGCCGTTGTACCGCATGAAGTTGGGGGAGTCTATGTAGGACCTGGCAGTGAGGGTGAAAGCCCCAATTGTAGTGGCAGATGCGCGCACCAGCACCGAAACTTCCTTGCCAGAAGGGTACACAGCCGAGTTGAAGGGAATACTGACCTGAGAGGACGTAGCCGAGCAGTCCATTTCTCCGCGCAAGTCCCCAGCATGTATAGAAGCGAAGGAACAATAACTCAGCACAGTGATTTCTGCAGGGAAAACCACCGTAAAGCCCACAGGGTAACTGGGTGTTTGTGCTAAACTCACAGTTAGCATGTAGTCCTGGTACATGTTTGCATAGAAAGCACCTCCACGAGCCACAGTGGCCTTCAGCACTACAGGGAAAGGAGTGTAGTTAGTGCCTGAGTATGCGTAGTTGCTGTGCCACACTCCGAGGTTGGAGAAGCCCCGCATAGTCAGCTGCGGGTTCGGCACCACGTACTTGGGATTCGTGAGTCCTTGAAGGTAGACACTGACAGTGCCCCCCACTGAAGTCGAGTACTTGCACAGAATCTGCCGCTTGGAAGTAATAACTGCCTCCGAGAGTAATGTCCTTGCTGGATTAGTAAGCACTGCTGGATTTGTCAGTACTGCGGTGGAAGCGGCAATATCGTGTGGGAAAGTCAGCACGAAGTAAGTCATCACTCCGAAGTTATTACCTAAAACCATTGTCGAAGTCACAGAGGTGGCTTCCAGGTGGAAATCTGACAGGACGACTGTATCCCCTGAGGTAGTGGAAAGGGTAGTTGGGGCGAGATAAGGCAGTACGTAGGATACTTCGTTGTAATACTCGAGTTTGGACGTGCCTATGTTGAGGAGTTGGAAGCCTATCCAGGCCGGCAGACCTGCAGTTGCAGGGTTGAGCAGTCCTGTGAAGTACACATTGAATACTGTATTCGGAGCAACGGTCGAAATGTCCAGTAAATCCACACGAACTACTCGGTTCATTGCAGGGCCGTAGCGAGAAATAGCGATATTGCAACTAGATGCTGTGCCTGTACTGGAGTAGCAGCCGAAGTCTGCTCCCCCGCTTAAGTCAGTAGCAAAGGCTGCTGAGCCACTGATAGTGGTGGGGAACACCAAAGAAACCTTGCCAACAGGCGCACTGGGCACTGCAAATCGCAGGTTGAGGACATTGTCTGCATATCCCGCATGCTGTGACCAGGCAGTCACTTGTAGAGTCGAAGGCACCGCCATTACATTCATCCTTTGCTCAGAGAAGTACGTAGCGTCCGGTAACTTGCACGTGACATCGTAATTACCAATAGAAGAGGCTGGGAAGACCAGGCCGTCCCCAGTGGTTTGAGTGCTATATCTGCGAGTATACAACTTCAGTCTCCACCTCGTACCCGCTGCTAGTGTCCTAGTGAGTGTCACAGTCCAGACAAAGCCATCCACTGCGCACATCACGTCGTGCTCTTCGAAGGGACTGCTGAGGGCTGTGAATTTGCACAGAGTGGGCGTGTTTGTGGGCAAAGGCGGGAAGTTGGTTAGAGTCACTGTCAACTTTTTGTCGGCTGCGAAGTCCGCTTTGCCTTGGAAAACTACGTGGAAAGCGTCAGTCTGGCCTGCTGTAACGGGCGGGTTTTTGAAGTAGCGTTGCCAAAGGATGTAGGCTTCTTCAGGGAAGGAGAAGGCGGTCTGAGCGACATAAGTAAAGAAGGCGTTGCGGGTGTATTGAGCCACAGTGTACTGCTTTGTGCCCACTTCATAGTAAGAGGTAATAGATAAAGCCTTAGAAGTGCTGCCAGAACCGCCCATTCGGACCCATCCCTTCACTGTGATTTCCGGCTGAACAGACCTGACCGTCACTCTGCACACCCAAGTCTTACCACTGCCTTCGCACACTCCAGTCGTGCTGCCGAGCGCAAAGTACGCCCTCGAACTCACATAGAGCAAATCACTGGGAAGCTGCACAGCGAAAGCCACTTTTCCATACACATTAGCGTCAGACTTGAACGTAATGCCCAGCAAGCCCGACACTCCCAACTGCTTTGTATCTGTCGGGAAAGTGTAGGTTACGCTTGAGAAGCTAGCAGGGGTCCAGAGAGAGGAGGGGGCTTGTAGCGTGAATCTCTGTACATGCAACTCGTAGCCGTTTTTCCCTGTGCTGATTGTCAGTTCGGAGTCTTCCTGGGAGGGAGAAATGTGGCGGACGTTGCGGAGGCCGTTGATTTTGAGCTGCAGAGTGCCGCGGATTGTGCGATAGTCTGGGACGATCAGTAGTTGGCCTCCTGGTATGACGCAGAGTAGGCCAGAGGGATTGGCCAGAGTAGTAGCGTCACTGACATGGTCGATATAGGCCGCAGGGAGTGTCAAAAGCGCTAGGTCGAACCCATTGGAAAAGACGGAAAACTCGTAATTGGTCAAGGCATCCACTATCTTGGAGCTTGGAGTCGACCAGGGGCGAGTTTCTGTAGTGGGCTCAAAGCTGCGCTTCAGAATTGGGTTCCTCAGGCGACTGTAGTCCTGCACTATCCAACGGTCTGCATAGTCAGTGGCGTGACTAGTCACCACTCGTGTAAACACTATGATGTCTCCCAGACTCGTGGGTGTCTTCAGACTTCCCAGAGCCACACTCACAGTATTTCCCGAGGCCACAGCTCCCAAAGAGCGCACAATTATTGTAGTAGGACAGCTGTCTGCTGCGAAGCGGTTGGTGTTCTGTCCCCGTTGCAGGAAGCAGACAGCGTTGTTTTGGCGAGTGCTTCCATTGTACACTGCGCAGTTCACAGTGGTGAGGTCTGGACTACTGTCGGACTGGAGGGCGACTGGGTACTGCACAGATTCGAACTCATCCAGAGGGTCGAATTGAATGACGACTTCGTAGTTGCCGGAGGAAGCAGTGGCCGCGTTGAATTGTATTAAGTAAGGAGTCGTAGCGCCCTGCGTACTGAGAACTCGAGCTTTCAGCCAATTGAATGGCACTCCTCCCGCAGATCTAATGCCTGTGACCGAATAGACGCCTCCAGCAGCTAGAGCCACGCCTGCATAGTTCATCATCACTGTGAAATTCGGTATTTCGCCTTGTTCAAAGGACAGTCCGTCAGTTGCATAGTTGCCTCCACTGATGACCAGGTCATACTCCGTGTCTGCATTTAGTCCTGTGTTATAGGGCGAGTAGATATCCAGTGTAGGACCACCCCCAGAAATAGCAGGAGTCGTGTATCTCACGTAGTTGCTGAGGTGCTTTGCCCCTGACCTTTCCGCGAAGTAGGCGGTGTACTGTTCATTGATAGTACTAGTCAGTAGGGAGGACTCGGAGTCGAAGGTAAAGCGGAGGTAGTCACTGCTGGCTGCCAGGGCGGTGGGCGTCACGAAGCGGAAGGTATACACCACCCAAGAGGACGGAGAAGGGTCACTGTGCTCTTGGTACATTATGGGTTTGTCCAGGTAGAAGCGGCCATAGTTGAGGTAGTTCACAGAGCTATCAACAGCATAGGTGGACAAATAAGAACTGTACAGCGGAATTATTCCATTCAAAGTCTGCACCTTGAAGGAAGTATTGATGTTCTCAGAGTAGAAGTTGGAAATAGACACCGAGGCAGCACTAGTGAGAGCTTCAAAGCCTGTAGTGATGTGCGCAGTATTGGCCACATTGCGCCTGCCTGGTGCAATGGAGATCACAGTGTCTGAGTCTCTTTTCCAGAAGACTGGCACTTCCACACTATTGATGCGCACTACAGTCCTCACACCCGACATAATCGTGCTGCTGCCCTGCAGACTATTGAGGCGGATAGTCCAGCCAGCGGGAGATATGGGCACAGAGAAGCTGAGAGTCCACCAGTCTTCGCTGTCATATATGCGAGGCGTGGAGTTGCAGACATCCCGGGTCGTGAGTGTGGGCGGAGAGGAGCCATCGAGCAAACGGGAAGTGAGTTTCTGAGGGGAGCAGGTAGCAAGCTGGCTCCAGATCGTTACTTTCGCCTCAGTGGCGAGGTTGAGGACATTTTGGAGGGAAATCGAGTCGCTGGGAGAGTCCAGGAAGCCGTAGATGCAGGGACAGGGCGCAGGTCCATTCACCGAAGTCGCATGTTCCAGATGTGCTAGAGCCACATTGACTCCTAAAGGCAGCTGCAGCAGGAAACTGTGTGCGAAGGGCTTCATTTCGCTCTTGAACTCCACAGTTGGAAGACGAGAGTCTCTATCCGAGTACTGCACTGCAGAGAGAGTCTGCGTGACTGAGCACTGTGCAGAGGTCAAGGCAATGCGCTGCTGGTCTGTAGCGATGTATGTGAGACACCCTTGAGTCCAGCGCTCCAGTGTAGCTGTTACTTCGAGGTAAGAGCCTGATTGAGGCATGTGTAACATTGGCAGAGCTAAGTTCAGGCTGGAACCTGCCATGATAAGACCGCAGTGGATTTGTTGAGAGCCTTGCAGCCAACACTCATTGAGTAGACCTCTAGTAGTGCTGGTTAGAGGCACTGAATCGCTGACCTGAGCCTCGAGACCTAGGTCGCTGTCCAAAGTTCCGTCTGAAGCGAAGGAAAAGACCAGGACATCTCCGATTTCCAGTGTCCAGGGCAGTTCGAGCGTCAGGAAAGTGCGAGTACCGTGACTAGGATTGGCCAAAGAAGCACTCAAGCCGGGACTTCTCCTGGCTGTAGCTGTCTCTTTGAGCGGGCTATAGGTCAGCAAGCTGCTTGTCGCAGCTGCTATTCCCGATAGACAACGAGCATTAGTGCAAATCCGCACCGTATAAGAAAGCTGCGCAGTTGCCACTCGCACCCTGAGCTGCAGAGGTGAGTTTCTGGGCAGCTCTCCCTCCTTGAACCACAGCAAGAAGCCAGTGGCCGTGGCTTTCCAGCGCAGTTGCGAAGTCAGACTCTGCGGCACTCGAACAGGCAGCAGTGCAGTTGGGTCGAAGCTAGTGAACTCCTGAGAGTGAAAGTCCACACGAATGAGCCATTTGGACTGCAGGTCGAAAGAGGCGGAAAGCTGTAGTTCTGCAGTTGTCAGGACCCCGGGGACTGGGGAGGAGCTGGAGTGCACACTTAAAGAAGTGACAATGTCCCAAGCTTCTGCCTCTGTTCGTCTGAGAGGGAAACATGGTGATCCCGCAGGGACGGTCATAGGACTGGTGCTAGACAACACATAGTACCGAGAATGCACAAGAGTAGAAATCGGACCCACCAACACGCCAAATGCAGTGCTTTGTGACCATCCGCAGGCTCCAGGGATAGTGGAATAACTACCAGGAGAGCTGAGCAGGATGACCGAGCCACAGTTGACCACCACTCCAGTTCCAGTACCGATATTTGCGAATGTCAGTTGAGACGCGTTTTCATACGTATAGATGATAGAGTACACTGCAGAGGTGAAACCGCCCCAGTTCACTCCGAAGTTCGTGTTTCCGGGGCGAGTGGCAGTCGGGGCAGTAGAGGCGAAGGCGGGATTCTGAGGCGCGAAGAGCATTTCCACAGTCCTTTCCCGGGAAATATAGTTGGTACTCACGTCCTCCAGAGCCACGCGAATGTGCACAATCGCCGCTTCTGTGAGTACCGGATTCTTGATGTCTGCCAGGTAAAAGTCCACAGGGTTCGCGCTGACATATCCTTCGATTACCACAGTTACTGGGATGTTCCTTGCTCCATAGCCGTCATAGATTTTGCAAGTATAGCCGTCTACCCAGCCGCTCAGCGACCCGCAAGGCAGTGCCTGTCCGCCTCCATAGGTCTGTTTATCTGCGAAAAGTGTCTGCTTCCGGTCGAGCGTTTTGGTGGGGAACTCGACTATCACGCGTGCCTTCGTGCCATATTTAACTTCAAACAGCGTGCCCAGGTCAGCCACTATGTGGAACATGTTATACACTCCAGCAGTTTCATGCACAGGAGTCACTGTCACTCGCTTCAGCGGGCCGCTGACCAGGTTGAAGTAGTAAATGCCCAAGTCTCGTTGCTGGTTATTGATGTAGGAAATGAACTGAAGGGTTTCTACGCCACTTGGGTTTTCCACTGCTAAAGGATTTGGGTTGGAACGCATAAGGCCGTTCCTGCCATTGGGTGCTCCGTTGCTAGTCACAATGACATGGTAGAGAGTGTCCACACTCAAAGTCTCTTGAGGGTGTACGCGCACTGAGCCGTTGGTGCTGAGCTGGCAGATGTTGCGGACGTACGCAGACTCCGAACTGATGAGGCAGACAATTGTGCTGGTGCCTGGAAGGTAGAAGGAGAAGGAAGCCACTAAGTCAAAGTAGTTGTACTGGTCTGGGGAAAGGGCGGATCGGGGATTCACATAGAAGTTGATATCCACAGGGTCGAAAATAGAGGGAGTGAACCTTGCAGGCTCTACCTTTTTCATATAGAACTCAGGGACGGAGAAGGCGCTGTTGTCGAGCGTTATTAGATTGGTTTCAGCCCCAGCCGCTCCGGAATACTCAATAAACTGCCTTGCGTTTTGATCGTTGAATACCTCCACTCTCGCCTTCAACGGGTTATTGAACTTCGCTCTGCCTATCACTTTAATAACCGTGTCCACGACCTGGTCCGACCCAAAGCCTGAAAGTGTGTAGTAGTTGTTAGAGAAGTCACACTGCTGGGCAGTCAGTGCACTGGAGGAAGACGCATAGGAAGTCAAGCAGACAGTCTGTTCGAACACTGGACCACTCACATAGAAGCGGATCAGTCCTGCAGCCGGCATTTTGCGTGCAAGTGTGTAGGCCAGGGAGAAGTCGGCATACTGGTTTGTGCGTGCAGTGCTGGCTGAGGAGGCGGAGTACTGATTAGCGGCGCTGACTGGGTTCCCGAGTAGGAAGGAACCACCGGTGATGCCTGCTGAGTCCGCCTGGCAGCTGTAAAGGTTGTTCGAGTAAGAGGTAATGGTCAGGGAAAGGCCTGCTGGCACATAAGGCAGATTGCCGCTTGCGAAGGTCAGTATCACTGGTCCTGCGCCTGTGACGTAGAGCTGAGAGTTGAAGCGGTGGAAGTCACCCTTATTAGCAGTGTCTGCAGCGTCTATTGGGAATGGGAAACTGATGATGCTTACAGCGCTCGAAGCGGGCAACGGAATCGTCAAAGTGGCAGTTTTGGAATAAGCGCTGCCACTGAATGTAGGTGCATCGAGGGTTGCACAGGTAGAAACAGTGGTCACAGGCATAAAGAGACTCAGTCGTGTCTTTGCATCCAGGTAATTGCCGCTGTTGTCCAAAGACATGACCGTCAGGTCAAGGTTGGAAACTCCTGGACCGGGATTGACGATGTTGTCGAGGAGCACAGTGAAAACAGTCTGTGCGACTAGTGCATTGGGCAGCGAGGTCATTTCGATATAAGCAGGAGTCCTAGGCGAAGGCTGTCCCCACACTAAAGTACAGGTCGGCTGAGTCGTAGCCCCCTTCAGTAAGCAGCTCACAGCAGTGTTAGTAGGTACTTGCAGGCCTAAGTCCATATCGAACAGAGAGTTGTACCAAGAGTCTGTCACAGGGAAGTAGAAGCGGATTTTGCCGTTTGCCGGTATTGTCACGCTGGGCTTGATATCGAATTGGTAGAAAGTGGGCTTGGCAGCGGTGACGTGTCCAGGCGTGATAATGAGCTGGTCGAAGCGACTGCTAGGCCAGACACTCAGCACCTCAGTCAAAGTTTTGGTCAGTGCTGCTCCATCGCTATAGGCGCGAATAGTGACACTGTAGTCCTTGGCTAGACTGGGGTATGTGAAGCCCTGTGTCAGTATATCAGCATTCACTGAAGTGATGGAGAGAGTGGTCATATCCGCTGATATGTCACTGGAAGCCGGGGCAACAGCTGTGATTGTCAGTGTCTCTCCGATTCCAATTCCACTTATTGAATATCCACAGCTTTGGCCGATTAGTGCAGTGCCTTCCCTGCCAAATACGCACCGTAGTTCCGCATTCGCAGCCACCTTGAAGCTAGTGGAAATGTCGATTTGCACTTTGCCCAGGCCTGCCTTGAGCACTACACTGCTGATATTGATCTGGATACTGCCTGTATGTCCTGCTCTGATGTGGTTGCGGTAGCCTGTCTGTGTGGGCACTTCGTAGTAAGGTGGTACTACCTGGTCTCCAAGGGAAATTGTAATGGGGTCTTGCGGCTGTTCCAGCCAGGCCTCTGCTTCACTGGCATCGTACTTAGTTTTGAAGTACACTTGGCAGGAAGAGTCAATCTTCACCTTCGCTATAAAACTCAGAACCGCCTTGGAAGGTTGGGCGGAGTTGAAGACAATGCTGGCTTGCGAGCCACTCAGAGAGCAGGTGTAGGCCCCAACCACCCCGCTGTCTTGATCTACGTCTTTATAGCAGCGACTTTCAGCGAAAGTGCAGTCATTTGTCATGGTGATGTATAGTCCTCCGCCAGCTGGGATAGGGGTGTCCGGGACATAGCTAAACAGCCTGTCTTTCTTTTCGTTCAGAGCGAATTGCCAATTGTCGTCCAATGCATTTATAAAGCCATGCCCTGTGAGTCGAGGGAAGAACAGATCAGGCCTGGTAGCAAGGGACTTGAAAGTCGCCACCACCGTCTGACGCTGAATATGCAGGCCGGAATAGACATATCCAGCGAGAGGACTGTAGTTAGGAGTAGTGAAATCGTCCAAAGTGACCAAGACATTCGAAGTAGAGGCAGCCATGGTCAATATCATCGTGCGAGATGTTGGGTAGTAAACACCAGAGGTAGCGCCTGAGCGGATCACAAGTGAGGAATCGGTGAGTTTGAGGCGAGAGTCGAAGACGAGGTAAATGAGATCTCCCTCAAGAATGGGAGTGCGCACAGGAAGCACGATTTCGAAGGTGTAGAGAGCAATGGTGCTGTCTGGGTAGTCCCCCTGGGAAATGGTCATAGGGGAGTTAGTGAGGGTTTCTGCGGAGTTGCGGAGCGCTACGAAGTTGAATAGGTTGTCTATGAGTCTCTGCGCCACTACCGTCCCGGGCCAGCCAGCAGACACATCCAGTGCCAAAGCCTTCAGCCACACGAATTCCGCTGGCAGTGTGCCGGGATTCGTCACGTCGTCGAAGTGAATCTCGATATTGTCAGTCCCTGCAGCAATTGTATCGAAGCCTGTCACTATCAGTCTCGCATTGCGGCTCAGGTAGGTGTTTCTTTGCTGCACATAGCAGGAAATGGTGTTTTCCGTGGCTGCTGTGAGGCCGAAGACCTTGCAAGAGGCAGTCGCACGTTGCTTGGAATAGCCGAGCAGGCCGTCAAACAGACTAGGGAATTCGAAGGCGAGCCGGCCTCCATTGGCAAAGCTTTTGATCTCAATGGCGGTCTGCAGTTTGAAGATAAAGCGGTTGCGGAAGCCTGGGTTCAGGTGGTCACAGGTGACGGTGAACTTGGGGAAGACCTCAGGAGACACTTGCACATACACTCGTTCCCGCAGGTTCGAAGTAGTCCCGTCGGTGTTGCTAATTTGCACGTCCAACGCGTATTCTCCCGCGACCGCCCAGTACAGTCCATCCTTCAAGTCTCCATTCACTGTAGTGAGTTGCAGGGAATAGGTCCCGACATCTAGGTTTCCTGTCATTGGAGCAGGCACCGTAAATACACTATTCGTCACGGAGCAGAAGTGAGATAACCGCTCCGCACTGGCTGCATTCTTCCAAACACATCGCAGTTCTCCATTGCTCGGCAAGCCCACTGCAGGACTGGCTGTAATTATTACTTTCCCGGTATTCGCAGTGAGTACCCAAGGCAGGGTAATGGTGAGGAACAGTGGGGCAGTATTGGAGTGTCCGGGCGAGGCCACCGTTTCAGTCCTAGAGTCGACGTACTGCACGCCTGCAGCGAAGGACATAGGCGGGGCGGGGATGCACGTAGTGGTGATGCCGGCCAGGTCGGGCCACGCGGAGTCGATGGGGTGCGAAGTGTCCTGGGTGTAGTAGGAGTCGAACTTGAAGGGCTGGTAAGTGCCGTGGAAGGGGTTCGTAGCGTCCAAACACACCTCTAAAGAGCTGCCAGCGGCGATAATTCCCGGGAAACTGTAAACTCTCAGAGTGATACCGTCGGAACTCAGGACACAAGCGACGTTAGGAGCCTGGTTTTGCCCTGCAGCTCCAACAGTGCACAGCCCCGGCATCAGTAACCCACTAAAAACAGCCGGGAAGGTGACAACCACCTGCCCAGACTTCGGAATGAGTGTGGAAGTCTTCACCTGGAAGCAGTAACTTTCCACCATGTGCTCGACCTTATTGAGTGCCTCGAAGTTATTGGACTGGTACAGTTCCGGCAAAGGCAGTAGAGAGGCGGAAGGGAAGTCGATGGTCATTTCCACACTTGTCTTGCGGTCGATTAGGTAGTACATCACGAAGGAAATGGCGTAGCGGTAGCCGGGAGTGGTCACAGTGCCTAATTCGAGGGTGCCCCAGCCCTGGACTGGAGCGACGTTGAAGTTGATGAGGACCCAGCCGGCTGTCGGGAAGGAAAGGTGGTCTGGGTTGGTCATCATATACCAGCATTTCGTCACTTGGTCCTTTATTGAGAAATCCGCAGGCACTTTCACCAAAATGCTGTCTGCAGCTGTGAATCTACCCTCACGGTTATCCACGCGCAAGTAGACGTCTGTATCGGTGTAATAAGTGGTCTTGGCCAGGTAGTTGCCGGAGTCAGTGTCGGTGACGGTGGACAGGTCAGTGGTCATTGTAGTGTCGATGTAGGTCACTCGGGCGTAGTCAAGTGGGACGAAGTTGGGGTTTTTCAGGTCGGAAGTGTCGTAGATGTGGGAAGAAAGGGTGAAAACCAGGTCGTACATGGGAGCTGTTGGGTTCTTTAAGCCCGCTAGGGTGAATTCCACGTTGGTTCCTTGCGGAAGAGCCACTGAACTGGTGATTTTGACTCTAACCGGGTCGATTAAGGAGTGCAGCAGTTCACAGGTATACACAACAGAGTGGTGGGACGGACAGTCAATAGGACTGTGGTTAGGTAAGCCTGTGCCCAGGTCGAATTTCCACCCCATTCCATCCCCGCCATCCAAAGGAAACTCAACGAAAACGACCCCTCCAGCCGAGGCAGCGGGAATCGGAGTCTGCACAGTGAAGGAAAAGTGCAGGGCGGTGTACTGGCTTGCGGACTTACTGTAGGAGTCCACTGCTACATTGGTGAAGCGGACAGGTCGCACGTACACCCACACTTCGGACTGCTGTTGGGTGCCGTCGGTGAGGTCGAAACCTTGGTAGGAAGTAACGATTTGGAACTGGTAGTTGCCCACGGCTGGGGCTTGGAAGCCCTTTTCAGTATTGTCTGTTGCGTCTTCTGCTGAAATCGTCAGTTCATAGATTGTCCCAGCGCTCAAACTCATCCCCGCAGGCGTATACGCCAGAACATTTGTCCCTGCCAACTGACACTTCGAAGCCAACACCCCATTGAACCTGCACACCAAGTAGCTCCCCACTGCCTGTTTATAGGTATCCACCACTTGTTTGCTGGGGTTATAGGACTGCGGAACCCCATAAGTAGGCAGCGTCACAGTCACCAGTCCATACCTCGTACTCGACTGAGTCGCAGGGATCGTCACACTAGGTGTCAAACTGAAGGCCAGCACTCCGAACTCGCCAGCCCGCATTTCAATACGCGGGGACACGAAGGAGTCTACGGAGAGGGAAGCAGGGGGACCGACGTTGGACAGAGACAGGACGAAGCTGCCAGTGTCTATGAGCTGGTTGGTGTTGGAGGAGCCGGAGTTGGAGACGATTTGGATGGTGGCTTGGCCGGCGGCGGAGGGCTTTGCGGAGAGATGAACCACGAAGGAGCCCGGATTGAGTGGAGTTTGCCAGCCTGAGAGGACAAAGCGATGGTAGTTGTTGTCCACTGAGTAGACGTAGTCACTCTGCGGAGTGCACAGAGTCTCTGCAGGCAGGTTAAAGATGCGGTGGCAGTCACTTCCCAGAGCCGCAAAGGCCCCGACAGGAAACAGAATGGAGATGCTGCCGCCCACATCCACTTGATTCGCAGTGGTAAAAGCGACTCTATAGAGCGCCCACTGGTTGATAAACGACTGCGCAGTATCCAGCCACTGCTCACTTATCGCCACATTGGAAATCTGCCCTGTAGCGGCCTGCAGCGTGAGTGTGTTCCAATGCACCACTTTCCCATTGCGCACTGCCATGATGTCAATATCCGCCGAGCCTTGGAAGTACCGCTGGAAGGGCAGTCTCAGACAAGGGTTGATGAGTGTAGTGGTGGTCTGGCTAGGACGGTAGACAATGGCGTGCACTGGGAAGGAAGAGAGCTGTTCGTAGTCACTGGGCAGGCCTTGCACGAGGCCTGAACTGCAGGCAGTCACTGCATTGGAACTCTGCTGTTCCGGCCAGTCGAAGGAGGAATCGAAGGAGAAGTAGACACTATCGCCCGCCTCAAGTGGCCAGTCCACTATAAGATGGAAGCTAAGGTCCGTGCTTGTGGACTGCACCTCTGAAGTAGTGGGAGTCACTGCCGCGGTCACGAAGTCTCGCTGGACTGGGTCAGATACTACAGGAAAGACGGCGGTTTGGCTTTCAATGGCCTCACTGGAGGGAATTCTCGTCGTGACTGTTATCTTCGGAGTGCTTCCCTTAGTCCCCATGACTACATCCGGCAGCCAAATCGACCCCGAAGTACCCGCTTGAACCCCTCTGTCACTGGTCTTCAGGCGAATGTAGGAGTATTTGCCACCCGCCTGCACTTCGCAGTGGTCGAAACTGCCCCACGACTCTGAATATGAACAAGGGAAGTCCACATTCACAGCGTCGTTGGCCAGTCCGTACCCCAAGTCAGAAGCGAACGCACCAGTGTTGAAGCGGAACTCAAGGTCGTACCCTTGAGGCAGCGCAACACTCAGCCGGATCGTGGCCTTTACAAGGTTGCGAGTAGCTGCGGATTGGTGCAGGAGGGAGACTTGGAAGCTGCCTGGAGCTGTGACGCCTGTGGGGGAAGTGAAGGACTTGGGCGGGACGAGGAAGAAGATGTCACTTTCTTCTTTGAACAAACTGAGTGTGTCATCACTGAATGTCAAGTCATTAGGGGAGACTTTGGCTTTCTCTAGGTCCATTATGCGAGTGCGGACGGTGATGATTTGCTGGCCGAGACTCGTCACAGGGAACTGGAAGCCGTAGACAGTACTGGTAGGCTCGCCTATCACAGTCACAGTAATGGGCAGCGGGCACTCTCCCAGTTCCAGTTCCTCCGGAGTCTGCATAGTGATGGTGTGCGTGACTGGGTTCCAGTCGCACTGCACAGCTCTGTTTCTCTCCCTTCCGAACAGACAGGACAGACGGGCAGGAGTCAACTCGTTGTTATTGTTCCCTACATTGGGCGAGCTGAGCAGCACTGTGGAAGGCAGTTGGATTTGTATCTGTCCCACTGTCTTAATGGCTTTGTCCTCGTAGGTTATAGGGAGCAGATTCTTGCAGTTCACATACAACTCCAACGGTCCTGTTTCGCCCAGGACATGGTCTTCTCTCACCCTCAGCATATCCGCCTCTGCCGTATAAACCATTTCAGTAGGAGCATCAGCATACGTGAACTGACTCCAAGTTTTGACTCCAAAGTCAATGGCGTTGGTATTGGACAGTTGAGTCTGAATGCTGCAGTCTGAGGCCTGGACGGAGCTGGGGTTGCGTCCTCGCAGGAGAATGATGAAAGTAGTGCCCGCACTCACTGCCGTGAAGTCAGTGAAGTAGGCCACGTTCAGGTCTCGAGTCAGTTCGCAAGTGACAGTGCCGAGTTCATTCGTGCCCACCAGTCCCTTCGTGACCAAACAGCCATTGAGGCCTTGGAAACCGAGCGGCATCGCTATCTTGATCCAGCCGCCTGCAGGGATGGGGTTAGTCACAGTGGCTGTGAAGTTGTACCAAGCGAGTTGTTCTTGGACCAGGGGATTGCCGTTGAGTTGGATGTTGGTCACATCGCCAGGGTTGATGGTGATCGGGCCGAGGAGACGAGAGGCTTGGAGGACTTCGAAGAGACCGGAGCGCAGAGCTTCCACGTAGAAGTAGCCGGTATCGCCAGTGTAGGACGGGTTCTGTACGCCACTGACAGTGAGAGTGAGTTGAGTGCCTGCAGGTATTAGAGCTGCGATGGGACTCAGTCCGATGAGGAAACTGCCAGCTTCATAAGGTGCACAGGTGGACGCTGCTACCCCCGAGACAGTGCAGGCCAGAGACGCAGCCAGGCTGAAGCCACCAGGAAAGGTAACTCGGAACCAGGAGCCTACTGGTAGATCCCGCGCCAGCGTTAGCGTGAAGCTGAAGAGCTGCGACAGGTTGATCTGTGCCTTCGGGTCGACCAGGTTGGAAGCTGCGAAAGGCGTAGGCAGAGCCGCAACTACCAGCGAGCCATAGGTGGCTAAGGAGTCGATGGCGTAGGCGCCTGAGTAGGTGAAGGCCTGGAAGGAACTGGTTCGGCCGGAAACTTCGGGGTTCTTGATTTGCTCGATGGAGAGGAGGTAGGTGCCCGGCACTAGCACGCCACCCGGCAGTGGCCAGGTGACTTTGCGGTTGGCGCTATCGATGGCGCAGTCCACTGTAGACTTGACACTCTTGAAGGAGAGAGCGCACTGAGGCGTACCGACGACTCCGAGGTTGGTGGTGGTGTACTCCGCAGGAAAGACAAGGCTGATCTTGGCGTCGTTGGCAATGGCGGTGCCAACGGTGAGAGAGAAGAAGTACTTCCCTACGCACTGAGCGTTCGTGCACAAGGCCTCTATCCCTGCTTGCGGATCTGGAGTTATTTGGCCTCGGCAGAGCTCGAGGAGGAGGAGGACCAGCGGAACGACCGGAAAGCCCATTGCGCTATTATTACCATCAAAATGGCCCGAGCCCAGAGCCCGCCACCCGCCCCACTCCCTCGCCTGCTCTGCTTGCAGACACACTAGACCTGCTGGACTTAGAAGTAGACGCACTGGGGACTGTGTGCAGGGCTGCAGTGCTGCAGGGCTCAGTTGGACGGAATGGGACATGCCGAATTAATCCATTTCATTTGAATGCCGAGGGGAAAAACCTACATACGCAGACCAATAGAGAACAGTTTAGTCCTTTTCGGCCTAATCTGAAGCCTTTAGACCCAAAATATCTCTAAATCCTTCCTTTCCCCGAGTCTTTCGCATGTATATACGCCAAAAGCGGACTTTGTCTGCGGCCTTTCCTTGAGCCTTTCAATTTAGCGATTTCCTTGGGCCAACTCCGCTGCTTTGCACTGGTTTGCTCAAATAGTGACTTGGGGCTATTTACTTCCTGTGGGAAACGATAAAGCGTCGTTTCTTGTAAGTGAAATATAAAAATTCACTTCTAACAGAGTATTAAAAAAGCGAAAATAGCCTAAAAGCCTGGATATCGTGTAAAAACAGCCTTGCGAGGGATGGTCCAAACTCAATAGCCGGAAGCTAAGGAGTCATTTCCATTCCGAAGCAAATTCGCTTCTAGCAAGGAGAAATGATAAGAGATGTATGGTATTTTGCACTGTTAAAGTTGGAAATCTCTATCACCGGGCTAAAAACACCTGAATAAGTCAACATAATAGAGTTGGAATTACCTCGTTTTGCTACATTAATGGCCGAATCTTTCTTTAACCCATAGGCATGTGGTAACAGCCATGTTACTATAACTACAAGTCATTGAATTGGCTGTCCAGAAATGGCTGCAAGCGAGTGAGCGACAGCCGCACATTGGCAGGACTGCTGACCCTGGTGTTGATTTGGCGCCAAAGGTCTCTTTGTCGCTGGGTGTGGAAGTTTACGACTGTTTTGGTATGTTTGCGTCGCCCTCCGAGTGTCTTTTCAGGCTGCAACTTGGCCACCATTACATCACTCCACGTCCTTTGAGCCTGCCGCGCAAGCGGACTAGTAGCCAGAGTAGGGGAAAAGTCTAAGGACACGACCTGTCTATGGAGCGGCATTTCAGGCACATAAGTCTGCGGGAAGGATATCCTGGGCTTGACTAGATTAACACTGTGTTGGATGAGTCGAGCCTTTAGGGCGCTTGAGTGCTTTGCGTTGGCTTCGTGAAAGGACTTGAGGTGACTGTCAGGACTCAGTCTTTCCTTTCTTGCCAGTTCTGAGGCCAGGCGAAGTCGTCCGGAGCGGTAAGACTCTTTGACTTTGACTAAGGCGCGAAAGGCAGTTGCGAATCTGTCATCAGCCAATAAGTCTTCAAAGTCCTCCCTCGATATCGCAAGCAGACAAGCCTGTGTGGAGTTGCAGTGACAACTGTACCTGTGCTTCGCCTGCGTCAGCACTTCGCAAGCCCCCAGCAACTCCCCTTCCCGCTCCAGCATCAACTCCACCTCACAGTGAATCCTCTCGTCATAGGGAAAGCGCTCCCGCTTGCGAGGGAGAGATACGGCCTGGGTGAGTTCGAGTTCGCCGGATTTCACGAGTAGGACTTCGGTGACTTCAGTGCCTGCTTTAAACACCACTTGTTTCCGCAAATATTGCTTTTCTCGGAAGAAGTAGGAAAGCCGCCTGACTGCAGACTGAGTCCACAAGGCGAAAATGGGGTTTTTCATCAGAAACGCGATTTTCTCCTCCAGACTGTTTTCCTGTGATAAGCCAAAGGCTTGATGGTAGTCTTGCCGGTCCAGCGACAGCACATGAGTGTCTTCCCTCGCTAGCACACTGAAGGCCCTGGGCTTGGAGTTCCTCAGAGCCAGTTCCCCGAAGCAGTCGCCCGCTCTCAAGATTGCTGTCTGGTACAGCTCTGCATTCGCTCTTTTCGGACACAGCACCGCGCAACTGCCAGCCAATATGACGTACACCTTAGTCCCCTGGTCACCCACCCTAAAGACCACCTATCTAGTCCTTACAGTGCCCTTCCCACAGTACTCATACTTCATCGCCCTGCAGCAAGCAGTGTGAATTGTCTCCGTGAGTTCAGCGAAAATAGCGAGGGGGCCAGTGAAAGCCCTCAGGGTTTTAAGGTGGCAGTCAGTCCTTAGGGCCGGGAGAGTCTCCAGGGCTTCTCGTAGACTGGCTAAAGTGAAGTCGGAAGGGACGGTAGAGACTGTGGTGGAGTCTCGCTTGAGGAACTGCCGGATAGAGTCACGCTTCATGGCCATACTATCACTATGGACAGGGAAGTGACTGAAAAGCACTGAAGGAATATTTGAGGGAGAGAAGGGGACGCTCGCACTACTGTGTTTCCTTGTGGAAATTCCCATATTGCCGAATGCTCTAATTTTCTCATAATTTAGTCGAAAATTGCACGGAATTGCTGGAAATTGCATTTAGGGCCATAGGAAATATCGTCAAACTGACCCTTGTCTCCTGGCTTTCCCAAGAAATGCGAATTCTGCACTCTACGAGCCTCAATTTACGCTAAATATAGACCTTCCGGAACTTGTTGGACATAGCTGCAAACTTGGCTCTATACTCATGCGTCATTTTGGGGTTCCCCATCAAGTTAATTTCCCTGAGAGTAGTATTAATATTGAGCATGTAAACAAGCGCCTCCAAGGCCACTGGTCCACTAGCGTTCTGGCTCAAATGCAGCGTTTGCAAGGTTGTGTTGTCCTGCAAAACAGTGCACAGTGCCTCCACTGTCTCGTCCGGCACAGCGTTCTTCACGAACTTGAGGGACTTGAGGCAGAAGTTGGAAGCCACGAGGGGTGGGACTTGGGCAGCGCGGTCCTTCAGCTCTGCATAGACACTACCTCCAGCGCCTGAGAAGTCTGCGGTTTCAGTAGTGTGCAGGCGCAGAGCGTCCATTGCTTCTTCGAAGATCGACTCGTTGATGACCTTGCGAGGCTTGCGAGTGGGTTCTTCAACCGCAACAGATTTGGAGACTTCTGGGTTGGAAGCAGTGCGCAGCTCTGCAGGCGGAGCGGCCTTTGGCCCGATTCTGACCTTCACCAGTCCACTCAACAGTCCTTCCGAGTACTCCACCGCAACTCCCTGTATGAGTTCCTCCAGCGGAGCAATAGGCAGGTCTTTGAGCGTTTCCAACTCACCAAGGACCTTCTCCCCACTCTGAAAAAGCTCATTACTGCCCTCCAACACGTCCAAATCAATGAAGCGGGGGTCGTCAGAGGCCACACTCAGTCTGTCCAGCTGCTCCTTAGCTGCCTGGATCCAGGCACTAGTCTGGGAGTTCACTTGCTGAGGGGTGTCTTTGATGCTTAGGAAAGTCGACTCGATGGAGTTGAAGTGCTTTGATAGAGTTTGCCGGGTCGAATTTTCCAAATCGGCCAATTTCGAGTGGATATCAGCGAAAAAGTGCTGCAATTTGGCTTCGATTTCTGTCTTTTGGGCGTGATGGCGCTGGTTTAGGTCCTCTAGACGCTTGTTTACTTGGTCGTCTAGCACATTTGCTTGCGAATGTTCGATGATTTGCAACATTTCGAGTAGACATTCCGCTCTAATCGTAACTTCTCGCATGACTTCGTCCTCTGCGCGCACATTGTGGCCTCTGTGTCGGCCGAACAAAGCGCAGTTCGCGCATATTTTCACTTTGTCGTCGAGACAGACGTACTCCAGCTTCTTGCGGTGCTCAGGGCATTTGGCACTGGGGTCAATGGGAGCCGGCACGTCTTGTTTCTTTTGAATCACACGGAGAAGGGAGAAGTTCTTGGCGAGGTCGGCAACTGATTCCACAGGGACAGCCGATCTGTCTTCAGGACAAAGGACAGGAGGGCGGGCGAAGAGGCCTGCAAGACAGTGCTGGCAGTACGTGTGTCCGCAGGGCAGCATGCGAGGAGTTCTCTCGTGAGTGTCGAAAGCTTCCTGGCAAATGGCGCAGCAGAGGTCCTCGTCCATGTGAGTATTTAGGCGGTACTAGCGGAAGGGAGCGTAGTAGTACGGCATGTCCTTGGCTCGCTGCCAGTCGTAGGGGTGCAGGAAGGGACAACCCTCACCTCGTGGACAGCCCTGCGGTGACAGGAACATCTTGCACGGAATTGACTTGTAGGCTTTCGAGTCCATCGGCTTGGGGACGTAGGAATAGGCCCAGGCCATGGGGTCCTGCGGGTACATCGGCGGCAAGACAGAATAAACGACAGACGAGCGAGTGCCAGGACGGGCTACTTTGGTGACTAGGGGGACTACTGGCACATCGGCGCTGACACAGGTCTCTGCCTTGCTAGCAGGCTCGCGTGGAGTACGCGGAATTTCGCTCTCGCGAACATAGGCCACTTTCTGCATCTGCGCTTCTCGCCGAGACTGTTCCTGCGCCTCCTGCGTGTCTACTCTGCCTTTCTTGCCCCGAAGTCTCAAGTCTAAGTGGAGCCTACGTAGCGGGGCAGTGTACGTCACTACCGGCCTCATGTTCCTGAGCCTTTCCGTCACTTGTGTTTCTGCCTGTCGCTCCTGTCTAGTCCTCACTTTCTGACTAAGTTCTCGAGTCATGGAGTCTTCTCGCTTGCGGAAGTCGTCGAGACTCATCATTTGCGGCTCTGGGAGGTTCTCCTCAGCCGGCCGCAGAGAAGCGCACTGCGAGTTGGGCTCGTCAGAACGATAAAACCACTTGAAGACGCAGAGGCGATCCTCATCCACCCACCTACATGGCTTAGACGAGTCCAGGGAAGCGACGCACCTCAAACGCAAAGGCTGAGGAGGCAGTGAAGGCTCGGAAACTGGCACAGGGACTGGGGCAGGGACTGGAACTGCACGCGGAGGCTGCGGTGGCTTAGGCAGCTCCGGGACCTGGGGCTCGGCGGGAGGTTTGTGACCTAGAGGCACCACTAACTCCCTGGGCACTGCACTGGACACAGGCTCCGGCAGCTGCTTCTTCCACTTCGCCAGGATGGACGAAGCCTTCGCGCCAATTGAGAAGTCCAGATGCTTGCTAAGACTGCCCACGACCTTGCATATGTCGGAGCGCTGCATGTTCTCGGGCGAGATGCTGAGTTTGTTGAGGCAGGAAAGCAGCGTGTGCACCACTTGCCGGTCCTCCTGCGTCATTTGAGTGCGGTGTTCGTTGATCCACTGGCCTAGGAGTTCTATGCCGCCTAGCTGCACGAACCTGGTCAGGGTGGGTCGGTCGGGAGTTGCGAGCACCACCTTGAGCAGGTGTTCGCGGGCTTCTGTATTGGCCGTCTCTCTCATCAGCTCCACCAATCTCCCCACCCACCTGGTCTCCGCCAGTCCCCCGGACGGCCCCACAATATCTCTGAGGTGGGTTTCAAGCTCTGCCACAGCAGCCGAGCGCTTAGCCATTTTATTACCAACAGCCTATCTAGCCACCTACAGCTTGGCTCTGCCTTGGAAAGTGTCCATCACGTGGCTCAGACCTAGCACCTCGGCCAGACGGTCGAAGGCTCGAACTGGGAGAAGGGCTCTGAGCCAGTACACCACTTGCATAGTGTTTGGGAGCAGCAGGGTTTCTCGGTCTTCTAGTATCGCTCGGGTGATGCGGGCTGCGGCTTTGGCCTCGTCTTGGAGAGGCAGCAGCCACTCATTGCGCAGACGGATGCCTGCGAACATGCCAGTGTTGATGAAGTAGGGAATCACACATGTAGTTTTGATCCCTGGATACTGACTCAACTCCATTCTCAGACTTTCATCAATCCCCACAGCAGCGAATTTCGACCCACAATAGTCCACCAGCCCTTTGGTCCCGACCAGTCCAGCAGCCGAAGCCACGGATACAATGTGTCCCTTCCCTGCTCGAATCATATCCGGCAGTAGTTCCTTTACTGTGAAAATATGTGCCAATGCGTTCACTTTGAAAGTCCGTTCGATGGCTTCAAGTGAGACTTCCAGGACGGTTTTGCCGGAAACAATGCCCGCGTTGTTGATTAAAATGCTGGGTTTGCCGAGTTGTTCTCGGACGATGTCTGCAGCTTGCTTGATGGATTGAGGACTGCTGACGTCGCAATGGACAGCCAGGCTTTCTCCTGGCAGTTGCAGTTGAGTGGCTTTAGCGGCTGGAAGGTCGATATCAGCGATAGCGACCTTTGCTCCGAGATGGGCAAATAGCCCCGCCAGGCGCTTTCCCAGGCCGCTCCCGCCCCCTGTAATAAACACCACTTCTCCCTTCACGCTTTTCCGTGAGCGACGATTAGACAGGACTGCGAGACCTGCAGCTGACCCTAGCAGGGCAAGACTGCAAGTCCCTCCCACCATTTCTATACCAGTCATATCACTTCCACATCGAAGTGGTGCAATCACTAGAACGTGTAGAATCGCTACTTTACGCTTCTACTGCTATATCTTCTGGCACTTCGAATTCTGTGGTGAGAAGCGACTTGGCCATTTGCCAGACATGAAGCAGGTTGTCCTCAGCCACGGAAGCGAGGACTAGCTGGTCGTTAGGGTTCCAACTCAGGTCAGAGATAGGAGCGCAGTGGCCACCATGCACAAACAGCATTTCCGGAGGAGCGTCGTCATTGTCCTCCGTACCTTGCTCCTCTCCGAGTCGGGCCAGGTCCCATATGCACACTCTCCGGTCTGAACTCCCAGAAGCCAGCAGAGTACTGCTATAGGGCGCCCAGCGGACGTTAAATACACTGTTGTTGTGGTACTCTAATTCTGCCATTTTCACTGTCAGTTTCCGCTGGTCCCAGATAGCCACAGTTTTGTCCGTCGACCCAGTCGCCAGCAAATTTGGGTCCTTCTTATTGAAGTCCACAGCATTTATTTCCGCTTCATGTGCATCCAGACAATGCGCAGGCTCATTCTGCCTGCAATCCCACAGTATGAGTTTCCTATCATCCCCCACAGAAGCCAGCAAATCCGCCTGATGGCCGCTCCAAGCGACCTCACTAATAACCTCCGTATGCCTGCCTAACTGCCTAACCGGGCTCTGAGTGCTTGCAGACCCCACATCCCACAAACACACGACTTTGTCTATGCCTCCAGAGGCCAGTCTGCCCAAAGTCACAGGACTCCAGTCCAGCCCGAAGCCTTCCTGCTTGTGTCCGATTAGTTTTATCGGTTCCGACCGAGTTTCTGCGTACGCTGCCAGGTCGAACACGAAAATGTCCCCAGAAGGCGGCCGCGTGGCAATGATGTTCGGCTGCTGGGGCATGTGGCGGGCTTTGTTGACCTCTCCTTGGTGGCTGAGCACGCTCACAGGCTCGATTTTGATAGGAGTCTTGGAGAGAAAAGCAGTTCCCGCCGGCTTCCCTGCAGCCACTGCCGCTCCCGCCACATCCCCGCCTTCCAACGGCAGCTTCACACTGGCTATAATGAGTTGGTCGTCTTCCTCCCTGTTTGTATGTGTGCCCAGCACTAGTCTCTGGATAGAGTAGTCGCTGTTTTCGGGGAGTTCCTTGAGGGGCAGCCATTCCACGGTGAAACTGGGCCAGTTTAGCATGTGCGTGATCACTGTGTCGTATAGGAAGGGGGAGTTGGCTTTCCAGGTGCAGTAATCCTCTGCAATTCCCTCGTCACTGGCTTCTTCTGCCTGCATAGATTGCTATTATGGGACCATTTTAGTCCTTACGGAGACGTACGCGGAGGGCCTTGAGAGTGCGCAGCTGTTCTTCCATTTCTGCGCGAATGCCGCCGGATGTCGCGAGGAAGTCGTTGTATTTGACTGTCAGTTCCTTCATAGACCGATGCAGACTTTTCAAGCTCTGCTGGTCAATATCGCTCTGATTAGCAGAACTGACGGTCTTCGGTATGGCCACCCCGCCGATTGTCATCGACCCCACTAGCTCTTGGAACTTCTTGATGGCTTTGGACATCCAAGGCACGTTCACATGTCGCACTGTTTCCAGGTATTCCATGGTGTACACATGCCCTAATTTCCGAGGCATCATCCTTTTCATCCGCTCAATGTTAATGATATTGTCAGCACTCGGATTGGCAAACTGCAGGAACAGGTCTCTGGCTGCTTCTTTCCGTTCCGCAGTGCTAGTTTCGAACTCATCTTCGACGATAATATCAGTGTTTATATTCGATTGCTCGACCATTATCCACATTTCCACCATTTGGTTGGCCGTCACTTCCTTCGCGGAGATGGATTTCAGGACCAGTTGAAGGTCAGTAATGAACTTTTCAGTCAGCAGCTGCTCAACCTTAGTCTTATCATTTTCCTCCGCTTCTATATATGTGGACTTATACATCCCTACCCAGAAGTCATAACTGTCCCGCACCAGCGCCCACAGTAGCCAGGGGAGGCCGATTGCCGTCCACAAAAAGCACCGCACAAGGCTAAAAGTTTCCTTCTTCGTGCGATCAGCTTCGAGGTTCATTTGAGCTAAAGTGTGAGTGCGCTGTGCGCGGATTTGCTGGCTCAGACCAGGAGTCAAATCCGCATTCGACTCAGAGGAAGGAGCGCCGACTGACCGACCAGCAGGCGGCAACTTGCGAATGCGCACCGATTTCCCATAGACCGCGAAGCCTTTGATGTACATCAACGGCAGGTAACACAAAGTCCCCAAGAGAAACACCATGTACTGCGGAATCGCGTAGAAAATGTAGAAGATTTGACTGAGGATCTCGTTGAGACGCATAGAGCCGCCGCCCACTACTAACAAAGGCACAGCCAGGGCGGAAACCAGGGTAAAAGGAGGCGGCAGAAAGATCAAAACTCCGTAAAGATCGTGCCAATTCCAGCGGTTGTAGAAGGAAACGACCACTGCTCTGTGCTCACTGTCCACCCTTTCTGACAAGTCCATGGACACGTTGGTAAGCACGGCAACCAGCAAGTTCAGCATCATAACATTGGCAATCAGCAGGAAAAACCCGAGCAGCACCCCGCCCAGCGCAATGTTCGTGTCGAAGTTCCACATGTGGAACTGGCCTAAGTAGGCGGAAACCAGACTGCGCAGACACAGACTGAAGTTGCCCCAGTTGGCCTGGTTGTCGTGGAACAGTGCTGTGAACACTGCGGCCGTGCAGATCATCAGCGAGCCCCAAATCACGAAGTAGCTGACGCACTTTTGCAAGATCAGGAAAATCATCCGAAGAAACGGACCAAACCGCTTCGTAGTGATGAGCACTGATGTGAATCGGATCCAAATAATGGTCATCATGATGCTGTGCAGCGATGCGTTGAACAACTCCGGGTTCCAAGTGCTCAAAGCTTTGCCTTCGCCCATGTATTTCTGATGCAAACCCACCATTAGCAGTATAGTAACTACGAACATGATATAGTCCAGCACCCTCCAGTTGTCAATTTCATACCCCCGACCAGTCTTTATCCCGAACAACATGTGCAAGCCGTGCTCCACTGCAATGGCCAACACCCAGACTTGAGCAATACGCAGATACACCACAGCGTTGTCGCTCTGCGCCACGTCCATGAAGGCATTGTCCGAAATAGCAGTGTAAATCACCATTTGGTACAGGATTACGTGCATTAAGGTGCAGAAGGCTTGGCCTAGGAAGCGGTTGTTGCAGGACTCTGTCCACTGTTCGAAGTGGAACATGTAGGGCTTGGCTTTATCCGTTTCCTTCTGCTTGTCCGAGTCCAGGCGCTTGGAAAACTGCATCGACTCTTCCGATCCCGCAGGGAAGTGGAAGGAATTCGCAATCGTGGAAGCGCCCAAAATGCCGTAATTCCGTCTCGCCCCGACCCACATCTTAGACACAATTGTGCCGATTTCATCGTGTTCCAACAGACTGTAAAAGCGGTTTTTCGATAGAATTGTGAGTACTGTGTAGCTTCTCGAGTCTCGCTCCATTAGGGCGTACTTCAGTTCTTGCTCGTCCTTCATAGCCAGCTCTACCTGCAGGCCTAGGTTGAGGAACACGTCCGCGGCGGTCAAGCACCTGGTTTCGTGCTGCAGGGAGGCAGAGGCGAGCTTCGTGAAGAACTCTGCGGTCAGGGCGCAAAAAAGAAGCGGAGAAGTGCACACGACCAATTCGTTGGATTTCTTTGCGAATGTGGAGAGAGTGGAGCATAAGTCCTTCGTGAGTTCCATGTGCCAGTTCTTGGTTGTGATCCTGTTCATCATTTCTATGGCTTGTAGACAGGTATCGCCCAATTCCGTCATCCGTATCAACTCCATTTGCACCTTCAGGTCGTCCAGCGCCACTCGAGCTTCCTTGAAACTCATCATTTCCACGCACAAATCGAACTGTCTGGCCTTGAAAGCGGCGTCGAAGTCGTGTGCACTGACTCCCACAGTGTTCATACGGAGTAGGCCGCGGGCTAAGTCTTGCTGTCCGTGCTGGACTAACACCTTCACAACCCCGATTTCATTGGCTGCACCGGGCCAGGAAAGCACACTCGCGGCTTCCATAACCAGCTTCTTCTCCAGCAGCTTGTCAATGATATAGGACAGCTTGAGCGAGCCTGTGAGCTGCTTCAGGTCGTCGCGGGACTCAATGTTCTTCTCCAGCGCTTCCCACAGCGGACTCGTGCGTTTCCGCCGCTTGATTTCATCCCCCTCCTTGAAGTGATGATGTCCGGTCCAGACCTTCTTGAGGAACTCAATGCAGCTTTTGTCCAGGGCCAAAGGCAGCATGTCCTTGAGGATGAGGTTGGGAGCCAGGCCAATGATGATAGAGGCGATACTGTCGTGGCCTTCTGTGAGTGCGATGCGAAGCGCACTCGTAGCCAGTTCTTCGTCTATCAACAAGCGTCTGATTTCGTCGGGGCTGTCCAGGTCTGCGCGGAAGCGCTGCAGCAAGGGCTCGCGAGTGTACAGCTTCTTCGCCTCTTCCAACATGCCCTGGTGCAGGAGGTACCAAAAGTCCAGCTCCACATGGTCCTCTTTGGTGTAGAACTGGCCTTCGATGGTGTTCGTCACCAGCGGCTTGTTGCTGCTTTGAATGCCCTCCACTATTAAAGACCTGGGCAGCGTGTATTGGTTTTTCACCAGTTCCCAAGCGAACTCCATGAACCCTTTTTCGATTGCGGTCTTCACAGCTTGCCCCGACTTCACGAAAATCTCATTGGACTCGATGAAATTGCGGTCCAGTGCTAAGTCCCTGGCCAGCTGCAAGTTCTTCAGATCCAGCGCGGTGGTGATGCGGATGACTTCGGGGTTGGGCCGGTGCTTCTGCAGCTTCACCATGATCTTCGGCGACAGCAGGCCGTTGGAAATGAGCAAGTTGGTGCCGAACTCGGCCCCCGCTTGCAGCACTGTCTCTGGGACGAAGGCGGAGACTGCCTTGGCGTTGGGCTTGACTTTGGAGGGACTGCTGGGAGCGGGGTCTGCGCTTTGGCCGAGATTGGAAATGACTTTGTTGAACATTATTACGACAGTTTCAGGTCAGGATAGGGCAAAAGACAGTTTGCAGGCAGGGACATTGAGAAATTCGAGAAGTCTTAGTGATGTCAAAAGACGGTTTTGGCTGATTTGCGGCTTAAGTCTGCAAAAGGGTAAACCTGCTTTCGGTCTCTTTTCCCTTCCCCCAATCCCTTTGAATCTACCAATTTCCATACTTCCCCGCCCTATCTTCTCTGTTACTGGACCTACGCTCACCTCCACAGGTAAAAATGGACCCCAAGCAAGCCCCTACGCACCCCTACGCCACCCCTCCTCTGTCCTCAGCCTCTACAGACTCCTCCCAGTCCTGCGCTCCCTATGTCCCTGCCGAGGCAGACCTGTGCGCGCTCCTAGCCGCTGTCGATGTCAACGCGAAACCTGTAGTGCAGCTGAAACTAGCGGGTAGCGGCCTGTATCAGCGGAGATTTACGCGTTAATCCTTCCTAATACTCGTCATTTCATAGAAATTTAGGCTATATTTGCAGTGAACCTGCGAGTTTTTCTTCTTCCAGAAGCCGAAAAGGCTTTCTAGAAGGCAATCTGTGGAGTGTTTTTTTTTTCTGCAGTAACTCTGCCTTTGGCTTTCAATAGACGTGACTACCTCTTATAGTCCAGACTGCTGGTAAAAGAGGATGTACGCATCTTCCTGCAGCGCCAGCGACACCTCCCCCGCCTCCAACTCCTCCACCTTCCTGTCATTACAGTGGTACCAGCGCTCCCTCCTCCGCACCACACTCGTATAGTGTCCTCTCGACTTCGACCCTCTATGCTTGATCACTGCGTACAGGTCGTACCCCGGGCCTATGTCCAGCCTCTGACAGATCTCCACCTCCCGAGTGTCCTTTTCCAGGGAAACCGCTGCGTACCTCTGCAGACAGATGACCAAGTACTGGGAAGTGTGGGACAGCTGGGAAAGCTCGGAGAAGGAAGTGGCGCCTTTGCAGGGTTCGCAGGGCATTTGGTTGCTAGGGTCTGGGGCCTGTTCTGCAGAGATGTAGGAGAAGCAGGAGGACAGGGACAGGCAGGAGCAGTCTCGCTGCAGGGAGCTGGAAGGAGGGCGCACTGGAGACTGGAGGTGGTCGGATACGAGCTCAAGGCGCAGGATATTGTCGCTGAAAGCGCTCAGAAAGGCCTGCGAATGCTGCAAATCCTGGAAATAAGCCGCCGTGCACGTAACTTTAGCGACTTCCCCAGGAACCACGATGTTTTCCCCACTATCCCGAAACCTCTCCTTCACCAGTGCCTTCAAATCTCTCACTAAATCCTCTGCATTTAGCGGCTTTTTCCGCTTTAGCACTAAATATCCCTTCGAATGCCTTATAAAAAGGCCTGGTTTATAGGCGCGAATTTCGATAATTATTTCGTTTTCGTCCTTTGGGAAGTAATGGAGGGAGTTGGTGAGCAGGTTGAGGGAGTGAAGACTATCGCTGTCGGAAACTATACGTAAAACTGACTCAGAAGACACCAAAACCAGCAGAATTTCCGGTATTTCCGTTTTTTCTTGTATGAATTTGCGGATATCAGTAGCCATCCAGTTCTCTTTCCCTGTAACGAGTAGGGTTTGAGTGCCGGAAAAGGCAGTGAATGAGACCTGCGCCGGAGCCAGGGGCAACGTAAGTGCCAATTGCTCATATTTACACGTCTTTTCCAGGCCACAAAGTGCACATTTCTTCACATCCGTGACTTCCACAGTGAACAACTCCCCGATTTTCTGCTTCAACTCCGGCGAAATCTCCATTACAGCAGACATTAGGTCCAGAAAGAACTCGCTGGAGTCCATTTGCTTGTAGCCTGCGTACCTGCGGTGCTTGCTGTTGAGTGCTTGCTTGAGCTTTCGCAGTTTCGCGGTGGACTGCTGGGAGGCGAGGAGGCGGTAGCTCTCGATGAGACGCTGTTGGGAGAGGGAGCCGTGGCCTGCGAGAGCGGGGGAGAGGACTGCGGACAGGGCTTGGGTCTGGAGCAGGCATTGGAGAGTGGCGTTGATGTAGCAAGTATTCCCTATGTTGCGGAGTCCAGTGGGAGCCGACGGAGTCTCAATGTTGACTTCTTCCAACTGAATGGTGATTTCAGGGTCTTTCGGCCGAGGCAGCAGTGCGCCCATTATACATCCCTGTGGTATTTGAATGGAAGTGGAGTCAATCCTGCAGCTTATCGACGAACTGCGTAGTGAAGACCAGGCCACCAAGCTACACGCAATTAACAACTTAGAACAAGTCGCTGCTGCTATTGGCGACTACCGCACTAGAGAGGAACTGGTCCCGTACATGGGCGAAATGCTGGAAGACGACAATGACGAAGTGCTGCTCGCCCTGGCGAATAAGCTGGGAGACCTAGCGGAATTGGTAGGCGGAGCGAGGCATTTGGCCTGTCTACTGCCCTTGCTGCAGATATTAGCAGCCAATGAGGAGGAAGTCATAAGGGACCGAGCTGTGTCCAGCATTGGCCGAGTAGCTGCTTTGCTGCCTGCGGAAGCGCATGCCTCGGAGATGATTCCGCTGGTGAGGACCTTGGCAGGGTCGGACTACAGCAGTGCAAGGATCTCTGCTTGCGCTTTGTTTGCGGGGTCGTATGGGAAATTGGCCTCTGAGCAGCAGAGCGACCTGTTGAAGTTGTACCTGGAGTTGGCACATGACGACACTCCAATGGTCCGACGGGCTGCGGCGACTCACCTCGGCATATTCACCGAAACAATCACCAATCCCAGCGACCAAGAAGAACTCTTCAAACTATTCGACTTCCTCGTAAAGGACGAACACGATAGTGTCCGCCAAATGACTTTCGAAAGTGCAGTGCGCCTGCTCCGTCTACGACCCACACAGCTAAGCGTGATAAAGAGCTGCGCGAGTGACAGGTCCTGGAGAGTCAGGTATACAGTGGCAGAGAGTATGGATAGGATCTGTGAAGCGGTCGTGAGTTCGGAGGAACTGGTGCCGGGGTTTCTGAGCTGGCTGAATGATGCGGAATCGGAAGTGAGGAGTATTGCAGTGATGAAGCTGCCAGTGCTCGTTAGCAAGCTCCCAGAGTCCATCACCCTCTCCCAAGTAATCCCCGCCCTCGACCCTCTGGCCAAAGACGCATCTCCCCACGTCAAATTCGCCCTCATGCAGTCCATCTGCAAAGTCGCAGCCTCCCTCGGCGCTGACAACACCATCCTAAAGCTGCTCCCCCTAGTCAACCTTCTGCTCAAAGACGAAGCCTACGAAGTACGACTCGCCTTCGCAGAAAGCATGCACGACTTCAACAAGAACTTCCCGCCTGACAAGCTGAGCACAGTGATACTGCCGCTGCCTCTGGGACTGATGAATGACGTGCAGTGGAGAGTTAGACTGAAGGTAGTGGAGTACTTGCCGAAGTTTGCAGGCCTGCTGGGAGTGGACACCTTTAGGGAGAAGTTGGCGGAGCCGATGATAAAGTGGGCGGAGGACCCGGTTTTCGCAGTGAGAGAGGCGGTGCTGGACGTGTTGGCGCAGTTGGCGACTGCTTTCGGGTCGCAATGGATCAATGAACTGGCAATGCCGTTCATACGTCGTCTCAGTGAACACGCGATTTTCGCGAAGCGGATGACGGCCCTAGTAGCCCTCACGAAGCTGCACAAAGTGCTGAACCCTCAAGACATGCTGGACGTGCTGATGCGCATGGCTAAAGACCCCGTGCCGAACATCAAGTTCAACGTCGCGAAAGTCCTCAAACTGGTAGGAGCCCAGTGCAGCGCGGGCACCCGCCAACTCCACTTCCTGCCTCTACTGCAGAAACTGAAGACAGACGCAGACTTTGATGTCAGGTTTTTCGCAGAAGAAGCGATGCGAGAGTTGGAGATTAGCTAGTTTAAGCCACTAGTAGTGAGTCTGTCTGCCATTTCCCTCCATGGCTAACTGTCACAATTTGAAATGAAGCCCACAACGGAAGTCACCATCGCTGGTGCGGAAGGCTTGGGTCCTGACCTGTCCTCGGTCGGCTGCTACGTGTCCCTTGACGGACGTCTCCACGACGTAATTACCCCCTTGAACAACCAGCCCGGCCCAGACACAGCCGTCCTACTGCCTCACGAAGGAGAGGTGCGCTTCATCGTCAAGAACATGGGCGGCGACGACCATGTCTTCGGCAGTGTATCCCTACCCTTAAGCCTGCTCCCAGACACGCCAGGCCAGCTCTGGCTGCCACTGTTCGAAAGGCTGGATGGAGACTTGCTGCATGCTTTGCCGGAAGAGGTCGACAGTCCGAAGATACTGCTGATAGTCGGCACGGTGAGTCTGCTTTCTCCAGTGCAGGAACTGACGGAGGGCTCTCGCAGCTCGATAGAGGACGATTTGGAGGAGTTGCACCAAGGCTTACTCTCCCGCGACCCGCACCTTTTCGACACTCCCAACAAGTACCAGCCCACCCACGACCTGGAGAAGTCTCAATGGCGTCTGCGCATTTCCACTGAAGAACTGCAGAAAGAGCTCCAATCCCTCCAAAGCCTACGAGACCTGGACAGAGAAAACTGGTCCGCCCTCAATCGACGCCAATCTGCGCTTATCGAAGACTTGAAAAGTCAAGTTTCCGGCTTCGAGAAACTGTACAAACAGGAACAGGCCCGGGCCAATTCCCTGACTCTGAAGGTGAATTCTGTGAATGAGCAGTACGAGGCTTCACAGGAAAGAATGATAGAGCGGGAAAGAAGCCTCATGGAGACTATTGACGAACGTCTCCTAGAAGCCTCGCAGCTACATGTGCAATTGACAGAACTGCAGGAAACTGTCAGGAACTTGACCTCCGACAAGTTCCAAATTGAGGAGCTGTATAGTCAGCTGCAGAGTAAAGAGGACAACGGGGCGACTGCAGAATTACAGGAAAGCCTCAATTTGGCCGTTGAACAACTAGCGGAGTCCGAAATCGCAAGAAGACGACTACAGGAGGAATTAAGCGCTTCGATAGTACTGCCAGAGCCCAGGGAAATGAGCAGTGCTAGGGACACAGCACTGCAAACTAGTCTGTTGCAGGAAATCGAGGCTTTGCATGAGCGATTGGGGACGCTGGAAGGAATGTTGGAGGAAAAGACACAGCGAGAAACTGCTTTGGTGTCGGAACTGACTCAATTGCGGCCGTTGAAAGATGCTTATAAGGCTTCGGGCAGTGAACTGAGCCGCCAGCGGGACGTAGTATCGACGCTTTCCCAGGAAAACAGCAGTTTGAAGGATGAAGTGTCTGCTCTTAGCAGTTTGCTCAAGGACTCCCACATCAAGAACACGGAATTGCAGGCGGATATTGCAGACTTGCAGAACCAAATCAGTCACTTCAGTGCTCAGCTGGAAGACGCGAAAAGACGTCCTTTGAAGTCAGCAGATGTGGTGGATTTCCTGCTGGGGAAGTTCTTCCTGGAAAGGGGAGGCAGTGACGCAGTGCAGAAGTTGGGAGAGGAGCTGTACGCTATAGGAGGGAAAAGAGTGTGTTTGACTATTAGGAATGGAGGACTGAATGCGAGGGTAGGCAGTGGGTATATGTGGCTTGAGGACTATCTGAAGATGTATCAGCCCCACGAAGGCCGCCACCTCGACCCCTTATCCGAATCCACCAACTCCACCCACAACTTCAAAGTGTCCCCTAACCGCTCTCTCAGTGTCGAGGCCAAAAGCCACCGGCGCGTCTCCACCATGCCCGAAAACACCAAAGAAGCCGCCAACCCCGCCAAATCCTCCGAACCCGAAGACGAGCTGTTCCTCTCTGCAAACACCTCCCATGTGAAGCAATTTGCGGAGCTGGATACTGAGAATATGCCGGAAATGTCGGGACGGGGGGAGGAGCTGTATACGCCGTCGCCTATAAGGAAGTTGGTGCAAGGAGTGCCTGGGAAGCCCAGTAAAACACCCAAAACGCCGGGACGCAGGGCGCCTTCGGCCTCCAAGTTGACGGGGAAGTCGATTGAAAGACTGCCGCGGAAGATTCCTTTTAGATAGTCGCGTAATAGCCTTGTGTAACTTCTACTGATAGTGGTACTGGGGAAGTCGGGAAATATCCTTTCCTTTTGTGACATTACGGACTAGTTAGGAGTTAGTGGTCATATTCTGGTAGTGAGCACTTTTTCCAGCAGCAAGCGGGGCACTTTCTCTGGCCTTCCCTTGCCCCTAGCAGTGCTTCTATTCCTCAGCTTCTCCCTGCCTGCCAGACTGCTTTCCTTGTCCGTCGAAGTCCGCGCACTCAGTCCTACGGACCAAAAGCCGCCCATCGACGACCGAGGCGTGAGTCGAGTAGTCAAATTGTGGTAGGAACGGTCAGTAGACAGGCCAGCAGACCCTATAAGCGTGTGGAAGTGCTGAGGACTGGATACACTTGTCAGCTTGCCCCAAGTGTTAGGGGTGGAGCTAGACTGTGGGGGAGCTGCAGGGACTGAGGAGAGCTGGTGACTGTAGTCTGAGTAGGCCTGGATTTGGGCAGGGTTGAAGTGTTGGAGCCAGGGAAGCTGTCGCTTTATGTGGTCTTCGTAGCCGATTCGCTTGCTTATTGGGTTCCCAGCAAGGCGAATTACCATCAGTTTGGTGTTGACAACGAGTCCTGCCACAGCCTCCAGACTAGCCAAGCAGTTAGCCCCGGCGTCCAGCACTCTCAAGTCTCTGAGAGGACAGAAACTGTGCAGAGAAGGAAGTCGGTTGTGAGAGAAGTAGGCCTCCTGCAGTGCAGCGCAGTGGCTGATATGGACTATGTGAGAGACGGAGTTGTGGGAAACGTCCAGTAAGCGGAGGCTGGGCAGGCTGCAGGGAATACTCACGTTGCATAGGCGATTACAGGCCAAATTGAGCACTATCAGACTCGAACTGAACTGATAGTTCATATCCCTCAGCCAGTTCCCCGCCAAGTTGAGGAACTAAGTAGGCCTTACCAGCAAGTTTCCCCCCATTTCCGCCAAGTCCCCGGGGTAAGTCACCAACTTGCTCCTGCCGAAGCTGCGATTCACAGTGTTTTCCCTGCTGCTCCGCTCCGTCCCGCCTCCACTTCCCCTTTCCATCTGCGAAAACGTGCTTTGGAGTGTATTCGTAGCCAGAGAACTCTGCAGAAAGCAGTCACTGGCAGCTGAAATTGGCAATTTGGTCTGTTTTTGTGCCTTTTGGAGCGAATAAGGAGGCAGTTGGATGACTAAGTCGAACAATTGGTCCCAAGTCAGCACCTTCAACTGCGTTTCCTGCAGAACTGAGCGTAGTTGTGAGAGGGAAAAGGCGGATTCCGCACGCTCACAGGCGAAATAGTCCGTTTCGGAGCGTAAAGGCAGGCTATTTGCGCAGTGCTGGAGCTCTAGTAGCAGTGATTTGCGGTCTACAGAGTCAGTTTGCTCGCTGTCTAGGCGGAAATAGAGGGTTTTGAGGGCCTCGAACCACTCCAGACGGCTCATTACGAGGGGCTGGTGTGCCTGGATGGGGCCGTTTGCCCTGCGGAACTGGTCCTTGGCTGCCATTATGACTGCTGATTTGGTGATTTCGCACTATTTGCTTGGAGAGTCGGTTCTAGCAGTAGTTTTAGGGAGTGGCACAGCAATTTGCCTGACTTTTTGGCTAAAATGCGAGTTTTTCAGTATTTGGGACGTTATTGAGTCGCTTTGGGTGGATAAAACTGCAATTCGGTTTCGGAAATATGTTTCTTGGGTAAGGGTAAAGGTCTAAATCGAGTTTTCACTGTAACCTTTCAGAAAGCTGACAGAGAAATCGACCAAATTACTCGTTCACTATAGCGCCCTAGCAGGTAGCGCGCAGACTGTTAATATGGAACTGCCTCAGTTCAAACTCAGTCTCTCAGGCATCTACGCCAAAAAAGACCTGTCCGGCTCCACACTGTGCGACGAAAACTCCGACCCCAGACACAAAGCGCCGCTCACTGAGCGACAGGCCTACACACCACTGGGCAAGCCTGCCAAAAGCAGTCCCAAGCCTGTTCCCAACGACTTACTGCTGCAGTTGGATGACTCGAAGGATGACAGTGCGGGAATGTATGAAGAAAACTCCCTTTCCCTGGACAACCAAGAGTTCTACCCCCGACATGGGTCGAAGAGAAGGATGATCAGTCGCTTGGATGCGCCCTATGAACGCGAGCGGAAAATGTCCCAAACAATGAGCGAGTTCCTCAAAAAATCGACTGAAATTCAGATGGAATTATGGGGGAAACAGCAGGACGAGACTGACAAGTCGCTGTTTGAAGGGTCAATTGGACAGGCTCTGTCCCCGCACTTCCCCACTGGACTGCAACGTGAGTTTCTGCCGCCTGGGACTGAGGCGGGGAAGTGGGTGGATAAAGGACTGGTAAAGCAGGTAAACGACTGCTTATTTCAAAGGAATTTAAGGCAATTAGAAGCCTCAGAAGCCTCCAATTCTCAACTGTTACTACAGTTTTTAGTGGATATTCTCACCGATTCCGTCCCTTTGCCGCTAGCTTTCACGAAGGAAGTCTCAGTGGGGAGCGAGGAAAAGAGTCAGTTCGCTCAGTTATTCAGTCGCAAAGCGCAAGACTGCGCCTTTGACCAGGCGGTACTGAAGGCGCTGGGGTACTACCATGCGTTTGGCAGGGACAGAGAAGAGGAAGTGAGGGACTTGCAGCGGGAACTGCAAAGTCAGATACACAATAGCAAGTCGCTGGAGCGGGAAAATAAACGCAATTGGAAGACATTTACTGAGAAATTGACACAATTAGAGACCACAAACGCTGATCTAAGGAAAGAATTAGAGGGAAAACGAGTCCTCAAAGACCCCAATTCCGACCCAAACCGCCCCCGCAGCAAATCCCCCCTCCGCCCTGTCCCTCCCACCGACCCCAGCGCTGTACTCGAAGAGATCTGCCGCATCCTAGCCATCAAACACCCCCATCACGTCCTCAGATCCATCTCCAAACTGGCCAAAATAGTGCGTGCTGTGCCTAAGTTGGAGCGATTTGTGGCTGAGGCTTGTGGGGTGCTGTGTCCTAATGTCAGGGGGGAGGACAAGAAGAGGGAGTATGTGGCGGATGTGGACTTTTTGGCGAGGAAAATGAGGGAGTGGGCGGCGGAGGTGGGGACTTTGAGGAAGTTTAGGGGGGAGGTGGGGAGCTTGGTGGGGGCGAGGGCGCAGACTAGTGAGGAAGAGCTGCTAGCCCAGCTAAAGCACCTCGAAACCGACTACTTCGAACAGCACTTCAGGCAAGTCTTCGAACTCAGCGCCTCCCAAGACGCCTTCGAAGCCACCAGCCAGCTCTTCCTCCAAACCCACGAGTTAAAGGCCTTCTGCCGCAGCGTCAAGCAATTCCTAGGCGTCAGCGAAGAAAGTTCCCTTAGTTCTTTACTGCTCCTCGTGAAGCAGTTGAAAAGACGCTAAGAAGGAAGCTAAATTAACGACTTTTTGCCTAGCGGCCGGCCACAGGCGCCACACATGTGGATGCAGTCCTGTAGGGGCTGGACACAGAAGGGGATAAGGAAGCAGCCGGCCCAGCCCCCGAGTAGGCAGATGCCCATGCAGGAAATCCAGGTCACGGCTCCGGGCTCGTAGCGGACTATGGTGGTGGTGGTGGCTTGGCAGTAGGCGCAGGTGGTCGTTTGGGGCGCGGTGGTCCAGATTTGCTGGAGAGGGGCGGAGATGGGTTGGAAGATGGCTTGGCCGGGGTTGATGACTTGTGCGGGATAGGGGACTTGGGAGGGAGGTTGGTTGCCGGGCAGGAGGTCTGTATTCGAGGACTCTGCCTGTGGGGCGGAGACTATGGGGTAAGTCGGGTACTGTGGCTGAGGAGCGTAACTCGGAGGGTCCATTATATAAGCCGGTAGAACCTGACTAATAGGCTATTTCCAATACAACATGCAACTTTAAGCAGTTCACTGCACCTCCCAAACATCCACCTTGACTATCCATTAAACCGTGCTAAGTCCCTTCCCCACCAGTCCTAGTGCCATAGTAATGAGCGCTGAGCGACACCGACACTACATCGAGACCAAGGTGAACCCTATACTGGAAGACCTGGTGAAGGATGTGGCGCGCAGCGACCCTGC